>Ga0182012_10001724_pt1 | contig 23875 bp, 25 predicted proteins | sample 612S2SmetaG_FD_120486 | JGI IMG/M metagenome (GOLD analysis project Ga0182012, IMG submission 120486) | Permafrost microbial communities from Stordalen Mire, Sweden - 612S2S metaG | ecosystem: Environmental > Terrestrial > Soil > Wetlands > Permafrost | place: Sweden: Stordalen | collected... | reverse complement strand
TTAAGTTTAATGTCACGAAATCCATCAACCCTGAGGGCCTCTGTCTTTTCGCAGGTATTCCCCGGGCAAGCATCAGCGGAGTGCCCTTCGAAATTGTGCAAAATTCAAACCGCGTCGCGTTTCTCTACGAGTTGATGTCGACGTTCCGCTCGATTCCCGTTGACGGCCGCGATCATCCCAAAGACATTGAGCCGTCGTTTTTTGGTAATGGAATTGGTAAGTGGGATGGCGACACTCTGGTGATTGATTCCACGGGCTTCAAAGACAAGTTGAGTTGGATTGATGACGACGCCCATCCGCATAGCGATGCCATGCATGTGGTGGAACGCTGGTCGCGCCCAGACTACGATCACTTAGCGCACGAAGTCTGGGTCGAAGATCCAAAGTTTTACACCAAGCCCTGGACCTTTAAGCGTGTGTTTTCGCTCATGCCTCCCGGGCAAGAACTTTATGAGATGGCCTGCGACGAGAACAATATTGATCGCGACGGCGGACACTTGGGTTACGGTCCCTTGGACCTGAAGAACTATCCGCTCGAGCCCAAAATTTCACCTAAGTAAAGTACTAGGCCTAGAATAGTTCCTTGGGATTGAAGTGATTTCAAGACCGGCGGAGGTCATGCAGAGAAATACCTCCGCACCTGGAAATAGGAGAATGAAATGGCAAATGAACCGGAACGCCCTACATCACTAGGCGACGTAGCGGCTAGACAGCTCGCGAACGCGACGAAGACTACGCCTCAGTTGGAGCGCATTACGCCGCGCTGGCTAACGCACCTATTGCAGTGGGTACCTGTGGAGGCTGGCATTTACCGGCTGAATCGCGTGAAAGACGAATCAAAAGTGACGGTCGAGTGTTCAGACCGCGATGAGCGCGAACTGCCACAGACGTTCGTCAACTATGAAGAAAACCCGCGCGAATATATGCTGAGTGCGGTGAACACTGTAGTGGACATACATACGCGTGTTTCGGATTTATACAGCGTACCCCACAATCAAATCTCAGAGCAGTTGCGCCTAACGATTGAAATTGTCAAAGAGCGTCAGGAAAACGAGCTGATCAACAACAAGGAATACGGAATGCTGCAGAATGTGGCGCCGTCTCAGCGGGTCAAAACACGTTCAGGCGCGCCCACGCCCGACGATTTAGATGAGCTGCTCACGAAAGTTTGGAAAGAACCCGGCTTCTTTTTGGCGCATCCATCGGCGATTGCGGCTTTCGGGCGTGAATGTACCCGTCGCGGAGTGCCGCCACCCACAGTTTCGTTGTTTGGTTCGCAATTTACTACGTGGCGTGGCGTGCCGCTGATTCCCTCCGACAAAATCGGTACTGAGGGTGGCAAAACCAGCATCTTACTGATTCGCACCGGCGAAAAGCGGCAAGGCGTTGTTGGCCTGTTCCAGCCCAATTTACCCGGCCAGCAAAGCATGGGGCTTTCGGTTCGTTTCATGGGGATTAACCATAAGGCCATTGCCTCTTACTTGATCTCGCTCTATTGCTCGCTCGCCGTTCTCACAGACGACGCGCTGGCTGTGCTCGACGATGTGGAAACGGGAAAATACCATGAATATAAGTGGTCTTGATGCTAACCTTCCCGAAGGGTTCCCGGACTTAGCGACAATTGAGCGTCTTGCAAATCAGTTGTTCCAGGCACCTCCCGCCGGGGCAACACCTGGAATTCCGGATAATGCTTCGCTCGATCCACGGAATCCACTGGGCGCAACTTCTGCGCCAACGATTGGGTTACCGGGGGAAGCGGAACTGCGCTCTCTGTTGGCGTCAACAACCTCACCACGCGCGCCAGCTTCGGCCGCCCCGTTTTATTTTCTCGAGTACGCGCCTGCGGGTCCGCAAGCAGTCAACGCTATCCCCTCCACGGGTGGGCGCGAGTTATTCGACGTTCTGCAGGTCCGCCGCGACTTTCCAATTCTCGAAGAGCGCGTGAATGGTCGGCCTCTAGTGTGGCTTGATAATGCCGCCACGACGCAGAAGCCACAGTCCGTAATCGACCGGCTGAAATATTTTTATGAGCATGAGAACTCGAATATCCACCGCGCTGCGCATGAGCTAGCAGCAAGAGCCACCGATGCATACGAAGAAGCCCGGGGAAAAGTCCGTGGTTTTCTAAATGCTTCGTCAACCAACGAAATTGTCTTTGTGCGCGGTGCCACGGAAGCCATCAATCTTGTGGCGCAAAGTTGGGGCCGTCAGAACATCGTCGAAGGCGACGAAATTCTGCTGTCTGTTTTGGAGCATCACGCTAATATTGTTCCCTGGCAGCAACTGGCTACCGAAAAAGGCGCCAAGCTCAAGGTGATCCCAGTTGACGACAGCGGCCAAATTTTGTTGGATGGCTTTCAAAGGCTTCTTGGTCCGAAAACGAAACTGCTGGCGTTCACGCAGGTGTCGAACGCGCTCGGAACCATAACACCGGCCAAGCAAATGATCGACGCCGCTCATGCGGCGGGAGCCCGAGTTTTGCTCGATGGCGCACAGGCGGTTTCGCACATGCCCGTCGATGTGCAAGGCTTGAACCCAGACTTCTACGTTTTTTCGGGCCACAAAGTCTTTGCGCCCACTGGCATAGGCGTGCTCTACGGTAAAGAAGATCTCCTGAACCAGATGCCTCCCTGGCAGGGCGGCGGCAACATGATCAAGGATGTGACGTTTGAACGAACAACCTACCATGATGCGCCAGGACGATTCGAAGCAGGTACCGGCAACATCGCAGATGCGGTTGGGCTGGGAGCGGCCATTGACTATGTTCAGCGCATCGGCATGGAACGCATAGCGGAGTACGAGCACCAGCTTCTGGTTTATGCCACTCGCCTGCTGAATGAAATTCCCGGGTTGCGAATCGTGGGAACTGCAGCGGACAAAGCCGGGGTGTTGTCATTTGTAATCGACGGCCACCAAAACGAGGCCATTGGATCTGCGTTGAACCAAGAAGGGATCGCGGTTCGATCGGGACACCACTGCGCTCAACCCATCCTTCGGAGATTCGGCTTAGAAAGCTCGGTTCGTCCGTCGTTAGCCTTTTACAACACATGCGCTGATATTGATGCGCTCATTTCCGCACTCCGCCGCATCGTCGGCGGACGGACCGCCGGGATATAAGATACGGGGTTCATACGAACCCGAACTTTTACGGAACACCATACACTATATTTACAACTCGATAGACTTTGGGATGATTGCTGAAGTAGCATGATTTAGAGGTTCATTTCATGTCCAAAGTGTTAGACGAAGTGTTGAGTGCCAATAAGACCTACGCCGAGAAATTCGGCGACCTAGGCAAGCTCGCGATGCCGCCAGCGCGGCGTTTTGCGATTCTGACATGCATGGATGCGCGCCTCATTCCAGCAAAATTTGCTGGTTTGGCGGAAGGTGATGCGCATGTGATTCGCAATGCGGGCGGACGAGCCAGCGATGACGCGATTCGCTCACTCGTGATTTCGTACAAGCTGCTCGGCACTCAGGAGTGGTTCGTCATTCACCACACCGACTGCGGCATGGTGACCTTCACAAACGAAATCATCAGGAACCTGCTGTCCAACAGTCTGGAGACGTCGGGCATTGAAAATGGCGCATGGAAAGACGCCGGAAAGGGCCCTGGATCGGAAGCGGGTCAGTATATCGAATGGCTCACGATTCAGGATTTGGCAAAGAGCGTAGTGGATGACGTAAAACGAATCCGGACTCACCCATTAGTGCCGGGCCGAATTCCGATCTACGGTTATATCTACGACGTGACTAGCGGGAATTTGATAGAGGTACCGGAAGCAACAAAGGTTGGCGCAGCAGAAGCGCAAGCGCAGGCAGCACGGGCCTGAGAGATGAGTCGCAGCCATCGGAACTCCTTTGACCGCTAACAAACGAACGTCCCAATGGCTGAACGCCTTCGCCTTGGCGGCACTCGCCCTATCTGTCGGGCTTGTCATTTTCGCCAACATAGATAGCGGAAAAACCAACGCGATTCTCAATGTTTCCTACGACCCGACTCGCGAACTATTCAAAGATATAAATCAGCAGTTCATTACGGAGTATCAGCGCCAAACCGGCCTTAAGCTCAACATTCAGCAGTCGCACGGTGGCTCATCCCGCCAGTCCAAGGCCGTGATAGACGGCTTGAAAGCCGACGTAGTCTCCTTCGCACTCTTTCCCGATGTTGACGCCCTGCGCAAGCGCGGCCTGATCGCGCAGGATTGGAGTAAGCGTCTCCCGCACAATTCGCAGCCTTTCTCGTCCACAATCGTGTTCGTGGTTCGCAAGGGCAACCCTAAAAACATCCATGACTGGGCAGATCTGATAAACCCTGATGTCTCCGTGATTACGCCGAATCCCAAGACCTCCGGCAACGGCAAGCTCAGCGTTCTTGCTGCTTGGGGAGCTGTTATCTATCGCGGTGGCACGGAAGCGCAAGCACGCGAATACCTCACTCGCTTGTACCAGCATGTGCAAGTTCTTGACACGGGCTCACGGGGCGCGACCACTACCTTCGCCGATGAAAAGCTTGGCGATGTCCATCTGACCTGGGAAAATGAGGCGCTGCTCGAAGCGGAGAATTCCAGCGGCGAGTTGCAAATCGTCTATCCCCCGGTGAGCATCCGCGCCGAACCATCTGTGGCTTGGGTCGATGCCAACGTGTCAGGCACTCGTCGTGAGGCTTTCGCCAAGGCCTATCTGCAGTTCTTGTTTTCCGACCAAGCACAGGAAACTATTGCTCGCAACGGCTACCGTCCCATGAACGCGGAGATCCTCCACCGCCATGCTGACCGCTTGCCTCCCATCAATCTCTTTCCCATCACCCTCCTCGGCAAGAACTGGGACGAAATCTACCAGAAGTTCTTCGACGAAAACGCTATCTTCGACACCATCTTCCCGCGAAAGGTCAATGCGTGAATCTTGCTTTCTGGCCGCGCTACGGTTGGACGAGCGCGCGAAAAGACTTATTGGCAGGGGTGACAGTCGCCGCTATCTCGTTGCCGCAAGCGATGGCTTACGCCTTAATCGCCGGCGTCGATCCACGCTTTGGGCTGTACTCGGCCATCGTGGTCACTCTCGTGGCCTCCATTTTCGGCTCATCGTCTCATCTCATCAACGGACCAACCAACGCGATTTCCCTTGTTGTTTTTAGCGCGCTCGCGTTTTTCGATCCGGAAGCGCGTTTCGATATCTACCAAGGCATGTTTCTCCTCGGAATCATGGTTGGCGGTGTACAGATCTTGATCGCCGTTTTCAAGCTGGGCGATTTGACCCGCTACATCTCCGAAGCAGTCGTTCTCGGTTTCATGGCGGGCGCCGGATTCCTGGTGGCTCTAGGACAGGTGGGCAATCTGTTTGGCTTGCGCGACAAGGGCACGGGCCATCAGCATGTACTTCATCGCTTTTGGTTGACGATAACGAGCGGCGCCATCAATCCGCACGCACTCGAAATCGGCGCGGGCACCATCATCCTAGCAATCGTTTTGCGCAAGCTGACGCGAAGATACCATCTCCCGCAATTTGACATGCTCGTCGCGCTCATCGCCGCCGCGTCCCTTGCCGCTGCGTTCGGCTGGTCACAGCCCGACGCCCATGGCAAAGCCATCCTGTCCGTTGTCGGCAATGTGCCTGCCACTCTACCCCGGCCCCACATTCCGGAGATTCAGTTCGGCTGGGTCTCTCAGATGTCGGGCAGCACCCTGGCCATCGCTTGCCTGGGCCTGTTGGAAGCTCTCGCGATTGCGAAAGCCATTGCGCACCAAACCCGCCAGACTCTCGACTTCAATCGCCAGTGTCTCGCCGAAGGGTTGGCGAATCTCGCCGGCGGATTCTTTCAATGTTTGCCGGGTTCTGGCTCACTCACCCGCTCGGCAATCAATTTTCAGTCAGGCGCGGTCAGTCGCATGTCCGGAATCTTTGCGGCAGGATCGGTCGCGGCCGTCCTCGTGATGTTTGCCCCGCTGATGCGCTATGTTCCGAAAGCCGCGCTCGCCGGTTTACTCATGATCACTGCGTCGCGACTGGTCGATTGGAAAAGGCTCCGCTCGGCTCTTGGCGCCTCGCGTTATGATGCCGGTCTTGTCCTGCTCACCGCCTTTGCCGCCGTATTCGTCAGCGTCGAGTTCTCAATCTTGATCGGTGTGGGCATTTCTATTTTGCTCTTTGTTCCGCGCGCGGCCAAACTCCGAGGTTCCGAACTGATCGTGAGTGAAGAGGCGGTGGTCCGCGAAAGAGTCGCGTCCGATCCGGAATGCACCGGCATGCTCATCTTTGATTTTGAAGGCGACCTGTTCTTCGGAGCGGCTCCTGAATTAGATAGCTATTTCTGCATCATTGAGAAGCGCGCTCTTCAGGCGGGCATTCGTTGCGTAGTGCTCCGCGTAAAGGGCACCAGCAATCCGGACATGGTCTGCATGGAGCGATTCCTCCATTTCATTATCGACATGCAGCGTCACGGCGTGTTTGTTTTACTCTGCGGAGTCCGTCCCGAATTTGCGCGCGTTATGACGAACATGCGTTTCGAAGAATACTTGCCCAAGTCGCAAGTCTTTTTGGAGGAGCCCAAGCTCTTCTCTTCCACGTTGAAGGCAGTCCGCCATGGATACAAACTCGCTGGCGAGCTGCCATGCCCGCATTGCGCCCGAATTCAAGCATCCGAGGAAACGTATCTCTACTATTTGCTATGACTTTTTAGCGCAAGTTGGCATCAGGCTAAACACGGAGAGGCACTCTTCCGTACACATGTCCACACCCAGGTGCGTGCTGGAACAAGTGCTTGCTATCTGTGGCTCTAGCTGGCCCATCACATCTGCAGACCGAAGCTCTTACTAACTCATCTGTGGACAGATCCTGGAATTGAGGTCTTAGTCTTTCGAAGCCCCTGAGCCCTTGACAAATTCGGCGAATCACCGTAATGTCTATCTATGAAGTATAGAATCCACTGGACCTTGCTTCCTCTAGCCACAATGTTGACGGCTGATCATCGGATGATCTTCGGGAAGGATTTGAACAGTGAAATTGAACAGACGAGATCTATTACTAGCGCTTTCGGTGGCCGCTTATGCAGGCACCGGCCTCGATAGCAAGAAACGCATTGAGCGCACCCTGGCCGGCAAGGACGTAGACCGCCCTCCTTTTTCCGCTTGGCACCATTTCCATCTCGAAACCCAGCCGCCCGAAGTCTTCGCCAAGGCGACCATCGAATTCCATCAGCAAACCGGTGCAGACCTGGTCAAGGTAATGAGCGATTTTCCTTACCCAAAGTCAGCCGGAGGTCTGGACCGCCTGCAAGTGGAGCCGAATCCGTTCCCAGCACAACTCCGCGCGCTCGAACTCATTCGCGACGGCATCGGCAGTGACAACTTCTTCGTTGAAACAATCTTCAATCCGTGGAGTGTGGCGGAAAAACTCTCGTCGCGCGCGGAACTCCTCAACCTGAAAGCCAACGAACCGCAGACGCTAGTCGACACCTTGGAAATCATCGCTCGTTCGGAGATCAACCATGCACGGGCAGCCATTCAGGTGGGGGCGCGCGGCATTTTTTTAGCAATTCAAAACGCTGTGCCGGAAGTTCTCAGCGAAGACGACTATGCCAAATTCAGCGAGCCCTTCGACAAGCTGATCCTGTCCTCCGTGAGTTCAGCTCCATTCAACGTTCTCCATCTGCACGGAGACCACATCTACTGGCAGCGCTTCACCCGCGGTTGGGCAGCCAGTGGCATCAACTATTCCGTCGCCGGCACAAAGGTGCCCATTTCAGAGGTGCGCCGTCAGACGTCCGGCCTCATTCTCGGCGGCATCGACGAAAACAACTTCCCGAAACTTACTCTCGCCGACCTCCGCCTTCAGGCGAAAACAGCCAGGCAAGAAGCCGGCAATCAATTCTTACTTACCCCGGGGTGCTCAGTGCCCGATGACACGAGCGCGGCCTCTGTTCGCCGCTTGCGAACAACTTTCTAAAAAAACAAAAAGGAGTTTTTCATGACGAACATGCAATGGGCAAAGCGCTTCACCGTAGTCTTGGCGTTGGCAGGAGCCGCGCAGGCACACAGCCTGAAAGGCCTCTGGGACGGTACGGTCAAATACGACGACTACCAGATTCCCTTCTTGATCGAGTTCTCACAGAAAGGAGATACCGTCTCCGCCGCATTTTTCAATGGCGATGAACAAGTGACGTCCACCGCCGGCCGGCTCAATGGAGAAGCCCTCAACGTCAATTTCGATCACTATGCCACGCGCCTCACGGCCACCTATCAAGACGGCGTCATCAAAGGCACCTACGGCAATACCAAATATGGCTATCACGATTTCGAAGCCCTGCCTCACAAGAAGGTGACTGGGGCCGAAACGTCAGCGCCCAATATCGCTGGCGTGTGGACAATTCCGAACGAGAGCCCCAAAGGCGAACATGCCTGGCGCCTCATCATCCAACAACAAGGGCCAAAAGCCAGCGCCGCCATCCTGCGCGTCGATGGCGACACCGGCGCCCTCGTCGGCAATTTCAATGCCGGTAAGTTCGTTCTCAACCACTTCGACGGTGCGCGCGCCTCCGTTGCGGAAATTACTCCCAAAGAAGATGGCTCACTCGCCATCGACTTCCGCGGCTTCCACAGCGCCGCGAAACACTACACCGCAGTTCGCGCCGACCAAGCCAAAGCCAAAGGCGTCCCCGAGCCGACCGATCCGGAAGAACACACCCGCGTCAAAGATCCGAATGAGCCATTTCAGTTCAGCTTTCCCGATTTAAGCGGCATACTGGTTTCCAACACCGATCCGCAATTCAGCGGCAAGGTGGTGATCGTGAACATCACCGGCAGCTGGTGCCCGAATTGCCACGATGAAGCGCCGTTCCTGGCGGAGCTATATCGCAAATATCACAAGCAAGGACTCGAGATCGTCGCCATTGATTTTGAAGAACCCGAACAGCGCAAAGATCCAACGCGCCTGCAGGCATTCATCAAGAAATACGGCATTGAATACACGTATGTCGTGGCCGGTGAGCCCTCTGAACTCCAAGCCAAAATCCCACAGGCCGTAAATCTCAATTCCTGGCCCAGCACTTTCTTTCTAGGGCGCGACGGCAAAGTGCGTGCCATTCATGCCGGTTTCGCCGCACCCGCCAGCGGGGAATTCAACTTGGCTTTGAAAAAGGAAACCACCGAACGGATAGAGAACCTGCTTTCGGAGAACGTGCGGGCATCTCGCTGAATGAAGGAACGAAGTATCTGATTTCAAGCACGAACACCCGAAACTTTTGGCTCTTGGACGAAGTGAGACGATGTCATGGCTGCTCCCATCGGACTTGGCCTCGCCGGGCTGGTGAAAACAACTTTTAGACATGCGGGCTGAAGATTTTCGAACACAACCGCTGGAGCTAGAAGGTTGGAGCGTACGCCTGACCTCTTACCTTATTGGCGGACAGTATCTAGCTGAGGTCGAGGTTGAATCGTCGGGTGTGACTATCGCTCGCGCGATGGGTCAAACACAAAGTGTTGCCGAGTCGCAAGCTATCGAAACAGCCGTGAGGCGGTTGACTCGAACACGTCGACTGGACTTCGATTTGACCGTCGGAGGCTGATGAAGTAAAAATTCTGACACCGTCAACGCCTCGTTCAATACAAAAACTGGAATTTGAGTTTGAATCAGCGGTGCTACCCATCCGAAATGATAGGCCCTCCGCGCGTTCCTGAGCAAGAGTCTGAAAAGCAAGGCGTGGGGGGTGGCGGCACTTATCTTTGTACTTATCGGAAATCAACAATCCTTTCGAAGCGGAAAATAGATCGGCACCTATATCGGGGTTGATTCCCGCATAGGCATCCGGCGTTTGGGGCATCTCGGCAAACAAGGAAGCACGCTGCTGCGCTTCTTATGAGGAAAATACGCCACGCTACGAAGCGCCTTTGCGCCGACTGGCGAAATGAAGTTCTAACATTTGGCCATGCGTTGCGATCGCCGCATCGCAAAAGTGGTCAGACCGTTATCAGGCGGTCTGTCGTTTTCCTGAGCGCCATTCGAATTTTAAGTGTGGTCTTTATAGATTTACTAAGAACTTAGGCATTGATCTGAACTGATGGCAATAGCCTAAAGCATCTGTTTACGGCAGGTTTTGCGTTGAAATAGCGATAGGTCCTGTGAAACGCCCCTGGCGTGCGAGATCCGCTTTGGCGATAGTTCTGCGCTTCGCCGAAACGCTAGCGTCGCCAAGAGCCAAAATCTGACCATGCAGCGAATTTTTGGGAACTGATCGAAATCGAGTCGGAGCGGAAGAGCGGAAAAATGAGCGATTTGGTCGCTCTGGGCGGGCGTTCCCGAGACCATTGGCAAAACAATCTGGAGGCGTGAATTGCGCTATCCTACCCACATTGCACGCTGGCTAATCCATTCCTAACGAAGACACCAAACGATGCCGACCGCCGCGCTCGGAGTTTCGCACATCCTGATCAATCAACGTCCCGGCGTAAGTCCGCCCGTACTTTTCGGCGCGGAAGCGAGATTCAGCTCCACTGGCATTATTCTTTCGGGACAGGTCACTCTCTCGGGCAATGCCCCGCATCTCCCAGGCGACTGGTGGGCTGGGTTTATCCAAGTCGAGTGGGTTGAAACCAACTGGGCATACTATCGCGGCAAGGATAAGGTCGATGGCTCGTTGCTCGTGCAGATGGGCCGCGCGCCGGCGCGCCTGCGGCAGGCATGCCGCGACACGCTGGATGCTCCGGTCAGGCAGCCGGTGAACGGCATCTTTTACGGGCCGCCAAATTATGTGTGGCCGGGGACGAGCAACGCGCGGTATCAGGAATCCGCGGCTCCAGGGACCGTTCCCGTGACGCTCAATCCCCGGCATCGGGACTTCCCATTCGATCAGAAACCGCTCGTGCGCAGGAACGCGAAAACCGGGAAGGTGAACTTTCTGACTGAAGTACAGCTCGAATTCCACTTCTGCACTATGCTGGCTGTGCGGGACCAAGCCGGCTCGTTTGCGATCCTGAAGCACCTGTATTGGAATCTCCGGTGGCAAGCTAAATTCGAGCCGAGTAATTTTGCGATGGCGGCGTCTGCTGCGGGCTGGAAGCCACCGACCGTTGAAGCGCTCGGAACGGGCGCCAACGTGGGGGTTATCCACGATGGGAGGCCGCTGGATGCGCGTTTCGGCGGAGTGGTGACGGCGTTGCAAGCTTCAAACTGCAATGCGGTCGCGAACGCCGCCGAGCGGAACCCTATCATCAGAGAGAGTAATCAATGGGACAACTTCGACGTGCGCCGTTAGCTTGCGTGATTCTCGCGTGTGCATTCGCCCTTTGTTTCCAAAGCTGCCAATGGCCCGAGGCGGCATCCTCCTCTCGGGGGCTGATGCTTGTTATCGCAAATGGCAAATTGCCTGGTGGTTTTCGTGTGACAAATAAAGGCGAAATCCCGTTATCGTTGGATCGAGAAGTTACGGTGGAAATCTGGGACAAGGCAAAGTGGAACGAAATCAAAGGCATTGTGAAGCTGATTGATGGCTGCAATCCGCAACCCAAGGGATGCCTCCGCCTTATGCCGGGGAGTTCGTTTGGACCGTTGTCTTGGACCGGAATGAGTTGCGGCGCTCAATGTGGGGAAGCCTGTCGAGCGAACGAATACTACGGTCCAGGAAAATTTCGGTACGTCCTCAAAGACTGTGACGGAAAAGAGCGATGGACGGGACCAGAATTTGAGTTGCCCAAGGTGCCCACGGATGCTTATAAAAACTAGGCGTGCTCCAAGCAGTTATTTCTGAGTAGCGGGCGATTCGGACGAAGGCGTGCAAACGACACTTTAACACGTCCACGATTGTCGTCTCATTTTTGTTTGAGTCCGAGTCGGAGATCCCTTTAGCGTGAACCCTTACGTGAGAACGATCCCTTCCTTGAGAATCTCTGCGCGAAACAGTAAAAGGTCGTCTGCGTTCATGGCGAGAACATGAATCGTAACGCGCCCAATCGGCGTAAGTCCCAAGAGCCAGGCACCGTCAAATTGGAAGTGATCCATCCAAAGATCCGTCCGGGGATGAAACAAGCGGATGAGTTCTCGGGAAGCGGGATCAAGTCCGGCAATGTTCGGGCCTTTAAACCGATTGCAATGGAAGCAGGCCATGGCTAGGTTAGCGAGTATTGTTTCACCGCCGTGTTGTCGGGCGATAATGTGATCGACCTGGAACGGCAGCCGGTAATGCGGATGCGGGATACGGCAATATTCACATCGATGGCCCGCTCGCTGCCAGACCTGTTGAACTAGAAGTTGGTTCACTGGCGGGATGACGCGGGAACTTCCGATTTGAGAAGACGCCGAGCCTTAGACTGCAGGATCGAGAGAAGGCTCCCGACATGGAGGTAGCTGTCGAGTTCTGCTGCTTCCTCCGGTGACAGATTCCCTTCTCGGGCGCGTTCAGCCAACAGATTCATCCGGTCAGTGTCGACAGCGTCAAAATCGATTGAGAGCAAATATTCCGCCACATCCCGGCTCATGCTGTGTCTTGCTTCAATGAGGCGCCCGAGGATTGCAGCTTCGGTGTTGGGGGTGATTACTTGCGAACTCATGCCGACCCTTTGATTATAGCCCTGATACGAAACTCAAAAGGAATCTACCTTCCGGCCGTGACTTACAACAACAGGGAGCTATTCAGTTAATCCACCATCAATGTTTTCCTATTGTCGCATCGTCGCGCGAGGTTCAAGCGGGCACGGCTGCAGAGTTTCGGAAGCATGCAGCCGGCGGACCCCGCCGGTGCCCAGCTCCTTGATTAATCGAAAATAAGATGTCTCGTATATTTCCCAATAAACGTTTTGGCGATTTTCGCCCCGCTTATAGATGGAGCACGAAATTTATTGGTAAAAATATACTTGACTATTCCACGGCAACTCGATATAATTAAAGCATGGAAGACATCAAGGAACCGAAAACGCTACTGGAGGCCATCGAATTTTTCAAGAGCCCAGAGAACTGCCGGGCCTACTTGGTTCCCCGCCGCTGGAACAAGGGAATCGTCAAATGCCCAACCTGCGGAACTGAAAAGGTCAAATTCCAGCCGCAACACAATCGGTGGCAGTGCTCCTCGCATCATCCCCGTCGCCAGTTCACTTTGAAAACTGGCACAATCTTCGAGGATTCCCCCATCGGCCTTGACAAATGGCTTCCTGCCATGTGGCTGATTTGCAGCAATCGTAACGGCATCTCTTCCTGGGAACTTCATCGCGCAATGGGCATCACGCAGAAATCGGCGTGGTTCATGTTGCAACGCATTCGGCTTGCGATGCAGGACGATTTGGCTGGCGGCATGTTGGGTGGCGAAGTGGAAGTTGACGAAACGTGGATCGGCGGCAAAGCGCGAAACATGCACAAGGCGCGTAAGATTGAGGTGCAAAAGCAAGGCCGCAACACTGGCGGCAAGACGGCAGTAATCGGAGTCCTACAGCGCGGCGGAAAGATCCGCGCCACGGTCGCGCCGGATCGGACAAAGCGCGTGATGCAGGAAGCGGTTCGCGGCAACGTTGAAAAAGGCACGCAGGTTCACTCGGACGAAGCGGCCCATTACTGGCGGATGGATGACGAGTACACGCACAACATTGTGAACCATCTCGAAGCCTATGTAGACGGCAACGTTCATGTGAATGGAGTTGAGAATTTCTGGGCGCTCTTGAAGCGCACGATTGGCGGCACCTACGTTTCGGTCGAGCCTTTCCATCTATTCCGTTACGTTGATGAACAAGCGTTCCGCTTCAACAATCGTTTGCCCATGCGGGACTCAGACCGTTTTAGTTGCTTGGTTCGAAAGGCCGTTGGAAAGCGTTTAACGTACAAGCAACTGACGGGCAAGGAGTCTGAAAGGCCCGAACCTTCCGCAACAGAAGACGAAGAAGCCCTCCCTTTCTAAACCAATGCAGGGACGTGGCAAACGTTTGATACTCAAGCAGCCAAAGAAGGCAACATCCAAGACGGTCAAAGAAGATCTGCCGTTTTAGGGTGCGAAGTCTGTAGCAAGCAACTCAGGCAGTAAAACATTCGTCAATGATGGCAATTTTTGCTGATATGTTTTAACGGCATCCGGTCCTAGGATTCGTGTCGAATTTGTCCAGCCTTCATTTATCAGATACATTTCGGCTGCTGCACCCACATTAGCCACACATTCGGATGCTTCGCGAAGAATGAAAGCCGCAACCTTAATCAATTGCTCACCAGACATGTTTTGGTTGTAAAGTCGTCTGCTTAGGTAATTTCCCAGCATGTATCCAATCCCGTCGTTAACGTAAAACTCAATGGGCTGGAGCAGTGGCGAACCCCCAACTGCACAGTTGGCGTAATAAAGAATAGGTGCATGAGTAACGAGTGGAAATTGAACAACAAGAATACAGCCGATTTCATCACTTGGGGTTTTTATATAAGTCTGTGCTGTTCGTTGCAAACAGGATTCGATAATCGGCACGTAACCGTGTTCTAGTTCAACTGGCTCACCATTGGTGATCGCGTGTTTAACGAGGTGGCCAATTTCTTGCTCTATTTCTATTCGTGCTTTTGCAAAGATCGCAGAATTGTTAGAACCAGCGATGAAGATCTGGATTCCATCGACACTGAGCTTTACTTCAGTACTGCTATTCGGCGGAATATTTACCGGCCATCTCAGTCTGTAGATTTTTTGTGTTTCAGACTTGACCGCGCCACTGATCATTTCCAAGTCGGAATACAAAAGAATTCCGCCTGTCATGGATCGCATCGCACCGATTAGGGTCATTGTTCGTCCTGGTCTGCCAGAATATCGCACCTCGGTGCGGGCTTGAGTGTTCGGGCGACTTTTGAAGACTTGGGAGTTGCGTGTTGCCTGTATCAACTGGTATGATGCTTTCCAGAGGACACACCTCACCCCTCCCTAGCGTTTGGGCGCTTCCGGTCTGGAACACCGGACGGGCTTTAACTAGGTGAGGTGGCAGATTTCGCGCTCAATTTATCTTAACAGGAGAATTGCGCGTGAAAGAGATTTTGTTTTTAACTGAAGGTTTATTTGTTCTGACCGTGCCGCCCTTGGTGTTCCACTTCCTAATCGTCGGGCCGCTTCTTGAAAGGGTCAACCCCAGATTTCTTCTCGCCGATGGCATAAAGGCAAAAAGAGATACCTAGGCAAGCCCAGGTCGCATAGAGTTGCCAAGTCCTAAGCCCCTCAGCAAGCATGCTAGCGGGACCACCCGAGCGGTAAATATGCCACATTAAATAAAACCACCATCCCCCGAAGCCCAGTGCTGTCATGAAAACCCAACTTGCTATGTCATGCCACACTGTCGGTGGCTTCTTTGGCTTAATCACGTTTGGTGGGGCCCTCTCTTGGCTTCGAATCATATCACGAGCGAGATGCGCACGCGGAATAATCTGGAAGTGTCTTATTTGATATACCTAATTCCATATGGCTACTCCGGCTCCGGCAATGTACTTTCGATGCAAGGTTTGCGATAGAGGCGCGTTGGTTTCAAAGAAGGTCTACAGGATGAGTGCGCCCGTCGTTTTCATCGGCTTCATTTTGTTGATTCCTTCAGTATTGGGAATGCTTTTCTGCTTCTACATGTTTGTGAGCGTCGCTAACGTTCCCATGTCTGCTGACGAAACGACACGCACCGCTGGAGGACTCGCTGGCGGTTTTTTTCTTTTGGTTGGCGTCGTCTTCATGGTTGGCGGATTGCTTGGCTGGCTTCTCGTGATGAAGAAGCAAGTGCTTCAGTGCAACCTCTGCAACGCCGTCGTGAACGCTTCTTGATTCTAGGCTTTGCGTTTCGGTCCGCGCTTGTTCGGATCGGCATCCGATTGCCTTTTGTACTCCGCTTCGCGCCTCTGCATTTCTTCGCGCGAAACGGAAAGCACTTTCAGCACAGCACCATCAAAGCGCTGAAACTGATCCGCATTCGTATACCTCGCGGCGAGTTCTGGCGTAATCTCAATCGGCCTTGGTGGTCCTTGTTTCATGCTCGAAGGATAGCACCGTTTTGAGATACGGCCACGGTGAGGCTACCATTTGATCTTCAGTACAATTAGCGTTTATTGCCGAAAGAATCCGTTGCAGGCCGTTGGGCTTATCTTCACGCTTTGCATAGGCACTGGCCAGAAGTGCTCGATTCGCTTCGTATAAATGTCGCCTCTGTGTTCACTCCGAAATGGGTTGAGAATAACCGAGGAGAAAAACTAATTACAGTGGAGACTTGGCAGTCTTGTCGAGACGATTCATCACGGACTGAACTGGTTTCGGCGCTACGCGATTGGGCATCTAGGTTTGGTTTCACCGAAGACTGGCTATTCCACACAGCGTTATATACGCTTCTGGTTTATTCGCCCGACAACTATTCCACTTACCAGGTGCATGACATTTATCGAACTGACAATTGGCGTTGGCATTATCACCCCATCACTGTTATGAGTGATGAGCGCGTAAAACCGTTCGCGCCAACTTTCGGTCATGACAGTATTTGGAGCGCGGGCGGCGGCGAGACATGGGACACATTTAGGCGTCGAATGGAAGGGAAGTTCAATCAGCAGTTGACCGAGTACCGCGAAGCCGTCGAAGCGCTTGTTGACACCACCCAGAGTGAGAAGTTTGATCTGCACGCCGAATGGACTGTTCGGTATCAACATGGGGAACTCGCTCAAGAGATCGCCAAAGAACTCAAGGGCTTTGACGATGCGGAGCAGACGGTATATCGAGCAATAAACAGATTTGCTAAACGAATTGGGCTCAACCTTAAACGCCGTAAGCTTTATTTGCGGTGACAGACTTGCCACTGTACATGTGCCCCGGTGACCAGAATGTACAGCGCTGTACAAAGTGACGCCGGGGCGCTCGTACAGCACTGTTGCTGCCAAGCATGGCTGCGCACGTACACCAAAAACAGAGGATTTTATGGGATAAAAGGATAGCCGCAAAGAGTTGTGGCTGAATAGTTTAGAGGAGGAATTGAATGACTACGTTTAGGAGGGTAACCGCCCGTGATTCTGTCACGCTCACCGACAGCACGGGCCATGAAGCGACTTGGAAGGGACCAGTTCGTTTTGAAGCGTCAGAACTTTGGCGAACTGGCCCCGTGGGAGCAGTGAAAGCACTTACTACTTAACAAACGCTCATAGGCCAGTGGTAGAGCGGTAGTGTTTAACAGGTAGCACGCGGGTCTTGCCACCCGAAGTGCCAGTCCGATCCTGGCCCGCTTTACACCAGAAAGCCTAATAATCCGACTCCATTGTCACCGATCCCGGTTACAACTGCAAGCCAAACCTTGGGCTTTTCTGCCCCATACCCAAAATAATCCGCCAGCCTGTCACGTAGTTTTACGGTAGCGCGGATCTGTGGAATAGTCAAGTATATTTTTACCAATTTATTTTTGATTTCTTGTCACGGAGGCAGGTTCTGGCGGCGTACAGGGTGAGCGCAAGGAAATACAAATTGACCAAATGGCGAAAATCCCTAGAGTCGAACCAGCATCCGAAAAAAATAGTTTGGCCTATGATAAACAAAAGATTACTGATAACGTATAGTTCTAACAGTCTGTCTGTTGTTCTATCAATTTTATCTTGTTATATCACTATTATTTGAGTTATAACATATATGGCGCGACCAACGCGAATTATGAAGACTCCGATGGCTCAGGCGATTAGTCGCTTCAGACAAGCTCTTGGCGACACTCAGCAGCAGTTTGCCCATCGAGCGGGCCTCGCCGTAACGAGTATCGCCCGTTATGAGACCAATTCCCCCCCCAGCGCGAAAGTGCTGGCTCGCTTCGTCGATATTGCACGAACGTCCAATCTGCCGTCTTTCACAGAAATCTTTGAAAAGCGACTTCCAGCCGCTGAGGAAATTGAACACCAGGACTTTGCCGTCATTAAGCAACTTCTAACGCGAATGATCGAAGATCTTCGGCCGAACCAGCTCCGACAGGCGAGGGTTGCGCTCGCGTGTTTACTAACGTCAACTGCAAAACTAAATGAAATTGAGCGGAGGATGGACGGTCCGCTAGCAGAAACAGACAAGGTAATTGAAGACGGCGCCGCAGAGCTGGTCCGAGGTCGTGATCCGGAGGTGGACAAGAAGCGGCTTCGCTTCCTTCGGACGCGCGACTTGGACCATTGGTTCGATTTCACGCGAGCATACGACGTGTTTCGTCAATCGCGCTTAGCCGAACTCTTCACAAAAGGTGGCGATAAGCTGCCGCTGTTTGACATGTTTGTTGTGCGAGATGAGAACTCGGGCGGTGTCCCATTCGAGCTAACGGAGCAAAAGGAGATATTGAACGACGATCCCCGTTACCCTCCTGCAGCCGAAGATTGGGAGATCTACTCGAAGGAAGAAACCGACTTTGGCGACAACACCACGACGATCAATGAAGAAGACCGTTCCGGGCCGGAGGTAGTCGAGCCCCATGAGAGCACGGCTCCCACGCGAGAAGACGATTCCGACTGACGGAAAAGATTGGCGTATTTCTGGATTTGACGAAAGGATGGCCGAGTGAGAAACCTGCTTAGTTTTTCGGAGACAGCTCAAAAGTTACGCGTGAGCAAAGCACAATTGTCAAAGATCATCAACGGAAAGGTTCCCGGCCTCCCTCGCCTGAAGGTTGCCCGTGTAGGTCGCCGCGTCGTGGTTCGAGAAGAGGCGATCGACGAATTTGTCCAGGAGGTTGAGCTATGCAGCGCGGGTCGCTGAAGAAGTTTTTCGATAAAAGGAAACGCGTTTGGACATGGCGCTTTCAGTGGCGTGAAGCTGGATTCAAAGGACCGCGCACAAGGGATTTGGGGCGCTGCTCAGACATGAGCCGAGCGGTCGCTCGATCTACGGCGGATGATATCCTTCGACAGCTGCAAGGGGTCTCCTATCCGACACTTCGTTCTTCGGCGATACCGCTCACGCGTTTTGTGGAGGATACCTACTTAGACGTCAAAACACGTAAGTGGAAGGCGTCGACCCGTGGCACAAGCGAGCAGCAGATTCGAGACTACATTACGATTCCCTTCGGAGAGCAAATGCTGCACTCGATCACCCGGAAGGATCTGCAGGCACATCTAGACCAAATGGCGAAGAAAGGATATTCCGAGAGTGTCGTCGATCATGTCCACTGGCACATGACCGCGATTTTCCGGATGGCAAAGAGCGACGGCCTCGTTTTAGTTGATCCGACGGAAGCCCTCGAAACGCCGCGATGCAAGCCTCATGGCAAAAAGGAAATCCTAGTCTTAGATCAGTTTATTCGCGCGCAAATGAGTCTGGACATTCGAGAGCGGCTGATTTTGCGACTAGGGGTAGCAGCGGGCTTGCGACCTTCGGAGATGATGGGGCTGAAAATCGGGGACGTTTCCGAAAAGGGCCTAGAGATTCAACGGCGCATCTACAGGCGAGTCAACGACTCTACGAAATCAAAGCGTGGGGAACGCCAAGTTCCTTTGGACTCCGGCTCACAGAATATTCTGCGCGAATATCTGGCAATCCTGCCCGACACCTCCCCCGATGCGTGGCTGTTTCCGAGTGAGAATCCCAAGACTCCGCTGGACTACTCCAACGTCTTTCGGCGCCGGATCAGGCCCGCGCTCGAAAAGGTCGGATTGAAGTTCGTCAATTTTCTCGTCATGCGTCGAACGTTTGGCAACAAGTTGGCCGAAGTCGAAAAGGATGCGAAGATACGGGCCGAGCTGATGGGCCATTCGGTAACCGTTCACCAAAACGAATACCGTCAGGCATCGCTAAAGTCCAAGCAACAGGCGATGAAACGCTTGGGAAAGAGACTGCAATGAGAATGTGTCGTGCAGTCGTGTCGGCCCCTTTTCGTAACTTATTGACTCTATGGAGCGGGAGACCGGGTTCGAACCGGCGACGTCCAGCTTGGGAAGCTGGCATTCTACCACTGAATTACTCCCGCCCACGCCTTAACGGCCAATCAACCCTACACTGCTGAATGTAACACAATCCTCCCCACTCGAACAGTCCAACCCTGCTATACTTTGTGTTTGTGCGTCTCGCTGGACTTCAGCTGGTCTTCTACCAGCAAGCCGGAGGATGTGTGTGCTAATAAACCTCCAGGAATTACAACAACATAGTGTCCGTTTTACGGTTGATATCCCAGCGGGCCAAATTGATTTCGATAATAAAGTAACGCAATCCTCGGTTCTACACGCTGAAGGCGTGGTGGAACTGATGAGCCACTCGCTCGGAGACATCCGCCTGCAAGGAAATTTGCAGGTCACCATGGATGCTCCTTGTGATCGGTGTTTAGAGCCGGTATCGCTGCCGATTCGCAGTCCGTTCGATTTGGTCTACATGCCCGCAAGTGAAGCAATCGAGGGCGGGGAAGAGGAGATCGACGAAGACGCGGTGGAAGTCGGTTTCTACGAAGGAAATGGCGTGCAGTTGAACGACGTACTGCGCGAAGTGATTTTGCTGGCGTTGCCGATGCAGTTGGTTTGCAGCGAGAGTTGTAAAGGGATCTGTCCCGTGTGCGGGCAGAATCGCAACCAGCGCGAATGCGCCTGCCAGACGGCGGCTGCGGACGATCGCTGGAACAAGCTGAAAGATTTGCGGGCCGAAATTGGCCAGCGACATTGATTTTGATATTGAGAAAGTAGGAGAACGATGCCGAATCCGAAACGGCGCCACTCAAAGCGCCGTACGTCTACCCGCCGGGCCCATGATGCCTTGAAAGTTCCGCAATTGGCGGAATGCCCGAATTGCCACGCCAAGATCCGCGCCCATCGCGCGTGTCCGCACTGTGGTGTCTACAAAGGCCGCGAAGTGATTGAAGTAGTGGAAGCCTAACTCTCTCGACCCAAATACATGGTGACCATAGCCCTCGACGCGATGGGCGGCGATCATTTCCCAAAGCCTGAAGTAGAAGGCGCAGTGCAGGCGGTCAAGACTTTGGGAGTCAGAGTGATTTTGGTCGGCAAAGAGGATGTGGTGCGGCATGAGCTGCAGCGGCATCCGGGCTGGCAATCGCTACCCATCGAAATCAGGCACGCGTCTGAACAAATCACGATGGAAGACAGCGCGGGCAAGGCCGTGCGTGCTAAGAAGGATAGCTCCATTCGTGTGGCGTCGCGCCTAGTGAAAACAGGTGAGGCGCAGTGTGTCGTCTCGGCAGGCAACACCGGAGCCGTCATGGCCACAGCTAAGATGGTCCAGGGCATGCTCCCGGGCGTCGACCGGCCAGCCCTGGCTTCCGCGTTTCCCACTCTCAAAGGCAGCGCCGTCATGTTAGATGTCGGGGCAAACGTCGATTCCTCCCCGCAAATGCTCGCTCAATTCGCGGTAATGGGCGATGCGTTTGCCCGGGTCAGCTATCGCAAAACCCATCCTCGCGTCGGACTTCTTTCCATTGGCGAAGAAGAGCACAAAGGCAACGCGCTCACCCATGACGCCTTCCCTTTACTTAAAGCCCTCGCACACATAAACTTTGTTGGTAACGTAGAAGGCCGTGATGTGTACTCCGGCGCCGTCGATGTGATCGTTTGCGATGGCTTTGTCGGCAACGTTGCTTTAAAGGTAAGCGAAGGCTTAGTGGAAGTGCTTTTCCGGCAGGTGCTGAAAGAGTCGCTCAAAGAAACGCTTACTCGCAAGGTGGGTGCCTACCTGGCACGCGGTGCGTTCGCCGATTTCAGGAAGCGTGTCGATTATGCCGAGTATGGCGGCGCACCGCTACTGGGCCTGAATGGCCTATGTGTGATTTGTCATGGCCGTTCTACTGCAAAGGCCATTCGCAATGCGATTCGGCTTGGCAAGGAATTCGCGGAAGGCCGGATTAATGAACGAATTGCAACTGAGCTAAACGGCAGAGCATCAACTTAGAGAGTCACTAACATGAAGAGTTGCGCCGGGTTCCTGTCATGGATAGCTGTTTTTATCGCCTTTGCGCTACCAGCTTGTATGCAAGCTAAAGAAGACCCCGTGCACTGGACGATTTCGGCGGCCGACGGCAAATCCGTTGTGGCACCCGGTGCTAAAGCATTTTTCGAACTGAAAGCGACGATTGATCCTGGCTGGCACCTCTATTCGCCCACCACGCCCCCCGGTGGCCCGATCATCACGAAAATCCAGATCAGTCCCAATCCGCTGTTGCAAAGCGCGCAGGTGTTTCGGCCGCAGCCTGTTCGCAAACTCGATCCGAATTTTAACATCGATACTGAGACTTACACAGGCGACGCGGTTTTTCTCGCGGAACTCACCGCTGCCGGTAATGCCGCTGGACAGACGAACGTGGAAGCGTCGGTGCGCTATCAAGCCTGTAGCGATGTGAAGTGTCTGCCGCCGGTAAAGAAGATGCTAAACGCCGGTCTCGCGTTTGCCAGCGGAACTCCTGCCAGTGCCTACAAAATCCCGAACGGCTATCTGCTCGTCCCCGCGACCACCGCGACGGCGGCAACGGCCCCGATAGACAGCAAGACTCCAGACGCGAAACCAGCGTCGACAGGCGTCAATGCCCAGCAAGATCTATTGCCCTTTCTGCTCACCGCATTCGGATTTGGTCTGGCCTCTCTCTTCACCCCTTGCGTGTTCCCCATGATTCCGATCACGGTTTCCTTCTTCCTCAATCAAGGCGGGGGCAGCGCATCCACAAGTAGCACGAAACGCGGTTGGATCCAGGCTCTCTTGTTTTGCAGCGGCATCGTCGTCCTTTTTACCAGTCTCGGTTTCCTCATCACCGCCATCGCCGGACCCTTCGGTGTCGTGCAGTTAGGCTCCAGCCCTTGGGTCAACGGTTTTATCGCATTGGTGTTCTTCACGTTTGGACTCAGTCTGCTCGGCGCATTTGAACTCACGCTGCCGTCGGGTTTGTTGACGAAGCTCAATAGCGTATCGCAAGGCAGTGGGCACTTGGCCACCTTGCTCATGGGGCTAACGTTTTCGCTCACCTCCTTCGCTTGCATCGGGCCGATCGTCGGGCCGCTACTCATCGCTTCTGTCCAACAGAAGGGCGCTCAACCTGTACTCGGCATGATGGCCTTCGCCATCGGATTAGCGGCGCCGTTCTTTCTGCTCGCCCTGTTTCCCTCTTACCTTCGAAAGCTCCCCCGCAGCGGTGGTTGGATGATTCGCGTGAAAGTCGTTCTAGGCTTCGTCGTGTTGGCCGTGATGCTGAAGTACTTAAGTAACGTGGATCAAGTTTTGCAAACGCATTGGCTCACCCGCGAACGGTTTCTCGCTGCTTGGATCGTACTGTTCGCGCTTCCGGGCCTTTATTTGCTGGGCTTCCTGTTCATGGAAGGCATCAAACGCGAAGAGAGTGTCGGTGTGAGCCGCGCTTTGATTGCGTCTTTGTTCTTAATCTTCTCGGTGAGTTTGGCGCCTGGTCTTTTCGGTGCTCGGCTCGGCGACCTCGACGCCTTTGTACCGGAAGGCTCGTCTGGGGCAAGCGCCAACGCCACTTCTGGCGCGGCACCGGTGCCTGGATATTTCAAGAACAACTTGGATGGAGCCCTCGCCATGGCGCGTGAGCAGAACAAGTTGGTTCTGGTAAATTTCACCGGCTACGCTTGCACGAATTGCCATTGGATGAAAGCGAACATGTTCACTCGCCCTGAAATAGAAGGCGTTCTAAAGGACTTTGTAATCGTAGATCTTTACACCGACGGCACCGACGCCGACTCCGAGAAAAATCAAAAACTGGAAGATCAGCGCTTCGGGACCGCGTCTATTCCGTTCTACGCTATCCTCGATCCCAACCAGAATGTAGTCGCCACCTTCCCGCAACTCACCCGTAATCCGCAGGAGTTTTTGTCGTTCCTGCAAACGAAGCCGAAGATGGTACTCTGAAACTGATTTCCCTGGTGCGCAGCAAGCGGATGTGGCGGAATTGGCAGACGCACTGGATTTAGGTTCCAGCGCTCGCAAGGGCGTGGGAGTTCAAGTCTCCCCATCCGCACCAAT
>Ga0182012_10001723_pt1 | contig 23877 bp, 22 predicted proteins | sample 612S2SmetaG_FD_120486 | JGI IMG/M metagenome (GOLD analysis project Ga0182012, IMG submission 120486) | Permafrost microbial communities from Stordalen Mire, Sweden - 612S2S metaG | ecosystem: Environmental > Terrestrial > Soil > Wetlands > Permafrost | place: Sweden: Stordalen | collected... | reverse complement strand
ATGGAAGAGGGAACAACACAGGCTTCTACTCGATCCGAATACACCTGAAGATCATAAGAACATGATTCGCGAATGGCTCGGCATCCCTTCAGAACAAGGTGCGGCTACCGCCGAATCTTAAGATCAAAGTCTTGTTCAGGGCTTTGGGACGGGTTAGCGCCGCACTTCAAAAGTGCGCTATCGCTTACGCCGGCGTCAAGGCAACCGCTTCGCGGCGGCTACGCCGACCTTGACCCCGTCTTCGCTGCGCGCCCCTCTCCATTAGGCCCAAGGCTCAATCCGCCTTGGGCGGGCGGCCACCATTCAGAAAATCGGGGGCAGGGAAGTGGCTCCAACCTGGAGCGTCTGGTTGACGCGGGTCTGCGTTTTTTCTTCTGCGCGGCTGTTTCTCGGATACGGATTGTTTTTGAGAGCCGAAATCGGAAGGTATGGTTGCCTGGGGGCTTCTAGCAAAATTATCTTGATGATTAGTGAAACTGATCAGGTTGACCTTTTGTGAGAGATCATACGTAATCTTGCCAGATTTCAGATCGCTGGCAAGAAGGCTGGCAAAATCGTCTTCGGGCATATAAGCTGGTCCAGATTAGCACAATTTGGCGAGTGGCAGCATGCCTTGTGACCTTATGGGAAAAAAGAACAAAACGCCTGCGAAGAGCGTAGAAGCACAGTACTCGCTGGCGGCCTCTTTTCGCAGGAACGGCAAGTTGCAGCAAGCAATCGAGAGCTATCTACGAGTGGTAGAAGCGGACCCTAAGCATATCGATGCATTGTGGGAGTTGGGATTGGTGCTTCGTTCTGTCGGTCGCAACCAGGATGCGCTGAAATATGTGGTTCAGGCGGTAATGCTTGAACCGCTGAACGGCGAGCTGCTTGGTGACCTCGGAGAGATCTGGCAATCCGCTGGGCATTTGCCAAAGGCGATTGCGGCCTATCAAAAAGCATTGGAGCTAAAACCCGGATTCTCTCGAGTTTTATATTCACTTGGATGTGCGCAGATTGAAAGTGGTGAATTCGTGCCGGCGCGGGCGAGCTTCGAGGAAGCACTCATAGCGGAGCCTAATTGGTTGGAAGCTCGTCACAATTTAGGTCGAGCTTTGTACGAAATGGGAGAAGTGAGCGCAGCGTTTTCCCAGTTTGAGCGGTGTGCTGGTCTTACGGAACGGAAGAAAAGCGAGAGAGCGCGAGCGATGGCGGCGGTGGTCGTGCCTGGCGTTCCCGAAGTTAACAACGAAAAGATTTTGGCAATTCGGCGCCGTTGGGTGGAGACAGACCTTTCGTTGCCGCAGGATGTTGTTAATTCTGGCGTGCGTTCTACCAGCGATGGTGGGCGTTTACGTATAGGGTATGTGTCGTCGTTTTTTGGTGGAGCGAATTGGATGAAGCCGGTTTGGGGACTGATTAATCAGCATGACCGCGAGCAATTTGACATTCATCTTTTTTCTGACGCTGAGTCCACTACATTTTCTTCGATTGAGTATGCGTATCGGCGTCACCGCAGCGATGAGTTTCATAACGTTTTCGGTTCTTCGAACGATCAGGTTGCTCGCTTGATTCGCAAATGCAGAATCGATATTCTCGTCGACCTGAATGGTTACAGCAAAGCGCAACGGCTTGATTTATTCAATTTGAGACCTGCGCCTGTGATTGTGGGGTGGTTCAACTTGTATGGGCCAAGCGGGCTGCGGTCTTTTGATTATTTGATTGGGGACCGTCATGTTCTTCCTGTTGAAGAAGAACGTTTTTACTCGGAAAAGATTCGTAGGGTGTCGGGAAGTTGGTTGACCTTCGAACCACTGCGTAATGCTCCCGATGTGTGCGGGGCTCCGTGTCTTGCCGATGGCGCAGGGATTACATTCGGTTCGGCGGCTTCTCAATACAAAATCACGAGCGATGTTGTGAAAGGGTGGAGCCGCATATTGACTGAAAGCCCTTCAAGTCTGTTGCTGCTGAAGAACAAGCATCTAGCTTCTGCTACCAGTCGTGAATTTGTTCATTCACTTTTTGAGAACAATGGCATTAGCCGTGATCGTATTTCTCTTGAAGGGTCTGAACCATACCTACAATTCCTGGGTTTTTACAACCGGATCGATGTCGCGCTTGAAACATGGCCATATGGGGGTGCTACTACGACTACGGATGCACTGTGGCAAGGCGTACCGGTCATTGCGTTCGACGGCGATAGATGGGCCTCGCGTCTGAGCGTATCGCTGTTGAGGGAGGCCGGTTTAAGCGAATTCGCAAAAACAACTTTGGAAGAATACATCCGCTTCGCAGTCGAACTCGGTACGTCGGCAGCAAGCCGCGAAAAGCTCGCGGATCTGCGATCCGGCATGCGTTCGCGGTTGAAGTCGTCGAGTGTCTGTGATACCGGGCGGTTCGCGCGCGATATTGAGGAACTTTACAAGTCTATAAGCCGGGATCACCTTGGATGACAAAACCGGCCCAATAGTATGGATCGGCCCAGTGTTGTGAACGAGACATATTGAGTTGAGCTTCGTGCAAAGCTTCGGCGGGTTTTAATCGATTGCGAAGAATGCCAGTGTAGAACAGTCGCATGAACTCGCTTGTACTGGCATCGTCCACTTCCCAGAGTGTCCCGACTATGCTGTGAGCACCCGCATAGAGAAAGCCGTATGTAAGGCTGATGAGTCCGTCGCCATTACTGAGGTCTTCGCCTAATGCGGTTTGACATGAGCTCAACACGATGAGATCAGCTGAGAAGCGTGTTCGAAATATCTCTTGCAAAGTGACGAACCCGGATTGGGGTAGTCCGTGTTTGTCAACCATAGAAAAAATTAGACCGGACAGAGCGGGGTTAGTGGCGTCAAAAACGGCGTGGGTTGCGTAGTGGGTGATGCGGCTGTGGGTAAATGCTGTGCTGAGAGCAGTGTCTCTTGTGGCGGCAAAACCTAACGCCAATGTGAGCCGATTGCTGGGAGCAACGGCCGCTATGGCCTCGGCCTCCTCGCGGGAGTGTATGAGGCGCGGCATTGGAAAAGCGTGGGGGAGCTCATTGCGAAGTGGAACGAATGATCGAGTAGTTTGGTTCTCGTCGGGTCGCGCCTGGCTGTGAGTGGATTGAACACGAGGGTCATCGGTCGAAAAGACAGGATCAGCAAGCACGGCTATCATGCTTGGGGGCGTTTGGTTGATTAGGTGAGTGGCGCGAATGGTGTGAATGAAAGTGACGGAGGGAAGAGTTTGCAGCGTGAAGTGGACAAGCAGATTGTCTTGATTGGGTGATAGGCTTTTCGGAGATGGCAGGGCGGAAAACGGAACGAACTGCAAGCTACCATCTGTGACCAATAGTAGATGTTTTATGTGCCGCAGTAATGGGCTGACCGGGTCAAGAATTCGCTCTGCGAGTTCGATCGCTGCTGTACTCGTTGTTGGCGTCGGTGTGGACCAAGTTTCATATGCGGTCCGCACTAATCGATTAATTTCGGTGGTCGACGAAAGATCATGTACAGAAATGTCACTTTTAGTGACAGCGAACACGTAACCATGGTTCTCGTTTAGAGAGTACTCGAGTAGTCCAGTATCGGGCGGCAAGAGTACTTGAATTTGCGACGTGGTTAAGGGTGTTGGGGCAGGGAAGGGATATTTTGAGCGGATACGTTCTTCTAGAAGCTCATGTTGTTCTGTCAGCTCGGCGATCTGAGCATCTATTTGGTGCAATGGTTTACTGTCCGGTGGTTGAGAAAGAAGCCTAATTCGCCGGCTGGACAGGTCGGTCAGTAGAGTCTCAATGTGACGTTCCTTAGCGAGGATGCTGGCCGGTATCGGTCCGTGTACGTTCAGTTGACGCTCAGTGAGTGTTCGGAGTAAAGTTCGAGCGCGCGAACGCTCCAGAATTTCGAAGGCTCGGCGGGTGTCGCCTTGTCGAACAAGAAGGCTTACGAATTGCGCGTAGTACTTCGCATACGCGGAAGCGAAGGACATATTGCTTGCTCTGGTCAGAAAAGAGCTTTGGCTGTCTAGAATGTCGAGAGCGTGGTTGTAATGTTGAACGGCTACGGTCGGCTGGCCCAGTCTATCTTCTAGGGCAGCGAGCGCGGCCAGTGACTCAGCGTGGACGATACTTTTGGGCGCGAGTGCCGCGCGGATTTCTTCGGCAATGCGATGATGATCTACGGCTCGGGTCCATTCCTGTTTGGCAAGATATAGTTGGGCGAGTTGGTAGTGGCACTCTGCTGCGTCCATGCTTTGAGCGTTGATTTGCTCAAAAATCGCAAGAGCTCGTTGGAACTGTTCGGCTGCGGCATTCAATGACCCCTCGGTCGTGAGAGCCATTCCGTACGTCGTGAGTGTGATTGCAATGTCAGCACCTTCGGGAGCGAGACGGGTTTGGATTTCGAGAGCTCGTGTCAGTAAATCGGCGCTTCCTGCCGCGTCATGGATTTTTAGCTTGATGTCGGCAAGGTTATTGAGCGTCTTTGATAAATCGAATTCTGCTGACGGGCCCGCTTTTGTTTGTAAAGCAATCGCGCGTTCTGAGTATTGTTCAGCGCGTACGTAGTTTCCTTGCGTTGTGGCAACAACGGATAAATTACCCCACAATTCTGCTATGAAAGGGTCGTTGGGGTGCAAAGACTGGTCGAGGTCGAGGGCAAGAAGTAGGTATGTTTCGGCGTTGGCTAATTCGCCACGTTTTTGTGCAACCGCCCCTAGGTTGTTGTAAACGCCAGCTGTGATGTCATCGTCTTTCAGTTGTAATGCGAGTTGAAGCGCTTGGCGAAGCCATGCTTGTGCTACGTCCAGGTCGCCACCTTCCATGGCACAGACGCCTAAGAAGGAAAAGTTTTGGACGGTTTGGGCGCAGCTTGGGCAGAGGATTCGCCGGATACGCAACGCCTGTTGCGAGAGCTGAGTTGCTTCGAGTAAGGCACCACTCTTGTCCTTCATTGCGGCTAATTTGTCCAAGTAAAAAGCCACATTCAAGGAACGGGGGTTTATCTGCTGGCTTTCGTGTAGGGCTTTAGCGTATAGATTGGCGGCGGCCTCCCAGTTGTGAAGCGTGCGGTAGCCATTACCCCACTCGCCGTAGGCTTCAGTAGAAACATATGGCAGGTCCTTCGGTTTGTCTTGCACTATAAGGCCAAAGAATTCTGCAGCGTCTGACGGTCGATGATAATTGTTCAGCCAGACGCCGGCGGCGAAAAGAAGCCAAGCCCTAGCACCTGGATCGATGTTGGAACTGGTGCAGGCTACACGACAATATTTGATAAGTTCGTCAATCTTCTGCGCCTTTCCCAAATCTCTGATGGTGTCGTGTATTGACGACACATCTGCCCAAGCTGGTCCGGCACCAGCAAGAATGCCCCATCCATCACTTTGCGGAAGAGTCCAACTGATTTTGGTTCCGGATCTCTGTCCTGTGAGAATTATGCTTGCCGGCCGAGGCCCCCGGTCCCTCTCGACTGTTTCGAATTCGTAAGGAGAAGGAATTGATCCAGATTCGGTTCCTTGGGTCCAGGCGGTAATTACGTCCTGTGGTTTGATTCCTGCGACCGCAGCTGGTGATGAAGGTCTAACCGACAGGACAGTGACTCCCTCGGTGGCCGTGGTGTTTTGGTGAGCTTCTGAAATTGCCGGAATGAATACGTAGAAGAAGACAAAGGCTATTGAACTGTAAATGTGCCGTAAGACCACAAGTTGCTCCCTTGAGGGCGGAAGGCTGCGCCGTACGATCCTGGTAGCAGAGGTGCGCCTAAATCGAATTGTAGTGCTGTTCGTCCATTCGCTTTATTGGATGCAATAGCGCGGACAACTTTGATTGTTTTGCCGTCGTCAGATCCGTTACGGATCTGGACTTCGTATTCTCCCGGCAGGCTGGCCATCGGCAGAATAACCACCAAGATTCGCGCTGAACTCCGGACGGTTTGGACAGGTCCGGGGGCTACATTGCCTGTCCCACGTCGGACACCAGAGTCATAAAAATCGAGCGTACCAGTTTCAAGGTTTAGAGGTTGCTGATTTCCCGCAATCAAATTCGAGTGTGGAGAGGGGGAGTGTGATATTGTCTGTCGCCAATAAATCCCGAAGACAATCAGAACTGTGGCGGCGGCCGCGAGGACTGCGAAGCGTGTTATTTTGACCGTTCGCCATTGGTGCCGAAAGGTGAGGAGATCTTGGCTGCAGGGAGAACATCTCCGAATATGCCGGCGAACGGATTTGTCCGAGTCGATCTTTTTTCGAGCAATTGCTCGGATCAGGTCGTCACCAGGGCAGCCAATTCTTTCCGGATTCGGGAAGGCGTCTAAGAACGCCTGCTGGACGATACGCTCGTCATGCTTTGCTTGTCCGAACCTCATCATGTGTTCTCTACTTGCCCTTGCTGCTTGCGCTTTAATTGTTCCACGCTTCGATGGCAAATTTGTCGTACGTTGGCCTCGGTCACGCCTGTTTTCTTGGCTGTCTCGGTTACCGAGAAGCCTTCGACAAATCTTAGGTAGAGAATGTCGGCCGCGCGATCATCGAGCCCTGCGAGTAGTTCGGCTGCATATAGGCGGGCGTCCATCTGTTCTGCGGCGTCGCGGTTGGCTGCTAAGCCGTCCAATGTAGGCTGTGGAACAGAGTCAACGGGAAGTTTATAGCGAGACTTTCTCAATAGCGAGATTGCGACTTGAGGAAAAATGTACCAGATCAGTCCAGGTAGGTCTGGGGCTTCGCCGTGCTTTTCTTCGTGGTCGGCTACGCGTTGTAACGTAAGCTCTATGCAGTTGTCACGGTCGGCTGGATCTGTAATTGAGGGAAATCGGCGCCACAACTGGGTGGTGAGTTGCCGAATGGCGGCGATATAGCGAGGCGGCAATTCCTTTCCAGATCGGCTTAAGAAGGAATCCAAGTAAACAGCTTAACGCAATGTTTTTTCTTGTTTTTCGTCACAAAACTTGCAAAACGAGCGTTTTAGTTCAGTAGGGAGCTGTGGCGCGCCCAGGGCTGTTTGCGACAAACACTTGTAATGTTCCCCCGACCTCGGGGAACGTCGCCTATATCAGTTCCGGGTAGCCTAAGCTCCCATGCTTTTCTTTCAATGACGCCGGAACAAGAGCAAGAGTAATTGAAGATTACTGAGGACCATCGCGCAGCCTGTCATTGTGCGAAAAGGTTGGTGCAAATTGTCTTGCTCATGGTGATGCTTTTTCTGCGGCTTATTCGCTCGACTACACCGACACAGGAAGTGTTTTTCAGAATTTTGTCACAAAACGGTCGAAGATTATCTTTAAAAAAACGTGGGCTTGCTGTCACAAGCGCTCGAAAACGTGCGTTTTAGTTTTATGTGGGGCAAATTGGAAAAGATGCAGACCGAGCGCCTTGAAGTGAAGTACACTTGCCCTCATGGCGAACCAGGACGATGAACAACTTCGGTTGCTAAGGCTTATCGCTGCCCCGGAAATACGAAGGCGGAAAGAGCGACGGCTCATGCTTGGTTGTTTAGTGTTCGCGCCTTTAAGTGCCGGAGTTGTGCTCGTGCTGATAATGCTGTTTTGGAAGGTCGGTTAGGGGCTATTTCTTTTTCGCGTCTTTCGTGCCCCAGCGTGCCTCAGCAGCTTTGCGTGCTCGATCGGTCTTAACCGACTTCGGAACTTTCTTCCACCAATTTTTTGCGGACGCACTCGCGGCTTTAGTTACACGTTCGGCCAGCTCTTCTGAACCGAGCGTTTGATGAAAAGGGGAGCGTTCTTTCCTCGCATTTTTCGCATAAGCACGTAGGGCCTTTAGCGCAAGCTGCGGCCGCGTCAGATTGAACTCCACAGCTAGGTTCGAAAGCAGCCGGTAAAAACTTTTCGGAAATGTCGGAGGGACGCTCAAGTCCTCACCGTCTTTCGAGCGCGGCTTGCCGTCTTGATTTTTGGTTTTCGCCAATAACCCATGTTACTGAAAATGCGCAACTTATCAAATCGCGTAACCATTACTCCCATGCGAGTATCTTGCATTTCTATTGACAATGCAAGGGTCTTGCATCACACTTCTATTCAGTAGTTCCAGTACCAACCACCAAAGGAATACAGATTAGTGAAAACGTTTAAAAAGTCTCTCAAACACTCACGGGCCGCTCAGACGTTGCTTCTGTTCGGTCTCACTGCCGTTGCTGCATTCGCGCAGAGCGGCGATTTATCCGCAGCTACGGCGCCGATACAGACAGCGGGCGTCAACGTAATCAAGCTGGTGTTGGCCCTCGTTCTTCTCGCATGCGTGGGCGTGATCGCGTATGGCGCCGCAACGCTCGGAGCGAACAAACCTCGGGCACTGGCCATGATTGCGGGTGGAATTGTCGGCGGCATCATCTCCGGCGCGTCCCTAGCCTTGGTCGGCACAACGTCTGGGGCCACCGTGCCCACAGCGATGATTGTGTTCTTTCGGTAGGCCGCCATGGTGTCAAAAGAACGCCAATTAGAACCGATGGACCGGACATTAAACCCGGAAGCGCCATTTTTCGGGATGCCGTGGTGGGCGATCCTCAGCATCGTCATTGTGGCTTTCGGTCTGTTTTTTGTGCCGGTTCCTGGCTGCATGGTGGGCGCGGCTGTATTTGCGCCCGCCGCTCTGTTCTTCGGCTGGTGGCTTTGTAAGGACGAACCGAAAGAGCCCTACTTTCTCATTCACGATTTGCTTCTTCCCGACGAATTCGACCCAGGCAAATGATAAAACTACTCGAATCAGTTCCGAACGCGATGAAGCCTTTCAGCGAGGCTGGCAAGGTGGATGACATCTTCCGGCCTCGCATGTTGGGCCATGGCATCTTTGCAACCACCACGGGCTACGGTGTGAGTTTCAGCGTAGTCGGCGTCGACAGCGAAGGATTGGACCGCGAAACGCTCAATTATCTTTCGAAGCAAATTGCGACGGCAAACCGGATGCTTCCGGAGGATTGCGTTGTCTTTGAATACCAAGTCACCAGAGCGAATGAAACCTTACCGGCTCGGCCGATCACCCAGGAGATCGTACGCCAGCAAGCCGAAGAGCGAAACGCTTTCCTTAAAGCAAACGCGCGGTTTCGATCCGTGCGTCTGTTCGTGACTCTCTACATACCGGGCAAGGTGGCGGATGAGGCGAACGAGTTCACCCAAAATGCGCGCTCTGCGTTGCGGCGTCTGCAGCAAGCGGCGCTGATCTATGAACAGCAACTAAAGCTTTTTCGCGTGAAGCGGTTGACCTGCGATGAAGTTGTTCAGCTTTACAGCTATTTGCTCAATCTTGAACGCCCGCTGATGACAGCGAAGTCAGCGGCGCCAGGCACACGTCCGAAGAAACTAGGCCGATCTCACATCGGCTTCGATGGCGAGTACTTCAGGGTGGGAAAACGCTATTGCCAGGCACTGGCTGTGATTGAACCGCCGCGCGGTACGCGGCCGGATTTGTGGGGCGCTTTGCCATCCATTGATTGCGAGATGGTTTGGTGTTCGATTTGGCGGCGTAAGCCAAGCAAAGCCACACGGAAGGAAGCGGCGGCCGTGGAGAATGCTCTTGGTATGACTGCGGTCGATGTTTTCTCGGCAGCGGTGGGCGGCTACTCCGAAGGCGAGCAGAGACCGAAACGGGCCTCCGATGTGGCGCAAGAGAAGACAGTCGAGACCATCGGCGGCGTACTGGCGGACGTCAATATCGGGCACTACTTCGGAGAGTGGTCTCTCTTCGGCTTGGTGCATTCGCGGGACAAAAACCAGATCGAGGACGCGTTACCACGCATTCACGCATTGTTCAGCGATCCATCCGAGGCTGGAATTCTCGAAGAGCGGCGCGGGGCTCGTTCGGCGTATATGTCGTTCTTTCCTGGTCAACCCTACAACGTTCGGAAGCTGTGGATGCGCGGCGATCACAAAGCAAACGTATCGTTTCTCTACGCGCCATTTTTAGGACATCCATATTCTGACGATCTTCGCGACGAGTACACGCTCGCCTATGAGACTCGCCAGGGCACGCCGTTCTACTTCACGCCGTTTGTGAATGGCAATGGAAGCACGACGGTTGTAGGCGCGCCGCGCCGGGGAAAGTCGCTCAACGTAAACGCCCTGTTTACGGCAGCTCTGAAATACGGAACGAAGACATTCATCTTCGACCAGGGCGAAAGTTACGAATCGAATGTACGCGCGCATGGCGGCTCGGTCACACATCTTGGTTTGCAGTATCCGAGGCTGAACTTTTTCAAACAGCCGGCGACTCGCGAAAACATGTTCGCGGTGGCAGGGCTAATTCGCATGATGCTGATCAAGTCGGGGGTGACGGTCGAGCCGGAAGACTTGTTAGTGATCGAGCGCGGTGTCGAGCGGCTGTTCTCCGTCGAATACGAAGGGCGGCGGCTCGGTCACATTTCACTTCCAGACAAGTTAAAGAAGGGCCTGGCGCGATGGCTGCAGGGCGGCGTCTATGGCGGCATCTTCGATAATGCCGAGGACGATCTTGAGTTTAACGATCTTCAGCTTTTTGATTTCGCGAATATGGACGCGAAGCAAAACGATCTCCTCGAAGTCGAGATGACCTGGATTCTGTATCTCTGCCAGGGTGTCATTCGCGATAAGCGAAATTTAGGAACGCCGAAACACATCGTTCTGGATGAGCTTTGGAAGCGCATGGGAATTCTGCCGGTGGTTTCGTTTGTGCTTGAAACAATTAAAGCTGATCCAAAGAATTTGGCATGGGCCACGCTGGTTACCCATTCGGTAGAGGATCTGGGAACCTACGCGCCACTGATCAAGAATGCTTGCCCCACAACGATCTTTCTGGGTGGGGCATACGACAAGAAACTCTACAAAGCCCATTTCGGACTGAACGAGCGGGAACTGGAAGAGCTGGATTCCCTCGGTGACCGGGAACTAGCCGTGAAGGTCGACGGTGAGCCGATCGCGTACGGCGGCACTGGCTACTTCAAAGTGCTGAGGATGAGTCTTGACCCTGCGGCGTACGCGCGGGCCACCACGAAACCGTCAGAGCGAGCGCTCAGAGACCAATTGATCGAAGAGCACGGCCAGGTGGAAGGCATGAACAAGTTGACGGAACTCGCCGCACCTTACCAGAGCGGCCAATAAAGGACGAAAGAACGATATGAAAAACCAAATCTTACTCACACTCATCGCGGCGAGTTGCGTGCTCGCTGCTGACAAACCCACTCCGACATCACCAGTACCAGCAACACCAAAGACTGTATTGATGGGGCAGCATTCACCCATTAACTTGAGGGCCGCATTCAATCAGGCGACGTTGATTCGCATACCGGAAGGCCAACGGGTGATGAATGTCTTCGGCGGCGACAAAGGCGAGGGCGGTCTTTGGGCTATCGACTCGGGCAAAGTGCCGACTCGCTTTCTGGCGGTGAAACCAAAGGCGACGGGCATCCATACCACGCTGCATGTGGTATCGAATACCGGCGAAGAGATTTCGTTCTTCATTCGCGAGGTCACCGGAACAGACACCGAGTTTGACGCTGAAGTCGATGCGACCGAAAGCGGGAGTGGTGGCAGTTCGAGCGCGGCGCCGCCTGACGTCAAATGGGTGCCGGCTGATGAAGTAACAGACTGCAAGCAACGCGCGGACGCCATGAAGGTAGACGTGGCGGCGGTGCAAAGAAAAGCCGAGGAAGACAGCGAAACGAAGCTCGCGGCATTTCAGGCTGACTATCCCAAGAAGCTCTTTTTCGGCTACCAGTGGGATCGCAAAAAGGCGACGCAGCTTGGTTTCGAAGCGGCTTGGAGTGATGGCAAGTTCACGTACTTCAAAGCCAAAGACGTGGTGGCACTGTATGAGATTGACTCGGATGGCAAGCCGTCTTTGATCGAGTACAGCTACGAAGATGGCGTCTACATCGCTAAGAAAGTACTCTATGACGGTTATTTCGCGATCGGGAAGAAGAAAGCGAATCGGCTGACCTTCCACCGTGAACGGAGCAAGGCATAATGGACGAGTTCAACGATCCGTACGAGGCGGGCAATGTGCCGCCCGAAGCGAAGATCCTCGCTGCTGATCCTTCGCCCAAGAAGAGGCGTCTCACCATCGTTGTGCTTGTCGCTGTAGGGCTTCTTCTGGGTGTGGTCATTCTCGCCAATGTCGCTGGAATGCTCTCTCACCCAACGGTAGATGCTAACAGCGCAGCCGCTAAGCCCACGACCATGAACACGGCGCAAGTGGCTAGCTTTGCAAATCAGCAAGCGAGCCACGCTGCATTTATGGCAGGCCAGGATGCCGATAAAAAACAGCGTAAAGCTGAAGACACAGTGCTCGGGAATGCGGGCAACTTAGCGGGCGTGTCCTCCGATCCGTGCGCTGAAGTGGAAGGAGTTCCACCGATGACGGCTGCGCAACGCGAGGCGGCCGGTTGCGGCGGTGGTGGAACTGGCCGCGGTGGTTCACAGCAGGCGAAGGCCAAATCTGAAGCGCAGATCCAGCGCGAAAAACAGCAGTTAGAAGCGGAGCATCGTCGACAGAATGACATCGACTCTTCGCCGGTGGCTGTGGACTTCAGCGATTATTTCGACAAGAAGGAACCGAGAGAAAAGGAACTGGCGGCGGCGGCCAGTACAGATATTCCCGTGACTGACATTGCGCCAGCGGCGCGTGAACACACACAGAGAGTGCTCGCGGAGCATGCGAGACAGAGTGGGGAAACGGAACCGGGGCGGCCCGAAGAAGAAACTCTGTCGGCCTCAAAACATAAGGAACCGTATGACCCGCAACAGGATTATGTCTTTGATTCGTCGTACGGCAAGCTGTACCGGCTCATGGAAGACACAATTATTGAGTGTGTCTTGGTCAATCGCCTGGCCGGCGCCGCGCCTGGTCCGGTGATCGTCATGGTGAGAGAAGACGTTTACTCTCATTCCGGCGCTCGTCTCTTAATCCCGAGGGGCACACGTCTACTGGGCAAGATAACGGCCGTCGCAAGTCTGAATCAAGAGCGGCTCTTCCTGGCCTTCCATCGCATGATCATGCCCGATGGCTACTCAGTCAGTCTGGATAAGTTCCAAGGGCTGGATGTGATCGGACAAACCGGGTTGCGCGATTTGGTGAACCACCATTACGTACAAATCTTCGGCGCGTCGCTAGCACTCGCCGCGGTGGGTGCGGTGACGCAAATCGGCAATACAGGCTCAGCGTACGGAAGTTATGACTTCGGCGTCTCCATGCGTAACGGAGCATCGCAGCAACTCGGTCAGAGTTCACAGCGCATCATGGAGCGGTTTCTCAACACGCTGCCCACTTTTACCATTCGCGAGCGCGCTCTCGTGAAAGTCATGCTGTCGGGCGATCTACTGTTACCCAACACCAAAAACCACAACATGGACCCGGATCTCTAAAGGAGGATTTCCCAATGTCCCTATCCACTGACGAACAAATTTTGCGCGAGTTGCAATTCGTGAATGCCCAACTTAACCCAGGCAAGGCTTATTTGAAAGCGTTGCTTTTGTTGGCGCTTCTCGGAATTGCTTTTACTGTCGTCGGCGTGATTCTGAGTGGCTTGGAGTATCCGAGCCAGGCGGTTCACGCGACGAAGCCAGTAGTCAGGGGCGGTCGCTCACGGTCGTCCTATCATCCACAACCTCAAATCATCAAGGAGTCGATTCAATGAAGAAAAAACATCGGAAGTGGCTTTATGGAGTGCCCGTGCTACTCGGGTGCGGTTATTTGGCGGTGAATCCCCAGGTGGCATATGGGCTCTGGGGCGTCGGAGATATCGTTTTCGACCCTGATTCGTACGCCACACTTGGCGACATTTGGAGTACCGGGCTTTCAACCGGAACCAAGATCGCCCAAACGTATAACCAGACTGTGCAAATCGTGCAAAACGGTCTGCAAATGTACAACCTCGGCATGCAGATGGCCGCGCGCATTCAAAACAAAAGCCTTTGGGCAACGGCGGCTTTTGCGGTGGGAAATGAAATTGCGGAAACCCATTACAACGAAACCGTCAACTTCAACGCGGTGATGAATGGCGACTACCTGCATGCCGGGCAAGCGTGGCATCAGTCGACCTATTACGGTGGAACCGGTTCGTATCTGGGCGGTTCCTCGGCTTCCAACAGCTATCGGATGGCGAACTTCGCCACGATTCAGATGATGGATCAAAGCTCACAACGGTGTGCGCAGATCCTTGCAAACTACAAACAAACGCAAGACTCGAACGTATTGGCTGAACAGGGATTGAAGCAAGACACCTTCGATCAGAGTGACGCCAAAAACTCCATGGTGGCCGCGCTCAACGTTTTGAGCGGAGGTCATTTCCAACTGAACAACCAGACGAAGGCGAACGGCAACGTGCAAGCGTGCCTCGCAGAACAACAAACGCTTGCGAATAAGGTGCAACGTGATCACCTGGCTGTCGAGCAAGGCTACTTCTCCGACATAGCCACAGCTCGCGCTACGGAGGCTGTGCAATACGATCCGACAGCGGCCGCAGGCTTTATCGCTGGCACGAACTGGAATGAGCCATGACAGCCATTCAAGTCAAACTGCTGGCGGCCATTCTTGGCGTCATTACGGTGTTCGGAGCTGCGTATCTGCGCAACTCCCGTGAAGACCACCAACCGGCTTATGTGCTGACGGATCAGGACAAAGATCTCAGCAAGAAGCTGGCTCAGAAGCCACCTACTACCTACTTGGAGCCCTAACTCATGAAACTTCGTCCCCTTTTTCTCTTGGTCGCATGGCTCGCTTTCGGCTCTGGTTTGGCGTTCGCTCAGGATGTTGACCCGGCCGTCGCCGTCGCCGTCGACTTCGGGGCGAAGATCAATGAGGCAGTGACAACCCTCGTGACTGGCGTAACACCGCCAGTCATGGGGTTTGGCTGGACTTTGCTCGCCATTTTCGGCGCTTACGCGCTCTTGAAAGCGCTGTTAGATGCGCAACTACGCGCGTTGGCTTATCACCATTTTGTTCCGGCCGCGGTGATTCTCCCGGCTGTGGCGGTGCTCTTTCGGATCTTAATCGCAGCGGGCTTGCTTGGGGCGTATACGCCGTTCCATCAATTGTTTCCGAACTTGGCGAACGGTTTAGCAAAAACGGTTTCCATGGCGGAAGTGAAAGAGGTGTTCTCGTTTGTGAATGACATTTCGAACAAGCTTCCGCCCATTGGCATGCTGCAAGTCTTTCCGGCGCTGATCGGTGGTCTACTGCTGCTGTTCTCAGCCGTTACATCGTTCGGGCTCACAATCATGACCGCCGTGTCGCATGCGGTAGTAGGTGTGCTGACCATTGTCGGGCCTCTGCTGATTCCCTTTTATGTGCTGCCCGGTTTTGACAAAAAGTTTTGGAGCTGGATTGACAACATGCTCGGTTACAGCATGATTCGATTCGTCGCGGCTTGCTTCGCGTATTTGTGGGCTCACGTTTATATGGCTTTGTTCGCAGCGATTAAGATATTTTCGATTGGCTCTTGGATCGTTGCGCTTTCGAGCTTTATTGTTATCACTCTGGGATGCGTTTTCCTTGCCTTCAAAACTGAGCAAATCACACAGATGATTTTTGGTGGCATGGGCGCACTGGCCGCTGATATTTCCAACACTGCGCAGCGGGCGGTCCTAGGGCGTGTGGCCAAATTTCTTCGATAAGAACAAAACATGAAATACCAAACTAAACTCGTTCCCACAGACGAGGCCGAGCTGGCGGCCTTGCCTCCTATCAAACAGGACGCCATTGCCGAGGAAGTGTACGCCGCGCGCCGCTATTCAAAGCGCATCACCCGAACGGTGATCATGACGCAGGGAATTGTCAGTGTCTTACTAGCGCTGGCTCTAGTCGGCCTAGCGTTGCGGCCGGCGAAGCGCGTTTACATCAAGCTCGATGCTGTTGGCCGAGCAACACCGATCAAGTATTCCGACATGGAGCACTACACTCCTGATGCGGCGATGGCGAAGACTTATCTCAGCGATTGGGCGCAATTCCGTTATGGCCGCCTTCGTGCAAACGTTTTGAAAACCTTCCCGAAAAACTATCTTTTCCTTGATTCGAAGTACGGTATGCAGGTTCGCGACAAGGATGCGAAAGCGAATGTGATCGCGAATATCCTGGCAGGACATGAGCCGGAAAACGACGTCACAATTGTTTCCACCAATTTGACGTCCTTCGGTAAGCAGAGCATCGGTACGTCTGTGGTTGCGGCCGGCTCGGCAGACATCATTCTGCAAAAGAGTTTTCAGAAAGACGGCAATGAGAAAAAGCAAACGTGGGTTATCGCGGTTCGTTTCTACCTGAATCCTGATCAAGTCGAGGCGCAGAGCGCGGATAGTCCGGAGTATCAAACCATCAACCCGCTCGGTCTCACGATTGTTGAATTCATTGAGAACCGGGCGAATGTGGAACCGACAGCAACGGAGCCCAAACCGTGAACAACGTCACAGATGAGTTGATCCGGCCGCTGTTCCGCTCGATGGGCCTGGAAGAGTATTTACTCGATCCGGAAGTGTCAGAGCTGATGGTGAACAACGGCCTGGCCTTTATCGATAAAGGCGGGGAACTGATCGAAGTTCCTGTCCGCATCGATAACTACAAACTGATGGCAGCTATCGAAATCATTGGCCAGCAGCTTGGCGATCAGATCGACGAATATAAAAAGCCCTGGCTTGATTCGCGGTTGCCGGATGGCTCGCGCGTGGCGGCGGCTTATCCGCCGATCTCGCCGCAAGGCGTCACGCTGACGATTCGAAAGTTTCTGCGGCACTTCACGACAGATGAATTAGTGGACCGGAAGGCGCTGACGAGTGAGGCGCTTGCTGTTCTGTTATCGGCCCTTGCTCGGCGAAAAAACGTTCTCATTGCTGGTGGAACATCCACGGGGAAAACGACTCAGCTCAACGCCCTGGCGCGGCATATCGATGAGAATGAGCGAATCGTCACTATTGAAAAGCCAGTCGAAATGAAGTTCCTTCACCGCAATATGGTGCGCCTGGAAGCTTTGCCCGCGATTGGTGACCGGCCAGAAGTGACCGTTTCCCAATTGCTTTCCATGACCTTGCGCCACCGGCCCGACCGGATCATTGTCGGTGAGGTCAAAGACTCTGAGGCAGCCTACGGATTGCTGCAGGCGATGAACACCGGGCATGATGGCACGGTTTCGACGATCCACAGCAACACGGCGTTTTCGGCATTGAACCGGCTGGCCAGTTTGGCTATGCCGGGGTTTGGCTCTCTTGATCTGTCACGGCAAGAGACCGCGGCGGCCATCGACTTGGTTGTCGAAGTGAAACGCGTCAACGGCTGGCGCGGTGTGAGTTGCGTCCTCGAAGTTGGCGAGTACGACGACAGAAGCCGGAAGTTCGAAACAAAGGAGGTCTATCGCCGCATAGCGGCCTGAAGTATTTCTTTAAAGCTGGTGACTCGTGTTCGAGCACTTGTCACCAGCTCTTAGCAACGGAAGCGTTTGAGCCGCTGTTGCCAACAATCCACAACTGAACCCGATAAAGGAAACCATCGTGAATCTGAAATCTATTATGACCACGGCAGGCGTTGCCCTGCTTTCATTCTGTCTAGCTGGCGTGTCAATTGCCAAACCCGTGACCGCACCGACCGCAACCGTATCGGCAGCGGCGCAAGACGAGCCCGATTGCACCTTCGCCTATGCGATTGTCTATGGCCATGGTTGCTGGGTCCGCGTCGACACATGCGGAGACGTGGAAGTACACGGCTGCTTAGATGAAGCGGCGCTGGTGCCGCAAATCGAGCAAACTCCCGCACAAACTACAACACAAGCCGCGTTTCTGCCAGCGTGGCTAAAGGAGACGGACTAACTCACTGATAAGAGGGTGGCGGCGAAAGTTGCCGCCTTCTGTCACTTAGAGAAGACCGGAAAAAGAGGAACAATTATGTCCAGCAGTCCCAACATCAGTGTAAAACCCGAATACAGCGAGCAAGAGCTTCGAGAGAAAGCCGCGGCCTTTGACAAACGCTTTGGTAATAACGCGTATGAGTTCCTGAACGGTCGCGAGCAACAGATTGAAGCGCAAACGTATCGGTTGTCGGCCAAGACTACCGATGGTAAAGAGATTGAGCAAACGGTCGCGGCGTCCAATCTGGACGTTGCCGCGCGCCAAGGGTGGGATGTCATTAAAGAGCGAGACCAAGCTGGGGTACAAATCGCCTCTGCCCGGCTGGAGTGGGACAGCAAGCAAGGCGGGCCACAAGTCGAATATCTTTATGACCGCAAACAGGGTATTGAGACATACCGACCGGAGGGCATCACGCTCAGCAATGAGCGTGTGCTCGATCGCGGCGACGAACAGCGGCAAGAGTTCCGGGGAGACTGGCAACGCCGCCAAGAGTGGAACGGTCTGATTGAAGGCGGTTCCGTTTCAACTAACCAGCAAGAGCGGAGCATTCAAGAGCTAAAACCGCCCAACGAACTCACAAGGCAGGAAATCGTTACTGAGGCGCGCGAGCTTCACGCGCACTTTTCCGAAATGATGACCCGCTACGAAACGATGCAGCCAGGCCCGGAGCGTGCGCAACTCCGTGAAGAGATGAAACCGCTGGCGCTTCGAGAGAACGAACTCCGCGAAGAGCACACCGGACGGGTTAAAGCGGAAGTAAGCCGCGAAGTGAGTCAAGATCGAGTGCCCGAAGTAGAACGGCAGTCCATGGTTAAAGAGAATTCTCAGCAAATTCGGGAAGTCGCTTATGAGACCACCCCACAAGGGTTGGGGTACTAACGAATGGCTGAAAAAACACCGGATCAAATCAGGCGCGACACGGTTCCGAAAAAATATTACGGGCTGACGTACGGCTTCCTCGGCGGCGTGCTCGGTGCGGTGTTGTCGTTTGGCGTGTGGGGATTCTTGCATCAGGAGCAAGTACGGCGCTATCCGGGTTACGCCGGATATGCGCTGCGTTCCGAGTTCTCCGAGTTTTCGCTGTTCCCCACAACACACAAGCCGGGCATGACCGACGATCAGCTTCGCTACAACCTTTTGAGATTCGGGAATGAAGGCCATCGTTTTGACGCTGAGATCGTTCGCCGCGGCTGGTATCCGAAGGGCGAGAACGGGCGAGTGTGGGTCTTTTACAACGGTGCGATCAAACCGGTTTACTCCGATGGAGCGCTGATGGTGTTTCAACTCCCGCTCGCTCTCACGCTGCTTATTTGCATCGGAGCTTTTGTGTACGGCCTGGTGGCTGATTACAGGTACCGCTCGGCCATCATTGCGGGCATTCCGTTGGACGGTTCGATTGTGGCTACGGTCAACGAATATGAAAAAGAAGTAAAGGGCGACGGCATGGCTTATGTCGTAAATCCCTGGAAGGATCGCTAGACCCATGGCCTGTATCCGTATACCGCAATCGAAAGAAGCTTCCCATCAGTTCCGCATGGGGGATACAGGCACGGGCAAAACGAGCCTGACTTACCAGGATCTTCTCGACGCTGAGCGGAACGGCGTTTGCTGTGTTCTGAACGATTCGAAGGGCGGCGAAATGATTGCGCGGTTTTACCGTCCGGAACGCGGAGACGTGATTCTTAACCCGACGGATGACCGTTGCGCTTACTGGAACATTGGCGGCGAAGGGTATGACCTGCCGACGTACAAAACGGTGATGACATCGCTGTTTCCGCCGCCAGTGGTGCGAGATCCGACAGCCGATATTTTCAACCAGTGGACGGTGAGCCTCGGGGCATACCTGCTCGATCAGTTTCATCCCGACACCGAAACGCTCGGCGTATGGATCGCCAACTATCCGGAGATTGAACGGCGCGTACAAGGAACTATACATCAATACACTCTGCCGGCGAATTCACCTCAGCAACGCGCGGGCGTGCTCGGTACGCTAGCCCTGGCGGGTGATCCATTGTGGATGATGCCGTCAGTAAGAGAAGGCCGCGGCGAGTTCTGTATTCGTGAGTGGACGCGAGACCCAAAGGGTTGGGTTTTCATCTCTTCCGACTCCGACACGCGGGACGCGTTAAGGCCGCTGATCTCCATGTGGATGGATCTCTTCATTCTGGGGCTGCTTTCGAGCAACACAAAGAAGCGCACGAAATTGGTCTATGACGAGTTGCACACGTTGCAAACTCTGACACGCTTGCATGACGGAATAACGATGCTGCGCTCGGCTGGTCACCAGATCATTGCATCGATTCAAAATCAGGAACAGCTAAAGCACCTGTACGGCGATCAGTCACGGACGATTCTCAGCCAGGCGTACACGAAATGGATCTTCGCCACCAGTGACCCGGACTCGGCTGAGCTGCTGGAACGCATCGGCGGCAAGCGCAAACTGTTGAGGCTCGAAGAGACAAACAGCGACGGCGCGCACTTGTTTGACCGCAACCGCGATAGCCGGCGCATTGTGCAAGTGGAGGAGCCCGCTATCAATGCGACCCAGATCAAGGGCATGGGGGATTTACACGCGTACTTTGTTCAGCGTGGATTTAAGAATCGCATGGTGGTGGTTCCGGTGGAAATCCCCTATGTGAACGTGCCCGAAAGACATCCGGCATTTATCGAGCGAAGCGTACCTAAGCGTGATTTCACTCTTCCGCCCGATGTGGCGAAGGTGGCAGTAGACGCAAAGGTTAGCCAGGACTTCGGCGGCAAGGCGTTGACAGTGCCAGCAGAACAGGGCGGCTCGCTTTCCACGATGCTGCTGATGGGGTTTAGCAGATAGATGCTGACGATCAGGGCCATGACCGGAGGCGAGTCATACGCAGCTCATCACTTGTCAAATAACGATTACTATTCAGTGGGCGAAACCATCACCGGCCAGTGGATGGGCCGTGGCGCAGAGCTGCTCGGCCTGCAAGGTGAAGTCAGGATGGAAGACTTTGACGCTGTTCGTCTGGCGCAAGACCCAAAAACTGGTGAATTTCTGCGCGAGCGTCAAAGCGCTAATAAATTCAACAAAGACGGTGAGCAAATCGCTACGGCCCGCAACCTCTATGACTTCACGGTATCCGCGCCGAAAGATGTCTCGATACAAGCGATGGAAGACCCGCAATTGATAGAGGACCATCGGGCGGCTGTATCGGTAATGTCTGCCGAGATGGAACGGCTAGCGGGGGTAGGTGTCCGCAAAAATCACGCGAAAGAGACCGCCGTTACTTCGAACCTGGTTATCGCCCGCTACGACCATGACACCAGTCGCGAACTTGATCCGCAATTGCACACCCATTTAGTAGCAGGAAACTTGACGTATCACGCCGCTGAGGACCAATGGAAAGCGCTGAACGCAATTCAGATCTATGCTCAGCGTGAGTATTTGACGGAGGTCTATCGCAACGATCTGGCCGCCAGGGTCATGACGCGGGGCTATCAAATAGAAGATCGCTTAGAGCACGGCAAAGACAACGGCTTTGGAATTGTTGGCATCAAGCAAGAAACCAGAGAGAAGTTCAGTCAACGCAGTGCGCAGCGTGACGCCGCCATAGCGGAGTTTATGGATAAGAACGGGCGGCGCCCTTCGAACAATGAAATCGCCATGCTTGTGCGGGACACGCGGCCAGAGAAGCTAACGGAAATCACCACGGCTGAAGTGAAGGCCGGGCAGCTCGCCCGTCGCTCTCCGGAGGAAGCTCAAACGCTTCAGGGATTGCGCCAAGCGGCGGCTGAGCGCGGCTCGATCCGCGAGCAGGCCGCGGCGGCGCCTTCGGTCGCCTTTGCCAGTGAACACATCTTCGAGCGGGTGTCTGTCGCCAAAGATTACGAGCTGAAAACGGAAGCCCTGCGCCATGGCCGGGGGCGCATCGAGTTGCCGGAAGTGAAAGGCGAGATGTTGGCCCAAGTTGCCACCGGCGCCATGATAACGGCGCGCGGCGAAGTAGCAACGCAAGAAACCCTGGAACGTGAGAAGGCCATGAAAGCAGCCATCAATGATGGTGTAGCCAAATATGGGCCACTCGGCAAGGGTCAGGCGTTTGTAGCGTCGGACACGTTGCGGCCAGAGCAGAAAGAAGCCGTTTTGAAAGCGCTGGCTAATCGTGATTTCGCGTTTAACATAAACGGCGCTGCAGGCGTGGGCAAAACGTACGCGCTTAAAGAATTGAATCGAGGGCTGAAGGAAGCCAGGGTAAACATGACAGCGGTAGCGCCATCGGCCCGTGCAGTCCAAGTACTCCAGAAAGACGGCCTTCCCAATGCGATCACCATCGCTCGGTTGCTCGCAGATCCGTCCCAGCAACACGAACTTCGCGGGGGTGTGCTGCTGGTCGATGAAGCAGGAATGGTTTCCAGCAAAGATATGAGCGCACTGCTGAAGGTTGCCAAAGATCAGCAGGCGCGAATTGTTTTTAGCGGTGATACTGCGCAGATCAAGGCGGTAGACGCTGGCGATGCTCTCCGCATTCTCGAAAACGAATCATCTCTTCAAACAGTTTCACTTCGCCAGATCAGCCGGCAGAGAGATGCTGAGTATAAAGCGGCAATGGAAACATTGCGCACGAAGCCCGCCGAAGGTTACGAAAAGCTCGAAAAGATGGGCGTGATTCGGGAGGTGGACTGGCGCCTGGTGGGGAAGGAAACGGCGCGCGCGTGGCGCGAAGCTGCAGCTATCCCGAACTTGGAAGGCAAAGAGCGCTCTGTTTTGGTGGTTGCTCGTACTCATGACCAAATAGCATCGATCACTCACGCCATTCGTGAAGACCGTAAGGCTCACGGGGAGATCGGCGAAGGGCGGGAGTTTGAAAAACATCGGGCTTTGGACTGGACAGAAGCGCAGAAAGGCCAAATGAAGCGCTATCAACCGGGCCAAGTGCTCGCCTTTCACAAGGATGTGAAAGGTATAGCCAAAAACGAATCTTTGGAAGTCATCAGCGCGGGCAAAGACGGGATCAGGGCGCGTAAAGCCAACGGCCAGGAGGTGACCTTGACTGGAAAGCAGAGCGGCGCTTATGGAGTCTTCGAAAAGGAAAAGATCGAGGTCTCGGCGGGTGACCGCATACTTCTACAGCAGAACTGGAAAGAAAAGGGCAGCAACGGTTTTCGCGCTGTCAACGGCGAACTGGTCACAGTCGCCGGCGTCGACGCTGGCGCGATCCGCCTGCAGGACGGCCGCCAGCTTCCAGCGCCGTACAAGCAATTCACCAGCGGTTATGCCGTCACGGCTCATGTCGGCCAGGGCGATACCGCTGACTACGTTGTGGCTGTTCCTGATGGTATGCGTCAAGATCTCGCCTATGTCACTTTGACGCGGGGAAAAGAGGGCCTAACCGTTGTCACCAGTGACGCTATAGCCCTGCAGGAATCCATCGGCGTTTCTGGCGATCGCCAGTCGGCGAGCGAGTTAGCCAGACGGGCAGAAGCCATCAAATCCGCGCGCGGTTTCGGCGTCGATGAGGCGGCCATTTTGCAGCACTTCCAGCAACAGCGAGAACGGCCGCCGATTCGGCCGGAAATTCAACAGAAGGAGATTACCCATGATGTCAATATCGAACGGGATAACGGACGCTGCATTAGCTTCTGAGGACTGGCAGCTCGCACCGGATGAGCATCAGCCCATCTCCGTGGTGTTTCAGCTTCGCCGCGGCGTGCATGGTTTTCCTTGGATACGGTTGAGCCATTTCGAGGGTGACAACACCATCGTCGTAATGGATTTCGCCTCACACACCGTCACGATCAAGGGCCAGGGGCTAGCGGCGCTGCTGGCGGCCATCGCCGGCCAGCGTGTAATCAGAGTCGTCGAGCCTTCGCAGAACGAAGCCACCTTCGGCGTACGCGGCTCTGATGCGGCCAAGTATCAGGGCCCAGCGGTTCACTCCATAACTGTAAAGAAACTCGGCGAAGACGAGTAAGGAAACCACGGAAATGTACGACAGCTTACGGAAAACTTGCTCGGAAATGCCGGTTGACAGAAGGTTGACAAAGGGTAGACAAGAGGTTGACAAACGGTTGACGGAAGGTAGACAAAACCGGCTCATTGGGAGCCTCAAAAATCGTATAAGCCGAAGGCTTATACATGGTGTCT
>Ga0182012_10001721_pt1 | contig 23879 bp, 19 predicted proteins | sample 612S2SmetaG_FD_120486 | JGI IMG/M metagenome (GOLD analysis project Ga0182012, IMG submission 120486) | Permafrost microbial communities from Stordalen Mire, Sweden - 612S2S metaG | ecosystem: Environmental > Terrestrial > Soil > Wetlands > Permafrost | place: Sweden: Stordalen | collected... | reverse complement strand
CGTCGTATGTGACTGATAAGAAAAGGCTAACTAAATTCTAGCGACTCTTGGTCGCGCCCCTGCGGCTGAGGCCGCCGGATGGTCTAGCGGGCGATGGGAAGGCTGAAGCTGAAGACCGATCCGCGGCCGGGCTGGGTGGTCAACCAGATGCTGCCGCCGTGTTCTTCCACAATGGCCTTGGCGATGGCCAACCCCATTCCGGTGCCCTGCACGGATTTGCGCTGGCCACGCCCGCGGTAGAACTTGTCGAAGATCATGCTCTCGTCAATGGCCTCGATGCCGGGGCCCTGGTCGGCCACGCTGGTGACGATCATGCGGCCCTGTTGCTCCGCGCTGATGGTGATGGGCGTGCCGCGTGGAGAGTACTTGGCGGCGTTGTCCATCAACTGCGAGAGGATCTCCTCGGTATGGCGCAGGTCTAGCACCGCCCTGGGCAACCCTTCCGGCACCACGACTCGCACCTGGTGATTGGCCAGAGTGTTCTGATTCACCTCCAGCGCGGCATCAATGGCCTCACGGATGTCGTGCGGCTTAAGGTCGAGCTCCACGGCGTGGGCGTCCAGCTGCGCCATGCGCGCCGCTTCTCCGACCAGGCGATCCAGGCGATCGCTCTCCTCGTTGATTACGGTGAGCAGTTCGCGGCGGGCACTCTCGTCGAGCGTGCCGGACTCCAACATTGCCTGCGCCGAGGCCTTGATGGAGGTCAGTGGTGTACGGAAGTCGTGCGTGACGCTATCCAGCAGGATGGAACGCAGGCGCTCGCTCTCACGGCCGGCCTCCGAGTGCGCCAGTTTTTCCACCGCTCCGGCGCGCTCAATGGAGATCGCCACCAGGCTGCCAATGGCCACCAGGCTCTCCAGAGAGAGTTGCCCGCCTTCCAGGCCGAGCGCTCCCACAAAGTTCAGTCCGACGCGCAGTGGACGTATGCGCAAGTCCTTCTTGCTGACCGGGTCGCCGCCGCCGCCCACGCGCTTCAGTTCATCCTCCGTGATGAGTTCGCGCGCCTCCAGGCTGGAGTAGTAAGCCTTGCGGCTGTACATGGAAAACAACGCCGCCTGCCGGACTCCAAAGATGGATACGATGTTGCCGGGGATGCTGTTGATGAGCGCAAGCACGTTGTCGGCCGTCAGCAACTGCTGGCTGAGGGCGTAAAGCTGTTCCAGTTCGCGGCGGCGGCTGTTGGCATTGGCCATCTCGCGGCGGGCGCGCTCGCTGAGCTGGCTGGCGATGACGGCTGTCAGAAGGAAGGTGAACAGGGCAATCCAGTTCTGCGGGTCGGCAATGGTGAAGGTGCCGATAGGCGGCAGAAAGTAATAGTTGTAGGCCAGCGTGGCGGTCAGCGAGAACAGAATGGCCGAACGCAATCCCCATGTGGCGGAGATTATGAGCACGACCAGGAGGAAGGCAAATCCCTGCGTGCTGGCATTGGCGTGCGCGTACCTGCCCAGCGCGACCATGGGTGCCACCACCAGCACCGAAAGTACGTAACGCGCGTACTGATTTTCTATGATCCGCGGCACGGCGGAATTGTACCCTATTCGACAATTTCGACGAGTTGTTCAACAATAGGCCGCATATGCCGAAGACTCCCGAGCAGTGGCTGGAAGAGACCGCACCGACGCGGAAGCGCGGGCTTTTCAAGCTCTTTCTGGGCTATGCGCCCGGAGTGGGCAAGACCTATGCCATGCTCAGCGAAGGCATCCGCCGCTACAGCCGCGGCGAAAACGTCGTCGCAGGAATCATTGAGACCCACGGACGCGCCGCCACCGCCGAGCTCGCCAGCCGCCTGCCCGCCGTGCCCCGCCGCCAACTGGAGTACAAGGGCACCCTCTTTGACGAAATGGACGTGGACGCCATCCTCGCCCTGCATCCGGAGATCGTGCTGGTGGATGAGCTGGCCCATACCAACATTGAGGGCAGCCGCCACCGCAAGCGCTACGAAGATGTGATGGACCTTCTGAACGCCGAGATTGACGTCGTCTCCACCATGAACGTGCAGCACATTGAGAGCGTAACGCCGCTGGTGGGCCGCATTACGGGAGTCGTGGTACGGGAGACCGTTCCCGACTGGGTGCTGCAACGCGTGGATGAGATCGTGCTGGCCGACCTGACGCCGGAGGCTCTGCAGGCGCGCATGAAGCGCGGTGATATCTACCCGGTGGAGCGCAGCGACCGCGCCCTCTCCAATTTCTTCCGCCAAGGCAACCTGATTGCCTTGCGCGAGCTGGCGCTGCGCCAGGTGGGCACCGTGGTGGACCGCAGCCTGGAGAGCTACCGCAATCGCGAAAAAATTGCTGACCACACGCCGATCACCGAACGCATCGCCGTCTGTATCAGCTCCAACCCGGTTGCGCAGTACCTGATCGCGCGCAGCGCGCGCATGGCGGAACGTATCGGCGCCGAGTTTTTTGTGATTTACGTGGACATCGGCAAGGACGACAATCCAGACTACCGCCGCAGCCTCGACGAGAATCTCCGTTTTGCCGAGAATCTTGGTGCGCAGATCGTCCGTACCCGCGGCCGAAGAGTGGCAGAAGAGGTGGCCAAGGTTGTGCACGAGAAGCACATCACGCAGGTCGTCTTCGGCCGCTCGGCGCTCAAGGGCTGGCGCAAATATCTCTATTGGTCGGCCATCCACGACTTTCTGCGGGATGCGCCCAAGGTGGACGTGCACATCGTAACCCAGGAGCCGAAATGAGCAGCGAATCCCAACGCATCCTCGTGGTGGATGACGAGAGCCAGATCACGCGCGTGCTCCGCACCACGCTCTCCGCGCACGGTTACCAGGTGCGCACCGCGGGTGACGGCGACGAAGCGCTGGAGGTGATGCGCGACTGGCCGCCGGATCTGGTCATCACCGATCTTTCCATGCCGAACATGGGCGGCCTGGAGCTCTGCCGGCGCGTACGAGCCAAGAAGGCCAGCCTTCCGATCATCGTGCTCAGCGTGCGCGGCGAGGAGAAGCCCAAGGTGGACGCGCTCGACGCCGGCGCCGACGACTACGTGACCAAGCCCTTCAACATGAATGAACTGATGGCGCGCGTAAGGGCCGCACTGCGCCGCATCGGCCAGGAGACATCTGCCAACGGAAGCGATCCCGTCAGCGCCGGAGATATCCAGATTGACCTGCTGACCCGCCGGGTAACCGTGCGCGGCGGCGAGGTGCACATGACGCCCAAGGAATTCGACCTGTTGCTGCACCTTATGCGCAATCCGGGACGCGTGCTCACCCATCGCGCGCTGCTCGCCGCAGTGTGGGGCGCCGGCAGCACGCAGCAGCCGGAGTATCTGCACGTATTCATGAACCACCTGCGCAAGAAGCTTGAGCCCGAAGATGGCTCGGTGCGTTACATCGTCACGGAAAAGTGGGTGGGTTATCGCTTTGAACCCACACCGCAGGACTGACGCCCGCCCCGGGGACAGACCGCCTGCTTTAGAGATCCTTAAGCCTCTTTTCATCCCAAGTTTAGTCATGGAGTAGTTCAATCTCATTGCGGCCGGTTAGCAGCCGCGGAAATGAGGTTGCCATGGCTTTCCCAATCTTTGTCGCGCTCTGTGTGCTGGGCTTGGTGTTTCTCCTGTGGCTGCTGGCGGCCCTGCAGTTGGAATGCCGTCGCACCGTCGTAGCCTCTGGCAATCAACCTCTCGTCCACCGCACAATTCAGCCGGACAAGGCCCGTCTACGCCGGCCTATCCCCATATCCCACCGCTCGTTTGGCACCCCCCTGCCCCGCGTTTAGGAATTCTTTAGGAAGCTTTTAGCTGCAGTTTATCGCCCATCCAATCCAATCAATCTGTGGAGCCTCCGGCCCGACCGGCGGTGCTCCGGGAGCCGATTCCTCATGCAGGACCTTCTGTTTGTCGCTTTGACCATCGCTTTTTTTGCCCTCGCAGCCGGCTACGTCCGCTTCTGCGATCGCATCCGCTAGGAGCTTCCCGTGGAAACCATTGTGATGTTGCTTTTGACCATACTGATGATGGCCTACCTGGTGTACGCCTTGTTGCGTCCGGAGAAGTTCTGAAATGACGCTGAATGGATGGCTGCAAATTGCCCTGTTCTTCCTGCTGATCCTGGCGGTCACCAAGCCGCTCGGGATCTTCATAGCGCGAGTCTTCGCACGGGAAAAAACATTCCTCGATCCCATCCTGCGCCCGGTGGAGCGGCTGCTGTACCGCGTGACTGGCGTGGATGAAGCGCGCGAGATGGGCTGGATGGAATACGCGGTGGCCATGCTCCTGTTCAGCCTGGTCTCCATGCTGCTGTTGTACGTGATGCAGCGCGTGCAGTACTGGCTGCCCTTCAATCCGCAGAAGCTCACCGCGGTCAGCCCTGGCCATTTGGCCTGGAACACCGCCGCCAGTTTCACCACGAACACGAACTGGCAGGCCTATTCGGGTGAAACGACGATGAGCTACTTCACCCAGATGGCGGGCCTGGCGTATCACAACTTCGTCAGCGCGGCCACGGGCATCGCCCTGGCCGTGGCCTTCATCCGCGGCATCGCGCGCCGCGAGGCGGAGACGATCGGCAACTTCTGGGTGGACCTGGTGCGCGCCTCTCTCTGGGTGCTGCTGCCGTTCTGCGTGGTCGGTTCGCTGGTGTTGGTCTCGCAGGGAGTGGTGCAGAACCTGCGTCCCTATGACACGGTGAAACTGGTGGAGGCGCAGAAGGTTTCGCACCTGAACGCCGACGGCAAGCCGGCCGTAGGAGCTGATGGCCAGCCCGTTCTGGACACCGTCACCGATCAGATCATCGCGCAGGGGCCCGTCGCCTCGCAGGAGTTCATCAAGGAGTGGGGCACCAACGGTGGTGGCTTCTTCAACGCCAATAGCTCGCACCCCTTTGAAAATCCCACGCCCTTCAGCAATCTGCTGGAGATCTTTGCCATTTTCTCGCTCGGCGCCGCTCTGACCTACACGCTGGGCCGCATGACCGGTTCGCCGCGCCACGGCTGGGCGCTGTTTGGTGCGATGGCCGCGCTCTTCCTGGCCGGGGTGCTGGTCACCTACTGGGCGGAGTCGCAGGGCAATCCGCTGCTGCACGGGATAGAACAACACGCCGGCCAGTTGCAACCGGGCGGCAATATGGAGGGCAAGGAAGTTCGCTTCGGCGTGGCCGACAGCGCTTTGTTCGCCACCGTCACCACGGACACCAGCTGCGGCGCGGTCAACAGTTGGCATGATTCGTTTACTCCGCTCGGCGGCATGGTGCTGATGATCAACATGATGCTCGGCGAGGTGATCTTCGGCGGCGTGGGCAGCGGCATGTACGGCATGCTGGTCTTCGTCATCCTGACGGTCTTCATCGCCGGATTGATGGTGGGGCGCACGCCGGAGTACCTGGGCAAGAAGATCGAAGGCTATGAGGTGAAGATGTCCATGCTCTTCGCCCTGGTCTTTCCGCTCATCATCCTGATACTGACGGCCATCAGCAGCGTCAAGCAGTTTGGTACCTGGGCCATTGCCAATCCCGGACCGCACGGACTGTCGGAGATTCTCTACGCATTCACCTCGGCGGCAGCCAACAACGGCTCTGCCTTTGGGGGATTGAACGCCAACACGGCCTGGTACAACACGGCCATCGGCTTTGCCGCACTCGGCGGACGCTTCCTGATGAAGGTGCCGATGCTGGCCATTGCCGGCAGCCTGGCGCGTAAGAAGTATGTGCCGCCTTCGGTGGGCACCTTCCCGGTGACGACGCCGCTGTTCAGCGTGCTGCTAATCGGCGTCATCGTCATCCTGGGCGCCCTCACCTTCTTCCCCGCCCTCAGCCTGGGCCCAATCCTGGAGCACCTTTTGATGAACGCGGGAAAGGCGTTCTGAGGACACTATGTCGAGCGCATCGAAGAATCGCAAATCCATCTGGGACCCGTCCATTGTTCGCGCGGCTGCCGTCAACTGCGTCCTCAAGCTGAATCCGCGCAAGATGATGGGGAATCCCGTCATGTTTGTCGTCGAGGTGGGCAGCGTCATCACCACCGTGCTGCTCATCCTGCATCCGCACGTGAACTTCAAGTTCAACCTGCAGATCACGCTCTGGCTGTGGTTCACCGTGATGTTCGCCAACTTCGCCGAGGCCATGGCCGAAGGCCGCGGCAAGGCGCAGGCAGACACCCTGCGCAAGGCGCGCTCGGAGACCGTGGCCAACCGCTTGCGGCCCGACGGCACAAAGGAGCAGGTGCCAAGCAGCAGCCTTCGTGTAAATGACCTGGTGCTGGTCTCCGCCGGCGAGATGATCCCCGGCGACGGTGAGATCGTCGAAGGCATCGCCTCGGTGGACGAGTCGGCCATTACGGGCGAGTCCGCTCCGGTCATCCGCGAATCGGGGGGCGACCGCTCGGCGGTCACCGGAGGCACGCGCGTGCTCAGCGACCACATACGCGTGAAGATCACCTCCAACCCCGGCGAGACCTTCCTCGACCGCATGATCGCCCTGGTCGAGGGCGCCGAGCGGCAGAAGACTCCGAACGAGATTGCGCTGAACATCCTGCTGGCCGGGCTGACGATCGTCTTTCTGCTGGCCGTAGTCACCTTGCAGCCCTTCGCGGTTTATTCCGGCGCGCCGCAGACGATCTTCGTGCTGGTCTCTTTGCTGGTGTGCCTCATCCCGACAACCATCGGCGGCTTGCTCTCCGCCATTGGCATTGCGGGCATGGACCGCCTGGTACAGCACAACGTGCTGGCCATGAGCGGCAGGGCCGTCGAGGCCGCGGGCGACGTCAACACGCTGCTGCTCGATAAGACCGGCACCATTACCCTGGGCAATCGCCAGGCCTCCCGCTTTGTGCCGGCGCCGGGCGTCAGTGAAGATGAGCTGGCCGATGCCGCACAGCTCTCCTCTCTGGCCGATGAGACGCCCGAAGGACGCTCAATCGTCGTGCTGGCCAAGGAGAAGTACAACCTTCGCGGCCGTGAGTTGCAGGACCATAACACCGAGTTCGTTCCCTTCACGGCGCAGACGCGCATGAGTGGCGTCAACCTGAGCGGCTTCCAGATCCGCAAAGGCGCCGTGGATGCCATCGAGCGCTACGTGCAGGAGAACGGTCATCCTTTTCCGCCAGAGGTGCGCGCGCAGGTGGATGACATCGCGCGCATGGGCAGCACTCCGCTGGTGGTAGCCGAAAAAGGGCGCGGTGCCCTCGGCGTCATCGAACTGAAGGACATCGTCAAAGGCGGCATGCGCGATCGCTTCGACCAGCTTCGCGCCATGGGCATCCGCACCGTGATGATCACCGGCGACAACCCTTTAACGGCCGCGGCCATTGCGCGTGAAGCCGGAGTGGATGACTTCCTGGCGCAGGCCACGCCGAAGGACAAGATGGACCTGATCCGCCGTGAGCAAGCCGAAGGCAAGCTGGTGGCCATGACCGGCGACGGCACCAACGACGCGCCAGCCCTGGCGCAGGCCGACGTGGGCGTGGCCATGAACAGCGGCACGCAGGCGGCGAAAGAGGCCGGCAACATGGTGGACCTCGACTCCAACCCGACGAAGCTCATCGAGATCGTCGGCATTGGCAAGCAATTGCTGATGACGCGCGGAGCCCTGACCACCTTCAGCATTGCCAACGATGTGGCCAAGTACTTCGCCATCATCCCGGCCATGTTCGCCGTCACCTTCCCGGTGCTGAACGCGTTGAACATCATGCACCTGAAGACGCCGCAGTCGGCGGTGCTTTCCGCCGTGATCTTCAACGCCATCATCATCATCATGTTGATCCCGCTGGCGCTGCGTGGCATCAAGTATCGGCCCATGGGTGCCGCCGCGCTGCTGCGGCGCAACCTGTTCATCTACGGCTTCGGAGGCATCATCGCTCCGTTCATCGGTATCAAGCTGATTGATGTGTTGATCACCATGGCCGGACTGGCGTAAGGAGCATTGCGATGAAGAAGAACCTGATTACGGCAATCCTGATGACCGTGGCAACTACCCTGTTGCTCGGCATCGTTTACCCGCTGGTGGTTACCGCCGCCGCGCAACTGCTCTTCCATGACAAGGCCAACGGGCAGCTCATTACGCGCGACGGACATCTCATCGGCTCCCGCATCCTGGCGCAGCCCTTCACCGGCGCGGAATACTTCCATCCGCGTGCATCCGCGGCCGGTACCAATGGTTACGACGCGGCAAACTCCGGCGGTACCAACCTTGGCCCCACCAACCAGAAGCTGATGGACCGCGTGCAGCAGGACGTGGCCGCCGCGCAGAAGGAAAACCCAGGGCATCCGATCCCGGCCGATTACATCACCACCTCGGCCTCCGGCCTGGACCCGGATATCTCGCCGGCCAACGCGCTTTTCCAACTGCCTCGTGTGGCCGCCGCACGCGGCATTCCTGTCGGCGTGCTGGACGCACTGGTCCAGCAGCATACCCAGGGGAGGCAGTTCGGCCTGCTGGGCGAGCCGCGCATCAACGTTCTGGAGTTGAACCTCGACCTTGATGCCCGTTATCCAAAGGGCCGTTAGCCATCGCAGGCTCTGGCGGCGCACATATCCGGCCGCTGCATGAATGACAAGAGCCACCCGCGGAGGGTGGCTCTCTTTTGCCTCCATCGCGACAGTCGTGTAGCGTCGTGCAGGCCATCGCATGGCGCAATGGAATGCTGTCCATGGGGACGGCATGTTAAGTTATTGCTGTAACTTTGTGCGATGGTGCGGAAGCGCGTAGTGTCCGGTGATGCTCCCGGTCTTCAAAACCGGTGAGAGGCAGGTTCACCCTGTCTCTGGTGTGTTCGACTCACACACGCTTCCGCCAATTCTCTTTCAGTTCTCTTCTTCATCCAAATTCTTGCCCGTCCCCGGCTTTGGGAATAACGTAAGCCTATGAAATCCGTCATCGTCGGCACCAGCGGGCACATTGATCATGGCAAGACAGCCCTGGTGCGCGCCCTCACAGGCATTGACGCCGACCGCCTGAAAGAGGAAAAAGAGCGCGGCATCACCATTGATCTCGGCTTTGCCCACATGGAACTGCAGGGTCCATCCGGGCCCGTGCGCCTGGGCTTTGTGGACGTTCCCGGCCACGAGCGTTTTGTGCGCAACATGCTGGCCGGCGTGGGTGGCATGGACCTGGTGATGCTCGTCATCTCCGCCGAAGATGGCGTCAAGCCGCAGACGCGCGAGCACTTCGACATCTGCCGCCTGTTGCAGGTTCCACGCGGGCTCACGGTGATTACCAAGTGCGACCTTGTGGACGCCGACACCGTGCAACTGGTGCGCTTGGAGGTAGAGGAGTTCGTGCGCGGCTCCTTCCTCGACGCCTCGCGCAGCCCCATTCTGGAGGTGAGTGCCATGACCGGCGCCGGCCTCGACCGGCTGCGGCAGGAACTGGCGCGCTTGGCCAGTGAGGCCGTCGCGCGCGACCTCGACGCGCCCTTCCGCCTGCCCGTGGATCGCGTCTTCACCATGAAAGGCTTTGGCACGGTCGTAACCGGAACCACCATCAGTGGCCGCCTGCGCAAGGAGCAGGAGGTGGAGATGCTGCCCACTGGCCGCCGCCTGCGTGTGCGCGGCCTACAGGTCCACGGCGCCGCCACCGAGGAGGCCACGGCCGGTCAGCGCACGGCCATCAATCTTGCGGGCGTTGCACAGGAGGAACTGGAGCGCGGGATGATGCTGACCCAGCCTGGTGTTCTGCTGCCCACTCGTCGGCTGGATGTGCGGCTGACTTTGTTGAATGATGCGCCCACTTTGCGCAATCGCGCGCGCCTGCGCCTGCACCTGCACACCGCTGAGGTCGTCGTCTCCATCAAGCTCTACGAGGGGGACGAACTGCGGCCGGGCCAGAGCGCGTGGGTACAGTTGCGCACTGCGCAGCCAGTGGCCTGCGCACCAGCAGACCGCTTTATCCTTCGGCAGCTTTCTCCCATGATGACCATCGGCGGTGGCCTGGTGGCTGATATCAATCCCATGCGCCGCATGAAGGCCCCCGCCCGGGTGGTCATGTTGGAGCAGATCGCCGCCGGCGACGACGCCACGGTGCTGCAAGTGCTGGTTGCCCGGCGAGCGCGACACGGCCTGCACCTGCAAGGCGCGGCGCATGAGACAGGATGGTCCCGTCAGCGGCTGGACAAAGCTCTGCTGACCTGTGTGCAAGCGAAGACCGTCGCGCGCCACGGTGAGTGGCTGATTGAGCCGTCCTCACTCGCGGCCGCCGCCCGGGAGATGCACGCGATGGTGGAGCGCTTCCAGCAGACCAATCCGCTCAGCGGCGGCATCAGCCGCCAGGAGTTGCTCGAGCAGAGTGGCCTGGAGCGCGAGTTCTTTGCGGCGGCACTCGACGGCCTGGTAGCGGAGCAGAAACTTGCCATCAGCGCCGACCTCGTCCACAAGGCTGGCCTGCGCGTGCAATATAAGGATGAAGAGGCCGAATCCCGGCAGCAGATCGAGCGGGCGTTCCAAACAGCCGGGCTGAAGGTTCCCGCCTTGAAGCAGACTCTGGCAGGACTGAAGATTGACCAGGTGCGCGCGCAGAAGATCGTCACACTGCTGCTGCGCGAAAAGGTTCTGGTCAAGCTCAGCGACGAGCTGGTCTTCCATCACTCGGCGCTGGAGGAACTAAAGAAATCCATTTCCGCGCGCAAGGCCATCGCTCCGCAGATTGACGTCACACAGTTCAAGGAGCTCTTCGGCATCACGCGCAAGTACGCCATCCCCCTGCTGGAGTTCCTCGACCGGGAGCGCGTCACGCGCCGCGCGGGCGATGCGCGCATCATCCTCTAGCTGTTTAGAAATTGATTGCGATTACGGCAGAAGCAAAATGCGTGGCTTGTCCTCGGCGATCACCTCGCCCAGTTGCACGGCTCCCACTCCGGCGGCGCGCAATTCAGCCAGTGCGGCCGTGGCGTCAACGGCATCCACCGAGGCCAGCAGCCCACCGGCGGTCTGCGGATCGTAGGCGAGCGTGTGCAGATCCTCCGGCACATCCGCCGCGCACTCCACCAGGCAGGAAATGAAGTCGCGGTTATTGTTGAGGCCGCCCGGGATGAATCCCTTCGCCACACACTCGCGCGCGCCAGGCAGAACGGGAATCGCGCTGGCATGCAACCGCAGGCTGACTCCGCTACCCAGGGCCATCTCTCGCGCATGGCCCAGGAGGCCGAAGCCTGTCACGTCGGTGAGCGCATGCACCTGGTAGCGGCAAAGAATCTCAGAGGCCGTGCGGTTCAGCGTCGTCATCGCCTTGGTGGCCGAAGCAATCCACTCCGGCTGGGCCAAGCCGCGCTTGATGGCCGTGGAGATCACGCCCGTGCCGAGGGCCTTGGTAAACAACAGTACATCGCCCGGGCGCGCGCCGGAGTTGGTCAAGGTGCGGCGCGGGTCCACCAACCCGGTGACGGCGTAACCAAACTTGATCTCTGGATCGCGGATGCTGTGTCCGCCGATCACCGTGCAGCCGGCTTCGATCATCTTGCTGAGGCCGCCGGAGAGGATGCGCTCCAGAATGGCCGTATCTTCTTTCTCCGGAAAGCAGACCATGGCCAGCGCGCTGATGGGGCGTCCGCCCATGGCGTACACGTCGCTGAGCGCGTTGGTCGCGGCAATCTGCCCGAAGGTATACGGGTCGTCCACGATGGGGGTAAAGAAGTCCACCGTTTGGACGAGCGCCAACTCGGGCGTGAGTTGATACACGCCGGCGTCGTCGGCCTTGTCAAAGCCGACCAGCACGTTCGGATCATGTTGCCGGGCTAATTTCCCAAGCACTGAGTCCAGCACCGCCGGACTTAGCTTGCTCGCTCAACCAGCGGCCTTCACGCGCTCCGTCAGACGAATTGGCTTCTGCTCATCCATCGCGATTGATGGTACATCGCAGAGATACCGCGATGCCACCGGTTGCATGATGTCTAATGAAGAACGCCGGAGCTCATGGCCCCGGCGTGTGTGATTTTGGCCGCGCGCACGTTACACGTCCCCGGCCTTCAGCTCGCGCGAGAGGATCTCGTAGTGGAAGGCATCCGGGTCAAGGCTGTCGCTCCGGCCCGCGGCGCTCTCCGCCTGGGGATACATAAAGAAGCCCACGGGCTTGCCCTTCGAGCCGGGCAGCTCAACATCGTGGGCAAAGTTGTAGGCCATCCAATTCATCTCCCAGGAGCCGAAAAGGCGCTTTCTAGCCCTGTTCACCATGTCATCGTCCAGCGGACGATTTCCGGGCGGTTCCTCCAGTGCCACCTTGCGGACGTCGGCCGCATCCACCGGTACCCAGCCAAAATCGTTCAGGTAGACCTCCGAGCGGCAGTGCTGCGCCTTGCTGATCTTCTCCGAGCTGGCGCCCAGACTCTTGTATCCAAGCTCGGACTTCGCCACCCTGATGCCGAAAACATCGCGCGCCGGCAGCCCTACGGAGCGCGCCATGCCGACAAACAGAGAGTTCAGGTCGGCGCACTTGCCGCCCAGGTCACGCGATTCCAGCAGCCAGCGAATGTCTCCCGTGCCGCAGCCGCGCGTCTTGGGATTGCGATAGGTGTTCTCGACAATCCACTCGTAGAGCAGGCGAGCCTTCTCGAGGTCCGTGGTGGCGCCGCGCGTGATCCCCTCGGCCGTCGCCTTGACGATGCCATCGGTGGGCAGCAGCTGGGTGGAGCGCAGATCGTGCTCCAGTTCCTCCCGGCGCGGGTGATGCATGGGTTGCGGGTGCGCCAGATCCATGGCAACATCGCGCGTGGCCACCCGCGTGGTCAGCGTCAACTTGGCGCGCGTTCCCGCGGGAAACTCGGCAAAGGCAAAGCCCAGCCCATCCGTCTGCGTTTTGATGATCCTGCCCTTGACTCCTTCGGCTTCCACTTCATTGGAGAGCGTGCGCTGGTATGGCGTATTCACCAGCAAAGCCGTGGGCAGCCAGATGCGAACCGGGCCGTCGCCAGTGACCTCGGCGCGTGTCGTCACCTCAAAGGTGCGCCAGCCATCGTTGGCTGCCAGGGCCCAGGCAGCCCGGGGAATCGCCAACCCCGCGGCAACCGCCGCGCCGGATACAAGAAACTCCCTACGTCGCATCACAATCCTCCCGGAGCCGCGCCCTTACGCCTTGCCACTGCCACCGTCTGCACAAATTTCTTCTGCTTAGATTCAGGGAATTCGTTCAGGAAGCATCTTTTGCCGCAATCTTCCGCAGCGCCTCCGTCAGCCTGGCGTCATCCTCTTCCGCCACCGTGCGCAGGTCCAGCAGCACGCGAGCCTCCTCCACGCGGGCAACAATCGGCGTCGGCTGATGCCGCAGCGCCTTGGCCAGGGCGTTGGCGCCCATGCCGGAGACCCCCACACTGAGAGCAAAACTCGACAGGCTGCGTCCCGGCGCCGAACCGCCGCCGATCATCGTCTGCACGGGAACCACCTGGATGTCTGCGCCGCTCACACTGGCCGCCACTTTTTCGCACCGGCGCAGAAGCTCCTCCGCGGGGAGGCGCATCATGCGCAGCACAGGCAGTTCCTCCACATCCTCGCGGAGATACGCCCCCAGCGTCGCCTCCAGCGCGGCATAGCACATCTTGTCCACCCTCAGGGCCCGGAAGAGCGGATGTTTGCGCAGCTTGTCCACCAACGCGGCCGAGCCGGTCAGCAACCCCGCCTGCGGCCCGCCCAGCAGCTTGTCGCCACTGTAGCTCACCAGGTCCACGCCGGCGTGCAGCGAGTCATACACCGACGGCTCGCCCTCCACTCCAAATTCGCGCAACTCCACCAGTGCGCCGGAGCCAAGGTCTTCCATTACGGGGATGCCGCGCTGGCGACCGAGCGCAACCAGCTCGGCGAGCGTCGGCTGCTCGGTAAAGCCCACCATGGCGAAGTTCGAGCGGTGCACGCGCAGCAGCAGGCGCGTTTCGCCGGTGATGGCCTTCTCGTAATCCTCGATGCGGGTGCGGTTGGTGCTGCCCACCTCGCGCAGAGTGGCGCCGGATTGCGCCATGATCTCCGGGATGCGGAAGCTGCCACCGATCTCCACCAACTCGCCGCGGCTGACGATGACCTCTCCACCACGCGCCAGGGCGGCCAGTGCCAGCAGTACGGCGGCGGCGTTGTTGTTCACCACAATCGTCTGGGCCGTGGCCAGCCCGTGGCGGGCAAACAGACGATTCAGCAGCCGCTGGGCGTGATCGTCGCGGCGTCCGCGGCGGCCCTCTTTCAAGTCATATTCAAGATTGTTGTAGCCGGCGGCGATCTCGGCCACCCCCTCCACGGCCCGCGGAGACAGCGGTGCGCGCCCAAGGTTGGTGTGAATAATGATGCCGCTGGCGTTGATGACGCGGCGCAGACTGGGCTCCAGCTCATGCCGGATGCGGGCGCGGATTTTTTCCGGCAACTCGTCTATCGCCGTCGCCAGGCCGCTGGCATCCACTTGGCCGTTCACAATTTGATCGCGCAGGCATTGCAGCTCGGCGCGGGCCGCCTCGGTGACCAGGCTGCGCCCCTCGGCCGCGGCCAACTGCACAGCCTCCGGCCGCCGCAATACTTCATCCACCCCTGGCAGGCGGCGCAAAAGCTCGTGATGGTCGAAGGTGGGCATGGGATATATGGCTGCGCAACGCAGCAAAACAGTATGGCCGTCCGGCGCACCTTTGGGCAAGTCAGGCGCCGGGGAGAAGGAATCGCACCGGAATCCGAGGCACCGCGTTCGATGACACAGGCTGGTCCCACCATTCATTCTGTGCGTCTGTGCTAAATGACACAGTTTCAATCTCTTTTTGTCAGCACAATGCTGCCAGCGCCATGGTGCCCTTGACGCAAGATGGTGCAAAAAAATTTGCATTGTCCCTCCTTGGAGGAGCACAATGCTTCCAATTTCGTTCCCGGGCGCCGCACTCGCCGGCGTCTCAACGATGGTGGTAGTGACCGAGACAATTCGAAGACGTGTCAGCCTGGCCTACGGCCGGGCGAGGAGCGTTGCATGAGCGTTACCCGCCGGGATTTTCTCAAAGGTGCGGCGCTGGGTTCCACCCTGCCCGCCGTTGCATTTGGCTTCGGACTGGAAAAGGCTTACGCCGAGGCCGCCGAACTGAAGATTGCCCGCACCACTGAGACCCGTTCCACCTGCCCCTACTGTTCAGTGAGCTGCGGCGTCATTATTCACACCATTGGCGACCGCGCCAAGAACGTAACAGCGCAGGTGGTCCACGTCGAAGGCGATCCCGATCATCCGATTAACCGCGGCACCCTCTGTCCCAAGGGCGCCAGCCTCTACAACGACATTTTGAACGACCGCCGTCTAACGAAGCCCCAGGTGCGCCGCCCGGGCTCCGACCACTGGGAGGACATCGAGTGGGGGCAGGCCATTGACGAGATCGCCCACCTGGTGAAGAAGACGCGCGACGATGGCTTCATCGCGAAGGATGACCAGGGCCGCGTGGTAAACCGCTGCCCGTCCATTGCCTGGACCGGCGGCTGCACGGACACGAATGAGTTCAACTTCCTGGCCGTCAAAGCCATGCGCAGCCTGGGGCTAACCTATATAGAAAATCAGGCCAGGGTTTGACACGCACCCACGGTCTCAGGTCTGGGACCAACGTTCGGACGCGGTGCGATGACAAATGGCTGGGTGGACATCAAGAACGCCGACATGATTCTGGTCATGGGCGGCAACCCGGCGGAGAACCATCCCTGCGGCTTCAAGTGGGCGATTGAGGCAAAGCGCAACCGCAACGCCAAGATGATCGTCGTAGACCCGCGCTACACGCGTACGGCCGCCGTCGCGGACATGCATGTGCAGATTCGTGCGGGCTCCGACCTGGCGCTGCTCGGCGGCTTCATCAACTACATTTTGGAAAACGGCCGCGTCAACCGCCAGTACCTGGCGCATTTCACCAATGCCGCCTTCATCGTGAAGGAGGGCTTCCACCTGCCCGAAGATGGCCTGTACTCCGGCTTCGACGCCGAAAAACACAGCTACGACAAGAGCACGTGGAACTACGAAGCGGGCGGTGACCTGACGGGCAAGGACCCGGCGGCCGCGAAAGCTGCAGCCGCCAAGCCAGCCGCGGCCGAGCCCGGCAAACCCGCTCCGGCGGCCACGCTGCCTCCCAACATCGCCTACGACCTCAACCTCGAGCATCCTCGCTGCGTCTATCAACTGCTGCGCAGGAACTACTCGCGCTACACGCCGGAGCTGGTCGAGCGCATCACGGGTATTCCCAAGGATCAGATCATCAAGACCGCCGACCTCTTCAGCAGCATTCGCAAGGATGGTGACATGAAGAAGGTGGGTACCATCCTTTATGCCGTCGGCTGGACGCATCACAGCTCCGGTGCGCAGACGATTCGCGCCGCGGCCCTGATGCAGCTTCTGCTGGGCAACATCGGACGCGCCGGCGGAGGTGTCAACGCTCTGCGCGGCCACAGCAACATCCAGGGCGCCACTGATCTGGCCGGCATCTTCGATCTGTTGCCCGGCTATTTGAAGGTGCCTACTCCGGCCGATACCGACCTGGCGTCGTACCTGAAGCGTGTCACTCCGACCTCGGCCAAGCCAACAGAGTGGAATTCGTTCAACTATTGGTCGAATATGCCGCGCTTTATGGTGAGCCTGCTCAAGTCCTTCTACGGTGCGGCGGCCACCAAGGAGAACGACTTCTGCTTCAATTACCTCCCCAAGGTGGACCGCAACTACAGTTGGACGGAGATTTGGGACGGCATGCATCGCGGAGAGGTCAAGGGCCTCTTCGCCTTCGGCATGAACGGCGTCGCCATCGGGCCCAACTCCAACAAGAATATTGATGCCCTGAAGAAAGCCGACTGGCTGGTCGTCTGTGAAATCTATCCCGATGAGACCAGCGAATTCTGGAAGGCGCCTATCGTTAAGAAAGAAGAGCTGAAGGACATCAAGACCTGCGTTTACCGGTTGCCCGGCGCGGGCTTTGCGGAAAAAGACGGCACCATGGTCAACAGCGCCCGCTGGTTGCAGTGGAAGTGGGTCGCGCTGCCACCTCCGGGCGATTGCAAACTGGACCAGGAGATACTGGCACGCATCTTCCTCAAGGTGCGCGAGCTCTACCAGAAGGAGGGTGGCAAGTTCCCCGACGCGCTGTTGAACGCCACGTGGAACTACACCAACAAATACAACCCGTCGCTCTCCGAGGTGGCCAAGGAAATCAACGGCAAGGCCGTGGCCGATGTCAGCGATGAGGCGACGCAGACCACCATCAAGGCCGGACAGCAGTTGCCGGGTTTCGCCTTCCTGCGCGATGACGGCTCAACCGCCTGCGGCGACTGGATCTTCTGCGGCAGTTGGACTGAGGCTGGCGCGATGATGCAGCGCCGTAATCCGGACGACCCTTCCGGCCAGGGCATTCACCCCAACTGGGCGTGGAGCTGGCCGGCCAACCGCCGCGTGCTGTACAACCGCGCCTCCTGCGATCTGAACGGCAAGCCTTGGGATCCCGACCGCGCGCAGGTGTGGTGGAATGAGGCGGCCAAGAAGTGGGTGGGCAACGACGTGCCGGATTTCAAAGCCGACTCCGCGCCTGCCGATCACATGGGTCCCTTCATCATGAACCCCGAAGGCATTGGACGCCTCTTCGTGCCGCTCGCCGGCATGGCAGACGGTCCTTTCCCGGAGCATTACGAACCGACCGAGAGCCCCGTGGCCAACCTTCTTCATCCACAGCAACAGAACAACCCCATCGCCAAGCGCTTCAAGAGTTCGGACGACAAGTACGGCACCGTGGAAGAAGGCTACAACATCATCTGCACCACCTACCGGCTCACCGAACACTACCACTACTGGACGAAGAACAATCCGGTGAACACGCAACTGGTACCCGAGCCCTTTGTGGAGATTCCCGCCGAGCTGGCCGACGAGATGCGCCTGCACGGCGGAGAGAACGTGCGCGTCACCAGCGCACGCGGCTTCTACGTGGCGCGGGCCATGGTCACGCGCCGCATTAAACCCATGCTGATTGACGGCAAGAAGACCTACCAGATCGGCATCCCCATTCACTGGGGCTTCCGTGGCATCAGTGATGACTCTGGCCGCACCGCACGCACCTTGGCCAACCAACTCACCCTGGCGGTGATTGATCCCAACGCCTTCACACCGGAATTCAAGGGCTTCCTCGTGAAGCTTGAGAAAGCATAGGAGGAGCCATGGCGAAACTTCTCCAAATCAAAGCGATCTCGGGCCACGCTGGGCCGGTGGCAGGAGCCAACACCTCCCGCGATTACGACGTCTGCAAGCTGATTGACGTCACCACCTGCATCGGCTGCAAAGCCTGCGAGGTGGCATGCATGGAGTGGAACGGCTATCCCACCCAGACGACCACATTCGACAACACCTACCAGACCATGCCCGACACGAAGTGGAACTACTGGAACCTGATCCGCTTCAACGAGTTCGTGCATGAAGATGGCAGCCTGCAGTGGCTGATGCGCAAGGACCAGTGCATGCACTGCGCCGATCCCGGATGCCTGAAAGCCTGCCCCGCCGATGGCGCCATCGTGCAGTATGCCAACGGCATCGTGGACTTTAACCAGGCCAACTGCATTGGCTGCCAGTACTGCGTCACGGGTTGCCCCTTTGATATTCCGAAGTTCAATCCGCAGACGAAGAAGGTCTTCAAGTGCACGCTCTGTTCAGACCGCGTCAGTAACGGCCTCGAGCCGGCCTGCATCAAGAGCTGTCCCACCGGCTGCCTGCACTTTGGCAGCAAGGAGGACATGAAGGAACTGGCGGAGAAGCGCGCCCTCCAGTTGCGCACCCACACGCCGCACACCAACGCCGGAGTCTATGACCCGGCGGGCGTAGGCGGCACGCATGTGATGTACGTGCTGCATGACATTGACCACCCCGAGCGTTATGGCGGATTGCCGAAGAACCCCGTTATCTCCGCCTGGGTGGGCCTGTGGAAGGGCCCGCTGAAGTGGGCGGGCGGAGGAGGAATCTTCCTGGGCTTGCTCGTCGCGGCCATACACTTCCTGCGCTGGGGCCCCAAGGAAGCCGAGATTCGCGAGGATCTGCTGCCACCCGCCGGCCCGGAGGCAAACCATGGCGACTAGTAAACACGCGGTTCTTCGCACCGAGGTCCCCAGCGACCAGATCATGCGTTACACCTGGGTGGAGCGCGTCTGCCACTGGGCCACGGCCGCCACTTACGTCTATTGCGGCCTCAGCGGGATGGCCTTCTTCTCCCCTTACCTCTACTGGCTGGTCATCCCGCTCGGCGGAGGTTCCACGGCGCGCTTCTGGCATCCCGCGCTGGGCCTGGCCTTCGTCGCTTTCATCTTCTGGATGGGTATCATGTGGAAGAACGACTTCAAGTTCATTCCAGAGGACTACGAGTGGAACCGCAAGGTGATGTTCTACATCACCAACCAGGATGAAAAGATGCCTCCGCAGGCGCGCTTTGACGCCGGCCAAAAGGTCTTCTTTTTCGTGATGATCGCCACGGCCGTTGTGCTCCCGTTGACCGGAATCGTCATGTGGTTTCCGGAGTATGTTCCGCGCTCCATTCACTGGCTGCTTCCCGTCATGGTCTTCTTCCACTCGGTGGCCGCGCTGGTCAGTGTTGGTATGATCATCATCCACGTCTACATGGGCACGGTGATTGTTCCTGGCAGTTGGAGGGCCATCACCCTGGGCTACGTCAGCCGTGGCTGGGCCATGCTGCACCATGCGCTCTGGTATCGCAAAATGACCCGCGGCGAGGAGCGGAAGTGATCCGTCGTTTTGCCTGGCAGGCGCGCATCGAGCGCGCCCGCGAACTCGAAGGCCATCACCAGTCCGCGGCGCAGCTGCTGCGCTTCTACGCCACTCTGCTGGAGTTCCAGCAGAGTGTGCATCACAGTCTTCGGCAGGCTGCCGCACCGGAGATCGCCGCCCTCACGCCCTTCGCTCCGCAACTGGTGGAAGTGGTCGAGCGCGCGGCGCCCCCGCCGATGGCGGGAATGGCCGCAGCCATTCAGGCCGACGAATGGCCCGCGCTGCTGGGCCAGCAATGGCTGGCGCGCATCGAAGGCCGCCCGGTCGAGTACAACTTCTTCGCGCTCGCCCTGCTGCAACCCTATGCCGAGGCCGTCGCCTGGGAGCAGCCTGCACGCACTCCCGAGCGCTGCCCCTTCTGCAATGCCCTGCCTCAACTGGGCGTGATGCGCCCGGAAGGCGAGGGCGCCAGCCGCAGCCTTCTCTGCGGACTCTGCGGCACCGAGTGGCCCTACCGCCGCCTCAAGTGCGTGGCCTGCGGCGAAGAGGATAAGGAGCTGCTGCCCAGCTTCAAGAACGATCAGCACCGACACATCTTCCTGGCCGCCTGCGAGAGCTGCCACACCTACCTCAAGTGCGTGGACCTCAGCGTGGATGGCTTTGCCGTGCCGCAGGTGGATGACATCGCCAGCCTGCCTCTGAGCCTGTGGGCCGCCGGCCGTGAGTACTCCAGCGTCGCGCCGAATCTCTTCGGTTTCTGATCTGCGCCAGGCCATCACCTTGCTTCGCCCATACAGTACGTGCGGGATGGGTTACACTGTCACCTTATTTCCCGCGCTGTCATTTCCTGAGCGGCGTTGTGCATATGGGGCCGTCATGCGAGGCCAACCAGTGGCGGGAACGAGGCGCGGATCCCACGATGCCCCTTGCAGAGCCAACCCTCCGGATGCTCGATTGCGGCGAGTCTGCGCTGGTCGTCGAGTTCGGCAGCTCGATTGACCCGGCGATCAACGCTCGCGTTCACGGGTTGGCGCGGCGGCTCAATCAGGCGGCTCATGCTGGAGTCCTTGAGACCGTCCCCACCTATCGCTCGCTGATGGTGCTCTTCGATCCGCTCATCCTGCATCGCGACGTCCTCAAGCAGATCATCGCATCGTCCTGCGCAGCGCCGGATGAGAGTCACGCCTCCGCCGCCGGCATCCTTACTCTTATCCCCGTGGCCTATGGCGCCAACTTTGGCCCTGATCTTGCCTTTGTCGCCCAGCACAACGGTCTCAGCGAAGAGCAAGTCATCGCCCTGCACACCTCTACGCCCTGCCTGGTCTACATGCTCGGCTTCACCCCGGGCTTTCCTTACCTTGGCGGCATGAACCCGCGCCTCGCCACGCCACGGCTGGAATCCCCCCGCCAAAGCATTCCCGCTGGTTCGGTGGGCATCGCCGGAGCGCAGACCGGGATCTACCCCGTCACAAGTCCCGGCGGATGGCGGCTGATCGGCCGCACGCCGCTCACGCTCTTTCATCCGCAAACACAGCAGCCCTTTCTCTTCTCCGCCGGCGAGTACCTGCAGTTCACACAGATCTCCGCCGCGGAGTTCGAACAGATTCACGCCGACGTGGCAGCCGGACGCTATACACCACTGCGCCGCCCACTCTCCCAAGGAGGCGACCGTGTTCACGGTGCTTGAGCCCGGCCAGTTGACCTCCGTGCAGGATCAGGGCCGCCGCGGCTTCCGCGCCTATGGCGTGACCACCTCCGGTGCCATGGATCGCCTCGCACTGACGATAGCCAATCTTCTCGCCGGCAACCCTTCCACCTCCGCAGCCTTGGAGATGACGCTGCGCGGTCCGCGGCTGCGCTTTGCCCGTCCGGCCTTTGCCGCCATCAGCGGAGCCGACATGCAGGTGCGCCTCAACGGCCAGCCCGTCGCCAACTGGTCGTCCTTCGCCATCCCCGCCGGAGCCGAACTTGCTTTTGAACACGCTACCAGCGGCTGCCGCGCCTACCTCGCTTTACACGGCGGCATCCCGGTGCCATTGGTCATGGGCAGCCGTTCCACCGACTTGCGCGCGCAAATCGGAGGCCTCGATGGCCGCATGCTCCGCGCCGGTGATGATCTTCCCGTGCCAGACGCTCCCCTGCCAAAGCTGGCCTTGGCTCTGCCGCCGGAGATGCTGCCCCGCTATGCTTCGCCGGGCACTCTGCGCGTCATGATGGGACCGCAGGAGGAGCTTTTCACCGCCGCAGGCATCGCAACCTTCCTCGGCCAGCCCTACGCGGTGACCCATCGCAACGACCGCATGGGCTACGTGCTGGAGGGCCCAAAGATCGCGCACTCGGGTGCCCCGGACATCGTCTCCGACGCCCTCTGCCCCGGCTCGGTGCAGGTGCCCGGCAGCGGACTTCCCATCGTCATGGGCTCCGACTGCCAGACCACCGGCGGTTATGCCAAGATCGCCACGGTGATTGGTCCCGATTTGATGCGCTTGGCGCAATCCAAGGCCGGTGACGTCATCCGCTTCGCTGCATGTACAGATGCAGAAGCCGTGCAGGCTCTGCGCGAAGAGCGCGCACTCTACCAGCACATCGAAAGCGCAGTGCACCAGTTGCGCGGCTGAGTTACGATGTCCATCACATTCGGCAAACGAGGCAACCGATGTTGAGCATAGACCTGAACTGTGACATGGGCGAAGGCTCTGGAGCCCAGGACAGCGCGAATGATGAGCGCGTGATGCCGTTGATTACCTCGGCCAACATCGCCTGCGGATTTCACGCCTCCGATCCGCGATTGATGGCCCGTACCGTGCGCCTTGCCGTCCAGCACCGCGTCGCCGTCGGTGCGCACCCCTCGTATCCCGACCTGGTCGGCTTTGGCCGCCGCGCCATGGAACTCACTGCCGAAGAAGTCGAGGCTGACGTGACCTACCAAGTCGGCGCGCTTTGGGCCTTCTGCCGCGCCGAGGGCGTCCAGTTGCATCACGTCAAAGCGCACGGAGCGCTCTATAACAAAGCCGCCGTGGACCTCGCAACGGCTCGCGCCATCGCCACAGCCATCCGCAAAGTGGATTCCGCACTCATCATGGTCTGCCTCAGCAACTCGGCCATGGTCGCGGCCGCCGCAGAGTCCGGCATTCCCTATGTGGAAGAGGCCTTCGCCGACCGCGCCTATACCCGCGATGGAAAACTCGTGCCGCGCAGCCAGAAGGGCGCCGTGCTGCATGATCCGGCGGCCATTGCTGAACGCGTCGAGCGCATGGTGCGCCAGCAAATCGTAGTCGCCGAGGATGGCAGCACCGTCCCCCTTCATCCAGATACCATCTGCGTGCATGGCGACACCCCCGGCGCTTATGAGATGCTCACCGCCATCCGCCACCGTCTGGAAGCGGGCGGCATCGCGCTCAAGGCCTTTGCCCGCTGAACAACTTTTTACTTACTTCAGCTATCCATGCGCGCCGCACCGGAGGATGATGAGCAACGACAACGCAAATCGCTTTTGGATCTCCACCCTCACCCCTCCCGAGCGCAGAACCCTGGTGGCCACCTTCGGCGGCTGGGCCTTGGATGGCATGGACGTGATGGTCTACAGCTTTGTCATCCCCAGCCTGATTGCACTCTGGCACCTCAGCAAAGGTCAGGCCGGAATGCTCGGCACCTCGGCGCTCTTAATCTCCGCCGTCGGCGGATGGCTGGCCGGTCTCCTGGCCGATCGCTTTGGCCGCACCCGCGTCCTGCAGTGGACCATCCTCTGGTTTGCCGCCTTCACCTTCCTCAGCGGCTTTGCCAATAACTTCTGGCAGTTGCTGCTGGCGCGTGGATTGCAGGGCCTGGGCTTCGGCGGCGAATGGGCCGTGGGCTCGGTGTTAATGGGCGAGGCCATCCGCGCCGAGCATCGCGGCAGGGCTGTGGGTACGGTGCAAAGCGGTTGGGCGCTGGGTTGGGGTGCCGCGGCCATCTTCAGCGTGATCCTCTTCACCTGCCTGCCGGCAACGCTCGCGTGGCGCGCCATGTTCTGGATCGGCATCCTGCCCGCTCTGCTTGTCTTCTACATTCGCCGCTGGGTTCCGGAGCCGGAGGTTTACACCCGCGCCCGCCAGTCGTCCCACGAGGGCCGCCTCCAGTTCCTGCAAATCTTTTCTCCCGGCCTGTTGCGCGTCACTCTTCTGGCCTCGCTGCTCAGCGTGGGCGCGCAGGGCGGATACTACGCCATCACCACGTGGCTGCCGACTTACTTGAAGACTGTACGGCACCTCTCCATTCTCAACACCGG
>Ga0182012_10001720_pt1 | contig 23884 bp, 14 predicted proteins | sample 612S2SmetaG_FD_120486 | JGI IMG/M metagenome (GOLD analysis project Ga0182012, IMG submission 120486) | Permafrost microbial communities from Stordalen Mire, Sweden - 612S2S metaG | ecosystem: Environmental > Terrestrial > Soil > Wetlands > Permafrost | place: Sweden: Stordalen | collected... | reverse complement strand
GCCCATGACGCCCGAAGAACCGCCTGATAATCCGGGTTCGGGATACCGGTGATGAACTTCTCCGCCGTCTGAGTGGCACGCGGCACGTCGCCTTCTAGCAAGATCACGGTCGCTAATTCAGGAAGCACTCCGGTGTTCTTGTCAAACTTAGCCAGAACTTTCTCGGCATCCGCATAACGCTTGTTCTGAACTAGCCCCTCGGCCAACTGCGCCTTCAGGTTGGGATTTCCTGGACTCAGGCTAATGGCCCGGTTGATGGCTTCCGTGGCGCCATTGACGTCGCCGTTTAAGAAGTGGATACCCGACACAATCGCCAGCCCATCGATATCGTTAGGAGCCAACTTCAGGAGTGCTTCTGCCGCTGCCGTTCGTTGCGCTATGGGAGCGCGCGAAAGCTGGGAATTAATCAAATCAAAGCGCGCCTGATCGAACGGCGTAAAGTTCGCCCGATGGCTTTGGGCTTTACGCAGCGTTTCACCAAAGGCCTGCGGTCCACCACGAGCTAACATTTCAATCAGCAGGAAGTAACTCATCCCGAAATTTGGATCGGTAGTAACCGCCTGCTCCATGAAGGCTCCGCGCTTCTGGGGGTCCTGCGCCTGAGCCGCGCTGGTCAAGAGCTTCGCAGCCTCGGTATTTTGGGTGGAAAACGGCCCCGCATCCGGATCGATTTTTTTGGCGAGTTTATCCAACGCCGGAATCAGCGTCGCCATAGAACTCGCTTCTACTTCCTCAGTGCTGGTAGTCTTTTGCGTGGAAGCGTCAACCACCGTCGCCTCAATGTGGATTTTGCCCTGGTGTTCATCGATTTTTGTACGCAGGATGTCTTGCGCACCTACCTCCGCGAGGTTCGATTCTGACGCCACCAACGACGGAGCCGTATAGCGCGTTGAAAGCAGATCCTGCTGAAGGACCATGGGAACACCCAACTTCATCCACTCGGCACTCTGATCACTCATCAGTACATTTCCTGGTGTGATCACCATGCGGCGTAAAACAGTCTTCTTCTTAGTGCAGCCAGTAAATAGCAGCGCTCCCAACACAAGGATCAAGAGCGGCTTAAGAGTATTTCGAAATTTAAAAGGCAGAACAGTCCTCTATAACGGTTTTGGATTTTCGGCGAGCAATTGCAAAAAAGCGGGATCGGTCTTTAACGCGGCGAATTCCGGAATGCTCGGAATCTTGTCGCGGTCCTTTATTCCCTCTTCCAGAGCCTTACGCAAATAGATTAGCGCACGCTCATTTGCCCCTGTCTTCGCGTACATCTTTGCCATATAGAGATGGAACACGGCACGCTCTCCAGTATTCCGTTCCATCATCAGCGTGCCGAAGTTGCTGTGATGCTCAAACACGTCCGGATCAAGCTTCAGGGCTTGCTGGAAACATTCGGTAGCGGTCTTATAGTCTTTGCGGCCAAAATAGGCCGAGCCCATATTGGAGTAGACCGAGGCGCTTTCCGTTCCGAGCTTCAACGCGCGCTTGTAATACTTAATCGCCCGGCTGAAGTCTTTCTGGGCATAGTAGATGGTTCCCAGGTTGTTAATTGCCTCGGCGTACTTTGAGTCAAGCTTGATTGCGCGTTGATAGTTCTTCTTGGCCAATTCAAGCTGCATCATTTGATGGAACGCGATACCAACTTTGTTCGCCAGAACGGCGGAGTTCGACGGGCCTTGACGGTACATGTCAATGGCTTCCCGGTACATCTTCCGGGCCATATAGATGTCACCGCGCATCTCGGTTGATATCGGCGGCGTCTTGGACAGGTCTGCCGATGCTGGCGGCAAATCGGTTCTAGCCCGGAACCCGCTGGCGGGCTGTTGGGCAGTCGTTAGTATTGTAAACGCCAAAAACGTGAAAATATTTCGCACAGAAGAGGTCATGTTACGACCCTCCTTTGTTTCTACTATATACCTGTTTAGGCGGGCTGCAGCACAAACCTGAATCTCATGTCTTCGCCAAACCACTGCACATAGTTGGTACCCCAACCATTGTTGAAGAGATTGACGTGGATGCCCTTCGACAGATCTGGCTGAGCCTTGGAAAAATAGATGGGCGACATTTGTCCAAGCGATACCAGTCCGGCATCGAGCATTACGATCGCCAGCGAACCACGCGAGTCTTTGTAGGTAACTCCGCGCGATACGACGTGCATGTGGCGGTTCCCGCCTGGGAGCACGTCGAAAGGTGAAACCGGCTGATCCATCTTGGTCAACGACCAATTCTGTGCCTCAAACACGGCCGGGTTGAAGGTGAGCCAGATTGCTTCCGGCAACCTGTTGGAGCGCTTGCCAAACCACTTCACGTGTAAGTGAAGTGTGGGTTCATTTTTCGGAAAGATGAGATCTAAATAGCAGTCTTGCGGCCACGCAGTGACCTTCGAATTTTCGCGCTCTCCGAACTGCAAGAGCGCCACTAAACGGTGATACTCGGCCATTTCGCCAGCCCAACACCCAGCCATTTTCGGAGTCCATACGCGGCTTTGCGCCCCAAACTTTTCGATGTTGGGTTTGCCAAAATCTTTCGGCGCCCAATCGGTCTGGACAGTAATATAAGAGGCCAAGAAGCGCTCGTAATCAGCTTTCGCTAGAGTTTGATAAGAAAGAAGTGCCAGCGGCTGTTCTGCGGATGCCCAACGTCGGCCTTTGTGCTGAAACTCGCTAAGCGCTCCGCGCTGATCAAGAGCGATGACAAAATGCGAAGTCGTGAAACGATCGCGGGCTTTGAGAGGCTGCAAATTCGACGAGTCGGGTGGGCCCACCGGGTTCAAACCGTTCAGCGCCTTCACTGCTTCGTCCCGCAACGGATCCGGCAATTGGGTTAAAGCATCGTTGATGTCATTGCGCTTTTCAACCCAACTGCCGGCAACGGTGCGATATTTGGGCGCTGGCAGCATGCTCGCCAAGGCTTCGGGTGCGTAGTGGTCGGAGTCGAGCCAAGTCTTAGTATCGGTTCCCCACGTGTGTTCTACCGCGAGTGCAAACTTAGCTAGAAAAGCCAAATCTTCTTTGCCGCCCACCGCTAATTTACCTTGCGCGACCCAGCCGGCACGGATACGCACTAATTCCCGTATGCGGGCAAGCTTCCACGGGTCGCTCGCTACTCCGTAAATCCAGGTGTCGCCAATTTCTTGTGTAACAACGGAAAGCCCAGGAGCGAAAGGCTCTACGGCGTTGGCGATGTCGGTTAAATTGGCAGCTTGAATCGAGGCGACTGGGAATTGTGTGCGCAACTCCGAATAGATTTGGTGAATCTCTTCCGGCGTGTGGGGACCGAGATTGTCGTCGCGTACTTCTACCGCAATGGCCAAATCGGACTTGGGAATTCGAATCACACCGCCATAGCTTTTACGGTGGTAAAGCATGACGATGGACTTACCGGCGGCGTCTTTCCAAACGAAGGCATCTGGCACGTCCGGCGGCGTGCTGGCAGAATTCACACCGATGTTCAGGAGCTTGATGCCTGAGTCCGCGAGCGGCTGGATCAAACCGCGGGAATGCCCCGGAACGTCTGTCATTTTCGCGCCACTGGTTTGTTTCCCGAAGCGTTGGTCAAGCGATTTAGAGAAGCCAATAGCACCGGTGACGGCTGTGGGGTCGAGCAACTCACTCTGCCAAGTGAACGGCAGCCCGTGCCAAGCAATGTCGCCTGCTACGAGTGCTTGCTCCATCTGTTTGCGTTGGGCAGGCGTAGCTTGCTCTAGATACTGATAAATCAGCCAGGAACCAGTGGTCCAAATATAAGGCTCGTCGCCTTTCTGGCGCTGGTTGGCAGCAAGTTCAATTGCCTGCGGGAAGTAGACGTCGAAATATTTCTTGATAATGGCGGCTTGGGTGTCGACAAAGCCAAGGTCAAGGTGGCATTTGAACATGACGAGGACGCGTTTGACTGGCAGTTCAGCGCCAACGTACACCGCGCCCGCCGCCGTGCTTACCGTAGAAAGAAACTCACGCCGATTCATTTGTTCCACTCTATATGAGGAAGAAGAGGCAGCCTGTTGATCAAGGATGTTTTCGGCGGAATTCATGCTTTCTGAGCTCAGTGTGGAAGATCGGCGCGCCAAAGAAGCAAGTTGACGAAACGAACTTGGGAGGTTTAGCCAAACGAACTTCGTGGGTTCGTTTTTTCAAAACGCGCATATAAGGCGTTGCACCAGATTTTTCTGGTAGTACGGCGTTTGGGCGAACTCGCGGGTTTTTCGGCCGAGATTAGCGCTTACAAGGTTCCGGTCAGAGTGTGAGGCTGGTCCGCCGCTCAAACAGCCGTTAACAAGCGGTCGGTGTGTTCAATCACGGCGCAGCGCGCTAGCTTATCGAGGTCTAAGATGAGCGCGATCGTGCCGTCTCCTAGGATCGTGGCGCCTGAAATTGACTCCACATCCTTATAGAGGCCGCCCAAACGCTTGATGACCGTCTTGTGATCGCCGATTACGTTGTCAACCAGGAAGCCGAATTTGCCTTCACGAGTTTCGGCAATCATAACCTGGGATATCTCGGGACGAGTCTTTTGGATCTCGAAGTGCTCGCGAATATCCACGTAAGGAACCATCTCTTCGCGCACTACCACGAATTTCCGGTCATAGTTTTCGCGGATCGCCTCCATGCTTAGCTCGAAACACTCCAAGATATTGGCTAGCGGCAAAACAAAGTATTGATCACCTACTCGGACCAACAAACCATCAATAATGGCCAAAGTTAGTGGCAGTTTGAGCCTGAACGTGCTGCCTGCGCCGGCCTTGCTGCTAATTTCCAGAGTGCCGCCCAGCGCTTCGACATTCTGCTTCACTACATCCATGCCGACGCCGCGTCCGGAAACACCGGAAATCGTCTTCGCCGTTGAAAATCCTGGGTTCAAGATTAGCCCGAATATTTCTTCCTCGGATAATTCTTGCCCGGGTTTGATCAGTCCCCGCTCGATCCCTTTTTTCCGAATCGCATCTTTGTCCAATCCGCCGCCGTCGTCCTTGATCTCAATCAGAACGTGCGCTCCCGAATGAACCGCGCTCAGAACAATACGTCCCGTGGGCGACTTGCCGGCCGCAGTGCGCGCTGCGGGGCTTTCGATGCCATGGTCTACGCAGTTGCGAATCAGGTGGACCATGGGATCGTTAATCTGATCGATGACCGTTTTGTCCAACTCGGTCTCGCCACCTTCTTCTATTAGCTCCACTTGTTTGCCAAGGTCGCGCGCCAGGTCGCGCACCAGACGCCGGAAGTTGCCAAAGGTTGCGCCAATCGGCAGCATCCGAATGCTCATGGTGTTGTCGCGAAGTTTATCGATGAGGCGCTCCATCTCTTCAGCGACAAACGTCATTTCCGGGTCGCCATAGGATCCAGCCACCTGCGTCAACCGGGCCTGCATTGTCACGATCTCACCAACGATATTGACGAGGTCATCCAGCTTGGTCGCCGAGACTCGAAGACTACTAGCTTCAGCCCTCGCCGGGCGCTTGGCAGGAGTTGGCGGCGCAGAAATTTCTGTCGCCACCGTGGCGGCCGCTTCCTTGCTTACTCCTACTTCAGGCTTCTGATCCTCCAAAACGGTAATCTCCAGCGCCGACCCTTCCTCTACAAAAAGAAATACGCCATGAATGGAATCTATGCCTTGACTGGTGGTCAGTTGCAGATCCCACGATAAATAACATGTCTCAAGCTGTAATTCGTCGAGCTCTGGCAGAGTTTCAGTGTGACAAGTAACGGAGAGATCGCCGAGATCTTTGATCTCCTGAAGCAAGCGCAGAACATTGATACCGCGGGTAATCGACTCTGCGGGAGGTTTGAATTTGATCCGGTAGGTGACAGGTACGTTTTCAGCAGCTGACGCGACCGTTTGGCGGCCCGATTGTTTATTCGTGCCTGGAACAGTTTTTTGCACAGCTGCATTTAGATCTTTTTGGATCTCTAAGAACCAGTTCACCAGACGTTGCCCGGCGGCTTCAATATCCGGACCCTCGACACCATCCAACAGTTGCTTAATGTGATCGCGAGCAAGCAGAGTATGACTGATCAAGCTAGGCGTTACGCTCAGCTTCCCTCCCCTGACCAGGTCGTAAGCCGATTCGAGTTCGTGGATAAAGGCGGCCAGCTTGTCGAAGCCGAGCATCCCACCCGAGCCCTTAATGGTATGCAAGTTGCGAAACACTCTGCTGACGGTTGCCCGATCCTCAGGCCGACTCTCCAAGTCGATTAAAGCGATCTCCAGATCCGACAGCAAGTCGCTGGCTTCGTCGCGGAAAGTCTCTGCCGGAGTCATAGGCTCACTTCCCGGCGAAATCGGTTAGTTGGCAACGAGCTTCTCATAAAACGAACCTCACGGAAAGACCTGCTTGGATAGGATCGATCCCCGCCAACACGAGAGTTGAGCGAAGCACACCGGCCTCACTGTCCTTGACCACCACCGGTTTTTCCCGGCGACGCGCAGTGGCAACAGCGGACAAAATGACTTGCAAGGCTGAAACATCAAACGATTCCACCGCGGACAAATCCAGCTCAAAGCCGCCTTGGGCCTGGCGAAGCGCTGACAGCAGATCACCCGCATTCTGCACGTTGACTCGGCCCTGGGGCCGCAACATCACAAGCTCTTCCAATGATTCGGTTTCCATTCGTTCCTCTAGCGACTGAGCGCAGTCAAGCCGCGGGTCCCACTCGTGGAGATCTTCATTAACAGGCTCGCCACCGATCCGAGTGGTACTACTTTTTCGACGCCCCCGCGTTTAATGGCCTCATTTGGCATACCAAAAACCACGCAAGATTCGCGGTCTTGGGCAATTGTGTAAACGCCCGCCTGCTTCATTTCGAGCATACCTGCGGCGCCATCGTCTCCCATACCGGTTAGAATGACTCCGACGGCATCCGGTCCGGCGGATTGCGCCACCGAACGGAAGAGTACGTCGACTGAAGGCCGGTGGCGCGACACCGGCGGGCCGTTCTTGACTTCTATGGCGTAGGCCTTGCCTCTTTTGTGAACCAAGGTATGCTTATTGCCTGGCGCAATCAGCGCCAAACCAGGCTCCACCGTGTCGCCGTCCGCAGCTTCCCGAACTTCAATCTGGCAACTGCGGTTAAGCCGATCGGAGAATGCGGCGGTGAATCCTTCGGGCATGTGCTGCACAATCACGATGCCGGCCGTTTCGGCTGAGAGCGCTTCCAACACCTGCAGTAGCGCATCGGTCCCGCCCGTAGACGCACCGATGGCGATCAAATTAGGGCACCCAGCTTGACCGCCAACGTGCGGTTTGGTAGCCATGCGCAGGTTATTCAGACTTCTTGGTATAACTGCGTCGGCAGTCAATTTTGGGGGGACCACAAGCTGCATTTTCTGCTTGAGGTTTGCCATAGACGCGGCCAACACAACATCGCATAGTTGTTCGCGAATTTCCTGGAGAAATTGCTTCGTTCCTAGTTTGGGCTTAGTGATTACTTCCACGGCGCCCGCTTGCAAAGCCTCAAATGCCTTTTGCGACCCCTGCTCGGCGGCACTCGAGCAGATGACGACTGGTATGGGGTGTTGGGCCATCACACGTTTCAAGAACGTGAGTCCATCCATGCGCGGCATTTCGAGATCGAGAAGGATTACGTCCGGCATGCGCTGCTCGATTCTAGTAGCAGCGACATAAGGGTCGGGCGCCACCGCAATCACCTCTAGCCGTTCGTCAGAATTCAGCAATTCGGTGAGGGTGGCGCGCACCGTCGCCGAATCGTCAACGATCAGTACGCCGCACTTCTTGGCCATGTTCCCTTTTCCTTATTGAAGACCTGCAATCCATCCTGGGAGCTGTTGGCTTTGGACCCGCAGGCGAGACGCTTCACCAATACGCAACCAGTTTGTGTCTCGAACACGATTGTCCGGCCCGCCGCGCCGCCAATGTCGCAAGCCGCAGGGGATAGATTCTTTTCATCCAACAACTGTTTGGCGCGCTGACAGTTCAACGAGCCAACGGCTGTAATATCTGAGCTGGGCACCATGACGTTTGCTCCGCCGAACACCTTGATCTGCAGGCGCTCGATTGGAATATTCTGGGCATCAAACTCCGCCAACATTGCTTCTAGCGTCGTATCCACATAGCGGAAGCGGTCTCGCTCAGGTTGCGTTCCCTGGTAGTCATCCGGCCAACTGGGCAAAAGGCAATGGCACATAGCACTGAACTTTGACAGCGGATCGTGCATGGTAAACGATACGCACGAACCCAAAATAGTCCGAATCCGCGCCGGTGTTCTAGCGAAGAAGAACTCGCCGGGATGTAGGAAGACTCGTCGTTTCAGGAGCTAATCCTTTCGGTAGATTGTCGGCGCGATCGGTTTCAGGCCGGTGGAGAGCCCGTTCAGCGACTCGGAGTGGCCTAAAAAGAAATGCCCGCCCCGCCTTAGGCAGCTGCCGAACCGTCTCACAATTCCTTCTTGCGTGGGCCGATCGAAATAGATCATCACGTTACGGCAAAAAATAATATCCAAAGGCTTATCCACCTCGTAGCTGCCGTCCATCAGGTTCAACCGGCTAAACCGAACGAGCTTGCGGAGCTCTGGAATAATCCGATAGCTCGGTGATTGGCGGTCACGGCTGCGGAGCAGATATTTCTTCCGCGATGCCTCCGGTATAGGTTCAATATCTTCCTCTCGGTACACGGCACGACTCGCCTGCTTTAGTACATCGGTCGAAATATCAGTGGCCTGTATGTCGAAGTCATCGATAATTCCTTTTTCTTTAGCGTCACTGAGCACCATGGCCAGAGTGTAGGGTTCTTTCCCTGAAGAGCAACCGGCGCTCCACACACCAAGGGCGCGGTTTTCCGACCTGAGTTTCGGCGCGAGAGAAGGCAGGAGCTGCTCCTTCAGGTATTCGAAATGGCGCGGCTCGCGAAAGAAGTCAGTTTTGTTTGTGCTCATCACGTCGATGAGCCTGACGAGCTCCTTTTCGCGATCGGCGCCGTTCCGCAAGAGCTGCCAATATTCGGCAAAGTTAGATGCGCCGGTATCGCGCAGCCTTTTCCGCAGGCGGGTTTCCACCATCACTTTCTTGGAATCATTCAGGCAAATGCCACTGGTTTCATAGACCAGCTTGGTCAAACGGACATAGTCGGCCGAGGTCATCCGGCAGTCAGGCAGCGAGGCTCCCTGACTTTCTTTGTCTGTCGTTGGTTCAAGAATGGCTGACGACATCAAACACCCGCTAACCCTTCACCGCGCTCAATTCTTCGGCAGAGAACACTTGATCGATATTCAGAAGCGTGAGGAAACGAGAATCGCGCCTACCCATGCCTTGGATGAACTCGGTCTTGATGTGAGAGCCGATTCGGGGCGGCGGTTGAATCTGATCCGGTTCGAGATCAATCACCTCTTCCACCTGATCTGCTAGCGCGCCGATGATAAGGTTTTCGTTATCGAGCATTACCTCGACGACGATGATGCAGGAATTGACGGTATTTTCGGTGATTGGCATGCCGAAGCCGTACCGCAAATCCACCACGGGAACTACACTTCCCCGCAGATTAATCACACCTCGCATGAACGCCGGGGTACGCGGGATACGCGTGATCGGAGTGACGTCGAGGACTTCGCGAACCTTAGCAACGTCCAGCGCAAAAACTTCTGGACCCAAACGAAACGTGAGGTACTGTCGGACTTCCGTGATAGTTTCAATGCTCATGGCTTTCCCTTTGGCCGGGTTAAGTGACGGGTCACAAACGCGGACTTAGTATTTCTCGTACTGGGAATCGGTCCATTCGTCCTCGCTATCGAGATCGAGCGCCACGCTGCCCTTGGCTTTCGGCGGTTTGAATGCTTTTTTCGCAGGCGCCACTTTTCCAGTTCCTTTAGCGGATACAGCGGGTTTCGCAGGGCGCGCGCCGGGCTGGCTGCTCACCGCGCGATCGAGCCGCAAGACCGAAGACGCGGTCTGTTCGGCGCCATTTAGCTTGAAGAAGTTTACCGTAGATAACAACTGCTCAGCTTGGCTAGAGAGCTCTTCGCTGGTTGCGGCCATTTCCTCCGACGCCGAAGCATTATCCTGAATGACACCCTGCAGTTGCTGCAGTGCTGTGTTGATCTGCGAGACGCCAACATTCTGTTCGTTGCTTGCGGCAGTGATCTCTTGCACCAGTTCAGCCGTGCGCGCAATATTCGGCACCAGCCTTTCGAGCATTTCGCCTGCCTTCTCGGCCACTTTGACGGTGGTTGACGAAAGATGGTTGATTTCACCCGCTGCTTTCTGACTCCGCTCGGCCAGTTTGCGAACCTCAGCGGCCACCACGGCGAATCCTTTGCCGTGTTCACCGGCTCGTGCCGCTTCAATGGCCGCGTTCAAGGCCAACATGTTCGTTTGCCGGGCAATCTCTTCGATGATGGAAATCTTGCTGGCAATTTCCTTCATGGCCGCTACCGCTTCCGCTACACATTTGCCTCCATCGCGAGCGTCGTTGGCCGATTGCATGGCGATCTTCTCGGTCTGGGTGGCATTTTCCGCACTCTGCTTGATATTGGCGACCATTTCCTCCATCGAGCTGGAGGCTTCTTCGGCCGAGGCTGCCTGCTCGCTCGCGCCTTGCGAAAGTTGCATTATCGCGCCGCTCAAGGCGGTGGTGCCGGTGGAGACCTCGTTTGCGGCGGTGTGAATGTCCACCACAATGCGCCTGAGCGCCGTCAACATCTCCGCAATAGGACCCATGAGCCTGTCGCTCTCCGAGCGCGCCCTTATGTCTACCGTCAAATCTCCCTGGGCGATCAACTCCGATGCCTCTGCGAGAGTAGTAATCTCGCGCGCGGTTTCTTCCAATGCGCCGTTGATTTTCGCGAAGTTTTCGGCAACGGCCATGACATCCTCGTCTACCGCGCTCAGCTTTGTGTTCAAGGCCAAATCGCCTTGCGAAAGCTGCATGAGGTTGCCCACTAACTTGGTCACTTCGGTTGCTTGGAAGGCCGCTTCCTTGCGCAAACGTTCGGCAGATGCGACTCGCTGCATGGCGCCCGAAACCAGCGAGGCAACATTGCGCAGCGCCGCTAGCCGCCCTTCGGAGGGCTCCAGGGTCTGGAGGGCGAAAAAGTCCATGGTGCCGATCACCTCGCCCGCGATGGAAATCGGGAAACAATAGCCCGATTTCACGCCCGCCCGTTGGGCCGGTTCGCGCCGCACGCAGTCCGTCATCATGCCCAAGTCTTTAACGAACATCAACTGGCGTGATTTCCACGTCTTACCGGCAAAGCCCTGTCCTTCCTGAAATGTGCTTTCACGCGTGACCCGGCGGAACTCCTCATTCACCGTGCCCGATTCCACCAGAAACTTCAACGCATTGATCTCTTTGTCCACAACCCAATACGAGCCGTACGCCATGCTGAACGAGGATCGAACCGCCTCCAGCGCTGATATTGCTGCCTCGGAAACCGTCTGCGCCTTGCTCACAGCCTCCAGGACTTGATTTACGGCGCGGGTATCAGCGGCGGCTTCCGCCTGAGCTTCAGCCGTGCGAACGCGCTCGATGGCAGCGGACACCAGTTGTCCCACACTGCGCAGGGCATTCAGCCGATCAGTTGAAGGTTGGATCGTCTCAACGGTGAAGAAATCCATCGTGCCGACAACCTGGTCCGCTACCGTGATGGGGAAACAAATGCCCGACTTAACACCCGCCCGCTGCGCAGGTTCACGCCGGCAGCAATCGGCCACTTCGGAGAGGTCGCCTACAAACACCAGTTCGCGCGCCTTCCAGGCGCGGCCGCTCAAACCTTCGCCCTGCCGAAACGCCGCTTGGGCCGTAACCTCACTGAATTCGCGATTGACAGTGCCCGATTCGCTCGCGAAACGCAAGCGATCGGACTCCTTGTCCAATCTCCAATAAGATCCGTAAGCCCACCCAAATGCACTTCTCACGTTATCGAGCGCGAGACGTACGGCTTCGGCCTCTGTCTCTGCTTTGCCAACAGCCTGCAAGACTTGATTGACCGCAGCCGAATTGGTTGCCGACTCAGCAGAGATACGGCTGCGCTCTATTCGTTCCACGGCCGCCGACACCAAGCGGCCCACGGTACGCAGGGCTTCCAGCCGCTCTTTACTGGGATTCAAGGTCTCCATGGCAAAGAAATCGATAGTCCCAATCACTTTGCCTTCCACGGTAATCGGAATACAGACTCCCGACTTCACGCCTGCTCTCTGAGCGATTGGTGCGCGAACGCAATCGCGCACCTCTCCGAGATCAGGGACAAATACCAAGTCGCGAGCTTGCCAGGCGCGGCCGCTCAGTCCTTGGCCTTCGCGGAACGCCGCCTCCATGGTGACGCGCCTGAAATCATCGTTCACGGTCCCGGATTCGACAACAAACTTGAGAGCATTGGCTTTCTGGTCAAGCGCCCAATAAGACCCGTAGGCCCAACCAAAAGCAACTCTCACGGAACCGAGGGCGATGGCCGCAGCATCCTGTGCTGTTGACGCTTTGTTTAAGTCCGCCACCACACTAGTGACAGCGTTGGAATCCGCGAGCATGAGCTTCTGCAAATCAATTTCCGCGGCAGATGATTGTAAAGCGCTGGAATAGGTTTCAACTAACTCGTTTAGAACGGTGAGAACCTTCCGGTCCTCGGGCTTGCTCTTCGTTATATCGACTCGGGCTTTCCAATGGCCCTGGCGGACCGAGCTAGTAAGCTGAGCAATCTGGTCTGGCAACGAGGCAGTAAGATTTTTTCGGCTCGAAACGGGGGAGGCTTTTTTCATAGGGGAAAAGACTATTAGAACTACTACCCTAATCGGCCCAAATGTTTGATAGTTTCACAGGAAAGCTAACAGATTTTCACCTATCCTTACAAATTTGTTGCTTAGCCCTGGCGAGTAAGCCGGGGGAGTAACTATGAGTAACGAAGAAGATTAAGAGTCGGACTGTGGCGAGCCTTAAAAAGGCTTCCGCAAAAATGGTACTCGCAGACGTCGCCTGATATCCGGCCAAAACTCCGTCAAGACGTTTGAGATCATGTCATTTCCAAGCGACAGGCCATAGCGTGACCCAAGTGTCGAGAGCGATTGGCTGTTCGGATAATACAAGTCTCCAACCGCAGCAACGCCTAAATTGCCGACGATTTCAGAAAAATAGAATCCGGTGCCTCCGTTGTCCTTCTTGGTAATGAAGATTCGCGACGCCGCATAGAACGCCCGGTGTAAAGCTGGCCCTTTGCCCAATCTGAAAAATCGTGGGTCTTCGTGCAACAGACTCGGCAAGATTGCCTCTGTGACATACGCACCTACAATTTGATCGGCGACCGACCGGCCATAGTATTCTCCAAAACCCGCAAATCCACCAGCGTGCTTCAAGCCACCAGCAGCCATTTGCGACTGCGCTGCCAATCCCGCGAGTAGAAAGTAGTTGGGCCAGTCGAAACTATCGCTCTTGGCAATGGCAAATTTTTCGCGCACGTTGATGGGCTTATATTCCGACTGATACTGGTCTGCTCGATAATTCGGAATTACTCCAAACAAGCGCTTCGATACCTGATTCAGGCCAGTGTCGAGAGTAGTGGCCGGAGCGACGGGCGTGGGAAACGCCAACGTGTCCGATGGAGCATCCAGATTTGAGTGCGGCGCCTCGCCGTAGGCGCTCAAACCGATCACGCAAATGAAAAATAGCGACAGCAGTATCCGCACAAGACCTTTGACGGCAGAATCGCAACGGGAGGTTACCCCTTTTGCGTTATTGCCCTTCTTTTAAAATTGTGTAGTTCTCGGGCTGAAAATATCAGCACAATCCTGTATTACTCGCCGGAATAATGGTCTGACCAATTGTTCTAGCCCCTAGAAGTTTAAAATTTCGGCTGACTCTCTTGTGATAAAACCGTGGACGTGTCAACACCACGTCTCTCCCTCCCGTTGAGCGCATTTGTTGCGCTCGCCCTTAGCGCCCAGTCTCCGAATTCTAAAGTGGATGTTCAGAAACGAGTCGATTCGCTGATCAAGAAGATGACTCTCGAAGAGAAGATCGGGCAACTCAATCAGCTTTTCGTTTTTCCGTTCGCCGTGCCGGGAATGCCGTCTCTGAAGGAAGAGGATATTGCTCATGGCGATTATGGTTCGTTCCTCTTCGTGTCCGATCCTGCTCAGACAAACCGGCTGCAACATCTGGCAGTGGAGAAGTCGCGATTGCATATTCCGCTGCTATTTGGCCTCGACGTCATTCACGGATTTAAGACGGTATTTCCCGTGCCGCTAGCTATGGCGGCGTCGTTTGATCCGGCGACAGTGGAACGAGCGCAGGCGGTAGCGGCAAGCGAGGCAAGTGCGGCTGGAGTGAGATGGACTTTTGCGCCCATGGTGGATATCGCGCGCGATCCGCGCTGGGGCCGCATTGTTGAAGGCGCGGGAGAGGATCCATTTCTTGGCGCGGCCATCGCGCGCGCCCAGGTACGCGGGTTTCAGGGGTCTTATGTAGGCGAAGCTGGACACGTGCTGACATCAGTGAAGCACTTTGCGGGTTACGGCGCGGCGGACGGCGGACGCGATTATGACTCGTCATATATTCCAGATGAGCAGCTTTGGAATGTTTACCTGCCACCGTTCCATGCGGCGGTTGAAGCGGGCAGTGCAACAGTCATGAGCGCCTACATGGATTTGAATGGCGTTCCGGCAACCGGCAATCGCTTTTTGCTGGAAGACGTATTGCGTGACGCTTGGGGATTTAAGGGCTTTGTGGTGAGCGATGCTTTTGCCGTAAGAGATCTAGTGACGCATGGCTTCGCCAAAGATCCCGAGGACGCGGCCTATCGCGCTTTTACGGCTGGCGTGAACATGGACATGGGAAGCCGCACCTATATTGATAACCTGGGCAAACTCTTGAAAGCAGGGCGAATCAAGGAAGCGCAGATTGACGCGATGGTGCGGCCAATCCTGGCGGAGAAACTCGAGTTGGGGCTGTTTGAGCATCCTTATGTGGATGAAGCCGCGGCACAACGCGTCTTCAATGCACCTCAGCACAAACAAGAGGCGCGGCGGGCGGCCCAACGATCCGCGGTTCTATTGCGAAATGAAGGTTCACTTTTGCCGTTGGATCGCGCGAAGTATGGTTCGATTGCGGTGATTGGACCGATGGCTAATTCGGGAGAAGATATCCGAGGACCTTGGACAGTAGCCGATGATGCATCACAAGCGGTAAGTGTGGCGCGCGGTATTCGGGAGGCCGTTGGAGCAAATGTAAAAGTGGAAACGGCACTGGGTTGCGAGATACGGCGCAAAGTGCCATCCATGTTCGACGCCATCACGGGCGTGAAGCGGCCTGAACCATTGACCGAGGCGCAGAACACAGCGGAGATTGAAAAGGCGGTGGCACTAGCTGGGAGATCGGACATCGCAGTAATGGTTCTCGGAGAGACACAAGATATGAGTGGCGAGTTGGCGTCTAGGACATCACTCGACCTCCCTGGCCGACAGGAGGAACTATTAGAAAAGGTTTTGTCAACAGGTAAGCCGGTGGTGCTGGTGCTGTTGAATGGACGACCGCTGAGTATAACGTGGGCTTCCGAGCATGTACCGGCGATTCTGGAGGCTTGGTATCCCGGAGCAGAGGGCGGCCACGCGGTGGCGGATTTGCTATTTGGAGATGCCAATCCTGGAGGAAAGTTGCCGGTCACTTTTCCTCGGACGGTTGGACAAGTGCCGATTTATTATGCCCACAACTTGACTCATCAACCGGAAGGATCGCCTGGGTTTGTCTCGCGCTATTGGGATGAACCGAGCTCGCCGTTATTTCCATTTGGCTATGGGTTGAGTTATACGAAGTTTGCGATCTCAAAGCTGGAGGTGGATCAGCAAACTGTTTCGGTTGAAGTGAGTAATGTTGGCGGGAGATCCGGCGATGAAGTAGTGCAGCTATACATCCATCAGCGTTCCGGCAGAGCATCGCGCCCGGTGAGGCTATTGAAGGGTTTCGAGCGAGTGAGTCTGAGTGCAGGCGAAAGCAAGACAGTAAAATTCACGCTGAGGAAAAATGAATTGAGTTATTGGAGTGCAGCGGATCGTAAGTGGGTAGAAGATGCGGGTGAGTATGACGTTTGGGTGGGGAATGACTCGAATGCGAGTTTACACGGGACGATGATCGTCCGGTAAGGAAAAATGGGCGGCGCGCACGGTGATCAGAGCCTTCGTGCACGCCGCTTAAACCATTCGTTCTAACCCGCGCCTTAAAAAACCAACTTAGCCGAGAACTGTAACTGGCGAGACCCGTAGAGCCCGTTCGTTGAAGTGGACGAAGTAGGCGCCATAAATGCCGCGTTCGGCAACAAGCATCCGTTTCCACCCAAAGCCTTAGCGCAGCCACTACCGCCCGAAGCGACATAATTGAAGGCCGTGCTGTTCACCGAAGCAATATTGGTGTGGTTGAAGATATTAAACGCTTCGCCGATGAATTGGAGCCGTGCTCGTTCGTAGATATGGAACTCCCGCATGATGCGGAAATCCACATCGCGCAGCCCTGGGCCTATGAACACATTGCGACCGAATTGCGGGGGACGGCCGCCCGTGCTGCCGCCGGTATTCGTTACTTCGCCACCCGTCACGCCATAATCCACACCGCCACTCGGAAACCCGCTGATCTGGGCATCGATCGGCTGGCCAGCCGAAACCGTCACAATCGTTGAGAAGGCAAAACCGTCGAGCAAAGTCCGGGTAAATTTGTTCGAAATACTCTTGAACATCGGAGGAGCGTAAACGACGCTACCGACGAGGCGATAGCGCTGGTCGAGATCCGAGAGTGAGTTTTCCTGCACTTGATTTTTGGGATCGAGCGGCCAATCCGTTCCGTAGAAAGTGCCGTTCGCGCCCGCCACCGCGCCGTCGTCAATCGAGCGGCTAAAGGTGTAGTTCACTAACGCTTCCACGCCATGCTGGTCCATGGGCCGGTGGTAGGTGAGCACGATCGCGTTGTACCAGGAATTCACGTCGCTGTAGCCGTTCAAAATCACTCCGGTGGTGGGATTTAAGCGCTGAGTGTAGAAAGGTACGGTAATAGCTTGTGACAGTGCGCCGGCTGAGTTAAAGATGTCGTAGGTGTGAGTTGTCGTCGCGGGGGCAAGGTTCGCATCCACAAATACCGGCAAGTGCAGACCACGACTCATGAGATAGCCAGCCGAAAAGCTCTGGTGTCCGGGGAGTTGGGTCTCAAGGGTGAACTCACCTTCATGTACCAGTGGGTTCACGAAATTAGGCACAAGCCCGTGAGTCAATTGAGTTGTGGAGGGCGGGGTAAACGGAATCACCTGCGGCGTGAGTGCGCCTGCAAATGGGGCGACTGGTGTCCCGCCTGGAGGAGTGAATATCACGTTCGGGAACGTCAACGAAGGACAGGTTGATGGGATGCAGTTGAACGTTTGTTGGTAAACGCCATTCTCCACGCGGCTGGCGTAGAAAGTGCTGTTGGAGGTCTTGGCGTAGAACATGCCATAGCCACTACGCAACACGAAACCTTTGCGCGGTTCCCATGCCAAACCAAGGCGCGGACCAATATTATTCTTATCGATATTGATGGTGCTTGAGTAAAGAGTTGTCAGCGGAGTGGCGGTATTTGGCTTGGGCGGCTGGGGAACCGATTGAATTTCATAACGTACACCCAGGTTCACCGTTAGATTCGGCAGCACTTTCCAATCGTCTTCAACGAATCCAGCAAAATCTGTATCGTAAAAATCGTCCTTGCCGACGCCAGTGATTGGATCGGTAACCTGCGTGAAAGAACTGTAGTTCTGACCAATCGCCTTGCCGTTATTGAGGCTGATGCCATAAATATCGGCCACCCAGTTATTGAAAGCGGTCTGTGCCGCACCACTATAACTGTAAACACCGCCGCCTTGAAAAAGATTGATCAACAGTTCGTGAATTCGATTTACGTCAACGCCGGCCTTGAGTTGGTGTTTACCCAAAGACTTAGAGATCGTATCCGCGAATTGCAAGCGGTGCTCGTCGGGGAATGCAGGCCGAGGGAGCGCATTCGGCATTCCATAAGCCATCACGCTGGCGATTGACACGTTCGGGCCAGGGCTATTGTTGCCAATAATTTCGTTATCCAGTCCCCATTGAAAGCGGAAATTATTGACCGCAGTTGGCGAAAGAACAGAATCCCAACTGGCTACGAAGAAACGTGTGTGCGTCACCGCCGGGCCATTCGCCGTGACAGAGTTGTTATTTACCGACGTGTTGGAATTGTAAGAATTCGGCGCGTGAAAATCGTCGAGATCAAAACCAGCACTCAGCCGATTCGCTGAATTCAATTGATAATCAAGCTTCGCGAATCCAATGTCGTTTATCGCAGTGCGCGGGTAGGAACCAGTCAAACCTTGCAAATAGGCGTTTGCTGCTGCGCACTTGGCAGCCGATATTTGAACGGGACAGGAGAGTGGAAATGTCGCGCTCGACGTGTAGCTAATGGGAAAAACTTTGCGTGAGCCATCGTAGTTCACAAAGTAGAAAAGCTTATCTTTCAAGATGGCGCCGCCGCCGCTTCCGCCGAACTGTTGCTGCTGCTTAACGGCTTGCGTGTAGATGCCTTTTGATTTGTTGTAGGAATCAAGGGCGTTCAGCGACGGATAGCGCAAGTAATAGAAGAGATCGGCATGGAAGTCGTTCGCGCCTGACTTCGTCACAGCATTCACCACGCCGCCCGCCGCTTGCCCAAACTCCGCGCTGTAGTTGCTAGCGCTCACTTGGAATTCCTGAATGGCATCTAAGCTGTAGGTGTATGGCACAGTTGAGCGGCCGCGCGCTTCGGAGAAGAACGCTTGATTGTTGTTTGCTCCATCCACCGAGTTGTTGTTATACAATCCCGAGATTCCGCGATAAGAAACTAATCCACCGTCTGTGGTGACACCGGGTGTAAGCAGAACAAAATTGTCCCAGCGGCGGCCCACAATTGGGAGGTTCTGGACAAGAGTCTGGCTCACGCTCTGCGACTGTTCAGTCTTTGCCGGATCAACCAGCTCCGCTTGACCGGTTACTTCAACGGTCTCGGATGTCGTACTCAAGGCGAGTTTGAAGTCTAGGGTTAAAGTCTCGCCGACTTGGATTGTGAGACCTTTGTTGTCTACCTTGGCGAAGCCGCTTTTTGAAGCCGTGACATCGTACTTTCCTGGTTGCAAAAAAGTTGCAGAGTAGATGCCCGCTTGATTGCTTGTGACAGTTCTCTCTTGTCCGGTACCAGTATTGAGAATGGTGACCGACACGCCAGGAACGACTGAACCAGACGGATCAGTCAAGGTTCCGGTAATGCCGCCGGCTCCGGCAATCTGCGAGAACGCGGGAACGCTGGATGCAAATAGCAGAAACACTGATAGAAAATAACGAGACAAAAGAATTCTCCTGAGGACTGTGATAGGCACTAGCTAGCAGACGAGGCCGAAGCGTATTTTAAAGTGTCGCGAACTGAGGCTCGCAGTGTCAAGAGACAAACTTAAGGCAGGTACTAAGACCTCACCGATTTAATAACGCCAACTTTTTAAATCCGCACCCGGTGGCGCTGTCTTCGCAATCCGGTCGAGTATTTTCGGCAAATACATAGTGTTGTAATGCAAGCGCGAAAGGTAGTTTGGCAGGGTGGGATCGCCATTCCAGCAGTGCTCTGCTTTGTCGCCGTATTTCACTTCTCCTTCGTAAGGAGGGTCTTTCGTCTCTTTTAAAAAATCTTCCATCAAGTAAACGGCATCGTTCAAAAAATATGTATCGGCGCTGCCGCAGTAAATATGGATCTTGCCGCGCAACTTGGGTCCCAGGGTCGCCCAGTCCCGCTGCAAAATGTACCGCAAATCGTAGTGCTCGCGCCAATAGTCGGCCACTGTGTGATCGATCTCGCCAGTCTGCTTATCAATGATTTGTTTGGGATACCCATCGTCTCCCACCGGCGAATAAACAGCTTGCCAGATGTCGAACTGTTCACCTGAGCGGCCCTTTGATCCGAGCGCGGCTTCGAACTGCATGAGCTCTTTTGTGGTGGCCAATGTGTGACCCAAATAGTCGTGCATCCCGGGCTGCAGTATCTTTTTGTGCGGGCCCTCGATGTAAAACGCGTTCTTGTCTTTATAAAGGTTGATGGTGGTGTAAGCTCTGAAATCAATCGGGTCTGGGCAAGCGGCAAACGTCCCATTGTAGTGATCGGGATAGAACATCTGAACCGCTAGCGATTCCCATCCACCAGTTGAACCTCCATACAAAAAGCGTGCCCAGCCTTGCCCGATCCCTCGAAATTGCTTCTCGATGTACGGAATCAACTCTGTTTCAATAGCATCTCCATACGGTCCGAGATTCGCCGAGTTAACCGCATAGGAATCGTCGTAATAGGGATTGGCGTGCTGAATCTCGACCACTAAGAAGCGGGGAAAGTTTGGCCCGGTCCACTGTTTGTAAAACTTGTAATTCTCCTCCTGCTGAATCCGGTTATAGCCGGCAATGTGAAAACGCTCGCTGTAATCAGGCTTCAGATTAGGATCGGGAGGTTCTGTGCGAAAGCCGCTAATATCTTCCGGGAAATGTCCTTCAAAAATAGCGAGCGGATAGTGGGCGTTGGGGTGAGTATCGAATCCCTCTGGCAAAAGAATGTGTGCTCCGAGATACATGTCTCGCCCCCAAAAATCGGAGAGCAACCTGCTTTTAATGCGAATGTGTTTAACGTACTTGGTGTCACTCGGCGGAACGATAGGCGGGATGACTTGATCGAGCGTCAGAGCGAACTTCGCAGCACTTTGCGAAATCGTGATCTTCTGAGGCTTGCTGTACAAATTCCCGGGAGCGATGTTCCAATGTTGCCCTTCGCCTCTATCGGGCGGCAGACTTACTGTGTGGCCGTCGGCTCGATGGAATGTCTCGTAGCGGTGGAGAACGGCTTGCAAATAGTAGTCTCCCGGCGGCACTTGCGCGAGTTGGGGAATCGGGTAGCCAGTGGCGGCGGGATCGAACGCCACGGCCTGAGAAGCACCGCTAACATCCATGCCGAACATCAATTGAGTGCGGGGCGTATTATCAATCTGCATGCGCGGCTCAGCGGAAGGATCGGTACTGAGCAAAACGAACAGCCGGCCGTCATACGATTGGCCCGCAGGGAGCGACACTGAAAAGCTTGCTTGATTCAGCGGTTCTGCGGCGTGACTGAAAGCGACGGCGAGAAAGAGTGCAGCAACGAGTCGAAGCATTTCTCCATTATCAATGGAAAATATTCTTCAACTTGTCGAACAGTCCTTTTTTGGGAGGTTTGTCTTTGGCACTCGCATTCTGTCCCGGAGTCTCAATTTCTCCAGAAGGTGGCGGTGGCGGCATAGCTTGCGCTGTTGGCGGAAGCCCCGTCGCCGGAGCGGTGGGAAGCGATTCCTGCCAGCCTCCTACTTCCGTGCCACCAGCATGCAGCGGACAGAACTGGGTAGGCGCTGTGCCCGCCAAATAATATTCGGTGTGTACCACGTCTGCCGGACACGCACCTGTGGCCAACTGCCCAGTGCCAACATCAATCTGTGCACTTACCACGCCCTCGGGAACAGCGAACTGGGTAACGTCGCGATAGGCGCGATGCTGATGCGCGCGTTTCATGAACTCCGCCCAAATCGGCATAGCAGCTTGGGCGCCTTCCATCTTCACGTCTTTATAATCGTCAAGGCCAACCCAAACGATGCACAAGAGCTTAGAAGTAAAGCCACCAAACCAGGCATCGTGCGATGTACCGGTTTTCGCTGCGGCAGGAAGCGTGAAGCCGCGCCGGTAAGCTCCCGCACCAGTACCAAAGCGCAGTACATCTTGCATCAAGCTAACCACCAGGAAGTTTACGCGCGGATCGAGCACCCGCTTAGTCTCAGGCTCCGAAGTCCAAATATCTTTGCCCGTTTTGTCGACAATGTGCGAAATGAATCGTGGTGAAACCATCACACCGTCATTGGCAAAAACGGTATAAGCGCCAGCCATTTCTAACGGCGTTACATCATAAGTGCCAAGAGCCATGGAGGGCGTTGCGCGAATGCTTGACAAACCGGCACGATGCGCAAGATCTGCCACGTTCCTATAGCCAGCCGCCTCAGCCACTTCAATCGCCGGTACGTTCAACGACTTGGCGAAGGCAGTTCGCAGGGTAACTTGGCCTTCCCAGTTATTCTTATGAAAATCGGTGGGCGTATATTCGTCGCCATCCCAAATGAAAGTCTTGGGCGAATCGTCAACCACCGTCGAAGCCGTCATCAAGTTCGTCGGGTTCGCCATCAATCCGGTATTTAAGGCGGCCGCATACACGAAGGGTTTAAAAACGCTACCGGAGGGACGTTTGGCAATCGTGTGGTCCAACTGGCTCATGCCGTAGTTTCTACCGCCCACCAGAGCCTTCACTTCGCCGGTATGCGGATCAATACAAATCAGAGCAACTTGTGGCGCGTCAATCGGCTGTCCTGGGTGCCGCTTCGCCAGGATTTCATCAATCTCTTTAGTGCCTTTTTCAACTGCGGCGGCAGCGTCGCGCTGCAAGTCGAGATCGATGGTTGTGTAAATCCTCGACCCAGATTCCTGGAAATCCTTTTCGCTGAACTGGTCGGCCAGCCTGTCGTTTACGCGGTCAACAAAGTAAGGAGCGTCGGTCGACTCAATGCCTTGCCGTGTCACGGTCATGGGCGAATTCACCGCTTCGGTAAATTGAAACTGCGAGATGTAGCCGTTGTCGAGCATCAGCTTCAAGACAAGATTGCGCCGCGCCTTCGCACGATCTGGCCAGCGGAACGGGTTGCGCGCGCTCGGCTCCTGGATGAGTCCAGCCAAAGTTGCCGCCTCCGGCAAACTAAGCTGCTTCATGTCTTTACCGAAAAAAGCCTGCGACGCTTCGCCAAAACCTCGGATGCCAAACGAACCGCGGCGCCCTAACGGAACCTGGTTGGCGTAATACTCAAAAATCTTTTGCTTCGAAAGCTTCTGCTCGAGGTGCACCGTGATGAGCAATTCATCAAACTTGCGGGCGAACGTCTTCCTCGGATCAAGCCACAACATCTTCGCCAATTGCTGAGTAAGCGTTGACGCACCTTGGCTGCGACGACCGTCGCGCAAATCTACAAAAACCGCTTTCACTAAACGAATCGGATCGAAACCCGAATGTTGAAAAAAGCGCTTGTCTTCCACCGATACAACCGCGTTCACTAAAACGGGCGGAATATCTTCGTACTTAACAATCCGGCGCTTTTCGCGATTCTTGTCGAACATCGTGCTGAGCAGGGCCGGCTCGAGTGAATACTCAGTGCGCTGCGAGTTATCGCTCAGCGCAATGATCGAAGTAATTTTTCCGCCTTGCACGCGTAGCACGCCGGGCTCTGCATCGGTTTTTGATTGCCCGCCGGGAAAAATTTCAATCGCGTCAGGCCTTAAGTGATACCAGCCCACCGGGTTTGCCTTAGCATCTTCCGCATAGCCGCTTTCATTCAACTTACTAGCAATTTCAGGCAAGGTAGCTTCATCGCCAATGCCCACCGTTCGAGGCGCGGCAAACAGCATCGACGAATTAGGAAATGGGCCCTGCTCCAATTTCTCGTCGGCAATCCGCGAATATTTGACGTAACTGAAAGTCAGATAGCCGAAAGCCAGAGCCAGCGCGCCAACCAGTGCGAAAAAAACGAACCGGCTAATGTGGGCTGCCTTCTTGCTCACGCCCTTCTGGGCGTTCGATTGGCTCTTGGGGAATCGGATGCGTAGCGGCAAATCTTATGGCCTAGAAGAGGATTGAGTCTCTGAAAAAATTAGTGCTCGCGTTACTGCAACTTACTTGCGGGCCTCATACGATTCTAGCTCTTTCCAGATGTCGCCGTCGTGCGGATGCCAGTCGGGAAGCTGCCGCCCGGTGATTTGCAGATCCTCCACCGTAAGAGTGCCGTGCCCGTATGGGCAAATCCGCTCTGTGCGCGGGCGTCCCAAAAGGGTTCGTCCCCAAGAACCCGTG
>Ga0182012_10001719_pt1 | contig 23886 bp, 20 predicted proteins | sample 612S2SmetaG_FD_120486 | JGI IMG/M metagenome (GOLD analysis project Ga0182012, IMG submission 120486) | Permafrost microbial communities from Stordalen Mire, Sweden - 612S2S metaG | ecosystem: Environmental > Terrestrial > Soil > Wetlands > Permafrost | place: Sweden: Stordalen | collected... | reverse complement strand
TTTTTTTCATACTGAGAATCAGAACATAAAGCCGCCCATACGGCAATCCCATGCAGAATCCGGCGCAAAAGAACGGCTACAATCACCTCACCGATGCCGCGTCCAGCACAGCCCCCCGAATCCGCTACTCTACGCCCTCTGCGTGCGGCACTGCTTGGCTGGTATGCCCGGCACAAGCGCGATCTGCCCTGGCGGCAAGATCAGGACGCTTATCGCGTCTGGGTCTCTGAAATCATGCTGCAGCAGACTCGCGTGGCAGCGGTGCTGGAACACTATCGTCTGTTTCTTGAGGCCTTCCCCACGGTCGGCGCGCTGGCCGCCGCGCCTGAAAAGCGCGTGCTCGCGCTGTGGAGCGGACTGGGCTATTACCGGCGCGCTCGCATGTTGCACCAGGCCGCAAGGTTCGTGGTTGCAGAGTTAGGCGGCAATATTCCACGTGATCTCGATGGCCTACGCAAGCTTCCGGGCGTTGGACGCTACACGGCCGCAGCCATTGCCAGCATCGCTTACGGCGAAGCCGTCGCCGTAGTGGATGGCAACGTGGAGCGAGTGCTGAGCCGGATGGATGGCGAAGCCCGAGATGACGGCTCGGCCTGGCCGCGCGCTCAGCAATTGCTTGACGCCGGTCACCCTGGCGACTGGAACCAGGCCATGATGGAACTTGGCGCCACGATATGCGCGCCGCAGAATCCGCAGTGTTTGATGTGTCCCGTGCGGCAGTGGTGCCTTGCTCCGGGGGCAGAGACGCGCAGGCCTCAGCTGGCCCGCAAGCGTGCGCGCATGACGCGAGCCTTGGTGGAGCACCGCCAGCGCGTGTACCTTGTGCAGCGTCCGGCTACGGCGGTGAAGATGGCGGGAATGTGGGAGCTTCCTGAACTCACCGTCGGCCGGGAGCCGCGCGTGGAGGCCGAGCGCGAGGTGTGCGCGGTGCGCCACTCCATCACCGATACCGATTACGAGGTACGCGTGCTGCAGGTGCCGCTGGGGGCGCTGTCCGCCGTGGAGCGAAGAGCGGGAAAGTGGATCGAGCACGATGCGGTGTGGACGCTTCCGCTTACGGGACTCACGCGAAAGATATTGCGGAAGCAAGGGCTCGGGTAAGCTCACTCTTTCTCATCAGTTCTGCACAACCGTGCAGCGTACAATGAAGTTTCGCGCGCAACCATCTCCAATGTAAGGACGAATAACATCATGCGTCGAGTTTTGGTGTTGGGAATAACAGCTCTCGCGCTGACCTCAAGCGTTGTGGCAGCTTCCAAAAAGCCAGCCGCAAGAAAGCACACATCGGGCGCCAGTCAGCCAGCGGGCATGATGGATGCGATGAATGGTGTCCAAACCGAGCGCATTCGTGACGATATAAAGTACCTTGCCAGCGATGCATTGGAAGGCCGCGGCACGGGCACGCACGGTGGAGATCTGGCGGCCGCCTATATCGCGAAACAGCTGAAGGACGCGGGCGTGGAAGCCGCGGGCGACAACGGGACCTACTTTCAGCGTGTGCCGATGATTGGCACCACCGCGCTGCCCAATACCACCATTGCCGTAAAGACTCCGAAGCGCACTCTGAATCTGAGACTGTTGGACGAGGTCGTGGCTTTCACGCTGGATCAGAATGAGTTCAGTGACGTGAGTGCTGGAGTTGTATTTGCTGGTTACGGCATCACCGCGCCTGAGTTTGGCTGGGACGACTATGCGGGCGCTGACGTGAAGGGCAAGATCCTGCTCATGCTTGTCAATGAACCGCCTTCCGACGACCCAAAGTTCTTTGGCGGGAAAGCGCTGACCTATTACGGCCGCTGGACCTATAAGTACGAGCAGGCCGCGCGCATGGGCGCCGCTGGCGTGCTGCTGATCCATAAGACGGACATGGCCAGTTATGGCTGGCAGGTGGTGCGCAGTTCGTGGTCAGGCGAGCGTTCAAGTCTTGCCGATGATCGCGACCCGAAGCTGCCGCTGGCTGCCTGGGTGCAGTTGGAGACCGCCCGCACCATGCTGGCCGATGCCGGAGAGGATCTCGATGCGCTCATCAGGGCCGCGCAGACCAAGGGTTTCCACGCGCGCCCGCTGCCGTTGCAGGTCAGCGCTCACGTGGTTTCAAAGATCCGTCCCTTCGAGTCTAGCAACGTGATTGGAAAGATCAGCGGATCGAGTCCTGAACTCAGCAAACAGGCCGTCATCTTCACCGCGCATTACGATCACCTGGGGATTCACCCGGAGCAACCAGGCGACAACATCTACAACGGTGCGCTGGACAACGCTACGGGCACCGCCATGGTAATGGAGATCGCGCGGGCCATGGCTGCCTCCCCTGCAAAACCCAAGCGGTCTGCGTATTTTGCGCTCGTTACCGCCGAGGAACAGGGACTGTGGGGCTCGGAGTATCTTGCTCAGCATCCTCCGGTTCCGGTTTCTGCGATTAGTCTCAATCTGAACTTTGACGCCATCAAGCCACTCGGAATTCCCACGCAGGTCGAGGCTCCCGGTTACGAGCGCACGGATTTTGCCAAGGTTTTTGAGAAGACCGCAGCCGATTTCAAACTCGCGGTGATTGCCCCCGAGCATCCGGAAAACGGCGGCTACTATCGCTCCGACCACTTCAGCTTTGCCAAGGTTGGCGTGCCCGCGTTCTCCATCGGTCCGGGCGAGCACTTCACAGGACATCCAGTCGCATGGGTGAAGGCCAACAGTGACGCCATGGAGGCCAGTTACCATCAGCCTTCCGATGAGTACAAGGATGAGTATGACTACCGCTGCAATAAGGTGCTGTCGCGCTTCGGTATCGCTCTCGCGTATCGCGCTGGAGATCAACCGGCCCTTGTGCAATGGAGACCGGGAGACGAGTTCGAGAAGGCGGCGAAGGCTTCCGGAAGGTAATCTCTCGACCGTAACGAAAGAAGTGAGGGAGGCGCAATCTAGTACTCTCGTTTCGCTTCGCCTGTGTGGTAAAGTCCCATAGTCAGCTCACAATTTTTGGGGAGTGAAGGACTAGGATGTCGCTGTTGCCGTTCTTTGGACGTGGAAAGTTTCGTGAAATGGTCAGCCAGTTTACGCTGGCTTCCTATGTGCCGGAACTTACCCTCCAGGGGTTGATGGCGGGCGTTGATAACATCCATCCCGACGTATTCCTCAGCCAGAAATTTACGGATATTGCGCGCGGCCATCTCAAGCACCTGATTGAGCAGCATGGCGACGTGCAGCAACTCGCTCGTGTTGAAGAGGCTGATCCGTTCGGCGGATCGCCGTATGGGCGCGCTCACATCAAACATGATGCGCTTCCTCCCGAGACTGACTATCCCGCCCAGTTTAAGCAGGCGCTCAGCGGATTGCAGCTTGCATCACTTCGGCGTGCCCGCGTCACGGATGACGTCCGGCTTGACCTGCTCTGCCGTGTTGCCCTGATCAAATTTCTGCGCACTGAGCTCTCCCTTCAATTCACGCAGGTTCTGGATCTCTGCCGGGAGAATCTCAAGAAGCGTGACGATCGCCGGCTGGAGCGGCAGCAGGTGCTGGTGCGCGACCGCTTTCTGCGTTTCCAGGTAAACAAGCGCCAGGTGATGCGCCGGGTTGCCGCGGACGTGCTCTCCACCATGGCCGACGTGGAGCGTGAGACCGTCGCAAGCACGCGTCGCTCTCTCTTCGGAGATCGCGAGGCCGCCGGTTATGAGGTGCTCGCGAATCGCCTGCTCTTTCCGGATTCGATTGCCGATCCTTTCCTCCGCGCCGAGCAGTATGCGCTCTTTGGTGGCTTTGATCGCGACCCCGACCTTTTTTCCCGCGTGGCTGCCATAGCGAAAACCTTCCTGCAGGAAATTGGCGTGGCCGCGGACGATACCGAAGCCGATGGTGTGCTGAGTGTGCCGGACAACGCGAAGATGCTGATGTTCAGCGGCCTCGTGGATGAAACTCCCCGTGGCAAAGCGCAGAGGGCTATCACCGGCGCATGGCTTACTGCCCTCGATGAAGCCGGTGTCGCCGATTATGTCATCGCCGCCTACGAGGTTGTGCCCATCCTGGCCGACTACGCCTCGGTGGTTTCGCCGCAGCAGTTGAAGTGCGCGCTGATCATCAAGAGCGAACTGAAGCGCGTGGAAGAAGTGCTGGCTTCGCATGACGGCCGCCCGGTGGACAAACTCCACCTGGCAGCGCAGCGTGCCCGCTCCGCAGGCACCACCGAGCGGATGCGCTATGCGGCCCGCTATCTCATCGATCTCTCCCGCTTCCATCGCGACGTGCGCAAAATGCGTGTGCTGGAAACCGTGCTGGAGTCCATCAACCTTCTCAACAATGCGCGCCTGCGTGAGCTTTCGGAGATTAACGGAACGCTCTATGAATTCCTTCTTCCGCAGGAGGAGAAGCCAGCAGAGCTGCGTGTCAATGACCACGTTGTGCTCAAGGCAGACATTCGCGATTCCACGTTCCTGACCCGCTCGATGCTGGAGCGCGGGTTGAACCCAGCGTCATTCTTCAGCCTCAATTTTTTTGAGCCGGTCAACAAGCTGTTGCCCAAGTACGCCGCTGAAAAGGTCTTCATCGAAGGCGATGCTGTCATTCTGGCGCTGCTGGAGAGCGAGGGACAGCGCGGTTTTGCGGTTGCGCGTGCCTGCGTCATGGCTCGCGAGATGCTCAACATTGTGCGCGCCTATAACGCCGCATCCACGGAAGGCGGACTGCCACCGCTCGAAATCGGCATTGGTGTTGCCTATCAGGGGTCCGCGCCGCTCTACCTGATGGATGGCGCCAACCGCATCATGATCAGCGAGGCTCTGAACCTCAGCGATCGTCTCAGCGCATGTCACAAGCGGGCGCGCCGACATTTCCGCGACCTGCGTTCCTTCTTCAACGTTTTTGTATTTCAGACAGCTGACGAAGACGCCGTGGCCGGAGCCGTCGAAGACTTCCTGCTCAACTACAACGTCGGCGGAATTCACTTGCCGACCGCCGCGTTTGAAAAGCTGCGCGACGAGGTTTCTCTCGAAGAATTCTGGATGGAGTTGCCCATGCCATGGGGCGTGGATCGGGTGCGCTTCTATCGCGGACTGGTTCCGGTCAGCCCCGGAGTCTTTCACCCCATTCTTGTGCGCGAAGGTAGAGCGGCTCAGGTAGAAGTCCGCGAGTTCAAGTTCATACGCTGGGCCGATCACATCTACTATGAAGTTTGTACACATCCGGAACTGCTCGCCAGAATTGATAACCAGCAAGCGTTGAGCGGTCTCTAATTTCTACTGACTCTCCTCGATATCGCGTCAGAAGCCTGTCGACTTTGTACGGAATGGAACCGTGATGACGGCTTCCAGGTCGATGGCCTGTCCGTTCTTCAGCGCAGGACGAAAGAGCCAGCGCGAGAGCGCCAGAACCGCGTTCTTATCAAGACGCGGGTCGAGGCTCTTGGCCACTGCAATGTCACTCACGCTACCGTCGGCGTGGATGATCGCCGTCAGGATCACCGTGCCCTGCACGCCATCATGAATCAACTCGCCGGGATAGGCCGGGTCTGATTTGCTCACCACTTGCGGTGCCGCGATGGGCGAGGAAGCACCCGGCTCACGCTCCACGAAGTGAATAATCCAACTCCCGGTAACCGTGTTCAGATTCGGCATATTGACCGAAAGTGTGTACGAGCGCCGTCCGGCGAAGATGCGGTTCTCCAACTCGCTACGCGGGCCGGTAGTTTCGCGTGCCGCAGGCGGGTGCGAGGTAATCGGTGGAGTCCGCATGGCCGCCAGCAGCTTTGAGCGCAGGTCAGGATTCACTTCACCAGGCCTGACGGAGGGCGCAGAGGGTGAGGCCATCGCTGCTGCGGCCGCAGGCGGTTTTCCCACGTCAATCCCCGGAGGCGCATTTGCCCCGACATTTGCGTTGTGCCCCACGTCGCTTCCGCTGGATGCTCCCGGCGCGCCTGTTGCGTTGGCGTGGCCAATTGGCGAAGCTTCGAATGCGCCTCGGCGATTTCCTTCAGGAATCTTCACCGGAGCCTGTACGTCGGCGGGATGAAGACTGAGCGCCAGCAACTGCCCGGAAGCATGATGCGTGTCGCCCACTTGGGGCGCGGGTGGCACAGCACCGGAGCCGGAGGGGAGCATTTGCGCGAGGTTCGCTGAACTTCCCCGGCTCACCGAACCGAGTTCCGGAGCGGCTTGCACCACGTTGGGGTGGAAGGAAGGCAAGGCGAGCCGTGGTTTGCTCTGCGCGAATTCCGGCGCAGGTTCCACCACCTGTGGCAGCAGCGATGGCACCTTCGAGCGTGAATGCAGCGAACTGGTTTCTGCCGAGGGAGCCATCACCTCCGGCGACATGGCGGGCAAGCGGAGCTTTGCCGTCTGCGAAGTCGCATCCGGTGAAGGGACTGCGGGCACGGGGCCGTAGGCTACAAGGTTCGGTAGCGCCACATCGCTCTTCAGCCTTAGTTTGGGCGGAGTCACAATGGTTTGCCGCAGATTGTCCGGCGCATCCGGAAGCGACCGAATCTCCTGCCGAGCCTCAACGGGATCGGCCTTGCCCACCGCTTTGTTGCGCGTTGGCTTGCCGTGCATTTCAGGCAGATACTGGCTCAGGTTGTAGCCGCCCAGTGTGCGGAAGGAGCGCGACTCGGCTAGATGAACCATACTGCTGGGCCAAATTGAAACCGCATAAAGCAAGCCCAACAAAGCCGCATGGGCAAACACAGAATCGATCAGTCCACGGCGGGGCAAGGGCACTTTAAGATCGATGTCGCGCCAGAAATCGTGGTCCGGTTTAGAGGTCGTCTCCATTCCGGGTACAACCCGCCCGCGGATTCGGTCCGCAAGATTTTCCGCAAACACCCGGAGCGGTGCAGGCCAGTCGAGCAAAAGCCGCAGTTCTTGCGTCTCGGGAGCGGCATTGCCGGGAGTTTGGTTATTCCGGCTACGGGATGTATCAGGGACTCTCAAAGGAACAGGTGGCGCGATTATATCGCGAGCGGCGAACACCATTGAAACCGGAATGCTCATCTATACTCAATCCAGCATGATGAAGAACAATTTCAGAATCGCCGCAACGTTGGCAGCTTTGCTGCTCGCCTTTGCTGCTGCTGCCATGGCCCAGTCCAGCGAGAAGCCGGAGCCGGAGGTTGGCAGTGACATCACTGGCCTGTACTCGTTTCTCCACGAAGGTGAGTTTGTGCAGATCGAGGTGAACGACGGAAAGATCACCGGTTTGGTCTCGCACTTCAAAGACGAGGATCCAGACAAAGCGGAGTTCGTCGATCAGTTCTTCGAGCAGGCAAAGCTGGATGGCCAGACGCTCAGCTTCCGCACCAAGGCCGCGGATGGCATGTGGTTCGAGTTCACTGGCACAGTGGAGCGAGGCGCAGCTAAAACTCCCAGTGATGAGAGCTACTGGGTTGTGCGCGGCACAGTGATTGAACATCGCACCGAAGCCGACGGAAAAACCTCGGAGAAAAAACACAGCATCAGCCTTAAATCGTTTCCTCAAGATGCAGAGCCACCCGAGCGGCACGGCAAGGAATAAAAACGCGGACGAGGCAGTCACTCCGCGAGACTGCAAGGCTTCTACTTAGTTTTGTGGTTGCAGTGTTTATAGATAGTCATCGTCGATAGGTTCTTCGAATTCCGCATCACCGTTCCATCCCACACGCTCTTCTTGCGTCAGCTGGCGTTGCGGACCATAGGTGCCGGTCGCCCTTTCCGCAGGGGCCTTCGGTAATGGATGCGGCACAGCCTCAGTGCGGCGCTGGCGTTTGCTTTCAAGTGATGTCTTCAGATCATGCAGCGCCGCTTCAAGTGCATCTCCAAGGTCCCAGCGGATTTCCCCATCGAGCAGGCGTGCCAGCATGGATTGGCGCGGCTCGCAATTCATATCCACCTGCACCAGCGTCTCGGCTCCCGCCGAGAGGAAGCTGATTGTTCCTGAGTGTTTCGGGCTGCCGTGAGACTTCCATCCGATTACCTGATTCGGAATCACCTGGACAATTTCAACGTCCCACTCGTAGCGATGTCCTTCGATGTCGGCAATCCAGAGTGAAACGTCTTGGCCCGATGCAACACTGACCACCCATCGAATCAACTCTGGCATGCGTTCCAGCCGCGCGCACGCGGCAAAGACCTCTGCGGAGGGGCAGCCTATTTTGACGCTACGCTCAAAACGCAGCATTCGGTTTTGGTGGGTACTAAGGCCGTTCGCCAAGAGCGTCGCAGCCGTACCTCCAGCGGCTCCCACCGCAACTCCAACCCAGAAAGCACTTCGCGACATACACAACTCCGCATCCGTTCAGAGCCGACAACAGGCGCAAATATTTATCTAGCGGCTTGTTATGAATCTTGAGGAACGGCCGTGAGTTGCCACGCCTGCGCGCGATTTGTCGGTGCAACATGCGGGCGCGCAATGCGCTCTAATTCAAACGCCACTCGTTGAAAATGAAGTGAAGGAGAGCAGAATGCGAGCACAGCGGATCATTCTCCACGCCGCTGCGGTCACTGCGCTCTGCGCCTGTTGCATGGCGCAAGGCAGCATGGGATCGCAAGGCACGGGGCAACCCAATAGCGGTCAGCGTAACCCCCAAGGGATCGGGCAGAACGGAGTTGATTCCAACGCACCACCCAGCATGAGCAGTGAAACTGACGCCGCCAGCACCAATATGAAGAGCCCGGATCAGGCGTTCATGATGAAAGCCGCACAAGGGGGCATTGCCGAAGTGAATCTCGGAAACCTTGCGAAACAGAATGGCGGCAGCGACGCCGTAAAACAATTCGGCGACAAGATGGTCACCGACCACACGCAGGCAAACGATCAACTGCACCAACTTGCCCAGCAGAAAGGAATCACCCTGCCGTCAAGCCCCAGCTCGAAGGACAAGCGCCTGAGCAAAATGCTGGAGTCCAAGCAGGGCGCAGACTTCGACAAGGCTTACATCCATGACATGGTGAGAGACCACGAAGAAGACATCGCTGAATTCCGCAGAGAAGCCCAGAATGGCAGGGACCCCGATGTGAAGGCGTGGGCGCAGAAAACCCTGCCGACATTGGAGCAGCACCTTGACAACGCAAAACAGGTCGCAGGCCAAGTGGGAGCCACTAAGTCGGCCAGTGCCATGAGCGCACCGCAGTAGCACATGCGAACGCGGGAGATTGGGGAGGCATCCTCCTCCCCAATCCTCTGCCGAAGAAAGCCAGAGATGTACCAGCTTGGCAATCGGTGTTTCTGAATTTGTTAGGAAGTACTTACTCGTTCTGGGATCTGTCCGATGATTTACTTGAAGGTAATCATCGCCCTCTCAACGATTCACTCCGCGGTCAATCGTTTACCGTCCCGCCAGTGCGCTCCAGAGTCGCTTCGAGGTCCGCGATCGTGCTGCGGAGCCAGTGTTCAAGCGCCATTGTCATGCGGTCTGGATCATTCTTCGCAATGAACTGCGCAACTGTTTCTCCAGATTCGGTCAGACAAATGTGATGACAGGGAAACTCTTCGGTTTTCTTGTCGTCAGGAACGAACTGAAACAGTATGCACTCGCGACAGGCGTGAGTTTGCAACGGATCGCGAAAGTTGAGGCACGCGAAAGTTCCCCGGAAGGGCGATTCGATTCCGAGCAGCGCTCGATCCCTGTTGAATCCGCCCTGCTCAAGGTAGTTCAGCTCGAAGCGAAGTACTTGCAAGATGTCGCGCAAATCGTGAGCCATGGAAACCCTCCGAACCGTGCCTGCTAACTTTCAATCAGGCGATTGTTGATGGCAAACAGCGCCAGCTCCAAGCGGCTGGAAACTCCGACTTTATCAAAGATGTTGGTGAGGTGGTGTTTCACCGTATCTTCACTGAGTGAAAACTTGTTCGCGATCTCCTTGTTGCCGAGTCCGGCGGTTATGGTCTCAAGGATTTCGGTTTCACGCCTGGTAAGGCCAAAGCTGCTGCGTGCGCGGGATGGTGCCTCTGTGCCTGCTTCACGCAGGTACAGAGCCATATCGGTCACTTCCTTGTTGCCCACCCAATAGAATCCGGCGACCACAGCACGCATGGCCTTGATCAGTAAATCGGTGTCTCCGCCCTTCATCACCACGCCGCGAGCACCGATGTGCAGCGCTTCGATCATTTGGCGATGCTCGATCGCTCCGGTAAGCAGGATGCAGGCAGTGGAAGGATGATGCTGCGAGAGTTCGCGGAGGACGACCAGTGTCCCGGGCATGGCAACGTCGAGCAACAGAATCTGAGGCTGATGGAGACGCACCATCGCGACGGCTTGCTCGCCGTCAGCGGCCTCGCCGACTACGTCGAATTCCTTTTGCACCGCCAGAAGACTGCGGAGGGCGTCACGAAAGATGGTGTGATCGTCGGCTATAACAAGCGTTGCTTTATTGACGTCCATGCGAAAAGCCTCTCTGCCGCAATTATCGGTGGAATGCGTCAGTGCCAGTGTACCTTCAAATTCGAAGCCTGCGCCATACAGGTAATCATGTGCCGCGGGGACATTGGAAACTGGAGGGCGAGGGAGATTGGTATCACGGCTCCATGTGACTGGCCTCACTGTGTAAAGCGGCAGAGCAGACTACGTTGATTGCGCCCCAAAGCGAGCGGGATTCGAGGAGAAGAGGCCAGATCCGTATTTCGTCGCAGGGTGAGGAGATTGGAGATGGACGGAGATCCTGGAAAACGCCGGAAGCCACCAGATTGTGGCGCAAAGGCGCAGCGAACATCCGTCACTCCGCCTCCGAAAGGAGAAGTGAATCACCATGCTACGTCCGGCTTCCTTCAAGTTGGTGTCGGCAGTCGCTCTCATTGTTTTGGCGATGTTCCTCGCGCTGAACGCGCAGACACCGGCCATGCCAAAATACGACAAGAGCAGCGAAGTTAAAGTAAAAGGCGTTGTTGAAGAGGTGAAGACCGCGGCTGATGGCAACGTCCATCTCACGTTGAAGACCGACAAAGGGCTGCTCGACGTTTTTATCGCGCCTGAGAAATTTCTGAAAGAGATGGAAATCACTTTTGCCAAGGGCGACGCTCTGGAGGTGCTCGGCTCGCTGGTGGCGGCCGGTGAGGCTCCTCTATTGCTGGCCCGCGAAGTTACACGCGGCGGAGATGTCATGATGGTGCGCGACGATAACGGAAAACCGGTGTGGGTGGGCTGGCCTAAATAGACTTCCGGTGGTGATGAAAAAGAGCCAGCAAAAAGCTGGCTCTTTTTTCATTCGAGGACTGGACGACGAGATTATTTCTTCTTTGCAGGAGGAATGACCACCGGCCTCCGCAGCGGAATGAGACCTTCCCGTTGTGGCATGGCTTGGGCGCGAGTCATTACCTCATGCTGCACGTACTTCACGAACTCCTGCATCTGAAGCTGCATATTCTCCATGCGCTCACGCATGTTGAGAATGATTCCGATGCCTGCAATGTTGACGCCGAGATCGCGTGCGAGGGAAAGAATGAATTCCAGGCGCTTCAGGTCTTCCTCGGTGTAGAGGCGAGTGTTGCCATCGCTGCGCGACGGCTTCAGCAGACCCTCGCGCTCATAGAGCCTCAAGGTCTGCGGGTGGATTTCATACATCTCGGCCACCACCGAAATCATGTACGCGCCTTTGCTTTTACGCTTGGTCATAGGATTCATCCCCTGCCTTCAGAAAATTCTCTGGCGAAGGCCGACTCAATAGCGGAGTCATACCTTACTCCATAGGTCTTTGCGCGGGTCCTCGGGGTGGAGCTTTTCGAGCTTCTGCCAGAGTTCCTTGGCTTCGACGTTTGGGATCTCAGGGACGACGATGCGTATCTCCACGATCTGATCTCCGATTACGCCGGGGCGCGTCGCCGAAGGGACGCCTTTCTCTCTCATGCGCAGCCGCTGGCCGCTCTGCGTGCCGGGAGGAACTCGTAGCTGGGTGCGTCCGTCGATGGTTGGTACTTCGATCTTGGCTCCTAGCGCGCCCTCCCATGGGAGGATGGGCAGGGTCATGCTGATGTCATCGGCATCACGGTGAAAGATGGGGTGTTCGGCGATGTGCACGATGAGATAGAGGTCGCCGGGCGGGCCGCCGCGAATTCCGGGACTGCCCTTGCCGGCAAGGCGGATGCGCTGGCCGTCGCGCGTGCCAGCCTTGATGCGGAAAGAAACAGGTTCGGGCGTCATGCGGCCCATGGCCGAGGGACGCTGAATGTTGAGCTTCATCTCGCCGCCGCGAATGGCATCCCAGAAGGGAACCTGCACGGTGTACTCGGCATCGGCGCCCGCGGTGGTGGAAGGTTCCTGCGCTGCACCGCCGCTAAACATGCCGGAGAAGATATCGCGGAAGCTGCCGCCGCGTGCGCCGGGTTGCTGGGCTGCGCCGAAATCGAAATCGCGGAAGTCGAAGTCCGCGGGCTGTCCGCCACCTGCGCTGTATCCGCCAAATGGATTGCCGGCCTGACCACCGAAGGGATTTCCGCTGGACTGGCCTCCGCTGTTTGCGTAGGCCTCGGCGGTTTTGGGATCGATGTTGTCCGAATAGAAGCCGACCTGATCGTATATCTTGCGCTTCTTGGGGTCGCTCAAGACCTCATTGGCCTCGGAGAGGTCCTTGAACTTCTCTTCCGCCTTCTTGTCGCCGGGATTGACATCTGGGTGATGCTTGCGCGCGAGTTTGCGGAAGGCCTTGCGAATTTCGTCAGCCGTGGCCGTTTTCTTTACACCAAGTACTCCGTAATAATCTTTCTTGTCCGTTGCGGCCATGGTTGTTTTCTTCTTTTCCGCTTTCAGCGGAACTTAATTCATTCTGAGACTCAGGATACTTGCGCGCGAATCACTCTGCCAAGCTTTTCTATCGGCGACCGTGCGCTAACTCAGTTCTTCGGCGGTTCCGGCGCAAAGGTCGATTGCCAGCTCACGGCTTGCCATCCTGTGTTATTTCGCCGGAAAACGCCGCAATTGCGGAAGCGGCGCGTTTCGCCTTCGTGCCTGGGGCCAGCGGGCGGACCCTCATGCGCCACCAAGGTGAAGTTGACCACGGCAATCAAGCCATAGCCTCGCACGGTGATGTCACCGGCAGTGAAGCTCGTTGCGGGCGAAGCCGGTTGCTTGGCCTCGATGCGGACCGCGTTTACAACCTCCGGCTTGGTGCGAAGCTTGCCGCTGGAACTGACATACACCAAATCATCGGCCCAGAAGCTTTCATGCACAGCCGGGTCGCCGACGTTGGCCAGAAACTGCTTCAGGACCGAGACCACCTGGGCCTCGGCGTCCTTATCCGGATAAAGCGGCCGTACGATGCGGGGAGTCATGGTAGGCTTGGCGGCCACCTGCGCCACGCCTGCGATTGAGGCAACAACCAAGAGAAGTACCGCAACAAGCTGCGAGATTCTCTGCATTATTCCTCCGTGCAAATGGCTGCTCCTGCACGGGCAGGAGCAGCGTTGCAAGAACGACCGGGGTTTTAGTTTGTTCCCCGAGCGCTGGTGCTGAACGGTGAATGCGACGCTGGACCAGTCATCAGCGTGCCGTCACTGTGAATTTCCACTGACTCGATGCCATCGGCAGAAGGCGTCAACAAAAACCATTGTGACGCACCGGTATCGAACGTGAGAAAGTACGGGATGCCGTTGACTTGAAAATTCATAGTTAAACCCTCTAACGAGTCAATGGCGTTTCTGCCGCACGCCATTGCCCGTTTGCGAAGCGGCCAGAGCAGTGTGCTCCGGCCGCGGAATCAGCCTGCTCTAACAAGGTCGAGCTGCCGGTTACTTCTTTTCCTCCACGTCCACGTACTCGGCGTCAATCACGCCATCATCCTTTTTTGCTTCGGCCTTAGGTTCCTCGCCAGGCTGCTGCGCGCCTGCCTCGGCGTTTGGCGGAGTGGCCTTGTACATTGCCTCGGCAAGCTTGTGCGATGCGGCCTGCAGACGGTCACGCGCGGTTTGCATTGACTTGTGATCGCCGCTCTCCAGAGCCTTCTTCGCATCACCCAAAGCGTTTTCAACTTCGCCGCGCTCGCCTCCGGAGATTTTGTCGCCGTTCTCCTTCAGCATCTTCTCGACCTGGTATACCATGCCGTCAAGCTGGTTGCGCGTCTCGACTTCTTCGCGTTTCTGCTTGTCTTCGGCGGAGTGCGCCTCTGCTTCCTTGGCCATGCTTTCCACTTCTTCCTTGCTCAAACCGCTGGAAGAGGTGATGGCAATCTTCTGATCCTTGCCGGTTGCAGTGTCCTTGGCCGTCACATTGAGAATGCCGTTGGCGTCGATATCAAAAGTGACTTCGATCTGCGGCACGCCGCGTGGCGCGATCGGCAGGCCGGACAGATGGAACTTTCCGAGCGTACGGTTCTGCGCCGCCATTGGCCGTTCGCCCTGTAGCACGTGTATCTCTACAGATGTCTGATTGTCCGCTGCGGTCGAAAAATTTTCACTCTTGCGCGTCGGGATGGTGGTGTTGCGCGGAATCATGGTGGTCGCAACGCCGCCGTATGTCTCGATCGAAAGCGAAAGAGGCGTTACGTCGAGCAGCAACAGGTCCTTGACTTCGCCCTGCAATACGCCGCCCTGAATGGCCGCGCCGATGGCAACGACTTCATCAGGATTGACGCCGCGATGCGGTTCGCGCCCGAAGAAATCTTTTACCTTCTGCTGGATCATCGGCATACGCGTCTGACCGCCGACAAGTACGACTTCGTCGATCTTGCTGGCGTCAATGCCGGCGTCTTTCAAGGCCTGCACGCAGGGCTTGATGGAGTTGTCGATGAGGTCGCGAACCATCTCTTCCAACTTGGAGCGGGTGAGAGTCTTCACCAAGTGCTTGGGGCCGGAAGCATCGGCCGTGATGAACGGCAGATTGATTTCGGTCTGCATGGTGGTGGAAAGTTCGATCTTGGCGCGCTCGGCTGCATCACGCAGACGCTGCATCGCCATCTCGTTGCCCTTGCTGCGAAGGTCGAGTCCATAGTCTTTGCGGAACTCATCGGCCAACCAGCCCACTACACGCTGATCGATGTTGTCGCCCCCGAGATGGGTGTCGCCGTTGGTGGACTTCACTTCGATGACGCCTTCGCCGACTTCAAGAATCGAAATATCGAACGTGCCGCCGCCGAAGTCATACACGGCGATGGTTTCATCCTTCTTCCTGTCTAAGCCGTAGGCGAGCGCGGCAGCCGTGGGCTCATTAATGATGCGCTTGACGTCGAGCCCGGCGATCTTGCCTGCGTCCTTGGTGGCCTGGCGCTGCGAGTCGTTGAAATATGCGGGAACCGTGATGACGGCTTCCGTGAGGGGCTCGCCAAGATAGTCCTCGGCGGCCTTCTTCAGTTTCTGAAGGATCATGGCGGAAATCTGGGGCGGAGTGTACTCCTTGCCCTGCGCGTCAACCGCGACGTGGTCGCCGGACTGGACGACCTTGTAGGGCACCATCTTCATCTCTTCGCTGACTTCGTCGTAACGACGGCCCATGAAGCGCTTGATGGAGAAGACAGTGTTCTCCGGGTTGGTGATCGCCTGATTCTTGGCGACCTGACCGACCGGACGCTCGCCCGTCTTGGTAAATCCGACGACGGACGGCGTTGTGCGACCGCCTTCTTCGTTGGGAATAACCTTGGGCTCGCCGCCTTCCATTACAGCTACGACCGAGTTCGTGGTCCCCAAGTCAATGCCGATAATCTTTGCCATGTTTCCTCCCGACTCCTGCGGTGATTCTTTAGATTGTTGTGGTTACGGCTTCTTTGGGAATCCGAACCGAACGGGCGCCAACAGAGCGCCCCTACTCAGAACCTAATATGACTGCGATGATAGAACCTGAGTGACTTACTGTCAACTTAATAGATGAGGATTCCAGTGACCGCGATGCAAGAAGAATCACCGAAAAAATTATGGGGTAACGCAATGGAAATAAATGGTCAAAAGAGACCAGCCGCGCAATTGCGGGCAGGTTGGCGAGGAAACTGGAGTAGGTTACGGGCGTTCGGTCTCACGAGTTCGCCGTGCGTCAGGCGAACCCGGGCATATGGGAATGGCGTTATGGTGCGTCAGTCGTAGCGCTCGTAGATGACGCGCTTCTTGTCCCAGCCGCATTCCTCGATGAGCAGGGTGCGCACGGAGGAGACCATTTCATTCAGACCGCAGATGTAAACGTGCATGTCCTTGCGTTCACCAACGATCTGACGAACATATTGCTGTACGTAACCGCGTTCACCGGTCCAGTGTTCCGGGGCTCGGCTGAGGGTCGCGATGTAATGGAAGTTGGGGTGTGTGGCGGCGAGTTGCTCAAATTCCTGCTGGTAGTAAACGTCTTCGGGATAGCGGGTGCCATAGACCAGCCAGACGTTGCGGTCACTGTGGCGCGGTTGGCCGTTACTGTCGAGGCCGAAAAGATGCTGAACCATGCCACGGAAGGGCGCGACGCCGGTTCCAGTGGCAACAAAAATCACGTCCTGAACCTCAGGTTTGAGGACGAAAAGTCCGTGCGGGCCGTGGAAGCGGGCGGTTTCGCCAATCTCGCGGTCACAGAGAAAGTTGGACATGAAGCCTTCGTCAACGCGATTGAGACAGAGATCCAGAGTATTGTCGCCGCGGGGCGGAGAGGCGATGGAGTAGGCGCGGGTGACGAATTTGTCGCCGCGCGGCTCACGGACGGAGATGAACTGGCCGGCCAAAAAGTCAAAGGAAGCAAGGCCCTCGACGATGAATTCGAGGTGTTTGGTTTTCTCCGAAAGAAGCACGGAGCGGGTAAGCCGGGCGGTGAGCAGGTTATGTTCCATGATCTTCCTTGACGGCCTGAGGTCCTCGCTATTCTAAAGCAGAGTGACCATGGGGTGCTTGAAAGCGTGCAGGAATCGACAATACTCAATGCGAGGCTTTGAACCGGGAACGGGGCGGGCGCATCCAAACGGGAGACGATCGTCATCCTGACAGAAACTTAGCACGAGTCAGAGGAGGACCGATGGCAGGTGCTTCAGTCCAACGGCCGCTGGAAGCAGAACTTGTGATTTTTTCCAGTGGAGCCCAAAGCCACTACGCACTCAGCAAGCCGGTGGTCACGCTGGGACGCCGCCCTGACCGGGATATTGTGCTTCCACAGCCCCATGTTTCGCGGGAGCACGCGAAGATCGAGCTGCGGGACACGGCGTATTTCATTGTCGATTTGGGTAGCAGCCATGGCACGTTCGTGAACGGGCGTCCGGCAAAAGAACATGCCTTGCGCACCGGAGACCGCATCGAGCTGGGTGCGATGGGTGGCAGCTACCTGGTATTCCGGGAGTCAAACGCTGGACCGGCTTCGAGCTCGGCGGATCCGCGCGAACTATTCTCGGTGATCATGGCGCGGCAGACCTCCGGAGATAAAGCGGGAGAACTGCAGCTACTGAACCTGTTTATTGAGGGTGCGCGAGCCCTGAACTCCTCGTCTGTGCTGAGCGAGGTTCTGGCGAATCTTGTGGACGCTTCACTGCGGCTGACCAAAGCCGAACGAGGTTTCGTATTTCTGTGCAAGGACGACGGGAGCCTCGAACTGGCGGCCGGGAAAAATGAGCATGGAGAGACTTTGGCGGAAGCCAAGGGAATTTCCCAATCAGTGCTGAACGAGGTGATTGCCTCCGCCTCGGAATTTGTGTTGAGCATGGGCGATCCGGGTATGACTGGGAGGGAGAGCATCATTGCGCATGATCTCAGAAGCATCGTGTGTATTCCGCTGCGCAAGTCGCAGTTTCGCGATGGTGGCTGCGCGGGGCACGGAGCGATGGGCGTGCTCTACCTGGACAGCCGAATAGAAAAAGGGAAGCTTCCGGACGTTAGCCACGAACTGATCCGGGCGATTGCCCATGAGGCGGCAGCGCTGGTGGAGAACGCATATCTTGTGAAGTCTGAGCAGGAGGCGCTGGCGTATCAACGGGAGCTGGCAATTGCCTCCAGCATTCAGCAGAGCATGATGGAAGTGAAGATTCCGTCCGTTCCATTTGCCGAGGTTGAGGCGCGGAATATTTCCTGCAAAGAAATTGGCGGAGATTTCTATGACGTAATCCGGCTGGATGATTGCGTTGCCGTTGTGGTGGCCGATGTGAGCGGCAAAGGAGTCTCTGCCGCGCTACTGGCTTCGGTGCTGCAAGGTGCCATCTACCCGCAGTTGCGACAGGGGTTGCGGCTGGAGCAGATTGCGGAAGGGTTGAACCTGTACGTCTATAACAAGATTGTGGGCCAGAAGTATGCGACGCTGCTGATGATGAAGCTCTACGAGAATGGCGAACTGGAGTATATCAATTGCGGGCACGTAAGACCGCTGTTGCATTCCGAAGGGGCGATTCGCTGTCTCGACAATGAGAACCTTCCGGTCGGGTTGCTCTCTCCTGTTGCGTTTACCAGCGGAAGAGCACAACTGAAGGACGGCGACCGGATGCTGCTATTCACGGACGGGGTGGTGGAGGCGGAAAATCGAGGCGGAGATTTCTTTGGCAACGAGGGGCTGGAGGCTGCGTTGGCCGACGAGTTCTCACTGGCACGCCTGTTTTCGTCACTCGACGCGTACAGGGGACAGACACCGCTCTCCGACGACTGCACTGCGATGTGTTTGAGGTATGGACGGAAAGTTGGCTGAACAGCGGAACCCTCACAAACGAAACGCCTGACCGTGCGCCGGGTGTATCGATCTGGAGAGGCTGGGCTTGTCGGCGGCGTCCTTGGCTCCCCAAGTCCAATAAAGACCGAGATAAGCCGCGGTGTGCGAGTCACCATGGACGCTGTGGCCTGCGGTGAAAAGAAGGCTGAAACTCTCCTTGAAGTTATATATGCCTCCGGCGTTGAGGATCTGCGGAGAGTGGGCGGCGAGCGTGTCGCGGCCCGGGTCGAACCACTCAGCGCCGAGTGTGAGTTTTTTGTTTAACTCACGCTGCGCCTGCCATCCGGCGTAAATGTGGTCGCGCATTCCGGGTGCGTGATTGATAACGTAGCCTGCGCCGCCATAACTCTGCCAAGGTCCCCAACTCTTCTGCACCCACAAAGGAAGTTGCGCCCACGTCTGTCCGTTGCCGAGATTTCGGCGGCTGTCTCCGGTGGGTAGCTCAAGCAGAGGAAAAATTCCAACCTGCGGGCGTTGTCCCTTCTCCTGAATGAAACGATATTTCGCGCCCAACTCGACATCGCCCACGCCGAAAGTCAACGGACCAGGATCAGCGGCGGAGAGTGCCATCGGTGCGATGATGTGCAACTGCAGGTTGGGAGCGGCTCCTATATTGAACTCAAGTGCGGGGATCTCGACCGCGGTGCCTCCGGCCATGTGGTCCAGGATAGAGAAGGTATAAAACTCGAAGTGCCGGTAGGGAACGGGCTCAGGGTCGTCGGTCAGGAAGGGCGGTCCAGCGAACGCAAAGACGCTTATAAAGCTGACAATAAGGCAAATGAGTGCAAGCCTATGCATCCTTCGTTCGATGCTGCCGAGTGTACGGGCGCTGCGAATGATTCAGCCCCGCAGCAAATTGATCGGGGCTGAATCATTAGAGAGGCTTATGCGCGGGTTACGCGCTCAAGCAGAAACATATAGGAGCGATAGACTTCGCCGGTGGAGCGGGTCATTCCGATCTCACAGGTGCGGCTGCTGGAATAACAGCCATCATGCTTGTGCGCGTTGATTTCGGCGGCCTCGCCGGTGGTGGCGGAGGCGGTGAGTTCGGGGTACATAAAGCCGCGATCTCCGGCGAAGGCGCAGCAGCCAACGCTGGGAGGAACGAAGACTTCGCCGCAGCACTTGCGCGCAATGGCCTCCAATTTGGAAGAGAGCCCCATCTTTACGGCGGAGCAAACGGGATGCAGCGCGACGGATTTCTCCTGCGCGTTTACCTTGAGTTTGGGCAGAAGTTGATCGTGCACGAACTCGATGCTGTCCATAATCTTCATGCGGTCGAAGCGCTGCTGATTTTCGAGGGTGAGGTATTCGCGCGCGTGCTGCAATCCGTAAGTGCAGGGGCTGGTGTCCACCATGATGGGGAGCTTGCCTTCTCCGGACCAGCGCCAGAAATTTTCGATGGTGCGATTGAGCATGGCGTCGCGTGATTTGTCGAAACCCTTGGAAGAGTACGGCGTGCCACAGCAGTTGCCCGCAACATCTTCGGGAATCCACACGGGAACTCCTGCGCGGGCGGCGAGAGCGACGGTGGCCTGCATGAGCGAGAGTTCGCTGGATTCGCCAGGAAGGTGGCCCATGGTTCGCGAGATGCAGGCGGGGAAGTAGACGGCCTGCGCGGTGTAGCGATTGGTTTCCGGGAGGCCGCCGCGAGTGGCGTGCGGCATATCGGCAGTCCAGAGGGGCATGTTGGGGCCAATCACTTTGCGCATGATTTTTGTGATGGCCTGCACGCCGCTGAGTCCGATGATGCGCTCAGCTATGTGTGCGGCGCGGAGTCCAAGACGGACAAGGGATTCGACGAGAGTGGAGTTGTCCACTGTGAATTTGGCGATGAAATTAGCATAGTCCGTGTTGCGAATGGCGCGGAAGCGCTTGACGAGTTTTCCGGTGTCGATGCTGACCGGGCAGGTGGTGGCGCAGAGGCCATCAACAGCGCAGGTATCGAGCGCGGAGTAGTCAAAGTCGCGTTCGAGTTGGGTGAGCAACTCGCTGCCACCGAGTTGTTGCTGGCGCGCCATTTCACGACGGACCACGATGCGCTGGCGCGGCGTGAGGGTGAGATCGCGGCTTGGGCAGCGGGGCTCGCAGTAGCCGCACTCGATGCACTTATCAATCTCGGCCTCAACGGTGGGCAGTTGCTTGAGGTCGTGAAGATGAGCGCGCGGATCGGAGTTGATGATGACTCCGGGATTGAGCAGGCCGGAGGGATCGGCGAGCGACTTGAGCTGGCGCATGATCTCGTAGGCTTCGGAGCCCCACTCGGTCTGAACGAAGGGCGCCATGTTGCGTCCCGTACCGTGCTCGGCCTTGAGCGCTCCATCGAAGCGGTTGACGACAAGTTCGACGACATCATCTATGAAGCGGGAGTACTGATCGATGGCTTGCTGATCGTTGAAGGACTGGGTGATGACGAAGTGCAAGTTGCCGTCCTTGGCATGGCCAAAGATGATGGCGTTGTCGTACTCGTGGCGGTGGAAGAGACCGTTTAATTCCTGCGCGGCGGGCGCGAGGTGCTCGATGGGGAAGGCGACATCTTCAATGATGACCGTGGTGCCGCTCTTGCGAACCGAACCCACGGAGGGGAACATTCCGGCGCGAATCTTCCAGAGCATAGCCTGTGCTGCGGGATTGTGCGTGAAGGCTGCGGGCTCGATAAGAGTAAGGCGCGAGGTGGAGTCGGCGGCAAGGGCTTCCAGTTCGACACGCTCAGACTCGGAGGCGCACTGGAATTCAGCAAGTAAGCCGGCGGCATCGCCGGAGAGAGTTTTGAGAATGTCCGGAACACCTGCCTGGTTTTCAACGGAGCGAAGGGAGGCGCGGTCCATGATTTCGAGGGCCTTCGCTCCAGCCTGACGGAGTGGCACGATGGATTCGGAAGCTTTGTAGAGATCGGGGAAGAGCAGGAGTCCGGTGTACTTCACGGGAAGATCGGGAACGGTGTTGAGCACGGCTTCGGAGATGAAAGCCAGCGTGCCTTCGGCGCCGACGAGCAGATGGGCGAAGATGTCCACGGCGCGATTGAAGTCGAGGAATGCGTTGATGCCGTATCCGGTGGTGTTCTTGGTGCGGTACTTGCGGCGAATGCGCTCGGCGAGGGCAGAGTCGTTTTCAATGCGCGACTTGAGTTCGAGCACACCGCGGGCGAGGGCTGGCTCGCTGGAGAGAAAGAGTTCTTCGGCATCGGGCGCTGCGGTATCAATGGCGGTGCCAGATGGCAGAACGAAACGCATGGAAGCCAGGGTGTGATAGGCGTTCTGCTCAACTCCACAACACATGCCGCTGGAGTTGTTGGAGAGAATTCCTCCGAGGGTGCAGGTGGCGATAGAGGCAGGATCAGGACCGATCTTGGCTCCGTAGGGAATGAGCGCGCGGTTGGCGTGGGCTCCGATGCAGCCAGGTTGGACGCGGAGTTGGCGTCCGGCGTTGAGCACTTCTACGTCGCGAAAGTTGCGTGTGACCTCGACCAGCAAACCGTCTGAGATGGACTGCCCGGAGAGACTGGTCCCGGCGGCGCGGAAGGTGATGGGGATTCCGTGGTCATGGCTGAACTGAAAGAGACGCATGACCTCCTGCTCGCTGGAGGCCTGCACGATGGCCTTCGGGATGAGGCGGTAGAAGCTGGCGTCTGAGGCGTAGGCGATGAGGTCAATGGGGCGAGTGAGGATTCGCCGCTGATCGACAACTTGCGAAAGCATGGAGGAGAGCTGATCTGAAGAATACTTCGGACGTGCTACGGCCGTCACCGCCATGTCAATTGCCCCCGGAAAGGTTGGGGCGGCTGGGTGGTGTCCTCGCCGCCCCTTTGGAATAGGTTAATGCAGAACGAGCTGGGTGAACGGAGAAACGTAAGCTAACAGGTAAACACAGATACCTACCAGGGGCGCCAGCGCCAAACAAGAAGTCTCCGAAGCAGGGTTGCGGGCTGGAAATTTCATTGGTGGCCGCAGGGAGAGTTACACTAGCGCTGGATTTCTGATCAGGCAGTTGGCGAAGGAGTTTGTGAGAATGAGAGTTCTTGTGACCGGCGGCGCAGGCTATGTCGGCAGTGTTGTGGCTGCGCAACTCGTGGACGCAGGGCACCAGGTTGTGGTCTATGACAACTTGAGCAAGGGACATCGCGAGTCTGTTCCGTCACAGGCCAAGCTGGTGGTGGGCGACGTGGGAGACCGGGCGGCCCTGGAGGCCACGTTTGCCGAGCATCGGCCCGAAGCAGTGCTGCACTTTGCTGCATGGATCGAAGCGGGCGAATCGATGCGAGAGCCTGAGAGATTTTTCCGCAACAACACGGCGAACGCGCTCACCTTGCTGGAGACGGTGCTTGCCCATCATGTGCGACGGTTCGTGTTCTCCTCCACGGCAGCGCTTTATGGCGAGCCGGAGAGCACGCCAATTCGGGAGAGCGACAAACTGCTGCCGACAAATGCGTATGGCGAATCCAAGCTGCTGGTAGAGCAGATGCTGGGCTGGTTCCACCGCATCCACGGACTCTCCACGGCAAGCCTGCGCTACTTCAACGCGGCTGGTGCCACGGAAACGCTTGGCGAGCGGCACAGCCCGGAAACCCACTTAATCCCGCTGATCTTGCAGGTAGCGAACGGAGAGCGCAGCCAGATCAGCATCTTTGGGGACGACTACGCTACTCCGGATGGAACCTGCGTACGCGACTATGTGCACGTCTCCGACTTGGCGAGCGCGCACCTGCTTGCACTGGACGCATTGTGCTCACGCGCAGAGCCCTCGCGGTTGATCTACAACCTTGGCAATGGGCATGGCTTCAGCGTTAAGGAAGTGATTGCTTGCGCGCGGCACGTGACTGGCCACTCCATACCCGCCGTCATGGAGCCACGGCGGGCAGGAGACCCGGCAATTCTGGTGGCGAGCTCGGAGAAGGCACGCGAAGAGCTTGGCTGGCAGCCGCGGTACGCAGGACTGGAACAGATCATCGGCAGCGCATGGAATTATCTGCAACGGAACGCAATGCAGGCGAAGTCTTCCTAGGAGCCAGCCAGCGGATTCAGGATCAACGCCAAGCTGGAGGCAGGAAAAGACCAGTGTTTGGCCTGACAGAGAGCTCTGTTGATAGAATGATCTATGTACTCTCGTCTAAGCCGTGCCCACCGTGTCCTCCCTGTGATTCTTGGTGTTGTCACGCTCGCAAGCGTTGTAGCGCTGCTGGTATGGGATGTTCTTCCCCAGTTCTTCCCGGCCAGAGCTCATGACTCCCTGGCAGCCTTTCCGCTCACTATGATCGCCATTGCTTACCTCGTGTACAACACTGCCCATCGGCCAAGTGTTTTGGAATTTGTGAAGGCGATCATGTTGGCGGTAGCGTTTCTGTTTTGGGCCGCCAACCAACTCTGGCC
>Ga0182012_10001715_pt1 | contig 23913 bp, 22 predicted proteins | sample 612S2SmetaG_FD_120486 | JGI IMG/M metagenome (GOLD analysis project Ga0182012, IMG submission 120486) | Permafrost microbial communities from Stordalen Mire, Sweden - 612S2S metaG | ecosystem: Environmental > Terrestrial > Soil > Wetlands > Permafrost | place: Sweden: Stordalen | collected... | reverse complement strand
TTGGTGCCTGGTGGCGTTGCTCGCTCGTTACAGATCCTCTGTGGATATGCGCCTCGCTCGCGCCTTGCCAGCCGCCAAAATCCCGGTGTCATCTTGTAAAGGTTATTTATTGACGGGCCCTAAGGCGGTATTGGATTTCTCATCCATTTTCAGCAGCGTTTTCGAATCCGTCTGGTCGTTCTCCATTTCCATGATGCCAACCTGCCACTGTCCATCCACCTTTTTGAAATCATTGGGGTAAAATTCTTTCAGCCGTTTGTTGTCCAAGTCATAGGCAAAGGCCTGCACCAGGCCACCGCTCTCAGTGTCAATCCACGACACCACCCGGGAATAACCGCCAGCCGCGGGATGGGGATTAACGCTTTCAAGGACACTGCAACCCCGGCTGCGCTTGACCTCCTTTTTCAGAAGCGTTTGTTTGGGCCAGTGGAGAAATTCCAAACCGAAATCAGCGATCCAGAAATCCGAGCCGGCCACGGGCGACATGGTGGCATCGCCAGTCACCTCAATGACGGCCGCTTTCGGAGCCTGGTAAAGATAACGGTTGGGCGCGCCCTCCGTGCGCACGATCGTGATCGTCTCCGTGGCGCCGGAACCAATCGTGTACGTGGTGGACCAGTTGGTGTCGGTCACGCTGATGGCCAGCCCCAACTCGGCCTCGGCGCGGTAACCACCGGCGCCCTTGATGACGAGCGTGCCGTGATTGGTGTAGGCTTGTGTGGGATGCTGGGCGAGCAATTGGTTCACCAGTTGCCAGCCTGCTTGGGCGGCATCCGGCGCGTCGTCGGCACCCGCCGAGAGCGGCGAGATGAGCAGGCAGGCGAGCGCGCCAAGGCCGGGCCAGATCCGAGTGTTGGGGAATAAACGGGTCATTCTGCCTCCAGGGCCAGCGGAAAAATCTCCGCGATTTGACGGACAAAATGCACTTTGAGGCGCAGGCGCACCTCCTCGGGCACGTCCTCCCAGTCCGATTTGTTTAGCTCAGGCAGGATGACTTCCTTCATGCCGTTCCGGGCGGCGGCCAGGACTTTTTCCTTGATGCCGCCCACCCGCAGAACGCGCCCGCGCAGGCTGATCTCGCCAGTCATGGCCACGGCGGATTTCACGCGGCGCTTGGTGAGCAGCGAGGCCAGCGCGGCGACGATGGCAATGCCGGCGCTGGGACCATCCTTGGGCGTGGCACCCGAGGGGACATGGATGTGAAAGTCGAACTTCGCGTAATCGTCCAGGTCCACTGCGAGCTTTTTGGCATGGCTCCGCAAATAACTCACCGCTGTCTGGGCGCTTTCCTTCATGATCTCGCCCAGGGAGCCGGTGAGCAGCAACTGGCCGCGCCCGCGCATCCGCGTGGCCTCGATGAACAGAATATCGCCGCCCACGGGCGTCCATGCCAGGCCGGTGGCAATGCCGATTTCTGTGATTTTCTCCGCGGTTTCCGCCACAAACGGAGCGTGGCCGAGGAACCCGGGCAAGTCCCCCGCCTCCAGTTTAAGGGTCTTGGCCGAGCCGTTTTGGCTGATGAGCCGGCGGGCCGCCTTGCGAGACAGCGCGGCGATCTCGCGCTCAAGCTGGCGGACGCCCGCCTCGCGGGTGTATTCGCGGATGAGCTTGCGCAGGGCGGCGTCGGCAAAAGTCACATCCTGGCGGGTGAGCCCGTGCTCATGGAGCTGGCGGGGCACCAGAAACCGGCGGGCGATCTGCAATTTTTCCGATTCCGTATAGCTCGGTAACTCGATAACTTCGAGGCGGTCCCGCAGCGCGGCGTGAATGGGCTCCAGCCAGTTGGCGGTGGCGATGAACAACACGCGCGACAGGTCAAACGGCAGGTCAAGGTAATGGTCGGTGAAGGTGTGGTTCTGGGCGGGGTCGAGGACCTCGAGCAGGGCGGCGGCGGGGTCGCCGCGAAAATCCGCGCCGACCTTGTCAATTTCATCCAGCAAAATCACGGGATTGCGGCTCTCCACCCGGCGGAGGGTCTGGATCAACCGGCCGGGCATGGCCCCGACATACGTGCGGCGGTGGCCGCGAATTTCCGCCTCGTCCCGCATGCCGCCCAGCGCGATGCGCGCGAATTTGCGGCCCAGCGCATCCGCCAGGCTCTTGCCCAGGGAGGTTTTGCCCACGCCCGGCGGACCGACCAGGCACAAAATGGGGCCTTTGATTTCCTTGCGCCGCTGGATTACCGCCAGGAATTCCAAGAGGCGGTCCTTGACCTTGGTCAGGCCAAAATGCTGCTGGTTGAGAATTTTTTCCGCGGCGGCGAGATCAAGCTTGTCCTCGGTGCCCTTTTCCCAGGGAAGACTGACAATCCAGTCCAGATAATTGCGGGTAATGCCGTATTCGGCGGCGGCCGGCGGCGTTTGCTGCAGTCGTTCGAGCTCCTGACGGGCCGTCTGACGCACCTCGGCGGGCATCGGGGTGGCCTCGATTTTTTCAAGGAAGGATTTGATTTCCCCGGCATTGGGATCCGTGTCTCCAAGTTCCCGCTGGATGACCCGCAACTGTTCGCGCAGGAAAAAATCACGCTGGCTTTTGGCGAAGGAGGAATTGACGTCGCTCTGGATTTTAGTGCTCAGCGTGAGCACCTCCTGCTCGCGATTAAGCAGCGGCAGCAATTTTTGCAACCGCTCGCGCACGGAGACCATTTCGAGCAGTTTCTGGCGGTCTTCCAGCGACAGATTCAGGTTGGCGGCGATGAGGTCGGCAAAATGGCCCGGGTGCTCGGTGTTCAACGCGGCAATTTTCACCTGCTCGGTGAGTGCGTTGGAGAGCTTGGAGATGTCCTGAAACTGCTGGTGAGCGTTGCGCAGCATGGCTTGCAATTCCACCGTATCCTCCGTCTCATCCCGCAGGAGTTCGTATGAGGCGCGGAGATAGGGCGCGGGCAGGGAGAAGTTGCGCAGGCGGATGCGCCAGAGTCCCTCAATCAGCAACCGCACCGTGCCATCGGGGAATTTGACCATCTTGGACAGGCGGGAAACGCAGCCCACGCTGTGTAAATCGTCCGGCCCCGGCTCGGCCACCTCGCTTTTGCGTTGCAACACCGCGCCCAGCAGTCGGTCCCCCGCCACAATGTCCTCCACCAGTTTGAGGCTCGGCCCGGTTTCCACCAGCAACGGCACCACCGCCCCGGGAAATATGACAATATCGGACAGTCCCAGAATGGGCAGCAAGTCGGGCAGGGAACGGGAGGAAATGCGCGGTGGAATCTCGGACTTTTCAGCTCCAAGAATGCTGATGAATTCCGTTTCCGGCGATGAGATCGTCGTTTCCACAATTAGTTAGATACCCGGGGAGGGAAAAAGTTCACCCCCATTTTCCTTTGGAATTCGATGGCGCGCGGCGGGGTCAATAAATCGGGATTTTGGTCATCTTCGGTTCGACCGGATGGGCGGCGGGAACGTCAATGCGCAGGAAGCCGTTCACGTAAATGGCTTTGGCCTGGCTCAAGTCATAACCCGCCGGCAGGTCAAGCACCGCCTCAAACGGACCATAAGTGATTTCCATCACCAAAAAGCTGCAATGATGCTCGCGGCAGCAATCCGGCCGGGTGCCGGAAATGCGCAGGCGGCTGCCCTCGATCGTAATTTCGAGACTGTCACTTTTCATGCCCGCCAGCTCCGCTTTGATCACTAGTCCGCCCGGAGTCACATAAATATCGGTGTTGGGCGCCCAACGTCCATTAGGCCCGCCATCAAGGGTGGCACCAGGCGTGCCATGAGAAACGTAATGGACCTTTGAACTAACTTTGGTTACAGCCATGATAAATCCTGATTTTACCGCCTCCCGGCAACCGGGCGGACAGATACTTTCCTAAAACTGCGATACTGGAGGAACATAACCGCAAATCTAATTTGCGCAACCGCGAATTTTCCCCGTTGAGTTTTCCCGCCCGGGGCCTACGCTGGGGCCATGGCCAGTATTTTTTGCCACCAACATCGGGTAATTTATGCCGAATGCACCGTCGGCAATCATGTTTATCACGCTCGCTATCTGGATTTTCTCGAGGCAGCTCGCGGGGAATTTCTGCGTTCCCTGGGTGCGCCCGTGATTTTCTGGCAGGAGCAGGACACCATTTTTCCCGTGATCGAAGCGCGATTGCGGTACCAATTTCCCGCCCGCTATGACGATTTGCTCGCCATCGAAGTCTGGCCCACCCTGGTGCAGGGCGTGCGCGTCAACTTTGCCCATCGCGTCCTTAATCCGGATAAAAAGGTGGTCTTGCTGGCAGAGACGTATCATGCCTGCACCGGCACCGGGGAAAAGCCCAGGCGCATTCCCGCCGATCTGGCCGCCCGGCTGGCCGCCCACCTCCCGCCGGTCGCTGCCTAGCACCCGGCACTAGTTCCGCTGGCAAATCTAATTCGCGGTCAACACGCCCCTTTACAGTTGCACAGGCGCGGTTTAAAGTCGCTGCATGGCTGGCGAACACGACGCGACTGAGTTTGTGGACCCTGATTTTGTGACGCATAAGATTCCTTATGCCCCGTCCCCTGCGCCCCGGATTTCCCCTTTCAACCAGGAGGCCCAACGCGCGCCCAACCGCGAGGAAATGGACCGCAAAGTCGTGGACGCCCAGCAAAAACTGGCCGAGCTCAAACGCGCCCAGGAGGAACTGGAGCGCGAACGCGCCGCGTTGGAGGAAGTGCGCCGCCGCCAGAACGAATTTCAAACCGGTCGCCAGGAAATCATTCAAAACCTGACCCGGGGCATGGGCCTGCTGGAGGAGTCCGAGTTCAACGCTCGGCGCGAGGCCGAGCTGATGGCCCGGACCATCGCGGATTTTCGCACCGCCCTGGCCAAAGTGCAGGCTGTTCACGATGAGACCTGGTCCCGCGATTCCTTCAATGTCGAGCTGACACGCGGTCTTACCGCCGTGGAAAACGCCCGAATGGAATGGAACTCCGCCCGTCTGAAACTGCCCTTGCTGGCCGGGGAAAGCGCGCCGGCGGCCGCTATTGCGCCCGCACCGGTCACGCCCGCCGCACTGGCGGCACTGCCGTGGGGTGCCCTTTGCAAACTTGGCCTGGCCTTCACCCTGCCGCTGGTGGCCGTTGGTTTGCTGGCCTTGGGAGCCTTCCTGCTGCTCCTGGCCCACCATTAACCCTGCCGCCTTGATTTCCCATGGGCTGGCTTAAAAAAAAATCGGACCCGGTTTCAGCCCACGCCCGCGCGTTGAACCAGCAGATTGCCTCGCTTGAGGCCCAAATTAAAAAACTGGACACCCAACTGCGCCAGGCTCCCGCCCCCCGGTTGCGCCCCGGTACTCCGCCCCCCGGCACCCCCCCGGCAATGGCAGCCACCGCTCGCGAGCCCCTGTTTGCCGAGGTTAAACAAACCCCCGTTCTGCCCCCGGAGCCGGAGCCTGGCCCGGAGCATTTCAATGAGTTGGGCGGGCGGAAATATGATTTGCCCGCGTTGTGGAATCGCATCCTCAACTACTTGCGGGGTCCCACCACCGCCAATCCGCGCCTGGTCAGCTACCTCGCGGCCGGGGGGGTTCAAGGACTACGACCGATGCGTTACGAAAAACGGGTGGCCCGCCGCCGGTTTTTTGGCCTGGCCGCCCTGCTGTTCCTAATCCTATTCCTAATGCTCTGTCATTATTATCAGAATCATTGAAGACTATGGCCGCCGCCGCCCCGATCCAGTTTGAACTGGTGATCCCCACCGCCCGGGGTGAATTCACCGCCCGTTATTCGGCCTTGGGCCTGGCTAAACTAAACTTTCCTCAGGTTAATGCCGCCCCGCGGCTTCGTCCGCCCATCCCCCATGACCGGCTCCAGCAAATATCCGCGTGGCACCGACTGACTTCCCGGGCGCTCAAAATGGTCCTGGCCGGTCGCGAGCCGCTGGATTTACCGCCCTTGGATGTGACGGTGGGGACCGAATTTCAACGCCAGGTATGGGCCGCCTTGCAACGGATTTCCCGGGGCAAGACGGCCTCTTATGGCGACCTGGCCCGGGACATCGGCCGGCCCAAAGCCTTTCGCGCCGTTGGCGGTGCCTGCGGGGCCAATCCCATTCCCGTGCTCATCCCCTGCCATCGCGCCCTGGCCGCCCATGGCCGGCTGGGGGGCTTTTCCGGCGGGTTGGACTGGAAACGCGCCCTCCTCGCCGCCGAGGGACTGGTCGTGGACATCCCCGCGACCCGCGCCTAGCGTCCCGCGCCGCTTTTTCCATCCAGCGCTTCACGTACTTTCACCGCGAGAGCGGAGACCGTGAACGGTTTGAGCAGCAGTGTCATTCCGGGAGTTACGCCGCCGTGACGGTTAAGGGCGTCGCCGGAATAACCGGAAACTAGAAGAATCTTCAAGTTTGGCCGCAGGGCCAGGATTGCCCCCGCGAGCTGGCCGCCGCCCATGCCCGGCATCACCACATCCGAGAGCAGCAGGTCAATGCTCCCGGCATAACCCTCGGCCAGGCGGAGGGCCTCGTCGCCCCGGGCCGCCTCCAAAACCGTGTAGCCCCGAGCCTCGAGCAGGCACCGGCTCAACTGCCGCACCCCGCGCTCATCCTCCACCAGCAGAATGGTTTCCGTGCCGTTGGGCACCGGTTCCAGCAGGTTCGCAGCGGCCGTTTCGGCGGTCTCACAGGGAAGCGCTGGCAGCAGGATTTTGAAGCGGGTGCCCTGGCCCGGGGTGCTGGTCACCGTGATGTGCCCGCCGCTTTGCTGGATGAAACCAAACACCATGGCCAGGCCCAGGCCGGTGCCCTTGCCGGGCTCCTTGGTGGTGAAAAAGGGCTCGAAGATACGGGCCAGCGTGGCCTCGTCCATGCCACAGCCGGTGTCGGTCACCGCAAGCTCGACATAGTGGCCGGGCGGGGCGGCGGAAGGCAGCCGGCCATCGGCCTCCGAAATGGTTGCCCGGGAGGTGGTCACGGTGATTTTGCCAAATCCGGGGATGGCGTCCCGGGAGTTCACCACCAGGTTGATCAGAGCCTGCTCGAGCTGGCCCGGATCCACCTTGATCGGGGGGAGGCCGGCATCCTGCAACACATTCAGGGTGATGTCCTCGCCCACCAGCCGTTGCAGCATCCGGCTGCAATCCACCACAATCTCGTTCAAATCCAGCTCGCGCGGCTCCAGGATTTGCTGCCGGCTGAAGGCGAGCAACTGGCGGGTCAGCCCGGCCGCCCGTTCCCCGGCTTTTTTGATCTCCCGCACGGAATCCACCTGGCCATTGAGCGCTTCCGGTTCGCCCAGCAAGAGATCACTGTAACCCAATATCACCGTCAGCAGATTATTGAAATCATGCGCCACTCCCGCAGCCAGGCGGCCGATCGCCTCCATTTTTTGCGCCTGCCGAAACTGGGCCTCCAATTGCTTGTGCTCAGTAACATCCTCTTTGACGGCGAGAAAGTGGGTGGTCTCTCCGCGCTGGTTCATAATCGGGGAGATGGCCGCCCGTTCCCAGTAAAGCTCCCCATTCTTTTTGCGGTTGTGAAATTCCCCCAGCCAGGTCCGCCCGCTGGTGATGGCCGCCCACAGTTCCTGGTACCGGGCGGGCTCCAGAGTCCCGGATTTGAGGAGGCGCGGGTTCTGTCCGGTCACCTCGGCAATGGCATACCCGGTTACCTGGGTAAACTTGGGATTGACGTATTCGATGCGCCCTTGGAGGTCGGTGATGACCACCATGGCCGGGCTTTGCTCCACGGCCTGGGAGAGTTTCCGCAGTTGGACCTCCGTTTGTTTGAGCGCCGTGATGTCATGGAACACCCAGATACGCCCATACCGGCGGCCCTGTTTGTCCCGCACCGGGGCCGAATAACGTTCCAGCACGGTTCCGTCCTTGAGCTCGATCTCGTCCCGGCTGGTTTCGTCCGGATGGTCATACAAGTGCCTTACCCGGGCCGCAAAGGCCTCCGGCAAGCATACTTGCGCCAGGATAAAGGCGAGCTGCGCCGCGTCATCCGCCCCGTTGGCAATCGTGGCGGGCAGGTGCCACAACTCCGCCAGCCGCTCGTTTTGAAGGACTTTCCGGCCGTGCTCATCCACTACTAGAATGCCGTCATTGGTCGAATTCAACTGCGCCTCCAGCAGCGCGGTCTTCCAGCGCAACTCCTGGTCGGAACGCTGGCGGGCCGCCTCCCGCTCCCGATCCGCCAGCGCCCGCTGCACCACCGGGACCAGCCGCGTAAGCCGGTCCTTGAGAACATAATCTGTCGCCCCGCTTTTCAACGATTCCACCGCCAGTTCCTCGCCCAATGTGCCGGACACCAGCACAATCGGCAGCATCGGCCACCGCGACCGCACGAGATTCAGGGCGGAAAGGCCGTCAAAACCCGGCACGGCATAGTCGGAGAGAATCAAATCCACGCTGCCTTGTTCGAGCGTGGCCAGGAAATCTTCCCGCGTCTCCACCCGGGTGATCGCACAATTCAAACCGCCGTTTTCCAACTGGGCCTGAATCAACCGGGCATCGTTGGCATCATCTTCCAGATGCAGGATGTGCAAGGGGGATTTCATGGTGCCTTGGGTTTGCTCGTTCCACCAGCGAACACCTTGGGTCGCGGGAGCGAACCGGCCGGGGGTTCATTGATCGCCGCCCAAAACAGGCCCAGACCTTTGATGGCATCCATAAAATCCAAAAAATCCACCGGTTTCACCACATAGGCATTCACTCCCAGTTGGTAGCATTGCACCAGGTCCGGCTCCTCGCGGGACGAGGTCAGCATGATGATGGGAATCGTTTTGAGCATGGCATCCGCTTTGACCGCGCGCAGGACTTCGATGCCGGTCACCCGGGGCATTTTGAGATCCAGCAACACTGCCAGCGGTTCGCCACCCGCCCGCCCCAGGAAATTGCCCCGCCGGAAAAAGTAATCCAGCGCCTCCGCGCCATCGCGCAGCACCATCACCTCGTTGGCCAGTTGGTGCTCGGCCAATGCCGCCAGGGTCAGTTCCACATCCCGCGGATCGTCCTCGACGAGCAGGATTTTTTTGCAAGATACATGCACTTCAGCATTCATAATTTGTCATCTGATTGGAGCGGTAGTGAAAAGGAAAACGTGGCCCCGGCGTCCAGGGCGCCCTCGGCCCGGACTTCGCCGCCGTGGCGGTGGATGATCTGCTGCACATTGGCCAGACCGATGCCCGTGCCCTCAAACTCGGCCTGGCTGTGCAGCCGTTGGAAGACGCCAAATAGTTTATGGGCGTATTGCGGGTCAAACCCCACCCCGTTGTCCCGCACAAAGACCACCGTGCCGGCGTCGGTTCGCGCGCCGATCTCAATGACGGCCGGCGTCCGGGGCGCGGAGAATTTCACCGCGTTGCCAATTAAATTAAGCAGGACCAGCCGCAACAACGCCCGGTCCGCGCGCACCAGCGGCAGCGCGCCCAGGCGCCATTCCACCTGGCGCTGGCGGGTCTCCGCGGCAAACTCCGCCACCACTTCCCGCACCAGCGGTTCCAGTTCAAAGACCGTGGTTTGCAAAGCCACCCGCCCCACCCGCGAGAACGTGAGCAAATCGTCAATCAACGTCGCCATCTTGATGGTAGCCCCGTCAATGACTTCCAAGTAATGCCGGCTGGTGGCGGGCAACTGCGCCCCCGAATCCTTCCGCAACAACTGGACAAAGCCGGTGATATGCCGCAAAGGGGCGCGCAAATCGTGCGACACCGAGTAGGAAAACGCCTCCAGCTCGCGGTTGGCGGCTTTCAACTCGGCTGTTCGTTCGCTCACTCGCTGCTCCAGCTCGGTGTTCAGCCGCCGGATTTTTTCCTCCGCCTGTTTGTGGCTGGTGATGTCCCGGGCAATTTTGGAGGCCCCGGTAATCCGTCCCTCGCTGTCGCGCAGCGGCGAGATGGTCACCGAGACATCAATCCGCCCGCCGTCCTTGCGCACGCGCACAGTTTCAAAATGCTCCACACTTTCCCCGCGCGCGATCCGCGCCAAAATATCCGGCTCCTCCGCCGCCCGCTCCGGCGGGATCAGCAACCGCAACGGTTGGCCCAGCACCTCGGCCTCCCCATACCCAAAAATTTTCTCGGCTCCCCGGTTCCAACTCGTGATGGTGCCTTGCAACGTCTTGCCAATGATCGCATCATCCGAGGATCGCACAATCGCGGCGAGCCGGGCCTGGGCCTCGGCTGCCAGCTTGCGCTCCGTAATGTCCGCCCGAATAGCCAGGTACTGGCGCGGTTTGCCTGAATCGTTTAAAAAGGGCACAATGGTTGTGTCCACCCAGTAATAAGACCCGTCCCGCGCCCGGTTTTTGATCTCCCCGTGCCAGACGTCGCCCCGGCCAATGGTGGCCCAAAGCTGCCGGATAAATTCCTTGGTATGATGGCCGGAATTAATCAGCCGGTGATCCTGGCCGATCAACTCCTCGCGCGGGTATTGCGAAATGTGGCAGAATTTGTCGTTTACGTTCAGAATTTTACCTTGGGCATCAGTGATCGCCACGATGGCATGTTCATCCAAGGCCAGGCGCAGTTCCTGCCATTCGGCCAGCGCCGTGCGCAAGGCTTCCTGTTTTTCCCGCAAGGCCTGGTTGCCGGCCTCGATTTCGCGCGTGCGTTCCCGGACCCGCGCCTCCAGCCGGTCCCGGGCATCCCGCAACCGGCCCTGGAGCTCGCTCATCCATCCCCCCATGACCACGAACACGCCGATGGAAAGAAAGTACCTTGGCTCGGCAATCACAAAGGAACCGCGCGGCGGGATGAAAAAATAAATTACCAGTCCGGTGGACAGGAACGTGGCCAGCCAGCCGCCCAGCCGGCCGCCAATCCATGCGCTGCCAAACACCGCCGGGTAAAACATGAACCACACCAGGGGCTGGATGCAGGCCCACAACCCTTGTTGCACGAGTGCCGCCGCCACCGGGGGGAGGAGCGATAGCAACCATCGCTGATGGCGGGAGAGGGTCATGGTCTCAGGGTTGCTGGGCGGCGGCTTTCTTGGCAAGGCTGGTTCATAGATTAATTAATTTTATATATTAAATATATCTCCCGCCATCATCACGCCCCGCTGTCGCAACTGCTTGCCCGCGATCTTTTAGTCCCGCCAGGCTGCCCGGGTTCAGGCCGTGGCCTCGGCGGGCCGGGCCAGCAACGCCCATTGCAAACTGAGTCCGGGCGTGACGCCGCAAAAATTCTGAATATCCACGGGTTTGACAATATAGCCTTCCGCCCCCAGTTGCTTGCAGGCGCTAATGTCCTTGCTGCGGCTGGATATGGTCAGGACCACCACCGGGATGGCCCGGGTGCGGGGATTGGCTTTGATTTGGCGCAGTACCTCCAGGCCGTCCACCTTGGGCAGCGCCAGATCCAGCAGGATCAAGTGCGGGCGTTGGCCCGTTCCTTCCGGCTGCCGCTCGAAGCCCGCCAGGTAGCTCAACGCGGCGGCTCCGTCGTGCACCACATGGACCCGGTTGACAAGGTTGGCACTGCGCAAGGCTGCGAGGGTCAGTTCCACGTCATTCATGTCGTCCTCCACCAGCAGAATCTCAATCAGCTTGCCCGGTAGAACCTCACGGCTGCCCGTGAGCAGGGTGGCGGCCGAAACACCCAGGGCCGTTGCCAGCTTTTTGATGCTGTTCAGGGAAAGGTTGCGCGCGCCGCGCTCCACGTCCGATATGTAGGTGCGGTGCAATCCCGCGAGTTCGCCCAGTTTTTCCTGCGACATCCCCAACTGGTCCCGCAGCCCTCTGACTTTCGCCCCGAACGATTTATTGCTCAGATTTTCAGGCACAAAATTATTAAAATGAATCCTAATAAGTATTCTCGCGCGCAACAACAGACTATGAGTGACGAATACGCGCTTCAATTTGTGACCGTAACGGGGCCGGGCCGGCGGGTTTTCACCAGCGGTGGGCCCCGCCGCGTTGATAAGTTTAGTTTACTTTTAAATTTAGAAAGAATCAAGCAAAAAGCGAACCCGACGCGGCGGCAGGGAGGCGCAGCTTGACGGCGGGTTGCCCAAGGCTAAAGGCGGAAAACCAGCGGGCGGGTAAAGGTTACCAGCCAGCATTGGCAGGGATTTTAACGTCGCTGCGCCCGGGGATGGGCGCGCTCCGGGGTTTGGTCAACCCGCCTTCAGGATATGCCCGTTGGCGGCGTCCGCTCAGGCAATGCCGAAGCCGCTCATCAACAGGTTGAGGGTGCCAAACGTGACGCCGCCCAAAGCCTCGCGGACCATCGGAATTTGCAGCACAATGATGACCGCGATGAAACCAAACCGCGACAGTTGGTTGTACGTTTCATAGGTCATATTGGTGAGATTGCGCATCACATGCGAACCGTCCAGCGGGGGAATGGGGATTAAATTAAAAAAGCACAGCATGAGGCTCAGCGACGCCCACTGGAGGCACAATCCCGCCATGTCATCCGAATGAATCATTATACCCACCCGCGCCAGTCCCACCAGCACCACGGCGAGCAACAGGTTCATGCCCGGACCGGCCATGGTCACCAAAATGTCGTCCCGCCGGGGATTGCCCAGGTTGTAGGGATTCACCGGCACCGGCTTGGCCCAGCCCACCAGAAACCGCCCCAGGGTCGGGGTCGCGAAAATCATGATCAACGGCACCAGCACCGTGCCCACCGGATCAATATGCACGAGGGGATTCAGCGACACCCGACCCTGAAGTTTCGCCGTGTCATCCCCGCAGCGCCACGCCGTCCAGGCATGGCCAAATTCGTGCAGGGTGAGCAGCACGATCAGCCCGATATAATAAATCAGGCCGTCAATGATGGTTTTTTCGTCCATTGCCCCCACCTTACCGGGTTCGCCACCGGTAGTCGAGGCTGGACGAGCCGGTAAAATCTTTTACCATGTCCGCCACTGAACAAAATTTAACCAGTCGCCATTATGCCATTGCTCGCAGGAAAAACCGGGATCGTCTTCGGCGTTGCCAACAAACGCTCCATCGCCTGGGCCATCGCCCAGGCCTGGGCTCGCGAAGGGGCCCGCCTCGCCTTCACCTACCAGGGCGAACGCCTCAAGGAAAACGTGGAGGAACTTGCCGGCACCTTCGGACCGGACACTCTCATCCTCCCCTGCGACGTCACGAAGGACGAAGACATCGCCAGCGTGTTCAAGTCCGTCGGGGAAAAGTTTGGCACGCTGAATTTGCTCCTCCACTCCGTGGCCTACGCCCCCAAGGACGCCCTGGAGGGGGAATTTGTGAACACCAGCCGCGAAGCCTTCCGCGTGGCGCATGATGTGAGCGCCTATTCTCTGGTGGCCCTCGCCCGTGCCGCTGCCCCGTTGATGACCGAGAGCGGCAGCATCGTGGCCATGAGCTATTATGGCGCGGAAAAAGTCGTGCCCCACTACAATGTGATGGGCGTGGCCAAGGCCGCCCTGGAAGCCAGTACCCGCTATCTGGCCTATGATTTGGGTCCGAAGAAAATCCGGGTCAATTGCATTAGTGCCGGCCCGGTGAACACCCTCGCCGCGCGCGGCATCAGCGGCTTCAGTGAAATGCTGAAACATTACGAGGCCCATGCCCCGCTCAAGCGCAACGTCCTGCCCGAGGAACTCGGCGCCACCGGCGTCTTCCTCGCCAGCGACGGCGCCGCCGCCATCACCGGCCAGGTTCTGTACGTGGACGCCGGCTACCAGATCATGGGGATGTGAAGTTTTTTCAGCATGGCAGCGGCCAAAGCGCCGCTGCCATGAAAAGCGTGGCGACTGACAATAAACCGGTGTCGTGCGAGTCATCCCCAAATTTGGAATTTGAAGTTTGGAGTTTCTCTGGATGTTGGAGCTTGGGGCTTGGATGTTTCGCTAAAACCGCTCTCCTCCGCTCAATAATTGTCCAACAAATGCCAATTCCCGACTGGCGCGAAGCACCAAAGGAGGCCATAGTCCAACTATGAAAGCGGTCATGGCCTTCGTTTGCAGCCTGGTGCTCCTCGTGGCGGCGATGCTGTCGGCGCGGCCATTGGCGCCGTGCGGCGCGTGTCAGCGCGCCTGCTGCCAGGCCGGTCACCCGATGAGTTGTTGCGCCGCCGCCCCGGTGACGGCCTCCCGCCCGGTTTCCATCCCGGTTCGTTCCGTGTCCCAAAATGATTTTTCCCTGCTGGCACTGGCCTTGCTGACCACTTCAGCGCCTGTCGCTGAAGTCCGGCCAGTGTTTTTGCCCGTTCTTCCCCCGGTCACCCTCGCGGGCACCCTGCTCCACGAGCGGCTCTGCGTCCGGCTAATCTGACCCCTCCCCGCTGACACCCGTGGTGTGTCCCGCGCCGGCGCGCGCGTGGCATCCCCCGCCTCTCCCCACGGCTTACAGCTCCCAAAAACTTGATTCCCTTGGTGTTCTCGCGCCCTTGGTCAGTTGGTTTGTTTGTACCAGGTTTAATTATGAAATCAGTCGTCATTTTATCGGTTTTGACCGCCAGCGCCCTGGCCTTCGCCGGCTGCCGGGGTGTCCCGGCGCCGGGTGAAGCGTCGGCCCGCCACAATCTAACTGTCGTCGCCCGCGAGTACCCGGTGGATTTCGACCAGCCGGCGTTGCCGGAGTTGACGGCGGATTCCAGCCTCAGCAATTACCTCGCGTTTGCGCTGGCGAATTCGCCCTCCGTGCAGGCCGCGTTTTATGACTGGTCAGCCGCTGTCGAGAACATCACCGTGGCCCGTTCACGGCCGGATCCCCAATTAACCTTGCAAGCCTATATCACCGACACCCTCACCTCCTTGATGCCGGGACTGGCCTGGAACTTTCCCGGGCCCGGCAAACTGTCGGCACGCGGGCGCGCCGCCACCGCCGCCAGCGAGGGTAAATATGTTGCCTTTGAAAGTGCCGTGCTCCAGACGGTGTTCGACGTGAAAAAAGCCTACTACAACCTGGCCCTGCTCCAGGAACAAGTGCGCCTTAACCAGACTTCCCTCGCACTGCTGGACCAGTTGGAAGCCACCACCCGGGCCCAAAACAATTCCAGCCAGGGATCCCTTGCCGCCGTTTATCGAGTGCAGAGCGACCGCGAGCGCCTGCGCTCCGAACTGGCCAGCCTCGCCGACTCCGGTTCCACGCGCCGGGAAAATTTCAAGGCCGTACTGGGGTTGACTCCGGCCCAACCCGATCCGCCCGTGCCCGCCCATTTTGAAATCAGCCAGCCGGAGCCCGATCCCGCCGCGCTGGAGCGCCTCGCCTTTGCGCGCAATCCCCAACTTCAAGCCATGGCCGCTGAAGTGCGCGGCGCGGAAGCGGGCATCGCCACCGCCTACCGGGACCGGTTGCCGGATTTCAATGCCGGTGTGTCCGCCGAAGTTTATGCGCCGCCGTTTTTCTGGCCCCAAGCAGGCATGACGCTGCCCATTTGGCGCGACAAACTGGCGGCGGAACTGGCCCAGGCCCAAGCCGGCAAACTGGCTGCCGAGAAACGCTGGCAGGCGGCGCAAATCACCCTGGCCGTGACGTTTGCCGAACAGTCATTCACCTGCCGCGAAACCGCCCGCTCGCTGGCCCTGACGGAAGACCGATTGCTGCCCCTGGCCCGCCAGTCGCTGGCCCTGGCCCGGGCCGGCTACCAGGCGGGCACAGTGGATTTTGCCAGCCTGACCGAGGCCGAACGCCTGCCTTTAGAGCTTGAACTCACCGCCGCCCAGGCACGCATAGATCACGCGCTGGCCCTCGCGGAGTTAACCATTTTGATTGCCGGGGTTCCGCCGCCCGGCACACCCATTGCCACCACCAACCCTTGATTTTAGCCCCATGAACTCATCTCTAACCCTCGTTCTCATCCGCACCGGCTGCGTCCTCGCCCTCAGCGGCGCCCTCTTCGTCGCCGGCTGCTCCCGTTCGCCCGCCGCCAGCCCGCCACCCGCTGCCAGCGCAGAAAAAACGCTCTACACCTGCGGCATGCACCCGTGGATCATTCAGGATCATCCCGGGGACTGCCCCATCTGCGGCATGAAACTCGAACCGGTTCATAAAAACAGCGAATCCGGCCAGGCGGCGTCCACCCTGAACCTTGACCCGGCCGCCATTCAGTTGATGAATATTCAGACCACGGAAATCACCCCTGGCCCGTTGCGGCGGACCATCCGCACGGTCGGGACTATTGACTATAATGAAACTGCGCTCGCGGACGTCACCACGAAATTCAAAGGGTGGATTGAAAAGCTCGACGCGGACGCCACCGGCGGGCTGGTGCATCGCGGCGAACCGCTCTTTGAGATTTATTCGCCGGAACTCTATGGCGCGGAGGCGGAATATCTGGCCACGGGGGGGACCAACGCCGATTCCGGCACTGCGGACATGCGCGCCTCCGCGCGGGCGAAATTAAAATTTCTCGACCTCACCGACAACCAAATTGCCGCGTTGGAGCAGGCGGGCCAGCCGGCCCGGACCATGTCCGTGCTCGCGCCCATGGATGGCTTCATCATGGAAAAAGAGGTCGTGGCCGGCCAGATGGTCGAGGCGGGGGCGAAGCTTTACCGGCTGGCGGACCTGGGTATCGTCTGGGTTTATGCCCAGGTGTATGAGCTGGATCTGCCGTACATTCAGCTTGGCCAGGAGGCGGTGGTCAAACTTTCCGCGCTGCCAGACCGGGAATTTCGCGGGCGCGTGACTTACGTGTACCCGGATGTGGATGTCAAAACCCGCACCGCGCGCGTCCGGCTGGAATTTGAAAATCCGGGCTATTTTTTGAAGCCCGGGATGTTTGTGTCGGTGCAAATTGTTTCCGAACTGGCCCCCTCCGCCCTGCTGGTGCCGGATTCCGCGGTCCTCCGCAGCGGGGCGCACAACACGGTGTTTGTCGCCCTGCCCGGGGGCAAATTCGCGGCGCGGGAGGTCGGGCTTGGCCTGGCGGCCGGGAACGACCAGGATGAAGTTGTCAGCGGTTTGGCCGCCGGCGACCGGGTGGTCACCGCCGGACAATTCATGCTGGATTCGGAAAGCCAGTTGCGCGAGGCCATCCAAAAAATGAACGGCCCCGCCGGGGCTTCCCTGCCCGCCACCACTCCGGCACCGGTCACGCCAACACCCGCCGCTGCCAACATCGAAACGGCATCGGTGGTCTATGTCTGCCCCATGCCGGAACATGTCTCCATCACCTACGATCACCCGGGCAATTGCCCGATTTGCGGCATGGCGCTGGTGCCGGTGAACGCGCAGGAACTCCAGCGGCTTCAGCCCGGCGGCAAGGTGCTCTACTACACCTGTCCCATGCCGGAGCACAGTTACATTCACTCCGACAAACCCGGCAAGTGCCCGGAATGCGGCATGACCTTGATTCCCGTGATGGCGCCGCCGGACGCCCCCAAACCCGTGCCGGCCAGCCAGGCCGTCGCCCACCAATTGTACACCTGTCCGATGCATCCCGAGGTGATCTCGGAAGAACCCGGCAAATGCCCCAAATGCGGCATGAATCTGGTGCCGGTGCCCAGCCCCGCGAATAAATAAGGCCTCACCATGCTCAAACGCATCATAGATCTGTCGCTTCGGAACCAGTTCCTCGTGCTGCTGGCCACACTGGCGCTCGTGCTCGGCGGGGTTTATGCGACCCGTAACATCCCGCTGGACGCCATCCCGGATTTGTCGGACACGCAGGTCATCATCTACACGCCTTGGGAGGGTCAGGCGCCGAACATTGTGGAGGACCAGGTCACCTATCCGGTCACCACCAAAATGCTCTCGGTGCCCCGCGCGAAAGTCGTTCGTGGCTATTCGTTTTATGGGTACTCCTTTGTCTATGTCATCTTTGAGGATGGGACGGATCCGTATTGGGCGCGCAGCCGGGTGCTGGAGTACCTGAGCGGCCTCGGCAGCCAGTTGCCCCGGGGCGTCACGCCGACGCTCGGTCCCGACGCCACCGGGGTGGGCTGGGCGTTCATGTATTCCCTCAACGCCACCAACCACAACCTGGCCGACCTGCGCTCGATGCAGGACTGGTATTTGAAATATCAACTCACCGCCGTGCCGGGCGTGGCGGAGGTCGCCTCCATCGGCGGGTTTGTGAAACAATACCAGGTGACGGTGGACCCGGCCAAATTGCGTGCTTACAACCTCTCGTTAAGTGAAGTGAGCACCGCCATTGAGCGCAGCAACGGCGAGGTGGGTGGCCGGTCCATTGAACTGGCCGAGCGCGAATTCATCCTGCGGGTCAAAGGCTACCTCACCAGCCTGGACGATTTGAAAAAAGTGGCTGTGGGCGTGGGACCCAACGGCGTGCCCATTCTCTTGCGCGACGTGGCCAACCTCCAGTTCGGACCCGACGAGCGCCGGGGCATCGCCGACCTGAATGGCGAGGGCGAGACGGTGGGCGGCATTGTGGTGGTGCGTTACGGCGCGAATGCCCGCGAGGTGATTCAAAACGTCAAGCAGCGGCTGGCGCAGGCCATGCAGTCTCTGCCGCCCGATGTGCGGGCGACGGTCATCTATGATCGCACGGCATTGATCAATCGCGCTGTGGCCACGCTGGAGGAAAAGTTACTGGAGGAAAGCATCGTCGTGGCCTTGGTGTGCCTCGTGTTTCTCCTCCATTTGCGGAGCGCCCTCGTGGCCATCATTATTCTCCCGGTCGCGGTGCTGGCCTCCTTCCTCGTCATGTTTGGCCAGGGCCTTTCCTCCAACATCATGTCGCTGGGCGGCATCGCCATTGCCATTGGCGCGATGGTGGACGCAGTCATTATCATGATCGAAAACGCTCACAAACACCTCGAGCGAGATCAGGGCAAAAAGCCGCACTGGGACATCATTCGCGACGCGGCGGTGGAGGTGGGGCCGACGTTGTTTTATTCGTTGCTCGTCATCACGGTGTCCTTCATTCCAGTGTTTACGCTGGGCGATCAGGAGGGGCGCCTGTTCAAACCGCTGGCCTTCACCAAAACTTATTCCATGGCCGCCGCCGCGCTGCTCTCCATCACGCTGGCCCCGGTGCTGATGGGTTGGTTCATTCGCGGCCGGATTCCGCGCGAGGAAAATAATCCGGTCAATCGCCTGTTAATCTGGTTGTACCACCCCGTCGTGTGCCTGGCCATCCGGTGGCGCTGGCAGGTGCTGGTGCTCGGGGCGCTGATCGTGGGCTGGGTGTTCTTCCCCTGGAACGCGCTCGTGGCGCGGCAGTTGCCGGCCGGCCCGGCCCGGGATGCGGCTTTCGCCATTGGCCGGGCTTTTCCGTATCAAAGCATCGGCTCGGAGTTCATGCCGCCGCTAAACGAGGGTGACCTGCTCTACATGCCCACAACGTTCCCCGGGCTTTCACCCGCCAAGGCGCGCGAATTGATCCAGGTCACGGACCGCGTCATCAAATCCTTTCCCGAGGTGGAAACTGTTTTCGGCAAGGCCGGCCGCGCGGAAACGGCCACCGACCCCGCTCCCATGGACATGATTGAAACCACCATCCGGCTCAAGCCCGAAGCCGAATGGCCGGCGGTGGACATCCACGATAGCAATGGCCGCGTGGTCGCCCACCGGCGCCGCACCCCGGATGAATTGATCGAGGCCATGAATGACGCCGTGCAAATTCCCGGCCTGAACAACGCCTGGACCATGCCCATAAAAACCCGCATTGACATGCTCTCCACCGGCATCAAAACCCCGGTGGGCATCAAGATTGCCGGGCCGGACTTGAACGTGCTCGAACGTATCGGCACCGAGGTTGAGGCCGTCGTCCGCCAGGTGCCCGGCACCGCCAGCGCCTTCGCCGAGCGGGTCACCGGCGGGCGCTACATCGAGTTCGAAATTGACCGCGACGCCATTGCCCGCTATGGCCTGAACATCGCCGATGTCCAGGACGTGCTGTCGGTCGCCCTGGGAGGCATGCCCCTGACGACCACGGTGGAGGGCTTGCAACGTTATACTGTTAACCTACGCTACGACCGGGATTTTCGCTCCGACCTGGATTCGCTCCGGCGTGACATCGTCGTGCCAACGCCCACCGGCGCGCAAATTCCCCTGGGTGAGCTGGCCGCCATCCGGGTCGTGGACGGTCCCATGTCCATCAAAACCGAGGGCGCCGTGCCCAATGACTGGGTGTATGTGGACATCCATGACATTGACGTGGGCACCTATGTGCAGAATGCCATGCAGGCGGTCAACGGGGCCATGGCCGCCGGACGAATCCAACTGCCGCCGGGGTACAACCTGTACTGGAGCGGCCAGTACGAATATATGCTGCACGCCCGGGCCCGATTGATGATCGTCGTGCCGCTCACGCTGCTGATTATTTCGCTGATCATTTACCTGAACACTCGTTCGCTCTTCAAAACGGCCATCGTCCTCCTGGCCGTGCCTTTCTCCCTGGTCGGCGCGTTCTGGACGCTGTATTTGCTGCACTACAACATGAGCGTGGCGGTCTGGATCGGAATTATCGCCCTGGCGGGACTGGACGCCGAAACCGGCGTGATCATGCTCCTCTACCTCGAACTCGCCTACGCGGAGTGGCAGGCGCAGGGACGCTTGCGCACGACCGGCGATTTGCAAGCGGCCATTTATCACGGCGCGGTGCAGCGGCTGCGGCCGAAAGTCATGACCGCCTGCGTCATCATCGCCGGCCTCGCCCCCATTCTTTGGAGCCACGGCACCGGCGCGGATGTCATGAAACGCATCGCCGCGCCCATGGTCGGCGGCATCACCACCTCCACCATCATGGAGCTCATTATCTATCCGGCAATTTTCTATTTATGGCGCGCGCGATCACTGCCACGGGAAGGAGCGGTGGAATGAAGCGCTCAAGGCCAAGCCACCATGCACCAGTTGATGGGTTCCTCAATCGCTTGGGAATTAGAGATTTCCACCGACCGCCATAAAATGTCGAGGGATTTGCCATGGTCCGGCGTATCAATACTGGAGCCACCGCTCCCATGAATACCTATGAATGAATCAAATGATGATCTGCGGCTGCGGCAATTGCTGCGCGAATCACGCGGCCGCGAACGACTGCCACCCCGTTTCCACGAACGCGTCTGGCAACGCATTGCGACCGCGGAAAAATCCGCCGCCGCCCGCCCGGCTTTTTCCTTGGCTGCCTGGCTTGCTGCCTTTGTCGCCACCCGCACCCGGGCTGCGGCGTGGGTCGTCCTGCTATTGGGGATCAGTGTGAGCACCGGCTACCTGGTGGGCGGCCATGCATCCGCCCGCTGGGACGCGCAATTATCCCGCCAGTACGCTGCCTCCATCAATCCCTACCTGGCGGACAACCGGTGAAAGCACATTCCCTCATGAAACGTGCGCTCATCATCCTAACTTTGGGCGTGGTGCTCAGTGTTGTGGGCGGGGGGGCGGCTTATGTTCACCGAACCGCCCCTGAGCGCGCCATGGCGTGCTGCAAGAATCCGGAAATGGCGTGGCTGCAGCACGAATTTCAGATGACGGACGATCAGCTTGCCCGCGTGCAAACACTGCATGCCGGTTACCAGGCTGGCTGCCGGGAAATGTGCCGCCGCATCCAGGCGACCAACGACTTGGTACGCGCCGAATTCATTGCGCCCGACGCCGACACGTTGAAAATGCAACGTCTGCTGGCCGACGCCGCGAATCTGCGCGGCGAATGCCAGTGGCACATGACCGAATATTGCCTGGCAGTGAGCCGGGAGATGTCTCCGGCGCAAGGGAAGCGCTATCTCCAATGGGTGTGCGACCGCGTGCTGACCATGCCCGGCAATGCCGCGATGCCGAACCCGAGTGAATCCGGGCATGGAAACTGACCCCGATAACACCGATGCCCTCGATGCGGCGGACATGAGCCGTCTCGCCGCCGGTCATGACGCGGCCTTGAACGACCTCATGAGCCGTCACGCGCCGCGCCTGTTCAACTATCTCCTCCGCCAGTTGCATAATGAAGGGGATGCCGAGGATGCCGCCCAAGAAAGCTTCGTACGCGTGTTTCAGCACCGGCACAAGTTTGATTCCCGCCACCGGTTCACCCCCTGGCTCTACACCATCGCCACCCACCTGGCGCGCGACCGTCAACGCCACCATGCCCGTCATCCGGCTGTTTCGCTGGAAGCCGAAAACGAAGCAACGGGAGGCGAACTGAAAGACCAGGTGGCCTCCAGCCTGCCCGGCCCGGCGGAACAAATGGAAAGCAGCGAACGTGCCGCCGTCGTCCGCCTGGCATTGGCGCAATTGCCCGACGACCTGCGCGAACCCCTGCTGCTATCCGAATACGAAGCATTGTCCCACCAGGAGATCGGTGATATTCTTAGCTGCTCCGCCAAAGCCGTGGAAATGCGGCTCTATCGCGGCCGCCAGCAGCTTCGCCTTCTGCTCGCTAAATTGCTTTAAATTATTTTGAGGGATGCACCCCGGGGCGGCGTATTAATAACATAAGACGGAAACAAATTCCGTTAAAATAAAAATCAAACAACTAATAAAAAGACTATGAAAATCTATAAAATCGCCCGCTTCGTTCTCGGTGCCGGAATCACCCTCGCCCTGGCCGCTGTCATCACCCTGCCGCTGAGCAGCTCGGCGGCGGATCATTTGAAAGGCGGACAACTCCAGATCGGTGAACGTACCGCTCAAGTCCAGGCGTTGCCGCCGTTGGACCTGACCACGATTTCCCCGGCCTGCTCTTCCTGCACCAACGTCATCAAACCCTTTGCCACCAGTGCCGGTCGCGGTGCCTTTGTCAAAACGGGCGTGACGGTCACCCACCTGTGCCCGTCCTGCAAGACGGCCACCGTCACCTCGGGCACCGGCAAGGCCCGGGTGGCCGCCACGGTCCACACCTGCGGCAATGGCCTGACGCCCGCCTGTTGCAGCGGCATGGCGGCCATGTAATTTAACCCTTAACCACCATCAACCCAAACCCGGCGGACAGGCTCCAAAGCTGTCCGTCCTTTTAATTAGCCAAATATGAATAAACTAATATATATCCTCCCCGTGGCCATTATCACCGCCGGTTCCGCCCTGTTGCTATTGTCGGGTTGCAGCGATCAATCGGTCACCCCTCCCGTTGCGACCACCAATAACGTGACCGTCCCCAGCACTAATAACGTTCCCGCTCCCGGCACCAATGTGTTGTACACCTGTCCCATGCATCCGCAAATCGTGACGAACAAACCGGGCAATTGCCCGCTTTGCGGCATGGACCTGGTGCCCAAAGAATAAACGCCCCGCCAGGGGCATCGTGGAAAAAAAGACTCGCCTCCCCGGGCCTGATTTCCCACGATGCCCCGCGTGCAACCGGCTATATCCAGTCCCGCCGCCGCGCAATCAGCGGACTCCGGCGAATACGAACTGCCCGTCAACGGCTTCCCCGGCACGCCCGAGGAGAAGGACCGCCAGTGGTTCGAGCAATGCTATCGCGGTGATTCGCAGCGCCAGCTCACCCTGCGCGCGGTGGCCATTGGTGGCTATATTGGAATGTTCACGGCAGTTTCAAACCTTTACACAACTCTCAAGATCGGATGGTCGTTTGGGGTTTCTATTACTGCTTGCGTGTTGTCTTTTGTGCTTTTCAACAGTTTTATTCAATTTGCAAAAATAATCCAATTTTTGCTCCTGAAATTTTCAAACTTTGTGGGTTGGAATTATAGAAAAGCTTCTTTTTGTGCTCATTTAATGTTTTTCATTGGCGTCACCCTGAGCCAATTCATGCTGATTACCGTAAATTTTTATTACATACGACCTTTGATTTGTCACTCAGTTTTTGAAAACGTTTTTATTACAATCCTTTACTTAATCTCTTTGTTTTGGTGGGTTTATATAAATTGGCATTTTTCCCAAGCGCTGTTCGTTGCACTCCCTGAAAACATGTCAATACTGGAAAACAACTGCATGCAGTCCACCGCCTCCGCCGCCGGCTCCTCCACCGGTTCCACCCTCGCCACCGCCCTGGGCGCACTCCTGCTGGTCAATGGCTTCCAGCAACCCTGGCCGGTCGCCGCCGCCTTTGTGTTCTTCACCGCCGCCCTCGGGGTGTTTCTGGCCATCCCCATGAAACGCCAGATGATCAACCACGAGCAGCTCCGGTTTCCCACCGGCATCGCCACGGCGGAAACCCTCCGCAGTTTG
>Ga0182012_10001712_pt1 | contig 23946 bp, 18 predicted proteins | sample 612S2SmetaG_FD_120486 | JGI IMG/M metagenome (GOLD analysis project Ga0182012, IMG submission 120486) | Permafrost microbial communities from Stordalen Mire, Sweden - 612S2S metaG | ecosystem: Environmental > Terrestrial > Soil > Wetlands > Permafrost | place: Sweden: Stordalen | collected... | reverse complement strand
GCAATCGCCTGGCAAATGCTCTCAAACCCTTCGCCAAAACTCTCGCGTCGGTGCGCCGTCACCACAATCAGCTTGCGCGCCGGATCAAGAGGAATGTTGATGCCGCTCAGCTTTCCCGCTTCCAGCGCATCGCGAATCGAAAGCACCGCATCAATACCCGTATTCCCCGTGACTTGAATCGATTCCGGCGTCACGCCTTCATTCCGCAGATTCTGTCCCGACCATTCCGTAGCCGCAAAATGCAGCGCCGCCAGCCGGCCCGTCACCACGCGATTCATCTCCTCCGGGAACGGCGCGTTCATATCGAATGTGCGCAGCCCTGCTTCCACATGAGCAACAGGTACGTGCGCATAGAACGAAGACAGTGCCCCGCAAAGTGTGGTGGTGGTGTCGCCCTGCACGACGGTTAGCGAGGGTCGCGCATCGGCCAGCACCGGTTCCAAACCGGCAATCAGGCGAGCACTTAAAGCCGAGAGCGTTTGCCCCAGCCGCATCAGATCAAGATCGAAATCAGGTTGAACGCCAAACACCCCAAGCACTTGGTCAAGCATCTGCCGGTGCTGTGCCGTCACGCAGACGAGAGTCTCCAACCCACTCTGCTGTTGGAGCTTCTGAACAAGGGGACAAAGCTTGATGGCTTCGGGCCGCGTTCCAAAAATCACAAGAACGCGGGGTTTGACTTGGTGTTGCTGGGGGATGTTGCTACTTGTGACGGTATGTGATGCGTCCCTTGGTGAGGTCGTAGGGCGACATCTCCACGGTTACGCGATCACCAGCTAAAACTCTAATGCGGTTACGGCGGAGCTTGCCCGCTAAGTGGGCCAAAACCGTTCGATCCTGATCCAACTGCACGCTAAACAGCCCGGCCGGGAACTTTTCAACCACTGTCCCTGTTACCTCAATACTATCTTCTTTACTCATTCGCCCCCAGAATTTGGAATGCAGATTTGTGGAAAGTCGTGTAATAACGCCAAAAATCCGCTATCGGCCAGTATAGCGCAAAAAGAGGGGTAGGATTAAGGGCGTAAGCGCGTTGCCCGACTGGGACTGGCGTACCCTCGTAGGAGAAAAGCGTCTGGTTTAACCTAGTTCGGGAAGTAAGTATTAAAAAATGAGTGCCTCTGCGGCAAACAGCGAGTTCCGGAAAAAGAACGTTTTGGTGGTCGGCGCCGGCCGCGGAATCGGCAAACGCATCGCCCTTGGGTTTGCGCGCCACGGAGCACGCGTTGCGCTGGTGGGCCGCAGTAAAGCTGAAATTGATTTAGCTCATATTGAAATCGAGCAGGCGGGCGGCAACGCTCTGCGCATTCGGGCGGACGTGACCGATCCTGAGCAACTCACTCTTGCCGTAAACCGCGCCACCGTAACGTTTGGCGGACCCATTGACGTCCTCGTATGCGCCGCCGGCATCCCAGGGCCTTTGCAGCCCTTTCTGCATACCTCGATCAAGGCTTGGACCGAAACCATTCAGGTTAATTTGATGGGCGTGACGCACTCCTGCCGCGCGGTGCTGCCTTCCATGATCGAGAAGCGCGCCGGCAAAATCATTGCGCTCACCTGCGACAGTGACTCTTTGCCGAAAGCCAACTTCTCGGCCTATTCAACTTCAAAAACAGCAGTCGTTCGGTTTGTCGAAGCGCTGGCGTGCGAGGTGGTCGATCACAACGTCCAAATCAACTGTTTTGATCCTGGTCCGGCCTACACCAACCTGACCGACGAAATTATTCGTGCAGAAAGCCGACTGGAAGCCCCGGTGGTGGCGGCGGCTAAAGAGACGCGGCGGACCGGCGGCGTTTCTGCCGATCTGCAATTGGCCATGATCTCCTTCCTTGCGTCCGAACAGAGCAACCATATCAGCGGCAAACTCATTCACGTAACGGACGATTGGCAGAAGTTGAAGAACGCTACGCTTCGGCCCGATGCTTTAACGTTGCGACGCCTTTCGTCGAAGTAGGACTGTCAAAGCTCCACGATTAATCCGTCCGGATTTTTCTGAGGTCTATCCGAATTACGCCGATCTAACTGGGCGGAGGCAATTGGCCGATAGGCCTGTTGAGGTCATGCCGATAAACTCACCCAAAGCGTTGCTCACTCGCCACATGGCGGCGTGGACCCCAATCGGCTTCAGTTGGTGGGTCTTAACGTGAAATGAGCGCCATTCCGACCAGTTCAGTTAAGAATCGCGTGCAGCGGTTTCTTTTTGTTGCGGCGATTTACTTCGTCAGCGACCGCGCTGGTGCTCTGATGGCCAATCCGGCGACCCATATCTCGCCCGTATGGCCCGCGGCCGGAGCCTGCATTGCCGCGCTCTACTTTCTTGGCATTCGCTTCTGGCCTGCCGTTCTAGGCAGCGCGCTCGTTGCCAGCGCCTGGACGCCGGGGCTCGGCTGGGAGATCGTGCCATTTGCAATCAGTAACTGCTTAGAAGCGGTTGTGGGAGCGGTGGTACTGCGGTTTGTCTTTGACCGCGTTCGTGGGAAACCTAACTTTCGCGCCGCTCTCGCCGTCGCTGCGACGGCCATCGTTGGTCCTTTGGTGGACGCTTTCCTCGGTGCGGCAACTCTCAAATGCTGGCTCGGTTTGTCAAGTCCGGAATTTTGGTCAAGTCTCATGTCCTGGTGGGCCGGGGACGCCATCGGTGTGGTAACGGTTCTGCCCGCCATACTGGCGATTCATCATTTCTGGCGTACGCCACACAAACGCTTTGTTGCAGGCTTGCATTGGCGGCTTGTGCTTCTTGTCTGCTGCACGGTGGTTATGGGCTCGATGGTCTTTTGGAGTTCCTGGGGAAGCGTTGGTTTGTTCCTCCTCTTTCCAATGCTGCTGGCCGCCGCTATTTTGCTCGGTGCCACGGGCGCAAATACCGCCGCGCTGTTGCTCGTCTCGATCGGCGCCAGTTCTACCTGTCTTCAGCACGGGCCCTTTGTGAATGGATCGCTCGAACAAAACCTATTGCATTTAGATTTGTTTGCCGCTTCTGTCCCTCTGGCAGCCATGCTGCTGTCAGTTCTTGGTGAAGAAGGAAGTCTTCTTTGGCCCGGTGTCGTTCTGCTGGCGGGCTGCTCTCTCAGCGGGTCGCTGTTTTCTGGCCTCACTCGCCAGCGTCTCGAGTTTGACGAAGCGCAGTTTAAACGCCTCCAAGTCAATTCTGAGAAAGACATGCAGCAGCGGATGGAAACCTACACCGAGGCGCTCATAGGCAGCGTCAGTTTCCTCTCTGTTTCCGGCCAAATTAGCAGCGATCAATGGCGGACTTGGGTTGAATCGCAAGGCCTGCTGGATCGCTATTCGGGGATTCGTGGCATCTGTGTGGTGGAAGTGGTGCAAGACAGCGAGATGCAGGCCTTTCTTCGAGACGCTCGCACCCGCTTGTCGCCCGATTTTACAGTCAAAAAGATGCCGGACGCCAATCAATTGGCGCATCTTCCTTTTCACTACGTGATCACGCTGGTTGAGCCTGACAAGGATCAGTTCGTTCTTGGCCGCGATTTAACCACAGAAAAGAGTCGTTTGGCAGCGGCTTTCGAGGCTGCGGCGTTGGGTAAACCAACAATGACTCGCCGTATCGGGATTTCGAGAGATTCTCGTCGGCCGACCCGGCCGCTGATGCTTGTGCCCGTGTACCGGTCTGGTGTTCCCCTCAGAACTCCGGAGGAACGGCGACAGGCCGTGGTCGGTTTCGTTTGTGCGCAATTCATTGCCGAGAATTTTTTCAAGGGCGTTCTTGACCGATTAGGCCGCCAGCTCGACGTGGATGTTTTTGAAGGCTCATCGACCGCCCGTCAGGACTGGATTTTTGGCACGCGTGACAAGCCCGCGGACAAGTTCGCAATGACAACGCAGATCACGCTGCTGGGGCGTTCGCTGACCGTGGCCTGGAATCGTGGTCCTGGTTTCGTCTGCCAGCAGGCTACCGGCGCCATTTGGGCCAGTTCCTGCATGGCTGCCCTTACCCTCCTGTTGGCGTGTCTGGTCACCAGTCTGCAATCCGTCGGCACACGCGCCAATCGAATCGCGGCCGAACGGACCGCCGCTCTTGCTGCCTCGCGAGATCAACTTGCCTCCGCTCTTTGCGCTGCCGATGCTGCCAGTAACGCTAAGAGCGAATTCCTGGCGGTCATGAGCCACGAAATCCGCACTCCCATGAACGGCATCCTGGGCATGAATGCCCTGCTGTATCAGACCAGGCTGACGGCCGAACAGAACGAATACGTGCAAGCCATCCAACTCTCCGGTGAAGGCTTGCTCACTCTGATCAACGATATCCTTGATTTTTCTAAAATAGAGGCGGGCGAACTTCCTTTGGAAGCCGCGCCCTTTTCGTTGCGGCAGAGCATCAGCGAGTGTACGACTCTTCTTGCACCCCGAGCCGCCGCCAAAAATCTCGAACTCACGTTGAATTGCGACCGGCAGGTACCCGATTACGTCAGCGGCGATCTGTGCCGCCTACGCCAAGTTCTACTGAACCTGATTGGCAACGCGATCAAGTTCACCCACACCGGGCATGTCCGCATTTTTCTGAGTTGCCTCGAAAAGTCCACAAGCGAATGTAGGATTTCGGTATCCATCGAAGACACCGGCATCGGCATACCCGAGCATGTGCAAGCAAAACTATTCGAGCGGTTTTCGCAGGGGGATGCATCCACCACGCGGCGCTTCGGCGGTGCCGGTCTAGGGCTGGCCATCTCCCGAAATCTCATTGAGTTGATGGGCGGAGCGCTCGCCTTCCAGAGCAAGCCGAATGAGGGGTCCACCTTTACCTTCACCCTTCGGTTGCCGATCTGCGAGGCACCTTTGCCCGGGTTGCCATCCGTGCCGCGCTCGCCGCTGGCCCAATCGCGGATTCTGCTATTGGACGACGGCGCAAGCGAGGCGAACGATATTTCTCATTACCTGCAGCGCATTGGCTTGCGTCACCAGCTAGCCCGCACATCGGAAGACGCCGTTATCAGCTTGCGCGAAGCACGTCTCTCCGACGATGGCTACAACATTGTCCTCGTGCCCGATTCCATGGCCGGGTCCCTCTTGGCCCTGAACCGCGCCATCGAAGGCGATCCCCTTCGCCGGAAAGTTTCTCTTATTCTCATCCGAAATACGCCCGCTACCGATGTTCCGCCACACGCGGTCGAAGGTCGCTTTACCGACACCATTGACACGCCTTTGGATGCGGATAAAGTTTTCGAAGCGCTCGCCCGGGCTTCAAAACCCGAGGTTCGCGAGCAAACTGCTTCTCCTGATCCTTCTCCTCCACTCAAAGCATCGGCGAAGGCGCACATCCTGATCGTTGAAGATAATCCCATCAACCAGAAACTCGCCAGGCGACTCCTGGAAAAACAGGGCTACTCGGTGGAAGTGGCCGACAACGGCCGCGAAGCGATCCAGAAGTGGACCGCCGGGGTTTTTGATCTGATCCTCATGGATTGTCAAATGCCAGAAATGGACGGTTACGAGGCAACGCGCGAAATCCGAGCCAAGGAAGCGGGAACCAAACACATTCCGATCATTGCTGTAACGGCAAATACCATGCTCGGCGACAAAGAAAAATGCCTCGCCACGGGAATGGACGCTTTCGTTCCTAAACCTATAAAAACAGAAGTCTTAGCGGAAACGATCGAACAATTTCTTGCAGTTTCGGCTGGCGGTACCAGTATTACTTCTTGATTAAATATTTGCAACTTTTCAGATCACTGTGGCACAAGTTAGCATCCGCGTGTTACGCTCAGAAAACTCGTTCAAGTAGGAGTACTTTCGAAGGGTCAGACAATTGTTCCGATTGCTCACAGGCCAACAGCGCAAAATGGTCCCATCAAGACCTAATCGAGGTCACAGCCTCCGACGCATCCACTCTTCCGCACTCACCTTTCTGGTTAGTTTGACGGTTGCGGGTTTGTGCCCTCCTGCTTTATTCGCTTCATCTTTATCAGACGAAGTAGAAGTTCGCCTCAAAACTCCCTTAACAAGCTACGCCACGAAGACGGGAACACCCTTCGAATGCGTCGTTCTGCGTTCGTGGGTTTCCAATAATCTCGTCGTCATCCCCCAAGGCGCAATCATCCATGGGCATGTTGGCAAAGTAACGTCTGTGGGCTTGGGCATTGTGCACGAGCGCGCAAAAATGGATTTGGTTTTTGACGACTTCGTTACGGAAGATGGCCGCCATTTTCCTTTAGCGGCCACGCTTGCTTCTGTCGATAATGCGCGCGAACAAGTGAAGGCCGGGGTTGTTCGCGGCGTGCTTGCCGCCAATCAGCCCAATGAATTGGTTTTTGGGATGTGGAGCTCGCCGTCGCTGGGCATGCTGTCCCGCACGTTAGTCGGCTTAACCGGTTTGAGTCATCAGATCTCCAGCGGGCTGTCGCTTGGACCGGCCGGCGCCGCCGGAATGGTGGTTTTACGCCTCGCGATCTTCCGCTTTCCTGAACCAGAAATACAGTATGCGCCCGGTGTGGATATGCGCTTGACCGTTAACCCTGCGCTGCAGCAAGGTGTGCAAGAAGCGCCGGCAATTGCTCTTTCCGCTCCAGATGGCGTTTCCGAATGGCTTCGCAAAGAGCCATTTGGCATTGATCGCCGCGACAACCGGCCCGTCGGCGATATCGTCAATCTCGCGTTCCTTGGCTCCCGCCAGCAATTGGAGCATGCGTTCACAGCCGCCGGCTGGGCGCCCGCCGATCCGCCCACGCGCAAGACTAAGAAACAGGCTTACTACGCCTTCAACGCAATGCGCGCCTATGCCAACGCCCCCGTCTCCGCTCTTTTCTACAAAGGCATGTTGCCGGAAATTGTCTTTGAGAAATCCCTCAACACCGTAACCAAGCGCCATCACATTCGTGTCTGGTACGCCGGTGTCGTTGACGGTCATGAACTATGGCTCGGCGCAGCCACTCATGATACCGGTGGCACGTTTAATCCTCACTACTTCCGCTTCACACACAAAATAGACCCCAACGTCGATGACGAACGGGACAAGATCGTGACCGACCTGCGCTTTGCCGGCTGCGCCGATCCAGAGATGCGCGTGGATCGTCCCTCCGCCGCCTCGAATGGCCTCGACCGCAATAGTCTTACCGACGGCTCCGCCACCGTGCTCTCCCTCACGGATTGTCAACCCAACAACGCTGCACCGTTTTTGTTCACGAAACCCGGCAACATCGTGAGTCGTCTTGTGCGCCGCATGATTCTCGAGGCGCGCAATCACGTGGAGCGCGAGAATCCTTATTACTGGACTTTTGAAGCTGTTATGCACGTAAAGAATCACGTAGTCCAGTCCAATAATCAAGCCGGCAAAGCCACCAACTAGCTATCGGCGTTATCCTCTGTGGTACGTTCTTAAGCGCACCGCTACTATGCTTCCACTTCGCGCGACTTTCTATTTTCTTTTGGCATTGCCCATCTGTGCAGCCGACTTCCGTCCTCCCGCCGTTCCTCTCGTCACCCACGACCCCTACTTCAGCATCTGGTCCATGGCGGACCACCTCACCGATGCCCCCACCAAACACTGGACTAACACCGTACACTCTCTTACCAGCGTTGTGCGCATCGATGGCAAGCCCTTTCGCGTTATGGGAACCGAGCCGCGCGGCGTCGCTCCGCTGGAGCAAACACGCGTCGAAGTGCGTCCCACCACTACCCTCTATCAGTTCGCCGGAGCAGGGATCCAACTCACTCTGTCCTTCGTTACGCCCGCTCTCCCCGCCGATCTGGACGTACTCTCGCGCCCAACCACTTACATCACCTGGAAAGTCCAGTCCACCGACGCCCACCCTCACCAAATCGAAATCTACTTCGACGCCGGCTCCGAAATCTCGGTTAACACCCGCGATCAGCCCGTCGTCTCTTCGCGCTTCCGCATAAACGGTCAAGACCTTCTACGGGTGGGCACTCGCCAACAAAGCATGTTGGAAAAATCAGGCGACGATCTGCGCATCGATTGGGGCTATCTCTACTCCTTTGCTCCCGCAGCCGCCGGCACATCCGACGTCCTCTCCACGCGCCCCGAAGCACTGAAATCTTTCGTCGCCTCTGGGCACTTGCCAGAGAATGACGATCTCCGCCCCTTCCAGCCCTACGCCCAACCCAATCCCGTACTCGCGCACGTCTTCGCGCTCTCGGCCGTAGACAAACCCATCTCCCGTTACCTCGTGCTCGCTTACGACGACGAATTTTCCGTTGAATATCTGAACCGCCGTCTGCGTCCCTACTGGCGTCGCAATGGCGATGGCGTCGCCGAACTCATGTCCTGGGCTCTCCGCGACTACGAAAAGCTCCAGGAGCGTTGCGATCGTTTCGATGAGTCGTTGATGGCCGATCTCAAAACCGCCGGTGGCGAAGAATATGCCCGCCTCTGTTCACTCGCCTTCCGCGAAGCCATCGCCGCACACAAACTGGTAGCCGATACCGATGGCACCCCGCTCTTCTTTTCCAAGGAGAATTTCAGCAACGGCTCCATCGATACGGTCGACGTCGCTTATCCCAGCTCGCCGTTCTTCCTCTTATTCAATCCCACGCTGCTCGAAGCGCAACTCCGTCCCATCATGGAGTACGCCAGTCTGCCCCGCTGGCCTTTCCCCTTCGCGCCGCATGACCTCGGCCGCTATCCGCTCGCCAACGGCCAACAGTATGGCGGCGGTGAAAAGACCGAGGAGAATCAAATGCCTGTCGAAGAAAGCGGCAACCTGCTCCTCATGGTCGCGGCGCTCACCGAAGCGCGCGGTGGCGATGCTTCTTTTGCAAAAAAGTACTGGCCCGTACTGACAAAGTGGGCCGAGTACCTGAACGACAAAGGTCTCGACCCTGAAAACCAGCTCTGCACCGACGATTTCGCCGGCCATTTAGCCCACAATTCCAACCTTTCCATCAAAGCGATTCTGGCGCTGGCATCCTATGCCAAACTAGCCGCACTGCTGGGGAATAACCAAATCCACCAGCAATATTTGGAACGCGCCCGCAGCTATGCCAAACGCTGGTCTGAACTCGCGCAAGATTCCGATCATTACCGCCTCGCCTTTGATCGGCCCGGTACCTGGAGCCAAAAGTACAACCTGGTTTGGGACCGTTTACTCGACTTAAATCTATTCCCTCCCATCATCTTTGAAAAGGAACTTGCTTTTTATAAAACACACGCAAACAAGTATGGTCTACCCCTCGACAACCGTGCCGATTACACCAAAATTGATTGGCTTGCGTGGACCGCATCGCTGGCGCCTTCGCGCGATGCTTTTGCCGAATTGTTCGCGCCCGCCTATCAATTTGCCACCGATTCACCCACGCGTGTGCCGCTAAGTGATTGGTATGACACGAAGACCTCTAAACAAGTCGGCTTCCAGGCACGCTCCGTAGTGGGCGGTATTTTCATTGAAATGCTAAACGATAAATCCGTTTGGAAGAAGTATGCCCAGTCCCCGAAAAATTAATATCGATTGATTTGTCCCCTAAACCAAGCCTATTTATAATTAGTTTTGCAGGAGTAGTTCTTGCGAAAGTTGACGAAGGTGGGATAGGGTTCGCTACCTTAGATTAAGTGCTTCTTTCGGAAAAAGTCTTACAAGTCTGTCAGGAGATCGCCACTTTCACCGAAACGGACGGCCTTACCAGCCGCCCCCTCTTCGCCGAAAGTATGCGGTCCTGCCATCAGGTTCTTCGCGCCTGGATGGAAAGTCTCGGCATGCGCGTTTCCGTAGACGCCGTCGGTAACCTGCGCGGCATTTACTCAGGCGAAAGCGTCTCCGGCGAGCGTTTGCTCATTGGCTCGCATCTCGATTCTGTGCCCAATGCCGGACCCTATGACGGCGTTCTCGGTGTAACCCTCGCCATCGCGCTCATGGAAGCGTTAGACGGCCAGCGCTTCCCCTACGAAATTGAGGTCATCGGTTTCTCCGAAGAAAGCGGCCAGCGTTTCGGCACGCCCTTCCTTGGTAGTAGAGCCTTAGTCGGCCGCATTGATGAGCAACTGCTCGAAGCCAAGGACAACAGCGACATCAGTCTTCGCGAAGCCATCGCGCACTACGGTCTCGCTGCGGCCGATCTTCCCGACGCCGTCGTAACGCCCGACACGTTTGCATTTCTCGAATATCACATTGAGCGCGGCCCTGTCCTCGAAAGCTTGCACAAACCGCTGGGCGTAGTCGAAGCCATCGTCGGGCGCAGCCGCTTTACCGTTGAATTTATTGGCGAACCCAGCAACTCCGGCACCACGCCCATGAACCTCCGTCGCGATGCCTTAAGCGGTGCCGCCGAATGGATCGGCATGGTGGAGCAGGAAGCCAAATCCGTGAACGGTTTGTTCGCTACCGTCGAAAAGGTTGAAGTCTTCCCGGGCGCCACCGGAGTAATTCCCTCCAATGTCACCATGAGTGTCGACATGCGCCACCATTCCGACAAAACGCTGAACGGCACCATCGCCCGCTTGGTTGAGAAAGCCCGCCACGTGGCCCAGAAGCGCCGCCTGCGGTTCGACTTTCACCGCAATCTCGATCATCAAGCCGTCGTCATGCATCCCGGTTTGGTCCATATTGCCGAACGCGCACTGCGTCTCGCCGGTTGCCCTTCGTCGCGCCTTGTGAGCGGCTACGGGCACGATGCCATGATCATCGCGGAAAAAGTTCCTTCGGCTCTGATTTTCGTCCGTAGTCCCGACGGGTTGTCGCAGCATCCCGGCATGCAAATTAGCCCGGCTGATGTCGAGTTGGCCATCTCTTCCGGCCTTCATTTCCTAAAAGAGATCACCGGCTTTACTCGTAAAACGAGTGTTTCCGCGTACGCGTGATTTGCTCTCAAACATTGCTTCTCCCCCCGGAGTAAGGTAAAACTGGTAAGCGCGTATTTTTACGAACACGCTACAGACAGCAAAAACAACATAAAGTCTTAGGAGGCTTTTTATTAATGAAGGGTTTTAGAGAATTCATCATGCGCGGCAACGTCGTCGACTTAGCAGTCGGCGTCGTCATCGGCGGTGCTTTTGGCGCCGTTGTTAAAGGTTTAGTGGATAGCTTGATCAATCCACTCATCGCGCTTCTCTTTGGAAAGCCGGATTTCACGGCCATCAAGTTCACCGTCGGCGACACCCTGTTTCCGGTCGGCAACCTGATCACAGCGGCGGTGATGTTTATCCTCACGGCGGCCGCCATTTATTTCTTTGTTGTTCTTCCCCTTAATGCTTTCCAGGCGCGCCTGAAGCGCGGCGAAGTTCCACCTGATCCAACCACCAAGAAGTGCCCCGAATGTTTGAGCGAGATTCCAATCGCCGCTCACAAATGCGCGTTCTGCACCTCCGTCGTTGCCTAGTAAAGGGCCTAGTTGCGGGAAGGGAAGGGACGCCCGCCGTCCCTTTCTCCCAAACTCTCCTCCTCAAATCGTGTAACATTATCAACCAAGGAGGATCGGAGATGATCAAACGTTGTTTCCACGCCATTGTTCTGCTGAATTTTAGTCTCTGCGTCCAAGCACAAAACACCCCTCAAAAAACTGTTCCGCAAAAGCAAGACACCACCTATACAAACCTGATCAAAGAGTATTTACAAGATCCGCGCGTGACCACCGATCTTGTTGACCATCTGCCCGCCTCCGATACCGTTCCCAACCCGCTGGCATTCTTCGGCCGCATCCCTGGCACTCCGGGCGAACTCACGTACGCCAAAGATATCCAGCGTTACTTTGACGCCCTCGCTGCCAATTCTCCGCGCGCCCGTTTCTGGACCATCGGCAAAACCGAAGAAGGCCGCGATCAAGTCCTCTTAGCCATTGCCGACGAAGCCACGCTGCGCAAGCTCGACGATTACAAAGGCATGCTGGCCGCTCTGACAGATCCGCGAAAAACCTCCGAGAAGGAAGCCCAGCGTCTGATCAAAACCGCGAAGCCGATTTATTGGATCACCAGCGGCATCCACTCGCCCGAAACCGGCGGCCCGGAAATGCTCATCGAATTGGCCTACCGCCTCATCGTGGAAGAAACTCCGTTCATCCAAACTATTCGCAACAACGCCATCGTTTTCATTACGCCTGTGGTCGAAGTCGATGGCCGCGAGAAAGCCGTCGACACTTACTATTACGGCAAGAACACCGGCAAAGCGCGCCCGCCGCTCATGTATTGGGGTAAGTATGTCCAGCACGATAACAACCGCGATGGCATTGGCCAATACCTGAAGCTCACGCAAAACATCACCCAGACGCTGCTCGATTGGCACCCTACTGTGCTGCATGATTTGCACGAGGCGCAGTCGTATCTCTATGTGTCCACCGGAACCGGTCCCTACAATATTTCGCTTGATCCCATACAAAGCGACGAATGGTGGCTGCTGGCTGAAACGGAAGTCATGGAGATGGCCAAGCGCGGAGTGCCCGGTGTTTGGACATACGGCTTCTACGACGGCTGGGTGCCGAACTATCTGTTCTGGATTGCAGTGACGCATAATTCCTTCGGCCGTTTTTACGAAGTACAAAGCTATGGCCCCGACGTGAACAAGAACTTGCGCCTTCCGCCCACCACTACCAGTCGCGAATGGTTCCGTCCCAATCCGCCGCTGCCGTCCATTGCCTGGGGTCCGCGCAATAACGTCAACATTCAGGAATCGGCTATCTTGATCGCGCTGAATCAAGTGGCGAAATCAAAAGAGCTCTATCTTGAAAACTACTGGCTGAAAAATAAACGCGCTGTCGATAAGGGCACGAATGGTCCCGTCTATGGTTGGGTCATTCCAGCCGCTCAGCGTCGTCGTGTCGAAGCTGCTTCCATGGTCAATGCTCTCCGCAAGCAAGGTCTGGAGATTCATCAAGCCAAAGCGCCCATGAAATCAGGCTCCTTGGATGTCGCGATTGGCGATTACGTCATTCGCGCTGATCAGCCCTACCGCACCTTAGCCGACATGTATTTCTCCGTGCAGAACTATCCCCTTGCCAACCCACGTGCGTACGATGACACCGGTTGGACCATGCAGTATCTCCGCAACGTGAAACTCAGCCCAGTCACAGTCAAATCCATTCTCGAGCTGCCCATGACGCTTCTCACCGCCGACGCCAAAGTCGACGGCGCGATTGAGGGCAGCGGCGACACGCTCATCGTCGATCACACCACAGACAACACACTCATGGAATTTCGCTTCCGGTTTCCCGGCGTGAAGATGCTTGCCGCCGAAGATGATTTTGAAACCGCCGGCCATCCGTTCCACGCGGGCGCATTCATCATTCCGGCGGCTGATCGCACGAAACTCGAACCTGCCATTCATGAACTAGGACTGGCCTCCTACGCCGTGGCCAACTTGCCTTCCGTGAAGACGCATGAGCTCGACGTTCCACGCATCGGTTATGTCCACTCCTGGTCTCGTACCCAAGATGAGGGTTGGGTGCGCGCCGCGCTCGATGCCTATGGCGTTCCTTACACCTACTTCGCCGATCAAAAATTGCGTGAACCCAATCTGCGCTCCAAGTATGACGTGATTGTCTTTCCGCATGTTGGGGGTACCTCCCAATCGCAAGTCAATGGCATTCCCGTTACCGGAAAGGATCCCATCCCTTACAAGACTTCCGAACTCACTCCTCATCTCGGTCTCAATGATCAAAGCGATGACATTCGCGGTGGCATGGGGCTGGAAGGTTTAGCGGAACTCGCCAAATTCGTCCGCGCTGGTGGCACTCTCATTACGGAAGGATCCACTGCTTCGCTCGTCATCGAATACGGTCTAACCAGCGGCTTGTCTGTTGAGCACCCGGAAGACCTGGCCGCGCGCGGCACCATTCTTCGCGGAATAATCACCGATCGCAAGAGCCCGCTCGTCTATGGCTTCGAGGGCAAAGACTTGCCGGTTTACTTCAATCAAGATCCCGTGATCTCGCAAGCGCAAGGCGCCTTCTTCCCAGGAGGCGGTTTCGGTGGTGCGTCCACCTTTGGCCAAAATGTTACGCCCAACGCCACCCCAGTTCACATCTCCCCGTTTGAAGGAAATGACGCCACTCCCAAAGCTCCGGAAACTCCCGCTCTCAGCGCTGACGACGGCCCCCGGCAGCAGCGTGGTTGGGCGCAAGGTCCCGAAGCCGAGGAAGTACGCCCGCGCGTGGTTATGCAGTTTCCCGCTAAGCCCGACGATATGTTGCTATCTGGCATGCTCGCCGGTGGACAGCATTTAACCAATCGTGTTCTGCTCGCCGATGTCCCGTTGGGCAAAGGACACATTGTCCTCTTCGCACTGCGTCCCTTCTGGCGCTGGCAAACACAAGGAACATTCTTTTTGCCCTTTAACGCGATTCTGAACTGGAACGATCTTGATGCTGGTAAAACCGAAGGCCGTCGTCCGCGCGCCGCCAACACTGCCGCCAACGAAGCCGTCCAGTAAAATCAAATCTTGACTCTCGCTCGCATCCTGACGGCCCTTTGCCTTGGCAGCGCTACTATGTTCGCGCAAGGGAATTACGAAGTGCAGATCTATGGCTCCGAAACCATGGCGCCGGGCCACACCATGGTTGAGTTGCACAGCAACTTCACAGCCGATGGCAGCAAGACCACCACCGACGGCACCTATCCCACCAATCATCAAGAGCACGAAACCATCGAAATCACTCAGGGTTGGAACGATTGGTTCGAAACCGGCTTTTACATTTTCACCAGCATTGGGCCGAACGGGCAAGGCTACCAATGGGTAGGCGATCACTTCCGCCCCCGCGTGCGCGTCCCGGAAAAATGGAAATGGCCCGTGGGTGTCAGCCTCTCGCTCGAAGCTGGCTACCAGCGTGCGCGCTTTTCAGCGGATACCTGGACACTCGAGATACGCCCGATCATCGACAAACAAATCGGACCTTGGTACTTGGCCTTCAACCCTGCCGCTGACCGGAGTTGGCACGGCCCGGGAGTTCGGCAAGGTCTTGATTTCGAGCCAGGCGCCAAAGTGGCTTATAGCTTCACTAAAAAAGTCGCGGGCGGTTTTGAGTATTACGCTGCCACTGGAAATATCACGAGCTTCGATCCTATCGGCCAACAGCAACAGCAATTCGTCCCCGCCATCGATTTGGACCTGAATCCCGATTGGGAATTCAATTTCGGCGTAGGGGTGGGTGTCACTCACGGCACAGATCATCTCCTCATCAAGATGATCCTCGGCCGGCGCTTCAATTTCTTCGGTAAGAAGACTGCTGCGCAGCCGTAGCGCCCACTCCCTGCCAAAGATTCTTTCCTCCGCACGTTACAATGTCTACGCATGGCACAACTGCTGGAGGGAAAGACCGCGCTCGTCTTGGGCGTTGCCAATAAATGGAGCATTGCATACGCAATCAGCGCGGCATTCGTGCGCGAAGGTGCATCGCTTATCCTCACCTACCAAGGTGAACGGCAAAGAGAGACGGTAGAAGAACTGGGCGGGGAACTGCACGCCTCCAAAATTTTGCCTTGTGATGTGACTAAGCCAGAGGAACTCGAAGCACTTGTCACCAATCTGAAGCAATCTGCCCCCGTCATCGACTCGCTCGTGCACAGTATTGCTTTCGCCAATCGCGAAGACCTGAGCCGGCCGTTTCTGGAAACCAGCCGCGATGGCTTCCTCCTTGCTCAAGAAGTTAGTGCTTATTCACTAGTAGCAGTCTCCCGTGCCATCGCGCCACTCATGACACGTGGTGGTTCCATCACCACTCTCACCTACCTCGGTTCCACTCGAGTTGTACAAAACTACAACGTCATGGGCGTTGCAAAAGCGTCGCTAGAGGCGTGTGTTCGCTACTTGGCGGCTGACATGGGGCCGAAGCGCGTCCGAGTGAACGCCATCTCTGCTGGGCCTATCAAGACCACTTCTGCTCGTGGTGTTAAGGACTTCTCCAAAGTTCTTGAGGGCGTGGCGGCCGTTGCTCCCTTGCGCCACAATACAGAAACCGCCGAAGTAGCAGACACGGCTGCTTTTCTTGCGAGTGACATGGGTCGCGGCGTTACTGGAAACATAGTATACGTCGACTCCGGTTTTCAAATCATTGGTCTAGGGATTAGTGACTAGATGTTCTATTTTAGTGCCACTCTAAGCGCGATTCCTCATTGACACCTGATTTTCTGCTTCATTATCCTGGTTAATTACTCTGGTTATTTCCTACGTGGCGTCATGCCAAAACTATGATTCAAGTCACAGGCCTTTCAAAGAAGTACGCTAGCTATGTTGCAGTGGACAATATTTCTTTCTCTGTGGAGAAGGGCGACATTGTTGGTTTCCTTGGACCCAACGGTGCTGGCAAGACAACTACCATGCGCGTCATCACGGGTTTCATGCCTCCCACGGCAGGCAAAGTCACCGTCGGCGGGTTCGATGTGTTTGACCAGCCCATGGAAGTGAAGAAGCGCATCGGTTATCTGCCCGAAAGCCCGCCGCTCTATCCGGAGATGAGTGTGCGCGATTACCTAACGTTCGTCGCCCGTCTCAAGGGAATTCCCAACATTGAAATTCCCGACCGCGTGACACAAGTCATGAAGAAGTGTTCTGTTGCTGATGTCAGCGATAAGCTCATTCAGAAACTTTCCAAAGGTTATCGCCAACGTGTCGGCCTCGCGCAAGCTATCGTTCACAATCCAGATGTGCTGATCCTGGACGAACCGACCTCCGGCCTCGACCCCAAGCAGATCATCGAAACGCGTGATCTCATCAAAGGCCTTTCCGGCGAGCACACCATCATCTTGAGTACTCACATTCTCCCCGAAGTGGAAGCCATCTGCCGGAAGGTTGTGATTATCAGCAAGGGCAAGGTGGTCAAGACTGACTCAGTTGAGAATCTTAAAAACCGTGCTGTGTTTACCATCGAACTCAGTACTGCCGGCGATGCCGACGCCGTGGCCGTGCGCCGCAAACTCGAACAGGTGGCCAGCGTGAGCAAGGTGCTTGATCATGCCGCGAGCGCCGGCCGCTTTGCTTTTGACATTGAAGGTCTCACCGGGTCTGACGTCCGGCCCGATGTAGCCCGTGCCGTCGTGCAGGCCGGTTGGAATCTCCTGGAAATGAAATCAAGTACAACCCTGGAAGAAGTCTTCCTCGAATTGACAAACACCGACGCCGGCGTTTCCGAAACCGCCGCTAATAACGGAGGCGCGCAATGAGAAACGTCTGGACCATTTGCCGGCGCGAGCTTTACGCCTATTTTGTTTCGCCCATCGCCTGGGTGTTGCTAGCCATTTTCAGCATCCTCAGCGGTTGGTTTGTTTGGGCGGAAAGTTCCTACTTTGTGCAAAACACCATGGCCTCGCAGATGCGCGGCCAGCCTGTGCCCATGAGCATCAACGAGATGATCATTGCCCCGATCTTTGGATACATCGCCGTGGTTGGGCTTATGCTTGTCCCCTTCATCAGCATGCGTCTGTTCGCAGAAGAGAAACGGCAGGGAACTATGGAACTCTTAGCCACTTCCCCGGTTTACGATTTGGAATTGGTGCTGGGTAAGTGGCTGGCCGCTGTACTGATGTATGGCGCGCTTTTGGCAGTTCTGATACTTGACGTATCTTGGCTCTTTATCTACGGCTCGCCCGATTGGAAGCCTGCAGTAGCCGGTTTCATCGGCCTCTTGCTGCAAGGGGCGGGCCTGTTGGCGTTCGGTGCTCTCATTTCCACCCTCACCAAAAATCAAATCGTCGCCGGCGTCACCGGATTTGGTCTGTCTCTCTTCCTTTGGATTCTCCAGTGGGCAACATCATTCGGCGATTCCCTTACGGTCCGAGTCGCAAGCTATATCTCGACCTTGAGCCATATGGAAAGCTTTTCCCGCGGCGTAATTGATACCAAGGATCTTATCTATTACCTCTCCATGATCTTCTTAGGCTTGTTCCTGACAACTCGTTCGCTTGAATCGATTCGGTGGAGGGCGTAGTGGCAGACAATACTTCGGTAGCCGCACAGCAGGCTCGCTTTGGCGCGACTGCCAGCCTTTATACCCTGCTCGTCCTTGCGATTCTCGTCGCCATCAACTATCTCGGCGTACGCTTTAACAGACCCATCGATCTCACCAGCAATAAACGGTATACGCTCTCTGACGAAACAAAGAAAATCGTCAGTGGCTTGAAGCAAGATGCCACCATCACCTACTTCGACGCTTCTACTGCGAACTTTGATCAGGCGCGCGGCATTCTTGATCGCTACAAAAACCTATCCTCAAAAATTCACATCGACTATGTCAACATGCGCACAGATCCCATGCGCGCCCGCGAGTTCGGCGTTCGTTTGCCGGGCACCGCCATCGTGAGCGAAGGTTCCCAGCGCGAAGAATCCAAGTCTCTCGACGAGCAGGGTATCACCGGAGCCTTCCTGAAAATCTCCAAAGGCATCCGCAAAGTCTGTTTTGTCGGTGGTAGCAAAGAGCATGCGCTCGATCAAACAGAGGGTCCAGGCCTTTCCGCCTTTAAAACTCTTCTGGAGCGCGATAACTACCAGCCTGAAACGATTACGCTTCTTGAGAAGAGCACGGTTCCTGATGACTGCAAAGTCACTGTGGTGGCTGGGCCTAGAGGCGACTATACTCCCAATGAAGTGACCGCGCTCAAAACCTATGTCGAAAACGGTGGGCGTGCTTTCTTTATGCTCGATCCTCCTCTCGATATTCGCGGTGATCATATCTCCGAAAACACCGGCTTAGATAATCTGTTGGAATCGTGGGGCGTGACACTCGACAAAGATCTGGTCTTGGAAAATACCGCGCTGGTGGCCATATACGGCCCTCAGAATCCACCCATCAATCATTACGAAGATCACCCCATAGTGAATGACTTAAAGAGCAGCTACGTCATTATGCCCATCGTCCGTTCTCTGCAAGTCAAGAACGCCGGCAAATCCACCGTTAGCAAACTCTTTTCAACTTCCGACAATGCCGTGGCCACCACAGATCTGAGTAGTGGACGCGTCAGCATGGATGATCCGAAGAACAAGAAAGGTCCTTTCGTGCTTGGGGCTGTGGGCAATTACGATACTGGCAAGCCGAACGAAGGTGGTCGCTTTGTCGTCATAGGCACGTCCTCGTTCATTGCTAACGATTTCATTACCACTGCATTGAATCGTGATCTCGCTTTGAATGTCATCAACTGGCTCTCCTCCGACGAAGACCTTATCTCCATTCGGCCGAAGGAGCCGGAAGACCGCAAGCTCGACCCCAAAGGGGTTGGTCCCATTGAAGTCTCTGATTTCTTTGGCTTTCCCCTTCTCATCATCGTGGCCGGCATTGCAGTGTTCATGAAGCGCAGATAGTATGGGCACAAAAAAGTTACTCATCGCGGCAATCGTGTTGGCCGCGCTTAGCGGCGTTTTGTGGTGGAGCAACAAGCACCCGGATTGGGGCAAGGACAAGAAAGACTTGCCCGCCGAATCGCCCGTCCTCGTCAACGTCTCGGACGCTGCTCTCGATAGTATTGACATTCAGAAACGGGAGGGCTCCAAGATCTCGCTCGAACGGGAGTCAGGTAAGTGGAGCATCACAACGCCTACTCCTTATCCGGCTGATCAGGACGCGGCCACCAGCATGGTCTCCGCGTTATCACCCGCCAATGCAGATAGCGTTGTGGAGGATAAGCCCACAGACATCGCAAAGTACGGTCTTACCAATCCCACCGTTACCGTTACCGCTCACGAAAAGGGCGGTCGCACCGATCAATTGCTCATTGGTGATGACATTCCCGGCGGTTCCCTGGTCTATGTCCGCGTGGCTGGCAATCCGAAAGTCTACGCTGTGCCCAGCTCTCTCAAAACCTCTTTCGACAAGAGCCTGAATGATTTGCGCGACAAACGTCTGCTGACGTTTGACCAGGGCCAGCTCACACGAATTGATCTCACTTCCGGTAAAACCACTATCGACTTCGGCAAGAACGGACAAAGTGAGTGGACCATTGTTCAACCGCAGCCTTACCGCGCTGACAATTTTCAAGTCGAAGAATTACTGCGCAACTTAAGCGGCGCAAAGATGGACTTGAGCACCCCTGCCGCCGATGCGGAGAAAGCGGAGCACAGTTTTGTTTCAGGTAAACCGGCCGCTACTGTCAAACTGACTGACTCCACCGGCACACAAACTCTCGAAGTTCGCAAGAACGGCGATGATTATTTCGGCAAGAGCAGCGTCGTGAGCGGCGCTTATAAGCTCACGGCCGATCTAGGCAAGCAGCTCGATAAATCGCTCGATGATTATCGCAATAAAAAGCTCTTCGATTTCGGTTTTTCCGATCCGAACAAGATTGAGATTCAGCAAGGCTCTGCTACCCGAACCTTTATCAAGAGCGGCAACGATTGGAAGTTAGACGGTAAAATCATGGACTCCGCAGCGGTGCAGGCCATCATTGACCAACTCCGCGAACTGGCGGCCACGTCGTTCGCCACCGACGGTTTCACCACTCCAGCCGCTGCCATCACCATCGTTTCAAACGATGGAAAACGCACGGAAAAGGCAGAATTCTGCAAAACCGCGAGTGGCTATTTGGCCCGTCGCGGCGCAGAGCCGGGCCTTTATCAACTAGACGCTAAGGCAGTTAACGATATCCTGGAAGCAAGCGGGAAAGTGAAGCAAGCCGCTTCACATAAATAAGCGCTCCTTCAGGATGTCCGCACTCAATACCGATCTCTATCAACTCACCATGGCGGCGGGGTACTTCGTCGAGTGTAAGTCCGACGAAATCGCTACCTTCGAACTGTCCGTCCGTCGCTTGCCTGAGCCGCGTAATTTTCTAGTGGCTGCCGGTTTGGCGCAGGCGGTCGAATATCTACGCAACCTCAAGTTCCAACCCGAAGAGATCGATTACCTTCGCTCGCTCGCGCAGTTCAAACACACGCCGCCCGAGTTCTTCGATTTTCTCTCCAAACTGCGCTTCACGGGCGATCTCTTTGCGTTGCCCGAAGGTACGCCCGTTTTCGCCAATGAGCCCATCGCCATTGTGCGCGCGCCACTCATTGAAGCGCAACTGGTGGAAACATATCTTCTCTCCACTTTTGTTTTCCAAACCATGGTCGCCTCCAAAGCCGCGCGCTGCGTCCTCGCCGCGGAGGGCCGGCCCATCGTCGAATTCGGCAGTCGCCGCGCCCATTCACCCGGTGCCGGCATTCTGGCCGGACGCGCCGCTTTCGTGGGTGGGTGTTCCGGCACAAGCAATGCCGAAGCCGGCATGCGTTTCGGCATCCCCGTATTCGGTACCGCTGCGCATTCCTGGACCATGGCCTTCGGCGATGAAGAGCGCAGTTTCCGCGCTCTGCAAAAGCTCCTGGGCGAATCAACTGTGTTCCTGATCGATACCTACGACACCATCGCCGGCGCTCACTTGGCCGCGGAACTCGGTCAGCCTATCTGGGGGGTACGGCTCGATAGTGGCAACCTGGGCGAACTCGCCAAACAGGTGCGCCGCATTCTCGACGACGCCGGTCTGCGCAACGCCAAGATTTTCGCCACAAACGATCTGGACGAACACCGCGTGGCTGAATTCGTTAAGGCCGGTGTGCCGCTTGATGCTTTCGGCGTCGGCACGCAACTGGCGACATCTGCCGATGCCCCTGCCCTATCAGCCGTCTACAAGATGGTCGAGCTCAAACGCGATGGCGAAGTTTTCTATACCGCAAAATTCAGTGCAGATAAGAGCACGCTGCCCGGCGCCAAACAGATTTATCGTTATAGTGATCGAGATGTAGTGGCGCACTACAGCGAATGCAGCAACGAATTCAAAGGCGAACCCTTGCTGCGCCCCATCCTGGCTAGCGGCGAACTCATCGAAATCTTGCCTCCCATGACGGGCATCCAGCAACGCTCGCAAGCCATGATTGCCAAACTTCCCGAACGTTTGCGTGAACTCGGTAAAGTGGAACCTTATTCAGTTGAGATGTCCGCCCACTTACGCGCCATGGCCCAAAACCTGCGCGTAGAGATGCAACCCGCCGCCCGCACATGAAAACGATTTTCTTCGACGTTGATACGCAGCTTGATTTCGTATTTCCCGCCGGTGCCTTAGCTGTGCCGGGTGCCGAAAACATCGTCGGCAATTTGGAAAAGCTGACGCGCTTCGCCGCCACCCATTCGCATCAAATTATCTCCACCGCCGACGCCCACACCGAAGACGACCCCGAATTCAAAATCTGGAAACCTCATTGTGTCGCCGGAACGGTGGGTCAGCAAAAGTGCGCCGTGACGTTGCTTCCCAAACACCAGACGCTCACTTCGCAGCTGCAGGATTTCGGCTCCGTTCCGCAAATTATTGTGGAGAAGCAAATGCTCGATTGCTTCACGAACCCCAATCTAAGCCCGCTCCTGAAGTTCTTAGCCGCAGATCGCTACGTTCTCTACGGTGTGGTCTCAGAATATTGCGTCCAATGCGCCGCCTTCGGCCTTCTCAACACTGGAGCCCGCGTCGAACTCATCTCCGACGCTATCCAAACCCTAGACCCAACCGCCGAGAAAAATCTTTTCCAAACCTTCACCGCCCGCGGCGGCATCATCACCACCACCGCCAACGTCATCACCTAAGCAGCCTGAGAGAGAAGCCCAGACTTCAAACGTCAAGTGACCTTGGTCTCCCTGCTCCGCAAAATAGCAGCCAGTACCCGAGGATTACGATTTCCGTGGAGCACGGCCACAACCCAAAGCGGTTTCTCGTCGGATGCATAAGCAATCAGGTAATCGTAGACTCGCCAGAACCGTAGCGGCCTTGACGTGAGATCAGTTCGTCGATGCCCTTGATGCGGAAACGGTACCAAAGCGCGAACGGCTTTAAGAATATCGCCGTTCACTTTCTCGGCGGCTGTGGCACTCTCGCGCGCAATGTATTCCCAAATCTCATCGAGATCAGAAAGTGCCTCCGGGTGAAAATCATACCCGATCATGAACTGTGCGAATGGAGAGCGTCGCTTTTTCGACGAAAATATGCTTCGACTTCCTCGCCAGGAATCATCTTTACCTTGCCGCTCTTAATGTCATCGTAGCGACGATCCAGTGTTTCACGCGTCTGCGCCAATTCGTCGAAATAGCTAGCCATTAGCTCTTCCATTAGTTCCTCGGCCGGACGCCCGGTATCAGCGACCCACTGTTCGACCTTTGCCTGAAGCTTCGCATTTCTAACTTGCAGTTGCATGCCCATACTCATAGCCTACCGCCACGCCACTACCGGTAAAACACCACCCGATGTTCCCCCGCCGGCAACACCACCGACCTCACCATCCCATCCCCAAACTTCTTCCCATCCACCTCCACTCGCGAAACTGGCCCGCCTAAAACCGCCAGCGCCCTGCTTTTACTTACATACGCCACATCCGCCTGATCCGCCGCGCCCAACGCCGACCGAATCTCGCCATTGAAATCCGCAATCGCCACCCCCGGTTGCAGCGCACTCGCCTCAAACGTATGCTTTCCCGCCGGCGCTAATACCGTCTGCGCATTCTGCACGGGCCACAACTTCCCATCCATCTCCACCGCACCTTGCCAGTTCACGCGCGTCGCTTGCGCCGCATTCAATGTCAGCACGCCCGCCCTATCGGTTTGCGCCACCGCCGTATTCGCCGCCGCCGGCAGTAACGAAAGATCCTGCTTCTCCAGCGAATTCTCAAAATACAAAGCCACTCGCGAAAACGAAACCGCCGCTTCATGCACCAACTCCAGCAACTCCACGCCCGTTTGCTTCTTGGTTGGATACACGTCCTGATACCGCTCCACTACGTTGATGTCGACCGCCAAGTGCGACCCATCTGGCGACAGCACCTTGTACTGCTCGGCCAATTTCGAATACCGTTCCGCGCCCAAGTTCCACAAAGTCGCCGGATCTTCCACCAGCAGCGTGCTCTTTCTCGCTTGAATCAACGGCAAACTCCGCGCCACATCCGCGCCCAACGCATCGCGAATCCCCGGCTCAAACCGGTCATCAATATGCGTCAGCACAATATCCAAATAGGGCTTCTGCGCCCGGGTCTTCTCAATCTCATCCAGCCAAGTCGCTTGCAAATTCGAGGCCAGCCCAGCCCGATAATCCAAAAACTTCCGCAAATCTTGCGCCTT
>Ga0182012_10001711_pt1 | contig 23952 bp, 21 predicted proteins | sample 612S2SmetaG_FD_120486 | JGI IMG/M metagenome (GOLD analysis project Ga0182012, IMG submission 120486) | Permafrost microbial communities from Stordalen Mire, Sweden - 612S2S metaG | ecosystem: Environmental > Terrestrial > Soil > Wetlands > Permafrost | place: Sweden: Stordalen | collected... | reverse complement strand
CCGATAGCCCCTTTCGTCATGCCGATGGCTCCGTACATTGGCAACCTGCACGGATTTGATAATTATATTTTTGCGCCGCCTAACCAGGGCGACCACTTGATCGGGCTCACCTTCACCATTGACATCATCGAGGATGTGGTTGTTGCTGGGAACGCGTTCTCGCTTCAAATCAACTGCAACGCGCCTTACCAGGGCTCCGCTGACGCGCAAGACTATGACTGGGATGCTCAATGGATGCAGTTTGGGCTTTTCATGATGAACAATCAGATTATGCTGTTTAATCAGGTTTGGGGCCGAGGGGGTAATCCTGCAAGTGAATTTCCGTCTGAAACAGCGTGGTCCCCGCCGCTGCTCCAGTTGGTAGCCAATACAATTACGGCGGGCACAAGAATCATTTTGAATCTCTGCACAGACCAAAACGATTTTGCCATAGGCATGACAGGACTGGCGCTCGACAGCACTGGCCTGCCAATAGGCAATCCAATTTACTGGCCTGCTCTCGGACTGGCTTCTTGGCATGCGGCGATTGATGGAGGTCACGTTCATCAAAAGGCAATGGCGCCGGTTGGCTCCTTCCAGGTACTATTCTGTGACAATCCTCAAGTTCAAAGCGTAGGCGCGCAATTCACTTCAGGCATGGGCACCATAACAATCACTGCGAGCTCGGGTATTTCCGGTCTGAATAGTGCACCTAATCCTAGCGCGCCCGGCACCGCGGAGAACTCCAATATGCCTTATGACCTGGTGCCCAACCCAGACCCGCCTGCACGCCTGGTCGCTCAACCATTCGGCATATCGTCGCCTCCGCACATTCGTATACCCCCGCCACACGTACCATCGGGCCTTCAAAAGGAGGTCATCATTCTAGATCCCGGCGGCGTGCTCGAAATCATTCCCGGTGACGCGCCGGGCGCGCCAAACGTAATCGTCGAAGAACCCGACCCAAACAACTCGGAGGATAAAGACTAGCCAAGGGCTTCGCCCTTGAAATCCCATTGTTTACGGGGCCATTCCTAACATGTTTAGGACCACCTCGGAATTGTTGGAGTGGTCTTGTTTACGATTCGAGGCGTAAGAATCTATACTCATATCCCGGAGACCGCCCGGTAAGCCGCCCTTCAGAGCGGCATTGCTATTTCGGTATTTTCATTGCAAGGAGCATTGCATGGCTGCAATAACACCCATCCAACCCTCGGATCTCGAGTTCGACCACGGCACCTTCGATTCTGCCGCCTTTTCAGCACAGGCACTCTCCAGTTGGCAAACCCTCGCCGCGGTCATTGACCACACCCTGCTTAAGCCCGATGCCACGCGCCACCAGGTCGAGAACCTCTGCGACGAAGCCATCCGTTACCGCTTCGCCTGCGCCATGGTCAACCCCGTCTGGGCCTCCACGGCGGTTGAACTGCTCTCCGGCACCGGCGTTCCCGTCGGTGTCGTCATCGGCTTTCCACTCGGTGCTTCGCTGATCTCCACGCTCCGCCAGGAAGCCGCCGCCCTCACCCGCCTCGGCGTCCGTGAGCTCGACATGGTGATCCCCATCGGCCAGCTCAAAAGCGGCAATCACCACGCCGTACATCACGCCATCCACGCCACCGCCACCGTCGCCCATCATCACGGAGCGCTGCTCAAAGTGATTCTGGAAACCTGCCTGCTCTCCGTCGAAGAAAAGCTGCGCGGCGCTGAAATCGCCATCCAGGCCGGCGCCGACTTCCTCAAGACCTCCACCGGGTTCTCCACCGGGGGCGCAACCCCAGCCGATGTCGCTCTGCTTCGCGGTGTAGCCGGTGCCCGTTCCGGCGTAAAAGCCTCCGGCGGCATCCGCACCCTCGCCGATGTCCGCGCTCTCCTTGAAGCCGGCGCCAACCGCATCGGCGCCTCCGCCTCCGTTTCCATAGTCCGCGAACTCGGTGCCGAATAAAAAGAACTCGCCACCAATACCTGTCCGGCAAATGACGCCAGCCGCCCTTTCCCTGCCCGCATCCAGGACGACCGACCCTCGCGCACGAGGATGCCTCGGTTCCCTGATCCCTCAGTCCCTTAGTCCACTATTCCCTATTCCCTATTCCCTGTTCCCTAAGTCCCTTAGTCCCTGGTGCCCCCCATCCGCTATCATTCCAATTGCGCCCCCATGCCCACCACTCCACCACCCCCGTCCGATCAATCCGACCTCGAAGGCGACTATCGCCCCGCGCCTCAAGCCAACCCCTGGGCCCATCTCGACCCAGTCAACGCACGCGTCGAAACGGCCGATGTTGCCTATCTTGCGCAACTCGCCGAGACCCTCAACACCACTCTCGACCTGCAAACCCTCCTCAACCGCACCTCTGAACTTGTGCGTGCCGTCATTCCTTACCGCATATTCGCCATCCTCCTGCTCAACGACCGCACCCACGAACTCCGCATGCGCTTCCAGATCGGCCACACTCCGGCGACCGAGCGCACCCGCGTTCCCCTCGGCCGCGGCGTGGTCGGCCAGGTCGCCCTCACCCGCCAGCCAATCCTCCTCAACGACGTCACAGCCTCCGATATCTACATCCCCGCCAACCCTGAGGTCCGCTCCGAGCTCGCCCTCCCGCTCATCGCAAAAAATCGCCTCATCGGTGTCATGGACATCGAGTCCGAGCAAGCCAACTACTTCCGCCCTGAACATCTCCACCTGCTCACCCTGACCGCATCCCGCATCGCCCAGGCCATTGAAAACGCCCGCCTCTACGCCCGTGTCTCCCGTCAGGCGCAAACCCTCGAGGTCCTCAACGAAATTTCCGTCGAGCTCATCTCCATCCTCGACCTCGACCCGCTCCTCGAACGCGTCGGCCAACTCCTCCGCCGCCTCATCGACTACCAGATGTTCACCGTCATGCTCCTCGACGAAAAGGACGAGACGCTCATCACTCGCTACGCCTGGCGCTTCGGGTACGCCCACGCGCCCGCGCGCCGCATCTCCATCAACACCGGCCTGGTCGGCGCGGCGGTCCGCGAATGGCGTCCGGTCAACGTCCCCGATGTCCGCAAAGACACGCGCTATCTCCCCATGAACCCCGAAACCCGCTCCGAGCTGATCGTGCCCCTCTTTTACAAGGGCCGCATCATCGGCGTCCTCGACCTCGAGCACACCCGCACGGCTTTCTTTCATGAAGAACACGAGCGCATGCTGACCACCCTCGCCGCCCAGGTCGCCATCGCCATTGAAAACGCCCGCCTCTACCAGGCCGTCCGCCGCCAGGAGGCGCAGCTTGAGCGCGATATGGCCATGGCCCGCGAAGTCCAGCTCCGCCTCCTGCCGCCCGTCGCGCCCTCCCACCCCCACGCCGACATGGCCGTCCGCTTTCTTCCCGCCCGCACCATCGGCGGCGACCTATACGACTTCATCGACTACGGCCCCAACCGCACCGCCATCGTGCTTGGCGACGTCAGCGGAAAAGCCGCGCCCGCCGCACTCTTCGCCGCTCTCGTCAGCGGCATCATGCGCTCCGCCGCCGTCCAGCAACTTGAGCCGGCCCAAATGCTCGTGGCGCTCAACGACGCCCTCCAGGAACGCAAGCTCGAATCGCAATACGTCACCCTGCTCTTCGCCCTCTGGAACGACGAAAACCAGACCCTCCAGGTAGCCAACTCCGGCGCCATCCAGCCCATCTTCTGCCGCGCCGGCCTGTCCGTCACCGTCCGCGCCGAGGGCTTCCCGCTCGGCATGTTTCCCAACGTCACCTATGAAGAACTAAGCGTCGCCACCCAGCCCGGCGACGCCATCGTTTTCGTCTCCGACGGCATCCTCGACGCCGAAAACGCCCATGGCGAAATGTACGGTGAAGACCGCTTGTCCGGCCTGCTCTGCGCCCACCGCGACTTCGCCGCTCAGGACATCGCCGACGCCATCCTCGCCGACGTTGCAAGATTCCAGGGCGAGCAGGACCGCTTCGACGACGAAACCATCATCGTCCTCCGCGTCCGCTAAAGCGTTTTCAACCCAAGTCCCGGCAACAAGGCGGGTGCCCCATCCTTGCGCTTTTCTCTAGCGCAAGGGTGGGATCGTACAAACCCCGAGCTCCGCGTCGCCTCGGCGGGTACTCCCCTTGCTCCCCTTTTCTGCCGCAAGGTTGGCAAGCAGAAAAGCCTGTGCGAGCGAATAGCGAGCGTTTGGCCCACCGCAGGTGGACGGAGGGAACAGGGGGAGGGGCACCCACAACGTGGGTCGAGGCCCCTGAATCCCGGCTGGCATTGATCTGGCTTCAGCCGCGGGCCCTTCGCAAAGAGCCCAAAAGTAATCCGAAAAACTCCCCGCAGTTTTGCCGATTAATTGCGTTCATTGGCGCACAATCATTTCATAGCACCAATTGAAACCCAGGGCCGCCGGGCAACGCCCGTAACCCCTTTGCTGTCTATTATCTGCAAAGAACTCCATTGCAATCAACCGCTTACAGCGCAGCCCATGCCCTATCCCATTGAAAAACAAGGTACTTCCTTGCAGAGACGGGGGGGGGAGGGGGAGTATCACCATGGTTAACCTATACGGCCACATCGTGCCCAACGGAGCCAGGTGCCGGGTGCCACAGAGCCGAGGTCCCCATGGATGGGTCCTTGTCCGTGGGGTGGAGAGCCTGACCTGAGCTTGCCGAAGGGTCCCTCGCACTTGGGACCTGAGAGACCATGAACCCCGTGCGAGCCTCCCGCGAGCGTCTGCCCCACCGCAGGTGGCCGCAGGTGCCTCAACCAAACTCCTGCGACCGTGCCCAGGCCACCGCCCACGGCCAACGCAGATGTTTGCACACCAAAATCTCCGGATGATCGACTGACTCCTCATTCTGGACACCGTATGGAATATCCACATTGGCCGCAACCCTGCACGTTTCAAAGTTCTTGAGCTGGTCGTCCAGTTCCCCGCCAACCACAATCACCGTCTCCGGCTCATAAGGCCCATAACCCCGCATGTGGAAGGTGTTCGTGCTGCTGATCGGCGTAGGCAGGTCGTACTGCGGCCCATACAACGCCAGCGCCCCAGCCTCGCCATAGTTGTTGGCCAGTACCGCGAGCCGGCTCCGCTCCTCCGGTGAAAGCGTGTCGCGCACCGCGGCCACCTGCGCCACAAACTCCGGCCACCCAACCTCATCGGCCAGGTCGGAACTGTGCTTCATCTGCCAGTTCCATCCCGGCGACCCAGGCTGCCAGATCGGCAGAAAGGCCCACACCACCGCCGCCGTGTCCACCAGCATTGCCGTAATCACAATGCCCCGCACCGTGACGCGAAGAATGGTTGCCCATCCAGCAAGCCCGCACTCCAGTGCCACCGCCCCCGCCGCATACAGCACCGGATACGCCGGCAGCAGGTAGTAGCCGCGCCCCCGCGCAATCGCAAACAACACAAACGGCCCAATGTAAAAGATGCTGAGGAGCCGAAACCGCGCACTGCGTAGCAAGGAAATCAATCCCGCGATCGCAAGCGGAAGCGCGAACAGAGTGAACTTGATCTGGTCTCTGTAATAGCCATCCGCGCGCCCGTGCCGAACATCGCGCGCATGAATGAAGTGCTCCATCTGCAGCGTGATGAAATGGTGGCTTGCCAGCCAGATCAGATTCGGCGCAGCGATGATCGTCGCGGTCAAAGCACCATACCAGAACCACCGCGTACGCAAATGCCGCCGCTGCGACGGCAGAATCAGCAGCCCCGCAACCAGGCTCGCCACCGGAAACGCGATCGAGTACTTCGAAAGCACCCCAATGCCGATACCCACTCCGACGCCAATCCAGTTCCGCTCATCCCCCGTCCGCAGCAGCCGAGCCATAAACAGCAGAATCAGCGACCACGCCAGCAGGTCAAATGTGTTGTATTGCAACACCGAACTGAAGGCCAGCGCAATCGGAAACGCCGCAAACAGCGCAATGATCTGCGCCGGCCTCCGTCCGCCCAGTTCCCGCGCAATCAGCCCCACAATCACCAGCGAAACGGCGTTGAAAATCGCCGCCGGAAGCCGAAACACCTGCACCGAAATGCCGAACAGCGCAATCGCAATCCGGCCGCAAAACGCCGTCATCGGCGGATAAGCGACGAAACCACATTGCAGGTGCCGCGCATCGTCAAGAAACTGGAGTTCATCTCGATGAAACCCATATCCGTTGCCAATATAAAAATGCGCGGCGACGATGAGAGCCGCGAACGCGCTCAGAACGGCCGCATCGGAGCGCAGGGAAGTCGTGGGCTTGGGGATGCTCATATGGGAAAAGCATACGAGATTCGCCCTCGCTTTGTTCCCGATTTCCGCGAAGAATTCGTTCTACGGCTTCGACACTCCATAATTCGGAACATGCGGCGTCAGCTTGCGAATCACAAACTCCTGGATTAGGTTCTGGATCGCCCCTTCCCCTGTCTCGATTCCAAAATTCGCAAATGTCAGCCCAACCCCGCTCCGGTCCGCCGCGGGATAGTAGAGGTTCGAAATTCCGTCCGCCGCCAGCCCGCCAACCAACCCCGAATACGTCACCTGCCACTTTCCGTTATCGCCCTTGCACATCACAGTCATCGCAACCGCATACAGCGCTCGCGAGCGAATCGTCCCCGTTCCTTTGTAGAAATACCGAGGGTCCTGCTTCCACCACGACGCCAGAATCGCGCCCCCGATCATCGTGCCCGTAAAGCCGTCCGTATACCCCGCGCCATAGCGCTTCGCGTATCCCTTCGCACCTTGACCGTAACCGCTGAATGAATTCGTGGCCTGCTCGATCCCCGCCTGCGCACCCACCCCCAGAAATGTCACTGGGTCCACAAGCGACCTCCATGCAAGATGGAATTTCTGTTTCGGCGTCAGCGGCGCGGGGTTTCGATCGTAAACCACGTAGAAGTTTGGAATCACGCCCAGCACGCGCTGCGTTTCCTCTTGTTTCAACTGCTCCTGCGCTATCTCCACCTGCGACGCCGTCACCCGCACGTCGGTTGTGCTCGTCACATCGAGCACCACCGCCTTCGCGTCAAAACTCTCGCCCGGACGCAACACGCCTATCACCGTTCGCGTCCCAAATCCACCCGAAGATATGTTCAGCTGAAAACTTCCCGTCGGCACGTTTGAGAATTGAAACTGCCCATTGCTATCCGAAGTCACCGTTCGAGCGCTCGCGGCCTGCGCGCCCGACCACACCAACTCAACCTTCGCGCCCTCATAGACACTTCCGTCCTTGTCCATTACCACGCCGTGAATGCTCCCAGTCGCGACCTGTTCCGCCGGTGTTTGCCCGGCCGGAGCACTTGCCGCCTGAACCTCCGGCCCATCCGGCAAAACGGATTCAGACGAGGGAATCGCAGCGGACATCGACGCCCTCTGACACCAGGCCGCGGTCCCAAATGCAAGAAGTGCAAGAAAAAACAGGACTCGGCCTGTTGCCAGACCTCCGCCCCGCGAGCCGTTCCGCCCGCCCTTCAAATCTGTCCCATTCCCATTCAGCCCCGTCCTCAGTTCTGAAGCTCGAAGAGTTTCATCCAGATTAAACGCCAGCCCGCGCCACACCCCTGAAGGTTAGACGAATCTCCTCTTGAGAAGACGATGCACCACCCATCCAAATCTCCGCACGCACCTCAGCTCCACTCAATACGCTCGTTCCGCGAACGCCCAGTTGTCGCTCAGGCAGAAATTCAAAATCGAGCAACAGACAATCGCAATGCAATTCGACCCCAGCACAGGCATCCGGGCGTCATGAACCAGCACCCGCATCAGCACAAGATTCCCCACCATCGAAACAAATCCATTCGAAAGATGGAATCGCATCAACCGAGTCGCCAGTCCCGCATCGTCGCGTCTGTCTCGCCAGGTGAATCTGCAGTGCCACACAAAGTTATGCAGCAGAGTCACTTCAAGCGCCGCCGCGGACGCATACAGATAGTGCCCAGGCACCAACCTGTCAAACAGCGCCAGCGCGCCGAGTTGCACGGCCATCCCCATAGCTCCCACAAGGTTGAACTTGCTCCAGCGCACAAGTGCCTTCATGGCAACGGCTCCTGCCGATAAAGCTCCGCCGTATGCCGCACCGCAACAGTAATGGCCATCGCCAGCATGGCCGCCGCTGCAATCGTTCCTCCCACATCGAACAGCAATATCCTGTGCCCGAACAATACCGAGTAAGGACTGCGCAGCAGCGCAAGGTTCCCGATGATCAGCAGAATGCGAATCTCCGTCGGACCAAAGATCCCTTGCGACATTTCAAAGCAGCCCAGCGAATAGGTAGCAAGATAGCTTTCGCTCGACAGCAGCAGAAACGCCACAAGCATCGCCATCGCCGTCTGCCAATGCAGCAGCCCCGAGCAGCCCAGCCCGCACATAAGAGCGATAGAACCAAATATGTCCACCATGTGGTCGACATAGAATCCATAGCGAGGCCGCTGCTGCTGGCGCGCCCGAGCAAGCGTCCCATCCAAGCTGTCTCCCAGCCAGTTCAGCACAATGAACGCAATCACTCCGAGCAGCGCAAGCCTCTCGGAGCGCGCCACCGCATAGCAGATGCCTGCTCCAACCTGCGCGCCCAGCCCAAGCGCCGTGAGCTGGTCCGATGTAATCCACCGCGGCGTCCGTTCCGCCAGCCACTGCAGCACGCATTTCTCTAACCGAGCGGTCAGAGCCCGGTTGACTCGCCGCTCAGATGCAAAAACCACTTCTTGCTTCACCGAAACCGAATTCGCACTCACATTTCTCCTTTTCATTTCCATCTCACAAAACCTGCTTCCGCAGCGCCTCACGCACAGCCCGCAGAGTAAACTCCAGCGATTCCCGCGGAACAGACTCCACAAACGGCCCCACCACCCATCCCAGCCCGCGCGGTACGGCCCGCGTCAGAGACACTGACTCGATCTGCATATAGAGCCCGCCGTCCCGCTCCTCATAACTCCAGTAAGTATTCAGTCGCCACAGAAACCCATGTTCCTCGGCGCCACTCAACACACGCTCTGACTTAGTCCCCGCCCCATCCACCTCATCAATCTGTGTGCTCCGCGAAATGGTGTACCCGTGCTGTCCATCGAGCCGCGCAAACGTAATGTCGTACGCCGTATCCATCACCACCGTGATCACATGCTTTTGCCGAACCCGCATCACCGCACGAAAACCATCCCCCTGCTGCGCCAGCACCGTCGCCCGAATCACCTGCGGCGCGAAGCGCTGAGGATACGCTTCGAAGTCCTTCATCAGTCGCTCAAAATCTGCAGCCGTCGCCCCCGGCGCAAACGCGGTCCCGCGCCAGTGGTGCAGCATTGCCCCCTCACTGCTCAAATCCGTGGCCGTCAGCTTCTCCACAATCAACTCGCCCTTGCGCAATCGCGTCGCGCCGCCCTGACCAACAGCCACAGGCGCAAGAAATCCGTTCTGCGACCGATGCTGCCCCGTCAGCCGCGCTTCAACCCCGCGCATATATGCGCTGAAAACCGACACCGCTGCCGGCGTGGGCTCCACCGCGGCGCACCACGGAGCCGCTGCCGCAAACAACACCAACAGCAGCCCGCCAACCCCCAGCCCACTCCGCAGATTCAAAACATGCCGTCCCGTCATGCCTTGCACCATGCCTCAGCCTGAACTTCAAATGCAATGCATGGAATCTCATTTGTTCAGGATTGATTCTCACCGTGCAAGTATTTACGCTGCTTTAATTTACAAGAAGTTGTCCATTACCGGGCAGGTTGGAATTGAACTCCCGTTCGCGTACACTGATCCCCAGACAGGACAACCCATGACTGAACTTGAGCCAGCCCGGCGCTATCGTTTCGGCATCTTTGAAGCCGACGCTACCACCGGAGAGCTGCGGCGCAAGGGCGTCCGCATCAAGATGAACGGGCAGCCCTTCCAGATCCTCACCATGCTCCTCGAACGTCCCGGACAGTTGATCACGCGAGAAGAAATCTCGCATAAGCTTTGGCCCGACGGCGTCTTTGTGGATGCGGAACACGGCGTCAACTCCGCCGTCAATCGCATTCGTGAAGCCCTTGGCGACTCAGCCGCCAATCCAAGATTTGTTGAGACCATGGCCCGCCGCGGCTATCGCTTCGTCGCTCCTGTTGAACAAATCGTCTTCGATCAAGATCCGCCCACGCCCGAGACCGCGCCGCTACCCCTCGCGGCCGGAAACCCAACAGCGGTTCCAGAAGAACAAGCTGCGGCATTAGCGAAGCAGCCGGCAGTTCACGCGGAGCGCGAGCCCAATCTGGTCAGCCGTATTCTCGCCTCACCAGCCGAGCTTCCGCAAGCCTCCCATCGCGTCGTGCAGACGCTTTTCGTTCTGTTGCAGTTGATGTACGTGGCCTTCTACGTCGGTGCACTGACTAATCTGGCTGAGATCGAAGACCTCTTCTCGCCGCTGCCCAAATCCACTTTGGCGCTGAACGTCCTGATCGTGACCGCCGGAATCCTGATTCCCGTCCGCGCTTTCGTTCTCACCACGACACTTTTTTATGCCCCCGGCGCCCGCACCAATTTCCTGAAAATCTGGCCGGCTCTCCTTGCCCTCGATGAGTTGTGGGCGCTTTCGCCCTTCCTGCTCCTGCACCACATTAACTATGGCATGGCCCTGGCCTGCACCACGCTCCTCGTATATGCGCCATTCGCCCAGCGCTCCCTGGTCCTGATGGGCGCCGGCAGCAACTCGCACCAACCAGGCACCCACCCTAATCCCTAATCCCTATTCGCTATTCCCTACCTTCACCAGCCGCATCAATCCCCGCGGCTTCAAATCCGCATTGAGAATCCTCCGTGTTTCCCCCATGCTTGCGCAGATTGCCTCTGCGGCCAGATGCCCCGACCGCGCCGCGCTCTCCATGGTCGAAGGCCAGCCTGTTGCTGTCCAGTCCCCAGCCAGAAAGCAATTCTGCCACGGCGAAACTGAAGTCGGCCGCGCAGCATCGATCCCCGGAGGCACCCCAAACGTTGCGCGCATCTCCTTAACGAGCACAGCCTTCTCCAGCTTTGCCGATGCGACGGCGGGAAAGAAGTCTCCCAATTCCCTCACCGCCAGGGCAATCGCTTCCTCACGGCCAAGCGCGGCAAAGGTCCGCGAGGCGCTCACCACCAACTCCACGTAACTCCCCTGCAACTTCCGCCACGGCTGCAAGCGGCCCTTGTTATACATCCAGTGAATCTCGCGGTCCAGCAGCACGGCGTGATCCAACTCGGTAATCTCGCGGTCAAACCACAAATGCACGCTGCAAATGGGCCAGGGCTCGTGACGTTCAAGCTGCTCGGCAAGCGCGTCGGCCCCATCTGCCGGCGGCAGGTTCGGCAGCAGCTTCGCCGTAGCCTCAAAAGGCATTGCCAGCACCAGAAAGTCGGACAGAAGCACACCATTGCGCGTATTCACTGACCATTGAAAACTCTCTTCATCCCATTCAGCGGACTCCACATTGGCATTAAGCAGAATTCTGGATCCATGTTCCGTCAAATACTCCGCCGCCCCCGTGTAAAGCTGGCTCAGAGGTACAGTGCTCATCCCCATGCTGCCCGCGAAGGCCGAGTTCATAAACAGTTCGCGGATCACCTTGGCCGCGTACTGCAGCGCAATCGAGTCAATGTCCGCATTCAGCGCGCTCGCAATCACCAGCCGCCAGAAGCGGTCGAGCGCGCCCTTTGTCTGTCCATGTCGTTTGAGCCAGGCGCCCAGGCTCTCCGTTGAGTTCTCCGACACAGGCAGCATCAGCGCGCCAAACGCCCGCCCCACCGCAATCTTGTCCGCAAACGTGAACGCATGTGCCGACATCAGCCTGGGCAGTCCATGCAGCGGCGCAGGCAAAAACGAAGGTCCAAGCTTGGACCGCCTGCCGCCCGGCTCAATCATGGTCATCTCACTGGTCCAGTGAATCTGGTCCGCAACGCCGATGCGCCGATAGAACCCCGCAAGGTTCGTGCAACAGCCAAACAGCACATGCTGGCAGTTGTCGATCACCTCGCCCGCGCCCGGATGCAGATACGAACTGGCTCGCCCGCCAAGATAGCCGCGCCGCTCCACCAGTTGCACGCGCAGTCCCACCTCCGCCAGCGCACAGGCAGCACTCATGCCCGCCACGCCGCCGCCGATAACCGTTACTGTTTTTGCCAGATTCTCTATTGAGCCGCTCAACCTGCGATCCTCACCCAGCCCATCCGGACCAGCCCGACAATCAGAATTCGCAGCTTCTCAGCGGTCGGCACGCTCGCCCTCTTCGAAAACACGTCGTAGTCCGCCGCCTCAATCCGTATCAACAACGCATGATAGATCCGAACCAGCACCCACAACGCTGGCCGGCTCTCCTTTTCGATCAACGGCATCAGCGCCTGCCCCGATTGATAGTACCGCTCGGCTCGCTGGGCAATCTCTCGCAGCAGTGCGCGCTCTTCATTTGTTGGCGTCGCGCCCTTCGCGCGATGCAACAGCCCATCCAGCGATACTCCATGCGCCTTCAAATCCTCCAGCGGCAGATACACGCGATTCCGCTCCGCATCCTCGGCCACATCGCGCAATATGTTTGTCAACTGAAACGCAATCCCCGTCCTTTCTGCTAGTTTCTCCGCCCGTGGGTCCGTGTACCCGAAGATGCGTATGCAAACCAGCCCCACCACCGACGCCACCAGGTAGCAGTAGCGATACAAATCCTCAAATGTGGCGTAGGTATCCTGCGCATCTCCCTTCGCCGAGTCCAAATCCATCGTGACGCCGGCCACCAGTTCATCCAACAACGTCAGCGGAATCCCAAACCGCACCGTTGCATCGCGCACGGCAACAAACACCGGGTCGCCTGTTGCGCCACGATCGCTTGCCGCGCGCCACGCTGCCAGCCACGCATTCAGCCGCACACGCCGTTCGTCAATCGAAATGCTTTCATCGTCGGCCAGGTCGTCGGCCTTTCGCATAAAAGCGTAGATTGCGCAGATGGCATTCCGCCGCGGCGCCGGAAGTGCAACGAAGGCGTAGTAGAAGTTCTTCGCTTCGCGTTTGGCAATCGCCCGGCAGACCGCGTAGGCCTCGTCCAATGAGTGATCGTGCGTCAAGCCGCCGACTCTGCGCGCCGCGCGCCTCTTCCGAGCCCCCCGAAGGGCAGCAACCGGGCGCTCACCGCCCTCAGCGCAAGCCTCAGCTTCGCGCTTTTCGATATCGCCGGACGGGCACTCAGCACATCGTAGCCTCGATTCTCAATCGCCCGCAAAATCTCCAGTCCCCCCCGGCTGAACAGATCCAGGTCCAGCGCCAGGTTCCGATTCACCATCCCGATCAGCGGCAGTCCCTCTTCAAAAAGATCGCGCGCATAACTGACCTCGGTGCGCATTAGGCCGCGGAACTTGTCTGTGGCAATCGCCTCCGCCAGCGTCTTCTCCGATACGTGAAAGACCTCCAGGTCCCGTTGCGGAATATACACTCGCCCACGCGCGTAATCCTCGCGAACGTCCTGCCAGAAATTTGCGAGTTGCAAAGCCGTGCAGGTCAGATCCGACAGCCGGAATTTCTCCTCGACATCCTCGCCATTCACCTCACCTGAGGCGTAGAGCACCAACCGCCCCACCGGGTTCGCCGAATAGCGGCAGTACCCGAGGACATCTTCCATGGTCGCGTAGCGCTTCACCGTCTGGTCCTGGCGAAATGCCGTCAGCAGGTCGGCAAAAGGCTCCTTGGGAATCGAGCATTCGCGAATCGTCTCCGCCAGCGCGACAAACACAGGATGCCGCGCCCTGCCCTCGTAGCAGGCGTCCAACTCCTCGCCCCAAATTTCAAGCAACGCGAGCGCCGCCTCTGGATGACCCACTTCGTCACTCAAATCGTCCGAGATGCGGCAGTAGGCATAAATTGCATGAAAGTGCGGACGCAGTTCCTTGGGCAGGAACCACGACACCACATGAAAATTCTCGTAGTGCGACTCCGCCAACTGCTTGCAGAAATCCCGCGCTTCGTCCAGCGTCGGCGCAACGTCCGGGATACGATAATTCTCCGGCAGCGCCGCCCAGCCACGCAGGATCAATAGTTGTTTCTCCAGCGCATCCGTTTCCGGTATCGGATCCTGTGTCGGGGTCATGGCTTCGCCTCAGGGCACAATGGCGGTCTTGATCTCGCTGCTCCGCTTCATCAGCTTCTCAAAGACGCGGTTAAGTTCGTATAAATGCGCGTGACCGGTAATGAAAGCTCCCGCCTGGAATCGCCCGCCGGCAATAATATCCAGCGCCTTGCGGCAGATCGCCGGCGTGTGATGGAAGGTAGCCCGCAGCGTGATATCGCTATAGTGAATCCGGTTGGTATCCAGAGTCACGTGCGTTCCCACGGCGCAACCGCCGAAGAAATTCACCGTGCCTCCTTTGCGCACCAGTTCGACCGCCTCCTGCCACGCATCCGGCACTCCCACCGCTTCAATCGCAATATCCACGCCCCGGTTCTTCGGCGTCAGTTCGCGCGTCTCGCGAATGGCCTTGCGAATATTTGTCGTCTGCACCACATGCGACGCGCCCAGTTGACGCGCAGCTTCCACCTGACCATCATGTTTTACGATAGCAATCACGTTGCATCCAGACAGCGCTGCCACATGCAGAATCATTAACCCCAGCGGCCCTCCGCCAATCACAGCCACCGTGTCGCCTGTTCGCGGGCGCGAATCCTCAAATCCATGCACCGCGCAAGCCAGCGGCTCCGTCAGCGCCGCATGCTCCAGCGGCACGTGGTCGGGAATATGCAGCGTATTCTTGGCCACAATCCGCGCCGGAATGCGAATGAACTCCGCATACGCGCCGTTGTTGAACAACAGATCGTCGCAAAGATTCTCCTGGCCGCGCTCACAGAAGAAACACTGTCCACAGGGCGCGGAGTTGAGCGCGACAACGCGATCGCCGGGAGCAAAGCCGACCACTCCCTCGCCCGCCTCCACAACTGTCCCCGCCAGTTCGTGGCCAAACAGCGCCGGAGGCACAATCATCCGCGCGTGATAGCCGCGCCGGAAAACCTTCAGATCCGTTCCGCAGGTGAGCGCTGCGCCCACCCGGACAACCAATTCACCCGGCGCCGCTTCGGGCACAGGAACACGCTCAATGCGAATATCTTCGCGACCGTGGAGGATTGCGGCTTTCATGGTTGTCGCCATCAATGCCCTCCTAATCTACTCCCGCGCCAGAAACAGGCTCAATCATAATCTTCATTGAGTCGGCTTTGGGGTGCGAAGCAATGTCAATGGCTGTCACCGCCTGTCCAAGCGGAAACCGATGCGAAATCAGTTGCGTCAAATCGAATCCATTGCGATAGCCGCCAAATACCAGTTCCGTCACTTCATCCAGAATCGGGAACGAAGACGAGTAGGAGCCGAGCAGCGTCTTCTCGTCCATGCACACCGCGCCGGGATCGAACGTGGCCTCGCCGTGCTGGGTCTGCGCAAACAGCATCACCTTCCCGCCCGGCCGCACCGCGACCATCGCCGTCTGGATAAGCGCGTTGCCCCCAACAGCAATCACCACAGCGTCCGCCCCGCGATTATCGGTCTCCTGCAACACGCGTTCAACCACATTTTCGTTTCCCGCATGGATCGGGTCCTTCAATCCGAACTTTGCCGCAATGGCATGGCGTTCCGGATAAAGGTCCGACGTTAAGACCCGCGCCCCCGTGCGCCGCGACAACGCCGCCCACATCAGCCCGATCGGTCCCTGCCCGATCACCAGCACCGTATCGTCCGCCGCAAGGTTCAACAGCTTCACGCCCTTCAGAACCGTGTTCACCGGCTCCACAAACGCAGCCTGCTCAAACGGCACATCGTCGGGAATCCGCACCACGCCGCGATTCGCGACCACAAAGCCCATCACCCGTATGTACTCCGAAAAGCCGCCGCCCGACGGCTCGAATCCGGCAGTCACGCCCACCTTCTTGTAGAGCGGACATTGGGCAGGCGTCTGTTTCCGGCAGTAATAGCAATCGCCGCACGGCACATGATGAAACACCATCACCCGCTCGCCCACGGCATAGCTCTCCACGCCATCGCCCACTTCCACGATGGTCCCCGCCATCTCATGGCCAAAGATGCGCGGCGCAGAGTGCGACCCGGTGTGAATCTTTTTGAGATCGGTCCCGCAGACCCCGCATGTGGCCACCTTCACCAGCAGCTCACCCGGTCCGATCTTCGGCACAGGCACGGTCTCCACACGCATATCGTTCACGCCGCGATAGACGGCAGCCTGCATGGTGGCGGGAATTGCAGCGGGAATCTTCGCCGCGTCGCTCACTTCGTCCCGCTGGCCTTCAATGTTTGAGATTTGGGTAGCCATTACGCTCTCTGATGTATGCCCTTTCATCGAGAAAATCGAGCACAGCTTCCCTGATGCTCTGGGAAGCCTTCCTGCTATTCTCGCCCATTCTTGCAAGCGAGGGCCAGTACCAAGGCCTCAGAATCGAAAAAAGTACCATAGCAGCCATGTCAAACCGCCCATCCGGGCAGATAAACCGATTGAAATCGGGTAGTTTGTCGTGAAACCCGTCACTGACCCCCTTGATGCAATAGAACGGAATCCCCCGCATCGCCGCCAGCCGTGCAATCGCCGAAGCCTCCATATCCACCAAGTGAGCACTGTAAGCCGCCGCCAGCCGCTGCTTCTCCGCCTCATCTGCAACAATGGGACTCGTCACCAGCCACCGCTCATCATTCCAGACGGCTGGCCGGAACCGCTCTCCCGTCCGTAAATCAATCACCCCAGAGACCCCATAAACCCGTCCAGCTTTCAGCTCTTCAGTCAACGCCCCCGCCCAGCCAACCGAAATCACCATATCCGGAGCGCCATCCTTCTCGACCGCCGCAAACGCCCGCGTCGCAGCATCCACGCCGGCTCCAGCGCACGCCGCCACCCACTCCCCTTCATCGAACTTCCAGCGCCACAGATCCACCCGGTCGCGCCGCTCGTGCACCCATCCCCGCACCAAAGGCTTCAGTTCTCCAGCCATCGCTGCAATGATCGCGACCCGGCTCACGGCGCATACCCGTTTGCCCGAAACCACTCAATCGCCGCCCGCATCGCCGGATACACCGGCACAATCCTGAAGTCGAGTTCCTGCTGCGCGTGCGCACTCGAGGCATACATCTTCTTGCGCCCCATTCGCACCTCTTCAAGCGTCGCTCGCGGCTCCTTGCCGCGAATCCGCCCCGTGATCCACTCCTCAAAAAACGCATACGTCGCCGCAACCGCAAACGGAATCTTTACCGTCGGCGACGGTATCCCGGTAATGGCCGACATCTTGTCGAGAATCTGCTTCAGCGTCAGATTCTCCCCGCCCAGAATGTACCTGTGTCCCGGCTGACCCAGCGTGAGCGCGGAAACATGTGTGCGAGCAACTTCGGTCACATCCACCAGGTTCAGCCCCGTGTCCATGTACGCGGGAAACTTGCCGTTGAGAAAGTCCACAAAGATGCGCCCCGTCGGCGTGGGCTTCGCGTCATTCGGCCCAATTGGCGTTGTAGGGTTCAGAATAATGACCTTCTGTCCATCCTTTGCCGCCTTGATCGCTTCCTGCTCGGCCATGAACTTTGATCGCTTGTAATGGCCAACCATATCCTTGAGTGAGACCGGAGTGTCCTCATTGATGACCAGCCCGTCGGTGCGAAAATGCATCGTTGCCACGCTTGAGGTATAGACAAACCGCGGCACGCCCGCCTCCTGTGCCATCCGCAACAACTCCCGCGTACCGTCTACGTTAGCGCGATACATTCCCGCAGGATCGGGAATCCACAGCCGGTAATCGGCCGCGACATGGACCACCGCATCGCAACCCTCAATCGCCGAACGCAGCGTCTCCGGCTCCGCAAGATCGCCAACAACCGTCTCGCCGCGAATGCCTTCAAGATTCTTCAAATTGCTTGTTTTGCGTACCAGAAGCCGGAGATCGGCTCCTTCAGCGGCCAGCGATCGCGCCACATGATGGCCCACAAATCCGGTTGCGCCTGTCAAAAAGACTTTCATAGCCTCGAATCTCTAACACCATTCTAAACTTCAGGGTCGTGTCGGCCAGCTCCGATCCAATAGTGCGGACGAAAGCCAGCCAAATAATGCAAAACTGCATTACAATCGAAAAGGAAGGACAATCAAATGGCTATCGTGAGCACAACGTCGCGGGGACAGGTGACTCTCCGGAAGGAAATCTTCCAGCACGTTGGGATAAGACCCGGCGAGAAATTGGAGATCGAGCTCTTGCCGGGTGGCGAGTTCCGGGGCCGCGCGGTGCGGAAGAAGGGCAGCATCAGCGATTTTGCCGGATGCCTGAAGGGCAAGACCAATGGCACAAAGCTGACGATTGAAGAGATGGACGAGGCTATCGGCCAAGCCGTCGTCGAAGAGTTCCTGAGAGGCGTTCAGCGATGAAGATGGTCGCGGACACCAATGTCTTGAACTGATTCCAGATTGTAATGCGAAGTTGCATTACAATTGTTTCAGCGACTGAAAAAAGAGAGGTGACTATGCCGGTTCTCACAGTAACGGCGCGGGGCCAGGTGACGCTTCGGAAGGAATATTTGCGGCATTTCGGAGTCAAGCCGGGCGACAAAATCGACCTCACGCTGCTGCCGGGAGGGCGGGGAGAGATCGGCGCTGCACGGCCAACCGGTTCCTGGGACGACTTCATCGGCTGCCTGGCAGGTAAGACGAACCTACGCCTGACCATTGAAGAGATCAATGAGGCGATTGGCCACGCAGCAGCGGAGGCTGGTATGGCAGGACTTGAGAGATGAGGATCATCGCCGACACCAACCTGCTGGTGCGATTGGCGGTGGATGACGATCCGCGTCAGAGGCGGATCGCGGCGACTGCGGTCACTCAAGCCGAAGCCGTCATCATCAGCCGTCACGCGCTTTGCGAGCTGGTTTGGGTACTCCGCCAAAGCTACAAGTTCACCAGGACCGAAACGGCCGGGGCGATTCAGAAGCTATGCGGGATCAAGAATGTTGTATTGGATAACGCAACAGTTGAGGCTGGTCTCGCTGTTCTGGCGGCTGGCGCGGATTTTGCCGATGGCGTGATTGTGTACGAAGGGCGCTGGCTGGGCGGCGAGACGTTTGTCTCGTTCGACAAGAAGGCGGTTGCGGCGATTGCCAAGCAGGGGATGAAGACTCAGTTGCTGGGGTGAATCTTTGTCTGGGATCGTGCATTCCCATTTCTCAAAAGCGAGGCCCCCGGGCTTCATCACCCTGGCATTGAAGGCATTTCTTCAGCCCATCCTGCCAAATCCCCTCGTACGGCCAAGCGCAGATCCGAAGAACCTGCCGGGTTCTACTCAGTCCAGCGCTTCCGGAACCAGCGCGATTCCCTTTTCGCCGGCGGCCTTGCGCTCGTTGTACTTCTGCACCCAGTCTTCCCAGTGCTTGCCGGCCGCGCGATCCTTGCCCGTAAACTCAAGCCGCGCAATCTCCGCGTAGCTCACCTTGCGCTTCTCGGGCGCCTTGGGCGTGAAGTACTGCACCCACGATTCCGCCAGCGTTGCGCCGGTCGAACGGTTGAAGATGTAGGCTTCAATGCGCTCGCCGCTCTTCAGCGTAAGCGTCACATCGCCACGATAATCGAAGGCCTTTTCAAGAGCCTCATGCGCATCGTGGTCGCTTGCAAACTCAGGAATCCAGCCCTCCAGATTCTCGTGCTTGAATCCCGGAGCGACCTCCATAGTTTCGATCTGCTCGCGGCTGTACTTCAGCACCTCTGCGCTCATGCGTTGGTCTCCTCAAGCGCGTGCTCGGGCTTGGCGATCTGAACGAGCGTGGCCGATCCATGCGGCGCGGATTCGTTCAGCAGCTTCAGCGCATGCTTGTCTTTGTACATGCTGAAGGTGCCCTTGACCATGGCCCAGAAGCCCGACATGCTTCCGAATCCGTCAATGACCGCCGTCGGCTCATAGCCACAGCTCACCATGCAGTTGGCGCACTTGGCGTTGCCGCTCGCAACGCCGTATTCCTCCCACTTGGTGGTTTCCATCAACTCCTTAAAGGTGTCCACATAGCCGTCCTGCAACAGGTAGCACGGCTTCTGCCAGCCAAAAATGTTGTAGGCCGGCGAACCCCATGGAGTGCAGTCGTAATTGCGATCGCCCATCAGAAACTCGAGAAACAGCGGCGACATGTTGAACTTCCACGACTTCTTGCGGTTCGACAGGATGGCGCGGAACAACCGCCGGACACGCGCGCGTCCCATAAAGTGCGTCTGGTCAGGCGCCTTGTCATAGCTGTAGCCGGGCGAGAGCACAATGCCCTCCACGCCGATTGCCATCATCTCATCGAAATGTGCGCGCACGCTGTTCGGATCGGTGCCGTCAAAGAATGTCGAGTTCGGCGTGACGCGGAAGCCGGCCTTGACCGCTTCCTTGATGCCCTCCACGGCGATGTCGTACCCGCCCTCGCGGCACACTGAAAAGTCGTGGTGATCCCGCTGCCCGTCCAGATGCACTGAAAATGTCAAATACTTTGACGGTGTGAATTCGTGCAGCCGCTTCTTCAGTTCGAGCGCATTGGTACACATGTAGACGTACTTCTTGCGAGCAACCAGGCCATTGACGATCTCAACGATCTGAGGATGCAACAGCGGCTCCCCGCCGGGGATGGCGACCATCGGCGCGCCGCACTCTTCCGCCGCGGCGAAACACTCCTCGGGCGAAAGCTGCTTCTTGAGGATGTGCGGCGGATACTGCACCTTGCCGCACCCTGCGCAGGCCAGGTTGCAGCGGAAGAGCGGCTCGAGCATCAGCACCAATGGATAGCGCTTCTCGCCCGACATCCTCTTCTTGATCACATAGGTTGCAACCGTACCCATCTGAGAAATCGGAACAGCCATCTTTGAGTTAACCTCCGGCGCCTCTTACGGCGCTAGTTCATATTGTCTGGCGCGTACCTTCAAAATCATTTGCAGCCATTAGCTGCCTTGCCGTTCCATAGTCCGCCTGTAACTGGTCAAAGCCAGCAGCGGGAAGTATTGACGATACAAGTTATAGGACAGGTAAAAGACACGCGGGAAGCCTGTACCTGTAATGATACTCTGGCGCGTGCTGCCTTCCCCCATCGATTCATCCCAACTGCCATCAACCCGCTGTCGCGTCAGCAGCCAGCGCACGCCCTTGGCGATTGAGTCGGACCGGTCATCCCCGGCGGCCAGCAGCCCAAGCAGCGCCCAGGCCGTTTGCGACGGCGTGCTCGGGCCCACGCCGCGCGTGTCCGGATCGTCGTAGCTGCCGCAGGTTTCGCCCCAGCCGCCATCGGAATTCTGCACCATGCGAATCCACTCCGCCGCCTGCTGAATCTGCGGCTCGTTGTGGTCGAAGCCGATCGCATCCAGTCCGCGCAGCACCAGGAACGTTCCGTAGATGTAGTTCACACCCCAGCGGCCAAACCAGCTCCCATCCGATTCCTGCTCGCTCAGGATGAACTTGATGGCCTTCTCCACACGCTTGTCGCTGCGGTCGTAGCCGTAGTTGGCCAGCATCTCCAGAATTCTTCCCGTAATATCCACCGTCGGCGGATCAAGCATTGCGTTGTGATCGGCGAATGGGATGTATTGGAAGATCATCTTGGTGTTGTCTTTGTCGAAGCTGCCCCAACCGCCATTCCTGCATTGCATGGCGAACTCCCATTCGATGGCGCGCTGCGAAACCTGGAATTGATAGCGCTCGCGGGGATTGTCCACCTTGTTCAACGCCAGCAGCACCTGCGCCGTGTCGTCCGTGTCCGGATAAAACTCGTTGTTGAACTCGAAGTACCAGCCGCCCGGCTCGGTGTGCGGCGCCTTCACGGCCCAGTCGCCCTTATGCCGGACTTCCTTCGAAAGCATCCAGTCCGCGGCCTTGATCATGCGCTGATCGTTGCGCGCCACGCCGGCTTCGCCCAGTGCGTAGACCACCTGCGCCGTGTCCCACACAGGAGAAGCGCAAGGCTGCATGCGGAAGGTTGGCTCCGGCATCGCGGCGCTGGCCCGCTCCTCAATGCCCAGCTTCTCAAATTCGTCGCGCGCGCGAATCACCTGCGGATCGTCTTCGGAGTAGCCAAGGCAGCGCAGCGCGATGATCGCATTCAGCATGGCCGGATAAATGGCGCCAAGGCCGTCGGTCATTTCCAGGCGCTCCAGCATCCACTTCTCCGCCTTGGCCAGCGCCACCTTGCGCAGCGGGCGCAGATGCACTGCCTCTGCAAAATGCAGTACGCGATCAAGCAGGATGAAGACATTGCGCCACGAGACGATCCTCTTGCGGTCAAGTTGCAGCCGCTGTTCCGCATTTGCGCGGCCGCCCACAAAAAGCTCGTCGATCCCATGCTCCGGCGGAATCTTCTTGAACGGCTTCTTGGCGTAGATAATCGCCAGCGGCACAAGAATCGAGCGCGACCACGAAGAAATCTCGTAGATACTAAAGTAAAACCAGTTCGGAAACAGAACGATCTCCGGCGGAATGGCAGGCACCGCGTCGTAATCGTATTGACCCAGCCCGCAGAGATACATCTTGGTGAACGTGTTGCATGCCACCACGCCGCCATGCCCCAGAACCCACTCGCGGCATTTGCTCAACCGCGGATCGTCCGGTCCAATCCCCATCAGCTTCGCCGAAAAATAGCACTTGACTGAAAGAGAGATATTCCCCGGTCCGCCCGGATAAAGGCTCCAACTGCCGTCCTCGTTCTGGTAGCGCATCATCTCCGTGAATGCGCGCTGGAGGCGCCCCGGGTCACCGCTTTCCAGTTGCGTGTGCAGATAAATGTAGTCGGCCTCGAGCATCGAGTCCGCCTCGAGCTCGCCGCACCAATAACCATCGGGATGCTGCTGCGAAAGAAGATAATCCGCCGAGCGGACAACCGCCGCCTCCACGTCTGCCAGATCCGCGTCCAACCGGCCAAACCGTGGCGCCATCGAGATGGTGGTCGCCGAGGTTGTCTTCACTTGTTTTAGGCTCATGCGGATTAAAATGCCTCAGTTCCGTTTGGAAAAATCAAATCAACAAGTAGTCCGGCAGCGCCAGTCGACCTGCTTCAAAAATTCACTTGCTCAGTCCCTTAGTCCCTCGATCACCGCACAGGCACGGGCTCCGTTCCACCCACGCCGCCAATGGCCTGGATAATCTCCGGCGGCAACCCAAACCGAACATTCTCCGGCATCACTTCTACTTCTTCGACGCTGCCAAAGCCGTTCTGTTGCAAATAATTAACCACGTCCTCAACCAGCACTTCGGGAGCGGATGCGCCGGCTGTAACCGCAACATTCGTAACGCCCTTGAGCCATGCCGGATCGATGGCCTGGGAGTTGTCGATCAAATACCCGATCGTCCCCAGATTCCGCGAAACCTCCACCAGCCGATTGGAATTCGAGCTGTTGGTCGAACCCACAACGAGCACAAGCTCTGCATTATGTGCCACATTGCGTACCGCAACCTGGCGATTCTCTGTGGCGTAGCAGATGTCCTGCGAGTGCGGCCCGGCAATATTCGGGAATTTTTCCTTAAGCGCGTGAATGATGTCCCGCGCCTCATCCAGGCTCAGCGTCGTCTGGGTGAGGTAAGCGACCCGGTTCGGGTCCGGCACCTCAAGCGCCGCGACCTCCGCAACGTTTGAAACCACTTGGGTTACGTCCGGTGCTTCGCCCAGTGTGCCTTCGATCTCGTCGTGGTCGCGGTGGCCGATCAGCACCAATGAGTAACCTTGTTTGGCGAACTTGACGGCCTCAATGTGGACCTTGGTGACCAGCGGACAAGTGGCGTCAATCACCCTCAGTCCGCGGCCCTTGCTCCGCTCCCGCACCGCCGGCGAAACACCGTGAGCCGAATAGATTACGCGCTGGCCGTCCGGCACATCGTCTATTTCGTGAACAAAGATCGCGCCCTTTTCCGCCAACTCGTTCACAACATAGCGGTTATGCACAATTTCCCGGCGCACGTAGATGGGCGCGCCGAAGGTTTCAAGAGCGATCTTAACAATGTCGATCGCGCGCACCACACCGGCGCAAAAGCCGCGCGGCTTGAGCAACAACACCCTCTTTTGGCTGGGGGAAGTCTCGG
>Ga0182012_10001710_pt1 | contig 23953 bp, 21 predicted proteins | sample 612S2SmetaG_FD_120486 | JGI IMG/M metagenome (GOLD analysis project Ga0182012, IMG submission 120486) | Permafrost microbial communities from Stordalen Mire, Sweden - 612S2S metaG | ecosystem: Environmental > Terrestrial > Soil > Wetlands > Permafrost | place: Sweden: Stordalen | collected... | reverse complement strand
TCGGTTGCCGGTACGCAGCTTGCCATCGAGGATTTTGCCAGGCTGCATCCCGATGTGAGGGTCGAGATGGTGTCCGCCGATCTGCAACTGAAGCCGGACGTCGCGGTGGCGATCGCCGGGGACTGGCTGGACAATCAAGGGGTTGACCTGATCACCGATGTGCCGCTGTCGTCGGCTGCGTTTGCGATCGGGGAGATGGTGAAGGCCAAGGACAAGGCGGCGATCTTCACCGGCGGGGCGTCGGCCGACATCACTGGCACGCATTGCGGGCCGAACCATCTGCACTGGGCGTATGACACGTGGTCGATGCCGCACGCGGTGGTGGATGCGACGGTGAAGGAGGGCGGCGACTCCTGGTTCTTCATCACCGCGGATTATGCATTCGGGCATTCGCTGGAAAGCGATGCTTCGAGCTTCGTGATTGGGGCCGGCGGGAAGGTTCTGGGGCAGGCGATGGCTCCGTTTCCGGGGACGACGGACTTTTCGTCGTATCTGGTGCAGGCGAAGGCGAGCGGCGCCAAGGTGATCGGGTTCGCCAACGGCGGCGGCGACACGGTGAACTGCATCAAGCAGTCGGCCGAGTTCGGCATACAGCAGGGCGGGCAGAAGATCGCTGGCCTGATGTTCCTAATTCACGATGTGCATGGCGTCGGGCTGCAAGCGGCGCAAGGCGTGCTGCTGACGGAGCCGTTCTACTGGGACCTGAGCGACGGTACGCGGGCGTTCGCCAAGCGGTTTGGTCAGATCATGCCGGGGAACGTGCCCGGATCAGTCCATGCCGCGCAGTATTCCGCTGTGATGCATTACCTGAAGGCGTGCGTGGCGCTGGGGCCGGAGCGGGCCCAGGCGAGCGGGCGGGCGGTGATCGACGAGATGAAGGCGACTCCGACCGACGATCCGTTGTTTGGCAAGGGCGCGGTGAGGAAGGATGGGCGGGTGATCCACGATATGCATCTGTTCGAGGTGAAATCTCCGGACCAATCGAAAGCGCCCTGGGACTACTACATTCCAAAACGTGTGGTGCCGGCAGAGCAGGCGTTCCGCCCGATCGACAAAGGCGGTTGTTCGCTGGTGCAGGGGTAGCTGGCCCGGGGGTCAGGCGGGGTTCCGCACCCGGACGAAGTTTGTCGGCTTCATGGTGAGGACCGGTTCGCCGTCCTGGTTGAACACCTCCAGCAGGACATGGATCAAGCCGCGATCCGGTCTGGAGGCTGACCGGCGCGCCTGCTGGATCGTGGCGTGCAATGTGAGTGTGTCGCCGGGGCGGACCGGATTCGGCCAGCGGAGTTCGTCGATTCCGGGGGCGGCGAGGCCGTCATGCGGGAGAAAATGATCGACCAGCAGGCGCATGGTTGCCGCGACGGTGTGCCAGCCGCTGGCGATGATCCCGCCGAACGGGCCTCTGGCGGCCAGATCGCGGTCGATATGCATCATCTGGGGATCATACTGCGTGGCAAAGGCGGTGATCTGGTCCTCGGTCAGGGTGAATGATCCGCAGATGTAAGTGGCGCCCACGGTATAGTCTTCGAAGTATCGATTGGTTGATGGGGTGCGAAAGTCCTCGATCATGAAACCTGCCGCAATGTTGCCGGTGGGCCCGCTAACATGCGATATAGTGCAGGATAATCAATGGCTCGCGCGGGGCTGATCAGCCGGCGTTTCACGCCAGTAGGGCCGTCGCGGCCTCGACGACGGCATCGACGCCGATCGCATCCATCGACGCAGCCACCACTGCCGTCGTGCAGCGGCCGGCCGGCCGGTAGGTCGCGGCGTCGGTCGGTCCGAACAATCCGATTGTGGGAGCGCCGGCGGCGGCTGCCAGATGCATCAGGCCGGAATCGTTGCCGATGAACAGCGCGGCCTGTTGCAGCACCGCCGCCGCTTCCGGCAGCGAGACGGCGCCAACCAGGTCGATGGCGCCGGGCAGGGCTGCCAGCAACGGCGCGGCCATGGCGCGTTCGGCCGAACCTGGGCCGCCCAGGATCACCGCTTGCGCGCCGGGCAGCAGCGATTCCACCAATGTCCGGAACAGCGCAGCGAAGCGATCCGCCGGCCAGACCTTGGGGGCCCAGTTTGCGGTCGGAGCCAGTACGATAATTGGTCTGTCTGATGGCAGCCAATTACGAGAAGTTCGCCGGTCCGATTCGCTCGCCCAGGTCACTGGCAGCGGCGGCGGTGACAGGCCCAGAATAGCGCCGAGCTGTGCGATTTTTGGTCCCGTGATTCGACGAAACACCGCTCGGCGGCGGGTCGGCACCAGCCAGGACAGCGCCGATCCGCGGATATCCACCACCAGATCCCAGACATGCGGCGCGACGCGAACCCACAGCGGCAGCCAGTGCCGGCCCCAGGAGCGTTTGCGCAGCACGATCGTGCGCTTGCGGTTCGGCATGCGCGTGAATACGCCCTCGGCCACAGGGCCACATACCACTGTAATCCGAGCGTCCGGGTGGGAGCGGATCAGGTGGTCGAGCAGGCCGGTGGATAGGATCGCGTCGCCCAACCGGTTGGATGTCACGAACAGGATTTTCATCTGCGCCCGCAGTTAGCAGGCGTTTGACCCGGAGGCCATCGTTCGGCAGCGTGCCCGCCAACCGCAGCAATGGAGACGCAGCATGTCCGAGGAAACCCTTGTCGCCCTTGGCGAAGATTACCCGGAGCTTCGTGAAACCGTCCGCAAGATCTGCGCGCGCTATCCCGGCACCTACTGGAGCGGGCTGGAGGAAGAGGAAGCCTACCCGACCGAATTCGTCAGCGAACTGACCGAGGCCGGCTTCCTCGGCGCTCTGATCCCGGAGGAATATGGCGGATCGGGCCTGCCTCTGCGGGCGGCGGCGGTGATCCTGGAGGAAATCAATGCCTCGGGCTGCGTCGCCAGCCAGGGCCACGCGCAGATGTACATCATGGGCACGCTGCTGCGGCACGGGAATGAGGCGCAGAAGCGCCGCTATCTGCCGGAGATCGCGGCCGGGCGCATCCGATTGCAGGCATTCGGCGTGACGGAGCCGACGACGGGGTCGGATACGACGCAGTTGAAGGCTCGGGCGGTGCGCGACGGCGATTCCTACCTGATCACCGGCCAGAAGGTCTGGACGTCGCGGGCGCTGCATTCCGACATGATGCTGCTGCTGGCGCGAACGACATCGGCCGATCAGGTGAAGAAGCGCAGCGACGGGCTGTCAGTGTTCCTGATCGACATCACTGGGCGGAACACCGGCAAGGGCCTGGAGATCCGCCCGATCAAGGCGATGATCAACCACAACACGACCGAGGTGTTTTTCGACAATTTCCGGATTCCGGCTGACAGCCTGATCGGCGAGGAAGGCAAGGGGTTCCGCTACATCCTGGACGGGATGAATGCCGAACGTATTCTGGTTGCCAGCGAGGCGGTCGGCGACGGACGCTGGTTTGTGAAAAAAGCCACCCAGTACGCCAAGGATCGGATCGTGTTCGGCGCGCCGATCGGCAAGAATCAGGCAGTCCAATTCCCGATCGCCCGCGCCTGGGCGGAGCTGGAAGCGGCCGATATGGTGTGCCGCCGAGCGGCCGCGCTGTTCGACAATGGCAAGGATTGCGGGGCGGACGCGAATATCGCCAAGCTGCTGGCCTCCGAAGCCGCCTGGAAAGCCGCCGACACCGCCATGCAAACCTTCGGCGGATTCTCCTACGCTCGGGAATACGAAATCGAACGCAAATGGCGCGAGGTGCGGCTGTATCAGATTGCGCCGATCTCGACCAACCTGATCCTGGGCTATGTCGGGCAGCACGTGCTGGGGATGCCGCGGTCCTACTGACGCAACTTTATGCGGCCAGGCGGTGCAGGGCCTGGCGGATACGCCCGAGAAACATCTGGCCGTGTTCCTCGGATGCGGTTGAATGGTGCGCCCTGCCTTCGAGCAACATCTTCTCCTGGCGCAGCGCCAGTGCTTTCAGCCCGCGCGCCGTGTTTGGGCACAGCTTCAGCGCCGCTGTGAGGGCGGCTTCGTCCATGCAGTAAGCCTCGACTTGCGTGAGCGCGGTACCGGTGGCCGGATGCCGCCGATCGGTGAGCATGCCGACCAGGCCAATGGCTTCGCCTGGGCCGATCCGCCTGACGATCTGCTGAGTCCCGCCGGATTGTGCGGTGACTTCCACCGCGCCGGCCGCGATCAGGAACACCGAATCGGCGACCTCTCCCTCGCGGATCAACGTCTCGCTTTTTTCGAACGAAACCGCCGCGAAATGCCTGGCGAACTCCTCGCGCTCTCCGTCGGGCAGGAGGCCGAACAGATCCGAACGATCGATCATCGAGGCAATCGTGGCGGCGGGCAGCGGCGGCGGATGCGGCGTTCCAGCGACCGCGAGGGCGATACCGGCGTGGATCAGGTGCCGGTGAACCTGCGACAGCAGTTCGGTTCGCGCCGCGGCGAGGTCATCACTGGATCCGACCGAATACTCGATCTCGTATGTGCCGCCGTCGCCGGTCAGCCCGGTGTAGGAAACGCCGGGCGGCGGTTCTGCCACGGGGAGCATGCAAGTCTGCACCGCCGCCTCCAGCACGGTCAGGCAGCGTGCCGGATCGGCATGCGCATCCAGCCGCACCGCCATCGTATCGGCGCGGGTCGGTGTCGGCGAACTGCGGTTGATCAGGCGCGATTTGGCAATCACGCTGTTGGGGATGATGGCGATGTTGTTGTGCCGGGTCTGAATCTGGGTCGAGCGCCAGCTCACCTGGACAACGGTGCCTTCGATGTCGCCTTCGACCCACAGCAGATCGCCCGGCTTGTAGGCTCGCTCCAGCCCGACCGCGATCCCGGAGAACACGTCGGCCAGCGTGCTTTGCAGCGCGAGGCCCAGCACGATCGCGATCACGCCGGAGGTGGCGAGCATGCCGCCGATCGGCAGCGAAAAGGCAAAATTCGTGATCGCGAGGCCGGTCGCGATATAGATCGCCCCGGCCACGAGGTCGGACACGATCCGGCTTTCGTGCGGCCTGCCCTCCAACGCGACCAGCGCCCGCATCGCCGCCGCGATGACGCGCGCGGCGAGAATCCACCAGCCGACCTCAACGCATTGCTGCCACAGCAGAACACCGGAGTGGCCGGTGTTGAACTGCGGGCGGAGCGGCGAACCGAGCGCGGCTTCGACCAGAAATGTCAGGACGGCGAAGGCGGCGAGGCGCGAGACGATGGTCATCCACAGCGGGCGGCGCGGGCGCAGCCAGGCCTCGGCCGCGACGGCAAGCAGTATCGCGCTGGCCAACAGCAGCGCGCTCAGTGGGGGGAGACTAAGGATGCTCACGCGACCGCCTTCCTGGACTCGCCGGCCGGTGCTATGGGGCAAACAGTCCGGCCACGACAAGGCCCGGCGGATCGAGCCGCAACACGCCGTCGCGCACGATCCGGGTGGCGATCGTGCCCGCCTCGTCGCGCTGGTGGTGGATGATCGCCTTGTTCCCGGTCTTGACGATCAGGTAATGGCGGACGGACGCGATGCGGAAATAGTCCTCCAGCTTCATGCCGGAATCGCGCTTGTGCGAGGACGGGGACACCACTTCGACGACAATGACCGGGTCGAGCATCTCGATCGCGTCATCGTCCAGGGGCGGGCCGCAGCGAACGGTCGCGTCGGGTTCGTAAACCGTGTCGGCGTCCACACGCACCGCCATGCCGTCGCCGAATGCTTCGCAACCGAGCTTGGCAGCCTCGATTGCCTGGGTCAGGCGGATGAACATGTGACCCTTCATCCGGGCGTGGCCGATCCGCTCCGGCGCCATGGCGAACACTTCGCCGCCAACGAGTTCGTATCGCTTGCCCTCAGGCTGTTGCATTGCCCAGGCGATGAACTCGTCCGCGGTCATCCGCAAATTCGTGGTGGCGCTCATGACCCCAAACATAGTGCCGCCGTCCCTCACCGCAAAGCGGTCTGCGCATTCCCCCGCGCGCCATCGTTCGCTATGCTGACCGCCAACACAAAAAAGCGCGCCCAAGGGAAACGTTCACATGCACGCCTCTCGCCCATGGCTGGCGCTCGTCTGCCTGCTCGCCAGCATCGCTACCGCGAACGCCCAGACCAAGGGCGGGACGCTGCGCGTGACTCATCGCGACAATCCGCCCAGCGCGTCGATCCTCGAGGAAGCGACGATCTCCACCGACATGCCGTTCATGGCGGTGTTCAACAATTTGGTGGTGTTCGACCCGGCCAGCGACCTGAACCGGCTGGACCGGGTCGTGCCTGAACTGGCCACATCCTGGGCGCTCAGCGACAATGACCGCACGCTGACATTTCAATTGCGAGACGGTGTCACGTGGCACGACGGCAAACCGTTCACCAGTGCCGACGTGAAGTGCACCTGGGACATGTTGACCGGCAAGGTCGCGGGCAAGATGCGCAAGAATCCGCGCAAGACGTGGTGGTTCAACATCAAGGACGTCGCCACCGACGGCGACAACAAGGTGGTGTTCCACCTGTTCGATCCGCAGCCGTCGATCATGGCGATGTTCGCCGGCGGGTTTTCTCCGGTCTATCCGTGCCATGTGCCGGCGAACGAGATGCGGACGCACCCGATCGGCACCGGTCCGTTCATGTTCGACTCGTTCAAGCAGAATGAGTCGATCCGGCTGGTGCGCAACCCGCATTACTGGAAGCCGGGTCTGCCGTATCTGGACGCGATCGAGTACACCATTATTGCCAACCGCTCGACGATGATCCTGGCGATGGCGACAGGGAAGTTCGACCTGACCTTCACCGCCGAACTGACGCCCGAGCTGATGAAGGGCCTGCAGGAACAGGCGCCGTCGTTGCAATGCATCATGCAGGCCACCAACACGCAGGGCAACCTGCTGGTCAACCGCGAGCGCCCGCCGTTCGACAACGAACAGATTCGCAAAGCGATGGTGCTTTCGATCGACCGCAAGGCGTTCTCGGACATTCTCAGCCGTGGAGTCTATGAAATCGGCGGCGCCAACATGGCTCCGCCGGAAGGGTTCTGGGGCTGGTCAAAGGCTTATCTGGAAACCGTGCCCGGCTATGGCGCCGACGTGGAGAAAAGCCGCGAAGAAGGCCGCCGCATCATGAAATCGCTCGGCTACGGGCCGGACAACCTGCTGCAACTGAAAGTCACCACCCGGAACATTCCGGACTATCGCGACGCCGCCGTTATTCTAATCGACCATTTGAAGTCGATCTACATCCAGGGCGAACTTGATCCGGTCGATACGTCGGTCTGGTATGCACGCCTCGCGCGCAAGGACTATTCCGTTGGAATGAACGTGCAGGGTACCGGCATCGACGACCCCGACGTGCAGTTCTTCGAGAATTATTTGTGCGGGTCGGAGCGCAACTACACGTCCTACTGCAATGCCGATCTCGAGAAGAAATTCCACGAACAGTCGCAGATGAAGGACATCGACATTCGGAGAAAGCTGGTCTGGGACATCGACAAGCAACTGCAGGAGGATGGCGCTCGGCCGGTGGTTTACCAGGGCAAGGGGGGAACCTGCTGGTGGCCGCGCGTGCATAACATCCGGATCGCCCGCAACACGATCTATAATCACTGGCGGTTCGAGGACGTCTGGTTGGACCAGTAAATGTTCCAGTATATCCTGCGCCGGCTGGGGCTGATGGTGCTGACACTGTTCGGCGTGTCGGTCGCGATTTTCGTGCTGCTGCGGATTGTTCCCGGCAACATCGCCGATATCCTGTTCGACAGCGCCGGCATGGTCGATCCGGTGGAGAAACAGCAGATCGTCAAGGATCTCGGCCTCGATCTGCCGCTGGTGACGCAGTATGCACACTGGATCGGCGGGCTGGCGCGCGGCGATCTGGGTTACTCGTATGTGTCGGAAAAACCGGTGCTGGATGAAATTCTGCCGCGCATCCCGATCACCGCCAGGCTCGCCGGCCTGGCGCTGCTGTTCGCCGTCTGCGCCGGGGTGCCGTTCGGCGTGATCAGCGCGGTGCGGCAGAATACCGGCCTGGATTATCTGCTGCGGCTGATCAGTCTGGCGGCCCTGTCGATGCCGTCCTTCTGGCTGGGGCTGCTGGTGCTGATGGCGTTCGTGAACTGGTTCGGCATTCTGCCGATCTATGACAAGGCGCCGCCGACTTGGGGCGCGGCGATCCTGATGTACGGCGTTCCCGCCGCCACCGTCGGCTTCCGCAGTTCGGCGCTGATCATGCGGCTGACGCGTTCCTCGATGCTGGAGGTGCTGCGGCAGGATTACGTCCGGACCGCTCGGTCCAAAGGCCTTTCGGAACCGGCCGTCACGTTCATCCATGCGTTGAGGAATGCGGTCCTGCCGGTGATCACCACGATCGGCATCGAGACGGCGTTCCTGTTCGGCGGTTTGATTGTCACCGAAACGGTGTTCAACATCCCCGGCGTCGCCCGTTTCCTGGTGGAGGCGATCCGCTGGCGCGATTATCCGATGGTGCAGAACCTGGTGATGTTCATCGCCGTCATCGTCGTGCTGGTGAACCTGATCGTCGATCTCGCCTACATGTTCGTCGATCCACGCATCCGGCTGCGCGCATGAGGGAGGCCCTGTATTACGCCCGCCGCTATCCGCTTGGCGTGGCCGGCGCACTCATTCTGATCGCGTTCGTGGTAACCGCGGTATTTGCCAACGTGATCGCGCCGTACGATCCGCTGACCACCAATGCACGATTTTCGCTGGCCCCGCCGAGCCGGCATTTTCTGATCGGGGCCGATATGATGGGGCGGGACATGCTGAGCCGGATGATCCACGGTGCCCGCATTTCGCTGGCGGTTGCGCTCGGTGCCACCTGCATCGGCAGCGGTCTTGGCGCCATCCTGGGTCTGACGTCCGGCTATATAGGCGGCTGGTTCGACCTGATCGTGCAACGGATTGCCGAAATCATGCAGGCGCTGCCGCTGCTGGTGATGGCGCTGGTGATCACCGCCTCGCTGGGTCCGTCGCTGGTCAACACGATTATCGCGATTGCCATTCCGCTGATCCCCAACGTTGCGCGGGTGATTCGCGCCAACGTGCTGTCGCTGCGGGAGCTGAACTATGTGGAGGCAGCGCGGGCGGTCGGCATGCGGGGCCGGCGGATCGCGCTGGTGCACGTTTTCCCCAACACGATCGCGCCGCTGATCGTGCTGGCGACGGCGCAACTCGGTTCCACCATCCTGACCGAGGCGTCACTGTCGTTTCTTGGCCTGGGCGTGCCGGAGCCGTATCCGTCCTGGGGGCGGATGCTGTCGGACTCGGCGGCGGAATATCTCCGCTCCGCCCCGTGGCTGGTGATTTTTCCCGGCGTGGCGATCAGCCTGGTGGTGTTCGGCGCCAATCTGTTCGGTGACGCGTTGCGGGACATCCTCGATCCAAGGCAGGGGGACTGATGCTCCCGGTGCTTGAAGTTTCCGGCCTGACCACGGTGTTTCAGACCCGCAGCGGTCTGGTCCGCGCCGTGCAGGATGTGTCGTTCAGCGTCAATCCGGGGGAGACGCTGGCGATCGTCGGCGAATCCGGCTGCGGCAAGACCATGACGGCGTTGTCGCTGATGCGGCTGATTCCCAGCCCGCCCGGTCGGATCACCGGCGGAACGGTCAAACTCGACGGCATCGACCTGCTGGCGCTGGACGATGCCGGGATGCGGCGGATGCGCGGCAGCCAGATCGCCATGATCTTCCAGGAGCCGATGACGGCGCTGAACCCGCTGTTTACGGTCGGGCGGCAGATTGCCGAGATGATTTCCCTGCACGAGGGCATTTCCCGCCGGTCCGCCAATTCTCGGGCGGTAGAGATGCTGCAGCATGTGCGCATTCCGGCGCCGGAGCGTCGTGCCCGGGAGTATCCGCACCAGATGTCCGGCGGCATGCGGCAGCGGGCGATGATCGCGATGGCGCTGGCGTGCAAGCCGAAAGTGCTGATCGCCGACGAACCGACGACCGCGCTGGACGTGACGATCCAGGCGCAGGTGCTGGACCTGATCGACGATCTGCGCAAGGAACTCGGCACCGCCGTGGTGCTGATCACGCACGATCTTGGGGTGGTCGCGGAGGTGGCTGACCGGATGATCGTGATGTATGCGGGGCGCAAGGTGGAGGAGGGGACAACGCAGAACCTGTTTGCCGCACCGAGCCACCCTTATTTGCAGGGACTGATGGCCTCGATCCCGAAATTCGGCGCCCAGGAGGGGGCGCGGCTGAAGGAAATTCCGGGCATCGTTCCGCCGCTGAACAACCTCCCGCCGGGGTGTGCCTTTGCGCCGCGCTGTCCCGCGGCGATCGGACCGTGCACCGAAACGAGGCCGCCGCTGGAGATGAAGCGACAGGGGCACGCGGCGGCGTGCTGGGTGGCATGACGATGCTGCTCGACGTCAAGGATCTGCGCAAAACGTTTCCCGGTCATACCGGTTTGTTTGGCAATGTGCTCGACCGCGTCCACGCGGTTGACGGGATCAGCTTCAGCATCGGCGAGGGGCGGACGCTTGGCCTGGTCGGTGAAAGCGGCTGCGGCAAATCGACGGTCGGGCGCGCCCTTTTGCGTCTGATCGAGCCATCGTCCGGAAGCATCCTGTTCCAGGGTAACGACATCACCCATTTGCCGGAGCGTGAACTGCGGGCGCTGCGCCGGCGGATGCAGATCGTCTTCCAGGATCCGTATTCGTCGCTTAATCCGAGGCAACGGGCGGGCGACATCGTTGCCGAACCGCTGAAGGTGCATGGGATCGCCGCCGCCGCGGAACGGCGCGTGCTGACCGAGGCGCTGTTTGCCCGCGTCGGCCTGACCGCGCGGCAGATGGCGCTGTATCCGCACCAGTTTTCCGGCGGGCAGCGCCAGCGCATCTCGATCGCGCGGGCGCTGTCGCTGGGGCCGCGGTTCATCGTGGCGGATGAGCCGGTCTCGGCGCTGGATGTGTCGGTTCAGGCGCAGGTGATCAACCTGCTGATGGATTTGCAGGTGCAGGACGGGCTGTCCTATCTGTTCATCTCGCATAATCTGGCGGTGGTCGAGCATGTCAGCCACGACGTGGCGGTGATGTATCTGGGCCGGATCGTCGAATATACCGACAAGGCGACGATCTTCGCGCAACCGCTGCATCCCTATACGAAGGCACTGATGGCGGCAGTTCCGGTGGCCGATCCGGCGGTGCGGCGCGACAAGAAGCATGTGATGGGCGACGTGCCGAGTCCGATCAACCGGCCGCCGGGCTGTCATTTCCACCCGCGCTGCCCGATCGCGCGGCCGCAATGCCTGCGTGATGAGCCGGTCCTGCGGGAAATCCAGCCTGGGCACCGGGTGGCCTGCCACCTGGTGTGATATTGCGACCGTCGTCGCCTGCGATCGTTATTAGAGCAATATCAGCCTGACCCGGTTTCCGAGCGTTTCCCGTTATGGTGCCGGGCGCGAACCCGGTGACGCCTGGCCCAGCCGTCTCCACGATGCCGGAAATGTCGGACCCCAACGTCAACGGCAGGGGTTGCGGCAGGACGCTGCGTCCCGCCCGGATCCAGGCGTCCCAAGGACCAACGCCAGCGGCTTTAACGCGGACCAGCACCTCGCCGTCGCCCGGTTCGGGGGGAGCCACGTCTTCGAGTGTAATCACTTCCGGTCCGCCGAAGCGATGAATCCGGCTCGCTTTGCCTGGCCCTTGCCACCGGGCGCTGTCCTGCCCGGACATCATTTCGACGGCCATGCGACGGACTCCTACGGAATGACGAGATGAACAGCGCGCGTTGCGACATGCGCGAATGATGGGTTAACTCAACTCCCTGTCCGAAGCGCCGTGCGCAAGAGCATGTCGTAATGATCGCCCAAAGCGGTGAGCGCCGCGGCCCCATCACCGGAAAATGACGAGCCATGCATGGTGGCCAGTAAGTTCGGCTTGAGCGCCGCCAGGGTGCGAACCGTCACGCCAGTAGCCGTACCAAGACTGGTGAAATGTAATGAACGTTCCGCGGCCATCGACGGCTCGATAATGTCGCTTTCGGTGATTGCCGGGCCGTTGCCAACGTGCGTAAACAGGTCTCCGCACAGCAAGGTTCCTGTCGTTTCCTCGAACATGACGCCAGCATCCCAACCGTGCGGCACGTGCGGCGTATCGATGTAGCGAAAGCGCTTGCCCCCGATATCGATGACCTCGTTGTCAGACAGCACGCGAGGCTCGCGGTCAGCCATATCGCTGACAGAAACCCGACAGCCCACCATCCCGTGAGCAAGCTGAGCCGCGGGCGCGGCTGCCAGCCATTCGTTCATAGATCCGCACTCATCCGCTTCGAAATGGCCGAAACCAAGCCAGCGTAATCGCTGCACCGGCATGACTCGCGCAACCGCAGCGGAAACCAACGGAAACATTTTTCGCTTCCCGCAGTGAAACAGCAACGGTTCATCACCGCTGAACAGGAAATGATTGAACGTAAGTCCGGCGGGTGGGGCGATCGCTGGCGCGAAGATGGATAGGCGATATATGCCCGCACCGATCTCATCGATCCTGGATTCCATGACGCCCTCTCCCAAGAGTGCCCCAAAGGCCAGTCGACGATATGCCCACTCCGCCCATCGACGAATTGTCGAATCCAAGCGCTTTTTGAGCAGGTGCGGCGATGAGGAATGTCCGCTTCGCGGGGGTCGATATCCAACACCCGCCAGTCTCCTTCCGGCCAGCATCTGCCATTTATTGGCATGGCCCGAAAACCCGAAGCTTGCGCACCTAGGCGCCCGGCTCATCCCAGATGCTGGATCCGGGTTGGCATCGCCCACCAACCCATCAACCGCTCTGAACACAGACCCCAGCATCCGGGCGATTGAATTGGTCAAACCACGCGGGCGGGTGTATCCGGTCCCCGTCCCAATCCCACCGAAGGGTGACTGAGTTGTCCGATCTGTCGGCACCGTCCGACCTGCCCGCTTGACCCCCGCCGCCCGGATTGCCGCTGCGATCGACCTGCTGGAGGTGATCGAGGGCGCCCCGAAACGTCCTGCCGATGCCGTCGCCAACGATTTCTTCCGCACGCGCCGCTATATCGGGTCCGGCGACCGGCGCGCGGTGTCCGATCGGGTGTGGACGGTGTTGCGCGGGCGGCGCCGGATCGGCTGGTGGCTGGGCGATGCGCCGCAGTCCGCTCGGTTGCTGGTCGCGGCCTCGCTTTTGCTGGAAGGGTGGAGCAAATCGGGCGTGCAGCAGGCGTTCTCCGGCGGTCAGTTTGCCGCAGCGCCGCTGGATCGCACCGAAGCCGCCGCCGTGACGAAGATCGAGGGGCACACGCTCGATCATCCGGCGATGCCCGACGCGGTGCGGTTGGAAATCCCCGACTGGCTGCTGCCGCATCTGGTTGCCCGGTTCGGTACCAGCCTGCCGGCCGAGATGGCCGCGCTGGCGCTGCCGGCTCCCTTGGATCTGCGGGTCAATCTGCTGAAAACCGACCGGGATGCGGCGAAAGCGGCGCTGGCCGCCGAGGGCTGGGAGGCTGAACCGACGAAATTATCGCCCTGGGGCCTGCGGATCGAGGGGAGGCGTCCGGTGACCAGCGGCCCCGCCTTCCAGTCCGGGCTGGTAGAAATCCAGGATGAGGGCAGTCAGTTGGTGGCCGCCCTGGTCGGCGCCGAACCCGGGATGCGCGTGGTGGACTGGTGCGCCGGGGCCGGCGGCAAGACGCTCGCGCTGGCCGGCGCGATGGCGAACAAGGGGCAAATCGTGGCCTGCGATGTGTCAGCCCCTCGGCTGGATGGCGCGGTGCGCCGCCTGCGCCGCGCCGGCGTACATAACGTCGAGCGGCATCTGGTGGAACCGGGCGACAAATGGCTGAAGCGCCGGGCCGGGACGTTCGACCGGGTGCTGGTCGATGCGCCATGCACCGGGACCGGCACCTGGCGGCGCAACCCGGACGCCCGCCTGCGGTTAAAACCGACCGATCTGGCAGAGTTGCTTCCCAAGCAGGCCAGCATACTCGATACCGCGCAGACATTGGTTCGCAAGGGGGGGCGTTTGGTTTACGCTACCTGCTCGCTTCTGGAAGAGGAAAACGAGGCTCAGGTGACCAGCTTCCTGCTCCGCCATGCCGAGTTCGCGGTGGTGCCGCTGGTGCGGGCCTGGCCGCTCGACCAGCCGCCGCCCAATGGCGGCGATTTCCTCTCGCTGACGCCCGCGCGCCACGGCACCGACGGATTCTTCACCGCGATGCTGGAGCGTGTGGCGTGATCTCGCTGCGCAAAGCGCGGGTTGCCGATGCCATCGCCATCGGTGCGGTTCATGTGGCGGCGTGGCGCAGCACCTATCCGGGCATCCTGCCCGACACGTTTCTGGCGAAAATGTCGGTGTCGCGTCAGGCGGCGTTCTATGACGCGGCGATCCGCGGCGGTACCGGGGTGACCGTCGCCACCGCCTCGGGGGTCGATGTGCCGGTCGGCAGCGGGCCGCGCATCATCGGCTTCACCACGGCGGGGCGGGCGCGGCATGCCGAAATTGCCGGCAAGCGTCTGGCCGAGGGCGAGGTGGAAACGCTGTATGTGCTGGATGACTGGCGGGAGCGTGGGGTGGGGCGCCGGCTGATGCGTGCGGCGGCGAGCCATCTGGTCGATATCGGCTGCCGCTCCGCGTTCCTCTGGGTGCTGCGCGACAACCCGAGCCGGTGGTTCTATCAGCGGCTGGGCGGCAAATCGGTGGCGGAGCAGACGATCCAGATTGCCGGGACGTCGGTGGCGCAGACCGCGTTTGTCTGGGACCCGATCGAGCAATTGCTGGCGGCGTCGCCGCAGGCTTCGTAAGCACGGGTGGATTGGCGGGGGCGTTCCTACAGGCCGAACAACGCTTTCGCATTGCCGCCGGCGATCGCGGCCCGGTCGGAATCGGTGAACGACGCCACCGAGGCGATGTGTCCGATCGGATCATATTCGCCCATGTCGTACGGGTAATCCGTTCCAAGCAGGATCTTCCCGACTCCGAACAGGGCGACCAGCGCCTCCAGTTGATGCGGTGTAAACACGATTGTATCCAGGTAAATCTGCTTCAGGTAGAAGCCGGGCGGTTTCGGCAGGGTGCCATGCGCGTCGCTGCGTGCCCCCCACGCATGATCGATCCGCCCGGCATAGGCCGGCAGGTAGCCGCCGCCGTGCGCGGCGATGAGCTTCAGGTTCGGATACCGCTCCAGCACGCCGTCAAAGATCAGGTGATGCAGCGCCAGCGTGGTATCCAGCGGGTTGCCGATGACGTTGCTGAAGTAGAAGCGGCCGAAGCGGCGCGGTTCGGTGAAGCCGGCGGGGTGAATGAACACCACCGCGCCCAGCGCCTCGGCCTTGGCCCAGAACGGCTCGAACGACGGGTCCGAAAGCTCCAGGTCGCCGACATGCGCCAGCACTTCGACCCCCTTCAGCCCCAGCGTTCGGACGGCGTAGTCCAGTTCCTCCGCGGCCGCGGCGCCGCCGGCCTGCAGCGGCACCGACCCCATGGCGGCGGGAATGCGGTCGCGCATTTTTGCCGCGATCGCCGCGACGCCCTCGTTGACCATCCGGGCCGCGGTGATGCCGATATCGGCTGGTACCGCATAATAACATTGCGCGGGTGCCGGGCTGATCACCTGCGCGTCCAGGCCCATGGCATCGAAGTCACGCATGCGCAGGCCCAGATCGACGAGGTTCGGAGTCCGGTCTTCATCCTGGCGGCGGGTCAGGATGCGTGTGTCCTCGGTATAGACGCCCGCCCTCGGATCAGGCTGCAGATACGGGCGGACGTAATCGGCCGCGGCGGGCACTTGCACATGGGCATGGATATCGACGGTCAGGCTGCGCGGCCTGATCTCGCGGCCGGGGCGTCCATGGGTCCGCGCGGCGGTCAGGCCGTAGCGGTTATTGGGATCAGGCATCTTTTTTCCTCCCCATTTGGGCGCCGTCGTGCACCAGAAAGTCGCGTCATGTCTCGCTGTAGCATCACGGCCGTGTGAGAAGCATCCCTGTAGTCTGGCTATTTTCCTTCGACCCCGTAGTTTCCCGCGGTCTCGATACAGGACCAAGCACAATCATGGCCAGACAACCTGCCTCCCGCCTCTCGGCGCTTCTGTCGGACTCGACGCAGCACATCCTCGCCGACTGGCTCGCTGCCTTGAAGGCTGCGCCGGATACCAGGCTGTCCGCCACGGAGCTGGAAACCCAGTGCGAGAGCATTCTCACCAGATTGGCGCGGGCCTGCAGCGATGGCAATTCGGGCGATATCGAAGCGGCCGCGTTCGTGCCGCTGCGCGAGATGCTCGATGACATTTCGCGCACCCGCGCGACACACGGGTTCTCGCCGACGGAAACCGCGACCTTCCTGCTGTCGCTGAAGGCGCCGGTGTTCGCGCGGCTGCGCGCCGTTCTGGCATCGGACCCGGAGCACCTGAGCGCCGAGATGCAGAGCGCGGGCGACCTGATCGACGCCCTCGGCCTGTTCATGATGGAGTGCTATCAGCGCGCGCGCGAAGAGGTGATCATCCGCCAGCAGACCGAGATTTCCGAACTGTCGACGCCGGTGGTGAAGCTTTGGCAGGGGATTCTGGCGCTGCCGCTGATCGGCACGCTGGATTCGGCGCGCACCCAGGTGGTGATGGAGAATCTGCTGGACAGCATCGTCCGCTATGAAGCCGACATCGCTATCATCGACATCACCGGCGTGCCCACGGTTGACACCCTGGTCGCGCAGCATCTGCTGAAAACGGTTGCCGCCGCGCGGCTGATGGGCGCGGACTGCATCATCAGCGGCATACGGCCGCAGATCGCGCAGACCATGGTGCATCTCGGCGTGGAACTGAATGTCATCTCCAAGGCCAACCTGTCGGACGCCTTCGCGCTTGCGCTGCGCCGCCTCGGCAAGGTGGTGGTGAACCAGCGGCGCCCCACGCCAGCCGAACCGGTCTGAGCCCCGCACATGGACCGTATCCCTATCCTCAAGCTCGGCGAGGCGCTGCTCGTCACCATCCAGGTCGACATGCACGACCGGCTCGCCATGGCGCTGGAGGAGGACCTGACCGCCCGGATTGTCGACCATTCCGCCAAGGGCGTGCTGATCGATATTTCGGCGCTTGAAATCGTTGACAGTTTCATCGGCCGCACGCTGGCCAATATCGCCATGATCGCCAAGGTGCTGGACGCCGACACCGTCGTTGTCGGTATGCGCCCGGCGGTTGCCATCACCCTGGTGGAGCTGGGTCTTTCGCTGCCGGGGGTGCGCACCGCCCTGAACGCGGAGCGCGGCATGGCCATGATCAAAAGCCGCATCGACGACGCGGCCATGATCGCAACAGACGAGGACGAGGGTGGCCCGTAGCATCGTGCCCATCCGCACCGGGGAGGACGTGGTACGGGTTCGTCAGGAAGTGCGGCGCTTCGCCGTCGAAGCGGGTCTCGGCCTGGTGGACCAGACCAAGATCGTCACCGCGGCCAGCGAGCTGGCGCGCAACACGCTGGATTACGGCAAAGGCGGCGAGGCCAGCATGGACATCGTGCAGAACGGCGCGCGGCGCGGCGTCCGTATCGTCTTCGAGGACCATGGTCCGGGAATCGCGGATATCGAGCTGGCGCTGAAGGATGGCTACACCAGCGGCAGGGGCATGGGTCTCGGACTCGGCGGTGCCCGGCGGCTGTGCAACGAGTTCACCATTGCCTCGACGCCCGGGAAGGGCACCACGGTGACCATCGCCCGGTGGAAATAGCGTGATGGAAGCAGCCTGATGGAAGCCATACCGGTCCGCGATCCGACCGACGTCGCAAACGCGCGCCGCCGCACCGTCCTGTTGGCCGCCCGGGCGGGGTACAACGAAACCGAGGCCGGTCGGGTCGCCATTGTGGTGACCGAACTCGCACAGAACCTGATCCGTCATGGCGGCGGCGGCGAGATTCTCGCCGCCGCCGATCCGCTGCGTCCGGCAGGCCTGGAGATCATGGCGCTGGACCGCGGGCCGGGCATGGCGGATGTCGCGGCCTGTCTGCGGGACGGCTATTCCACCGGCGGCACCAGCGGCAACGGACTTGGCGCGGTCAAGCGGCTGGCGAACGAGGTGCTGATCCACTCCATGCGGGGCAGCGGCACCGCCGTGCTGGTTCGCGTCTCGCGCGACCTGGACCGGGGCATCGGCACCACGCCGCCGCGCAATTCGGCCGCTTTGTGCGTTCCCAAGTCGGGAGAAACGGTTTGCGGCGACTCGGCGGCGATCGTCACGCGGGCCAACGGCAGCATCGGTATCCTGCTCGCCGACGGGCTTGGCCACGGTCCGCTGGCCGCCGCGGCGTCACTGGAAGCCGTTCGATTGTTCCAGCGCCATGCGGCCGTGAGCGTCCCGGCCACCCTGTCGTTGCTGCATGCCGGCCTTCGTGCGACGCGCGGGGCGGCGCTGGCAACCGCCTCGATCGATCCCGCCGCGCAGCGGGTCAGCTATGGCGGGATCGGCAACATCGCCGGCTTCATCACCGACACCGCCGGCACCCGCCGCATGGTCTCGCACAGCGGCACCGCCGGCCACACCGCCGGCCGCATGCAGGAATTTCACTACCCGTTCCATAACCGGCCGGCCCTGGTGATGTTTTCGGATGGTCTCGCCACCTCGTGGTCGCCGGAAAGTCACCCCGGATTGTTCGCCCTGGACCCGATGCTGATCGCGGGCGTACTGTACCGCGATCACGCACGCGGCCGGGACGATGCCTCGGTGGTTGTGTGGAAGGGCTGAAACCATGGAATGGCCGATTCTGACTGTCGCCCTGGCCCATCCCGAGGACATCGTCGTGGCGCGCCATCGTGCCCGGCAGGTAGCGGCGCTGGCCGGTCTGGATGCCGCCAGCCAGACCAGGCTGGCCGCCTCGGTGTCGGAGATTTCGCGCAATGCCCTGGCTTATGGCGGCGGCGGCCGGGTTGCCTACGCGATCACCCGCAACGCGCCGATGGCGCTGTGCGTGCGTGTATCCGACAATGGTCCGGGTATCGCCGATCTCGACGCGGTGCTGGACGGTCTCGCGCCGGGCCGGGGGATCAACAGCGCGCGCCGCCTGGTCGATGAATTTACCATCGTCTCCAGGGCGCCTGGGCCGAACGGACCCGGCGGCACCACCGTCACCCTGTCGCGGCGCCTGCCGGACGGCGCCGTCACCTCGGCCGCCGACGTCGCCCGCATCGTCGGCGCGCTGGGCAGCGGTCACGCGCCGACGCCGGTTGCCGAACTGCAAACCCAGAACACCGAACTGATCGCCAGCCTGGCGGAACTGCGCACCCGTCAGGAAGAGCTGGTGCGGCTGAACATGGAACTGGAGGACACCAATCGCGGCGTGGTCGCACTGTACGCCGAACTGGACGAACGGGCCGAACAATTGCGCCAGGCCAGCGAGCTGAAATCGCGCTTCCTGTCCAACATGAGCCACGAGTTCCGCACTCCGCTGAATTCGATCCTGGCGCTGTCACGCCTGCTGATCGACCGCACCGACGGTTCGCTGACGGCCGAACAGGAACGTCAGGTCACCTATATCCGCCGCTCCGCCGAAAGCCTGACCGAACTGGTCAACGACCTGCTGGACCTGGCGAAGGTCGAAGCCGGCAAGCTGGAAATCCGCCCGCGCTATTTCACCGTCAGTGAGTTGTTCGGCGCGCTCCGCGGGGTGATGAAGCCGCTGCAGCAGAATGACGCGGTCGAGCTGATCTTCGAGGAACCGGCCAACTGCCCGGCGCTGTTCACCGACGAATCCAAGGTGTCGCAGATTCTGCGCAACCTGATCTCCAACTCGCTGAAGTTCACTGAACGCGGCGAAGTCCGGGTCTCCGCGCTGTTCGATCCCGAGACACGGCGTTGCAGCCTGGAGGTGCTGGATACCGGTATCGGCATCGCGCCGGAGGATCACGACCTGGTGTTCCAGGAGTTCTCCCAGGTCGCCAACCTGCTGCAGTTCCGCGCCAAGGGGACCGGCCTCGGCCTGCCGCTGTCGCGCCGGCTGGCCGAATTGCTGGGCGGCGCACTGACGCTGCGCAGCACGCCGGGGGCCGGATCGACGTTTACCCTGACGATTCCAAGCTCCTTGAACCAGTCGCCGGCGCCGGCGACGGCGGGCGCTCTTGCGGTCGTGTCACAACCCGGCGACGCGCGCCGCGTTCTGGTGATCGATGATGAAGAAACATCCCGTTACGTCCTCCGCCAGATGCTGGGCGGGTGCGGCCCGCTACTGGTTCAGGAAGCCGAAACCGGCGCCGAGGGCCTGCGCCTGGCCCGCGCATCGCAGCCCGACGTGGTGTTGCTCGATCTGCGCCTGCCCGATATCGACGGCTTCGACGTGATGGAGCATCTGCGCGCCGATCCTGCGACGGCCGACATTCCGGTCATCATTTGCACGTCCTCGGTGCTGGTGGCGCACCAGCGGGCCCGGCTTAGCCACGCCCGGACAATCCTGTCGAAAGCGACACTGACCCGCGAGGTCATGCAGCACGCTTTGACCGATGTCTGGCCGGGCGTTGGTCTCGGCCTGCGCGAGGCATCCGAATGAATATGATGAGTGCTAGCCGAATCCGCCCGCTGGTGCTGAATGTCGATGACGACGCGGCGAACCGTTACGTCAAGACGCGATCGCTGATGCTGGGTGAACTGGAGGTGATCGAGGCGGCGGACGGCGCCACGGCGCTGGCGCTGATCGCCCAGCGGCATCCGCTGCTGGTGCTGCTCGATGTCAATCTGCCGGATGTCGGCGGGCTGGAGGTCTGCCGGCGGATCAAGGCCGATTGGCCCGATATCGTGGTGATCCAGATTTCCGCCACGGCGATCAGCACCGCTGAAAAGGTGATCGGACTGGAAAGCGGCGCCGATTGCTACCTGACGACGCCGGTCGAACCGGTCGAGCTGATTGCTGTCACCCGCGCGATGCTGCGGCTGCGGCACGCCGAGACGCAGGCGCAGGAGGCCGGTGAGCGCTACCGCATGATCGTCGAGAGCGCGATCGACTATGCGATCTTCACCTGCGGCCTCGATGCCAGGATCACCAGTTGGAACTCGGGCGCGCAGGCGATCCTGGGTTACCCGCCGGAGGAGATCGTCGGCGAGCCGTGCGCGCGGATCTTCATGGCTGACGATATCGCCGCCGACGTGCCGGATCAGGAAATGCACGCTGCCCATGGCGGCGTCAGCGTGCGTGCCGAACGCTGGCACCGCCGCCGCGACGGCACAAGGTTCTGGTCCAGCGGACGGATGGTGGCCTTGCGCGACCGCCGCGGTGAGGTCGCCGGCTACCTGAAGATCCTCTACGACCGCTCGGTCGAGAAGGAGGCGCGCGACTCCCTGGAAGCGCTGAATGCCGAACTGGAACGCCGTGTCGCCGAACGCACAAGCGACCTCGCCGAAGCCAACGCCAGGCTGCGCACCGAGATCGCCGAACGCGAGCGGGTCGGCGAGCAGATCCGGCAGTTGCAGAAGATGGAGGCGCTGGGCCAGCTCACCGGCGGCATCGCGCATGATTTCAACAATCTGCTGACGGCGATTCTGGGTGGTCTGGAAGTGACGCGGCGGCGCACCGAGGATGCCAGGAGCCTGCGGTTGATCGACAGTTCGATCAGTGCGGCGCAGCGCGGCGCCAAGCTGATCGCGCAGCTCATGGCGTTCGCGCGCAAGCAGAACCTGCAGGTCGAGTATTTGCCGCTGAATACGCTTGTGCGCGAAATGCAGGAATTGCTGGAGCGCAGCGTCGGCACATCGGTGCGGATGGTTTATGATCTGGCGCCGGACGTGTGGCCGGTGATGGCCGATGCCAACCAGGTGCAGACCGCTTTACTCAACCTCGCGATCAATGCACGCGATGCGATGCCCGGCGGGGGAACGTTGCGCATTGCCAGCGGCAACATCCGGGTGGAGGACGCGGAAGCCGATCTGCCGGCCGGGGAATATGCGACTCTGACGGTCGAGGACAGCGGCACCGGCATGACCGAGGATGTCAAGGCGCGGCTGTTCGAGCCGTTCTTTACCACCAAGGAGCTCGGCAAAGGCACCGGTCTGGGCCTGGCGCAGGTCTATGGGTTCGTCCGCCAGTCCGGCGGTACCGTCCGGGTGCGCAGCGCGCCGGGCGAGGGGACCACGATGACCATCCTGCTGCCGCGTGTGATGGCGGAGCCGGCCGCAACCGGCAGTGAGACCAGCGCCGCAGATCATGCGTGACAGCAGGCTCATTCCGAGCTACTTTTGGGTGATGATGTTTGTTTACTCCTGCCCCGGCCGATTTTGCCGCTGTGTCACAACGGCGGAGCCAGGGGTGCGTGCAATATAGGCCAGAGTAACAACGTCATCCCGAACAACCGCCACCTTGCCTGGCGGTTTTTTTGTGCCGCCGGCAACGACCCAATGTCAGGAACCGTGCCGTGCTCATGACCACCGATGACCTGCGTATTCATGATATCGCCGAACTGATTGCCCCGTCCCGCCTGATCGAGGAATTTCCTCGGACCGTTTGGGTCACCGCGACGGTTGCGAACGCGCGGAGTGCGATCCATCGCATTCTGCACGGGGCGGAGGATCGCCTGATTGTGATCATCGGCCCGTGTTCGATCCACGATCCGGTGGCGGCCCGCGAGTACGCGGCGCGGCTGCGCGATCAACGTGCGCGTTTCGCCGGCGAACTGGAAATCGTCATGCGTGTGTATTTCGAAAAGCCGCGCACGACGGTTGGCTGGAAGGGACTGGTCAACGATCCGATGCTGGACGGCACTTTCCGCATCAATGACGGCGTGCGGATTGCCCGCAGCCTGCTGCTGGATATCAACGCGGCCGGCGTGCCGGCCGGCTGCGAGTTCCTCGATACGATCACACCGCAGTACATGGCCGACCTCGTCGCCTGGGGTGCGATCGGCGCCCGGACGACCGAGAGCCAGGTGCACCGGCAGCTTGCCTCCGGCGTGTCCTGTCCGGTGGGATTCAAGAACGGGACCGACGGCGATGTGCGGATCGCGCTGGACGCGGTGGCGGCGGCGTCGTTCCCGCATCATTTCCCGGCGGTTACCAAGGACGGCCGTGCGGCGATCGCCACGACAACCGGCAATGAGGACTGCCACATCGTGCTGCGCGGCGGGCGAACGCCGAATTACGACGCCAAAAGTGTGGCGGCGGCGGCGGCGGAAGCCGAACGGTGCGGTCTGCAGCCGCGGATCATGATCGATTCCAGCCACGCCAACAGCGGCAAGAATCCCGACAATCAGCCGCTTGTGATCGCAGCGGTGGCGGAACAGATCGCCGCCGGGGACACAAGGATTATCGGTGCAATGATCGAGAGCAACCTGGTGGCCGGACGGCAGGACCATGCACCGGGCCATAGCCTGGTGTATGGGCAAAGCATCACTGACGGCTGTATCGACTGGGATACATCTGTCAACGTCCTGGACACCCTGGCGCAAGCGGTCAAAGCGCGCCGGACGGTCCGCTGAAGACGACGCTACGTCGGTGTGCATCCCGCAGTGCTGCGATTTTATACGGTAAGGCGACGCGCAAAAATAGGTGCTTCGCGCCACGCCGTTCACCGTCGTCATGCCCCGGCTTGTCCGGGGCACCTATGCAGGCACCTTCCGTGACCGGCGGCATGGACGAACCTTGACGCGGCGGCAAGGGAACTGCCGGCCGACTCGCTTATTGTTGGGCGTCGCCTAAGGACCGCCATTTTCGGCTGATTCGGCCTGAACCGGCGCTTCGTTGCGACTCTGTCGGGTTTATGGCGTGTTGAACATGCCGCACAAGGCGGATTGGACGCCGTGAACTGGGCGCCTATCCGGGGGGTCGAGACGGCGCACAATACGCCCAACTCTCCGTTCGAACGGACGTTTTGCGAGGCCCGCGCGCTGCCCGATGGCCGATAGTGACGTGGCGTACAATACGCTACCGTCCTTCGTTGTCCCCGATGCTGCCGACCCTGGCCGACAGCGCGGCGAACAGGCTGGTCTGGTGTCGCAGGGTCAACGGCAGCAAATGCTTCGCCACCAGCGCTGGGCCGGCCGCATTGACCGCAAACAGTTGTGTCAGCGACTTCAGCGACAG
>Ga0182012_10001708_pt1 | contig 23960 bp, 20 predicted proteins | sample 612S2SmetaG_FD_120486 | JGI IMG/M metagenome (GOLD analysis project Ga0182012, IMG submission 120486) | Permafrost microbial communities from Stordalen Mire, Sweden - 612S2S metaG | ecosystem: Environmental > Terrestrial > Soil > Wetlands > Permafrost | place: Sweden: Stordalen | collected... | reverse complement strand
TGCCATCCCGTTCCAGAACCGATGAAGGCATCGATTCGGAAAGCGGGCCGATTCGCAAGTCGTTCCGAATTTGTACGACAACCGTAGCGGCCGCGCCTGGAACATGTGCCAGATGAAGCGGCGGCCGGTGCGCGGGTCGGTGCCGTCAAGGGCGATCCGCAGCCGCCGCCCCCAGCCGCCCATCGCCCGGTCCGGGCAGGCTTGGGCCAAGGCCACGATAATCGACTCGATGATCTCATTTGCGCAATGGCTGGTGCACATCGTCACCGGTGCGCCCTCGCGGGCCCAGACAATGGTGCCTTCCCTCAGCTTTACCGTGAGGGGACGGAACGCCCCATCGTTCTTGGCGATGTCCGGATCGAGCATGAACGCGAAAGCCATCGCCACCGCTGACTGGGTGTTGGCGTGCGAGGAGTTGATGAACCCGGTGACCTGCGGATCGGACTCGGTCAGGTCGACGATGACGTCGCTGCCCAGCTTGGTAACTCGGGCGCGCACCACGATATTCGTCCGATCGAACCCATCGTCGTCCAGCACGGCTTCGCCGAGAAATTCTCCATCCGCCCAGCCCGACACGACCCGACGCGCATATCGTTCGGCGGCGTCGAGCATGGCTTCGATCGACACCGAAAGGGTCTCGGCGCCAAACTCACTGATGACCGAGGCCAGACGTTGTTCGCCCAGGCGTGCCGCACCGATCTGCGCCGCAACGTCGCCGCGGAAGTCACGCGGGTGGCGAACGTTCAATGCCAGCATTTCCAGCAAGTCTTCGCGCAGCACACCGTTCTCGGTCAGGCGCATCGGCGGCAGGCGCAGCCCCTCGTGCCAGATCTCGGTCGCCGCCGGGTTGTAGGCGCCATGCGTCGCACCGCCGATATCGGAGTGGTGCGCCCGCACCACCGACCAGAACATCAGCGACGGCCCGGCAAAAACCGGCACGAATATGGTCAGGTCGGGCAGATGCGAGCCACCACGATATGGATCGTTCAGCAGATAGATGTCGCCCGCGGCCGGATTGGGGAAGCGCGCCGCCAGCGCCTTCGCCGCCCATGGCATCGCCCCAACATGCACCGGGATATGGTCCGCCTGCGCCACCAGCCGGCAGCGTGCGTCGATCAGCGCGATGGAAAAATCGCGCGACGAGTTCAGAATCTGGGAGTAGGCTGTGCGGAGCATTGCCTCTCCCATTTCCTCGGCGATGGCATTCAGCCGGTTCTGCAGCACGGCGATGGTGATCGGATCGGTCATCGTGGAATGCTGGCGCATCGGCGGCGATCCGGGAAGACCGGCATGCTCTCGAATTCGTGTTCTGCGATCGGGCACGAAACGTGCCCATGATCCGCGATAGCTGTGATTTTGTTCGTCGCGCAATCAGGCAAGCACCGGGTGACGGATGCGCGGCCTCAGGAAAAAAGAACTGGGAGGAGTGGCCACATGATCAAGACACCGCCAGGCTGGGGTGCGGCTGTGCTTACCCGGGCATACGAATCGATGACTGCGGTCCGGCCCGGATGGACCGAGCGCGAATCAGCATTGCCCGCCGTGCAACGGCTTCATGTGTCTGACCTGCAATGGGCGCTGAAGCGAGGCATCGAGGACTTTGGGGCCTCCCGCACCGACGTGATTTTCCTCTGCGTGATCTACCCGCTGCTTGGCCTGCTGCTGGCGCGCGTCGCGTCCGGCTATCAGATGCTGCCGCTGGTGTTCCCGCTGGCGTCGGGCTTCGCGCTTATCGGGCCGCTCGCCGCTGTGGGTCTTAACGAAATGAGCCGCCGGCGTGAGCTGGGGCTGAGTGCAGGATTGGCCGATGCCTTCAGCGTGTTCCGCTCGCCCGCGATCTTCAGCATCATTCTGCTGGGTATCGGGCTGGTCGGGATGTTTCTGTTCTGGCTGGTTCTGTCGAATGCCGTCTACGATCTGACATTGGGCCCGCAGCCACCGACATCCCTGAGCCAGTTCGCGCATGATGTGATCAACACCCACGCAGGACGGACGATGGCTTTTCTTGGAATCGGCTCAGGCTTCCTGTTCGCGGTGGTGGCGATAACCATCAGCGTGGTGTCGTTTCCCTTGCTGTTGGACCGCAACGTGTCGCTCGAAACAGCGATTCGCACGTCTGCCCAGGTGGTCGCGCGCAATCCTGACACGATAGCGGTTTGGGGACTGATCATCGCGGGCGGTCTTATCGCCGGGTCGATCCCCCTGCTGCTCGGATTGGTTGTCGTCATGCCGGTGCTGGGGCATGCAACCTGGCATCTCTACCGGCGCGCCCTTCCGCGGTAGGTCAATGGCGTGCCTCGGAAGCCCGTCAACGAAGACCGACCTGACAGCGGTACATTAGGGATTGGCGGACCGGAGTGCGCACGGGTGAACTTGAAAACGGGCACTGCATTGGTGCTGGTCTGGGTGTTGACCGCCGCCGCGGCCCATGCGGGATGCGTGGTGAACGTTAAAGCCACCATTCCGCTGGCCGACACCGCTGGAACGATCACGCTCCCAGTGGCTGTCAACGGCACAATCGGGACGTTCATCCTGGATACCGGCGCCCAGCGCTCGCTCGTTACCGAAGAGGCGGTGCATCATCTCAATCTGGCTCGCGACGAGTGGGTGGGAACCACGATGCACGGGCTCGGCGGCATCGAAAGCCGTCCGAATGCTGACTCCCGCAGCCTCACACTGGGTGGCGTCCCGCTGGCGCGCCGAACCCTCAATCACGACACAAGTTTTACGGTTGGCCTCCTTCCGCGTACTCGGGTGGGCGATTTGGTGGTCGATGGCGTTCTCGGGCGGGACTTCCTGTCGGTGTTCGATCTGGATATCGACGTGCGGGGGGGGCGCCTTGCCCTCTGGGAGGTGCACGACTGCGGCGGCCGCTTCCTTCCATGGAGCGGCAACTACGCTGCTCTGCCAGTAACCATGGCGATGGAAAACGCGCTTATCGTGCCTGTTACGCTGGACGCGACCCCGTTACGAGCCATGTTGGATACCGGCGCCAGTGCGAGTCTTGTCGCGGCACCTGGGCTGTTCAGACTGGGGTTGCAGCCGGACAGCTTTGCCGATGATCCGGCCGATCAGATAAGCGGAATGGGACCACATTTGGTGACGACGCATCGGCACACGTTCCGGTCACTTCGTGTGGGTGGCCAGACGACCGACGCGCCGGTGATCTGGGCCGCACCGGTTCATCTCACCCCGATTGTCGATATGCTGCTGGGCGCGGACTGGTTGGCAGACCGCCGAATATGGATCTCGTTTGCCACCCGACAGATGTTCGTCGCTACGCCGTAACGGACGCCGGCTGCATCATGCGGCGAACGGATTGGCCAGGACTGGCGGCAATTGTCATCGATCTGTAATAGTAATTTTTCAGCTCCTATCGCATCCTGGGACAAATCATCGGGGAAGAGCCATGTCGGACACGACAATGGATGTTGGCGCGCGGCATCATGCCGGGCACCATCAAGATCAGCACAGCGGCAGGCCCAATATGGAAGGCGGCGGACATCTCGCCGGCATCCTGGTCTTCGTGGTCCTGCTGATCTTCGGCCTGTTCTGGACGGTCCGTGGACTGGTGAATGATATGGACGCCAGCGGCACGCCGACGCTGGCCATTGGCGCCTTTGCGCTTCTGGGCATTGCCCTGCTGATCGCTTTGGGTTTCGAGTTCGTCAACGGCTTCCATGATACCGCTAACGCGGTGGCCACCGTCATATACACCCACAGCCTGCGGCCGCAGGTCGCAGTCATTTACTCCGGGACGCTTAACTTCCTGGGCGTTCTCGCCTCCACGGGCACGGTTGCTTTCGCGATCGTAAGTCTTTTGCCGGTCGAACTGATCCTCCAGGTCGGCGGAGGCGCCGGATTTGCGATGATCTTCGCGCTGCTGATCGCCGCGATCGTCTGGAATGTCGGTACGTGGTTCCTCGGACTGCCGGCGAGTTCCTCGCACACATTGATCGGCTCGATCATCGGCGTTGGCGTCGCCAACCAGTTGATGGCCGAAGGGGCCACCGCAACCTCCGGCGTAGATTGGTCCCAGGCGATGGGCGTGTTTCGCGCGTTGCTGTTCAGCCCGCTGGTTGGTTTCATCGGATCGGCGCTGATGCTTCTGGCGATGAAGGCTCTAATCCGTGACAAGCGGCTCTACACGTCGCCGGCCAGTCGCGCTGCCCCACCGTTGTGGATCCGTGGCCTGCTTTGCCTGACCTGCGGGGCTGTCTCGTTCGCCCATGGCTCGAACGACGGGCAGAAGGGCATGGGCCTGATCATGCTGATCCTGATCGGGACGGTGCCGACTGCGTATGCACTCAATCGCGCGGTGCCGGACAGCCATCTGCCTGCCTTTTTGGTGGCCACGCAGCAAGTGCAAGGCGTGTTCGATAGCCGCGCGGGTAACCTGACGTTCCCGCCCGCAGCGGCGGAAATTCAGGTGACGGATGCCCTGAAACTGCGCAAGATCGATAATCAACCCTCCTACGCTGCCCTTGGCGCGTTGGCCGGCGATATCGGAAACCAGGTTCAGTCATACGGCTCACTGAACAAGGTCCCGGCCGCTGCAGTGCAGAACATCCGCAATGAGATGTTCATGGTGTCTGAGGCGATTCGCACCCTGGAAAAGCAAAACGTCCCGTTCACGCCGACTGAGGCCGCTGCCCTGAAGACCTACAAGGGCGCTCTCGATGACAGCACCAAGTTCATTCCCACATGGGTCAAGGTATCCGTCGCGGTGGCTCTCGGCCTTGGCACGATGGTCGGATGGAAGCGCATCGTCATCACGGTTGGTGAGAAGATCGGCAAGACCCACATGAACTACGGTCAGGGCGCTGCGGCCGAACTGGTCGCTGCGGCAACCATCGCGGCCGCGGACATGTACGGATTGCCGGTCTCCACGACGCATGTGCTGTCCAGCGGTGTCGCCGGTACCATGGCGGCCAGCGGCGCCGGGCTGCAATGGAGCACGGTGCGCAACATGATCATGGCCTGGGTGTTGACCCTGCCGGCCGCGATCCTGATGTCGGGTTGTCTCTATTATCTGTTGCGACAGCTGATGTAGTTCGGGGCTTGTGCGGCGATGGGACCAATGGTGTCCCGGCCGCCTAAGCCATGCTAACGCAGCATTGAAAGCACAACGGCGGCGGCATATTCGGATGGCGTGCCGGAAGGCGCCCGAAGCAAATCCAGCACCTCAGCGAATCCGCTGCGCTGTGCCGTAACCGCATCGGGATTGGTGAGAAGACGATGCAGTTCGGCGGCGAGCCGATCCGGTCGGCTCTCGTATTGCAGCAATTCGGGAACGAGGGGCCGATCCAGGAGAAGATTGAGGATCGAAGCGTAGCGAATCTTGATCATCCGCTTGGCAATCTGGTGCGAAATTGGGTTGACCCGGTATGTCACGACCATTGGAACGTTCGCCACCGCCAGTTCCAGTGTCGATGTGCCGGACTTCGTCAACGCAGCGTCCGAGGCGGCAAAGGCGTCATGTTTGTCCTCGGTGTCAGCGAGCAGAATTGGCCTGATCGGCCAGGATTGGGTGCGCTGTCGCACCATCGCCTCGACTGGCCCCGCCAGTGGGATCACCGGGACCACCGCTTCCGCAAGACGTCTGAGTGTTGCTTCGAATATGGGCAGCAGCCGTGAGACCTCGGTCTGGCGGCTGCCCGGCATGACGGTGAGTATCCGAACATCGGGCGTGATCGCGTGACGACTCCGGAAGCGCCCGGCGTTGCCGGTTTCCGCACCGCTCTCCAGGACAGGATGTCCGACAAAGCGGGCTGGAAGTCCGTGGCCAGCAAAAAACGCGGGTTCGAAAGGCAGCAGGCAAAGCAACTCATCCCAGAGGCCCGGGTAGCCTTTGACCCGGTTCTCCCGCCATGCCCAGACCTGTGGGGCGACATAATGCGCGCGCTTCAGCCGAGTCGGTCGAAGCGCGCGCAGCACTCTAAGGTTGAAGCCAGGGGAATCGATCGTCACGAGAACATCTGGCGCGCGACTTCGGATGTCGGCCACAGTCCTCTTCAGCAATGCACGCAGTTCGACGATTTTGGGCAAAACCTCCAGAAAGCCCATGAGCGACAGTGCCTGGATTGGAAACAGGCTCGAGAGTCCTTGAGATGCCATGGCGCTGCCACCAATGCCGGCGAAGCAGATGTCGGGGCGGCGCGCGCTGATTGCGCGCATCAGCCGTGCGCCCAGCACGTCACCGCTTTGCTCGCCCGCAATCAGATAGATCAGCGACATCGGGTGCGCAGCGGGCCGAACGGGCGCGACATCCTATCGAACCGCAGCCATCATGTAATTGACGTCCATCTGCCGCCCCGTTCGCCACTCGCCGGTGAGGGGATCCGGGATCAGGCCTGTCGTGTCACCGACCCGGAGCCCCGCCGCCCGCAGCATACCCGCCAGTTCAGACGGCGTGATGAATGCCTTCCAGTCATGAGTCCCGACCGGCAACATGCGCAGAACATATTCCGCGCCAAGTTTTCCGACGATCCAGGATCGCCGTGTCCGGTTCAACGTTGACAGCACCAGCAGTCCACCCGGTTCAAGCAAAGCCGCCAGCACACGAAGAAAGGCCGTCGGGTCGGGCACATGCTCGATCACTTCCAGCGACGTGATCACAGGAAAGCGTAACCCTTCGGCGACAATATCCTCGGCAAGGCACGATCTGTAAGCCAGGCGCAGGCCTTGACCCGAAGCGTGCAGCCGAGCCGACTCGATCGCCTCGCCCGCAGCGTCGATCCCCAGGACGTCGTGGCCGCGCCTGGCAAGCGCCTCCGCCGCCAAACCAGCGCCGCATCCGACATCCAGGATTCGGGTGGGACCTGACAACATCCCGTCGATCCAACCGATTCGAGCGGGATTCATGCGATGCAGCGGCTTCATGGGACCGTTCGGGTCCCACCAGCGCGATGCCAGCCTGTCGAACTTCCCAACCTCCGCTGCCGAGACTGTGCCGCTGCTCATGGTTGCTCCCTCAGCCTCTCACCAGTATGTGTGCGCCCGCAAACCTATATGGCACCCAAACACCGTTCATGGCCCGCATCGTGATGAAATTCGGCGGCACTTCTGTCGCCGACCTCGACCGTATCCGCAATGTCGCTCAGCGCGTAAAGCGTGAGGTCGAAAACGGCAACCAGGCCGCGGTCGTGGTTTCCGCCATGGCCGGCGTGACCAATCAATTGGTCAAGTGGTGCACCGAACTCTCGCCACTGCATGACGCCCGTGAGTATGATTCGGTCGTGGCGACGGGCGAGCAAGTCACGTCAGGTCTGCTGGCCATCTGCCTGCAAGAGGCCGGTGTTGATGCCCGATCCTGGCAGGGGTGGCAAATCCCGTTGCGGACAGATACCGCCCACGGCAAGGCTCGGATCCAGTCGATCGAGGGCGCCGAACTGGTGCGCCGGATGAACTCCGGCCAGGTTGCCGTCGTTGCCGGTTTTCAGGGCATCGCGCCAGACAATCGGATCACCACGCTCGGACGCGGTGGATCGGATACCTCGGCCGTGGCACTCGCTGCCGCGCTGAGAGCCGATCGTTGCGACATCTATACCGATGTGGACGGGGTCTATACGACTGATCCGCGGATTGTGCCGAAAGCGCGCAAGTTAGCGAAAATAGCGTATGAGGAGATGCTGGAACTTGCCTCGGTCGGCGCGAAAGTGCTGCAAACCCGAAGCGTTGAGCTGGCGATGAACGAACACGTGCGGGTGCGGGTGCTGTCGAGCTTCAAGCCCGAAGCGGGTGACAGCGAAGGCACGCTGGTGGTGGATGAGGACGAGATCGTGGAAAAGGAAAATGTGTCGGGGATCGCCTATTCCCGCGACGAGGCGAAAATCACGGTGCGCCGGGTGCCCGACCGGCCGGGCATCGCCGCCGCCATCTTTGGCAAGCTGTCCGAACAAAACGTCAATGTGGACATGATCGTGCAGAACATTTCTGCGGATGGAACCACCGACATGACGTTTACCGTGGGCAAGGCCGATCTGCCACGCGCCCAGGAGGCATTGGGCGAGATCAAAGGCCAGATCAACTACGCGGAACTCCTGGTGGACCCGAACGTCGCCAAGATCAGCGTTGTCGGGGTCGGCATGCGCAGCCACGCGGGGGTGGCCAACACGATGTTCAGTGCTCTGGCGGACAAGGCGATCAATATTCAGGTGATCTCGACCAGTGAGATTAAAGTCAGCGTGTTGATCGCTGCCGAATATACCGAACTCGCGGTTCGTGCGCTGCATACGGCGTATCGCCTCGATGCAGCCTGACCAGCAGGCGGCGCGCACGCGGCTCGACCGGCTGTGGGCGCGCGGCACCGAATTTCTGGGTTGCCGCTACGCCATCCTGGGCGGCGCCATGAGCTGGGTGAGCGAAATGCACCTGGTCAGTGCGATCTCGAACGCCGGCGGCTTCGGGGTGATCGCCTGCGGAGCGATGAATCCGGCGCAACTTTCGGAGCAAATCGCCGGCACGCAAGCCCTGACTGACAAGCCGTTCGGGGTCAATCTGATCACGATGCATCCCGAATTGGATGATCTGATCAGAGTTACTTTAGAGGCCAAAGTCGGTCATATCGTGTTGGCCGGTGGCATCCCGCCCGGCCCGGCAGTCCGCGCGGTGAAGGACGGCGGCGCCAGGCTGATCGCATTCTCGCCCGCGCTTTCTCTGGCGAAACGCCTGGTCCGTTCCGGTGCGGACGCGATCATTATCGAGGGGTCCGAGGCTGGTGGTCATATTGGCCCGGTCTCCCTCACCGTCCTGGCACAGGAAATTCTACCCCATTTGCATGACGTGCCGGTATTTGTCGCCGGCGGCCTGGGACGTGGCGAAGCTGTTCTGGCATATCTTGAGATGGGAGCCTCGGGGGCGCAGCTTGGCACGCGGTTTGCCGCCTCGGTCGAATCAATCGCGCATGAGAAGTTCAAGAAATTCTTTGTCCACGCGAACGCGCGCGATGCGATGCCGTCGGTGGAACTCGACCCCCGCCTGCCAGTGATACCCGTCCGCGGCCTGGTTAATGATGGGACGAAAAAGTTTATGCAGCATCAGGCGGAAACGCGGGACAAATTTCTTGCCGGCGCAGTCACCAAGGAGGAAGCTCAGCTTCTGGTAGAACGTTTTTGGGCAGGAGCGCTGCGTCGGGCGGTGATCGACGGCGATATCGAGACAGGATCGGTCATGGCTGGTCAGTCGGTCGGTATGGTGACGAGTATCCAGCCGGTGGCAGACATCATTCAGGAACTGGTCGGGCAAGCCGTTTCCGCGCTGGATGCTCGGATGTAATAACTGTGGTGGCCGTCGTCCAGGATCAGATCAAGCCGCTCAACGCACCTTCGCCTCGAACCGGTAGGGCGTAGCTCCCGCGGTGAGGGGATCCAGCGAAAGGCGATGCTCAAGCGGCGGAAATGCACGGCTGCCGCAGTCGGGACGGTCGCACAGGCGACACGACAGGCCGATGCCAATGCGGGCGCGGTCGAGATCGAGGCCGTCAGCATAGACGACGTCACCCGCATTGGTGAGCGCACAGCCCATTGCGACCACGTGGATCGGACGAGGCTCTCCCCAACGCGCCACAGGCTGTGCCACCGCCGATGCGAAGCACAAATAGGTCGCACCATCCGGCAGTTCGGCAACCTGCACCTGCACTGTCCCTGGCCGTGAGAACGCTGTGTGAACGACCCAGCGAGGGCAAGAACCGCCAAACCGAGCGAACGGGAACCCAGCGGCGGAGAACCGCTTCGACACATTGCCCGCCGGATCAACCCGCAGGAAAAAGAACGGCACCCCCCGCGCGCCAACGCGTTGCAGTGTGGATAGCCGATGGCACGCCTGCTCGAACGAGACGCCGAAACGCGCGGCAATCGCCTCCATGTCATGCCGCAACGCAGAAGCCGCGGTATGAAAGGCGCCGTAAGGCATCACCAGTGCACCAGCGACGTAGTTCAACAACCCGATTCGCATCAGCATGCCCGCTTCCGACGTCGAGGGCGCGGCTTCTTTCAGGACGGTCTCGACCGCCTCTCGCGCCTCCAACAGCGCGAGTTGGAAGGCCATGTGGAAGCCACGGCTTTCCCGCGGCAGCGATTCCGACAGGGCAAGGCTCCGCGTTGCCGGATCATAGCGGCGCAATGCCATATCCAGCGGTTGCACTGTGACCCGCACACCATGAACCGTGCGCAGTCGCTCTGCGATCGCGTGGTTCATTTCCGCCGGCGCACTAGGCGCGAGTTCTGCCGCCAGAGCCTCTGCGGCTTCTTCGAGCACCGGAAAATGGTTGGCATGGTCGTCGAAGAAGTCTCGCACTTCCTCGTTGGGGAGCAGAATGCGCCTGCCAGACGGCAAGGCAATGCCGTTGGCATCCTCCCGTGCGACGCGCCATGCCCGATACAGCGCCAGCACGGCTCTGGCCGCGTTTGGACTGCCGGCGGCAAGCGCTTCGACCTCGGCCTCGGCGACGTCGTCCGCGCCGAGCAGGGGATCGGCGAAGGCCTCGCGCAGACCGATCTCAAGCTGCCGCTCCTGCGTGCCTGACAGTTCGCCGAGGTCGACCCGGAGGGTTTCACCGAGCTTAATGAGAAGGGAGGCGGTGACGGCGCGCTGATCGTGCTCGATCAAGTTCAGGTAAGACGCGGAAATACCCAGACGGGTCGCCAGCGCCTGCTGCGAGAGCGCCCGCTCAGTCCGTAGCCGACGTACCGTCCGCCCAATCAGCGTGCGGCTCATTCTTTTACACCCTTTACAGATTCAGGCCCATGTTGGTGAAGATGACAACAGGATTGCCTTGCCGCATGCCAATTAGGGCTTCGCTTTTGCCGATGCAATGTCAATTCTTCACTCATCGATAAACGCGAGAACGGAGCCCAACAATGCGGTCCAACCCTGTATACGCCCCCGATGGTATGGCTGGTGCCGGCAGCACCTCGCAACACTTCAGGTTCGAGGCGATTGCGGCGCACGAACGCCATGACGATGGGCTGGTGCATAATCACAACTGGGCCGCGACAACGGATTTTCCGGCAATGACGATCTTGCGTGATGCGGCCCTCACCCGGGGATTAACTGGACTGACCCAGGAAGACAGGTTCTTCGATCGGACCGCAGTGCAGGCGCACGATCACTATGATGAGGGGCTCGTGCACAATCATGACTGGGCCGTAAGCGCGAAATAAGATCGTCAGTTTAGGGAGGACGACGTCAGGCGGCGGGGCAAGAGTTCCGCCGCCTTTAATCTTCTCAGGGCGAAGGCCTCGACGTGTCAGTTGTGGCACCACAGGCGTCACATGGTGCTATCGAGATCCGGTTTTGACGACGTTCACCAGGCAAAGGTGCCAGGCACCCTCCAGTGAGGCATCACAATAACATCTGCTCAGCGTTTAGCTCGATCTCGCCAACGGCGTGATTGCTATGTGCGCGAAGGTTCGTCGAGATGAAATCCTGGACCTTATCAGGAGGCATCGGCCGGCCCAGCAAATACCCTTGAATTTCCGTGCACCCACGATCACGCAGCAACGCCAGTTGCTCTGCCGTTTCCACACCCTCCCCGACGGTCGCCAGACCAAGGTTGCGACACATGTCCAGGATGGCCTCCAGGATGACTCGAACGCCGGGATCAACGGCCTGCCCCTGAACAAAGGCGCGGTCGATCTTGATCTTGTCGAAGTGGAACCGCCGCAGATAGCTGAGGCTGGAATATCCCGTCCCGAAATCATCCAGAGCGATCTGGATTCCCAAGGCTTTTATGGCCTGCAGGTTTCCCAGGACTGTCTGATCATCGTCCGCCAGAACGCTCTCGGTGACCTCGATTTCCAGGTGCTTCGGAGCCAGTCCGGTCCGCTCCAGCACCGCACCGATCGCGTCCTGAAGTCCCCCGTCATGAAGCTGCATAACCGACACGTTCACCGCGACGGGGAGCCGCGGCTCCCAAGTTGCTACGGCTTTGCAGGCCTGTTCGAGAATCCAGCGTCCGAGACGACTGATCAGCCCGCAGTCCTCCGCGATTCGAATGAAGACGTCCGGCGATACGTACCCGCGGGTCGGGTGTCGCCATCGCGCCAGCGCCTCGAAGCCGACGATCTTCAGGGTCACGGCACTGAATTTGGGCTGAAAGTAGACTTCAAGCGCGCCAGCGTCGATTGCTCGACGAAGATCGCTTTCCAACATGCGATGAGCGGTCATTGACTCGACTAACCGTTCGTCGAAACAGCGATATACCCCCCTCCCAGCGGTCTTGGCACTGTACAGCGCCATATCCGCGTGTTTGAACAGCGTATCAATGTCAAGCCCGTCCTGTGGATGGAACGCGATACCAAGACTTGCACCGACTCGTACGAGTTGGCCGTGCATCTGCATCGGTTCGGCCAGTCGCCGCAGAACGCGGTGGGCCAGCGGTGCCACATCTCCGCATTGCTGCAATCCGACGGCCACGATGACGAATTCGTCGCCACCGAGCCGAGCCACCACGTCGGTTCCGCGCACCATGGCTTTGAGTCGCCGGCTGACTTCGACAAGGAGTTCGTCGCCGGCATCGTGGCCCAGCGTGTCGTTCACTCCCTTGAAACCGTCGAGGTCGATCATGACCACGCCTGTCAGTTCCTCTTGTTCGGGATGCCGGTCGATGATTGCCGACAGGCGCTGTCGCACTTCAACCCGGTTGGCAAGACCGGTAAGGGCGTCGTGGTGAGCCAGATGCTGGACCTGAGCATGCGCCAGCCGCTGTTCCGACACATCCGTGTAGCTCTGTACGAATCCGCCGTCGGCCAGCGGATGGGTCCGCACTTCGACGATCGTGCCATCGTCCAGGATGGTCTCGAGCTTGCTGTCCTGAATCGCACCGTCTGCGGGACGGCCACCCGCCGGGACGGGGTTGGGACCCATGCTCCCACGCATCAATTCAGTCGCCCTGGAGACAACGTCTTTCAGGGCGTTTTCCGGCAGTTCGCCCCGCCCCTTAAGTAGCTCCAGTGCCCGAGGATTTATGACCGAGATGCCTCCCTGTCGGTTGACCATCAGGATGCCCTGGCTGATAGTGTCCAGAGTAACGGTGAGGGCCCGATGCGACAGCAGGCTGCGGCGCTTTTGCCTTATCCAGAAAAACCCAATTAAACCAACCGCAAATGTGATAGCAGCGCCGCTCGCCAAAGCGCTGCTTCGAAGCGAGCGATAAGGTCCGAAGACCGTATGAGCGTCGAATCCGACCATGACGATCAGTGGATAGTCGCGAAGATGGCGGTAGCTGGCGACCTGCGCAACCTGCTGCGGCGTGGCGCGAAGCCTGATGGACCCTTTGGGCTGGGTCAGCACGTCGCTGAATTCGGCCTTTCCTGAGACGCTGGTGCCGGTCAACCCTGGGATCCAGGGACCGCGCGCCAAGACGGTTCCCCCCGCCGACAGAATCGACACAAAACCGTTGCCAAGGCCAAGTGACTCGTAAAATCGTGCCAGTTCGACACTTCCGAGCGACAGCACAATGACGCCTGCAAACCTTCCGTCACTGTCGAGCAACTTTCGGCTGAACTGAATGGTTTCAAGTCCGCTCACGCGTCCAACAACCGGTTGGCTTATAAAAAGGTCGTCGTGTGCAGGGTCGATCTGCGCACGGAAATGTGCCCTGTCGGCGATGCTGATACCCGGCGGCAGTTCAATCGTGCTGCCGGAGACCAGCCCGGTTCGGTCCGCCATTGCGATCTGCGCGGTCATCTTGTCCGCGAACGTCTGGGTCCGTGCCCACTCGTGGAAGTCAAACCGGGTACCCTCCGCCGCCTGCAAAGCCCGCGCGCTCAAAAGGATGTAGTCGACCTGGCCTATTGTCCGCCGCGTGCCTTCTTCCAACGCCTGGGCGAGATTACCAGTTGACCGCTCCGCGGCCATTTCGGCACTTCGATATTCGTGGCGCAGCGCCACGGCGATGCCAAACCATGGAAGAACCAGGAAGCACGCGACCGCAATCAATTCCGGGACTATTGATTCTGCATTGAAGCGTCGGAGGAAGGAACCGATTGGCCGCAAGGCCCCCGCGATCGATCGGGTTATCGACGCCAAGACGTGCTGGACCTTCCCCTCGGCGTCTAACCTTCGATGAACGGTCTTCGGGACATAGACGAGTCTCGACACAGATCTCTGCATTTGAAGATCGAGCACCTGGCGTTGATGGCTGGGATGACGTTGTGTGGGTCTCAGCCCCTCCGCTCTAGCGCATCATCTCTAACACTTCGTTAATTGCCAGGCACAACCGCTTCCGCATCCGCCCACCCCGGCACCAACCGGATATTGACGAATGAACATGCCTGAATGTGACGCAGCACGGTTTCGGTAAGCGCCTCGATCAGACGGGACCTTGTCGACGGTCGGGATTGGACCCGGCTTGATCTGAAAGCCCTAACGCGGTCCTTCCTCATGGATCTCCACGGAGCGTGGCAGGTCGCTGTTTGGCTTCAAACCGGGACAGGCGGCACGATCGGACTGGTGAAGTAGGTGGCGGACGTTTCGCCCAGCGAGATATGACCGGTGATCGGGGAGCCGAGCAGCGGCGCGTTGGTGAGTTGGATGTTCAGCGCGTCCGTGGTGATGCGGTTGGGCAGTATGGGCGGCGTGGCAGACGCGACCGGCGAGGGCGGCAGGAAATCGGACAGAGTTTGCTGGTCCAAAGTTATTGTCACGGTCGGACTATGATACAGAACCGTATTGGGTGCCGCATCGCCGCTGAAGGTCAGCGTCCTTCCGCCAATCAGCGAACCACTGATCGAGAGAGACTGGAAGCTGGCATCACCGCTCACGAAACCCCTGTCCGGACCAAACACATAGGATGCACTTGAATCGGAATGGATGAAGGTGGCGGCCACCGACAGGCCCAGTATTTCCAGAGTCGAGGCCACGCCAGCGGTCAGAACGATCGAGGCGGAACCGATATCCGAGGTGGACTGCGTGCTGATGTTATCGATCCCCAACCCGTCCGAACTGACCATGTTGGTAAGATCTGTCGCATTGATCTGCAGTGTCGCGTCGATCAGACTCGTCGGATCGAGGCTGAATGTTTCATCGAAGGCGCCGATCTTTACGGTATGGTGGAAGGCAGGCGGCGCGATTCCCGAGACCTGACCAACGGGACCAAACGCCGTTGTATGTCCGCCGGTAACGAAACTACCGGACAGACTGTCTGCCTCACTTAGAACATCTTGTGAAGACATGATCCGTTCCTCCTGCTGATAATCGCCAGCACAATACAGCAGCCAACCGGCTCAAGGCAGGACAAATTTGTGACTGTTTCTTTCCAACGACGGATGTGCTGAGCTTTGATCGATTCGCTGCGTAACCGACCGAATCGGCGGTCCGCGCACAGAATCGTGTGCAACGCTGCACGCTTTGTCGTGTCCGGCTGGCCGTTTTCATGTCTGTTGCCGTGATGTCTCCGCCTCGTCGCCGCCCGGTGATGCGGGCCCCCGCCGGTGAACAGGCGCCGTCCAACCTGTAGCGTCGTGGCCACCGCGATCAGCGGGAGGGTCAGGGCAGGGCCAAGAAAACTGATCGTCGGGCCGACCGTCACCGCGACCTTTTCGCGGTGACTTGCGACGGCCAGGCACATGCGGCGACATCGGCCGATGCAAATTGCAAAGGCCCGGCGATACCGGAGTCGCCGTCGGGTGACGTGCTCGCCCAGTCGCAGTCACACGGCCCCGCAATCAGGGTCAGCCTCGATCACATCGATGTTGAACAGGCCAACCAGCGCCACACCTTGCTCGATATGTTGCCGGATGTGGTCCAAACTCCACGTTAGGTCCTGCGTGCCGATTCCATCCGTCCTGTCAGATGCCGAAGGTGTTCAGCTCTACAGACGCCGGTGCGCTTCACACCGCGGAGTTTTCGTCCATGGCATTCAAGGTTCAGGTGGGCCCACCGCAGATTGCGATCCACCAGGCGATGACGGTTCTGGTAACCGAACCGGACGGACAGATCGACTGGCCCAGCGACAAGGGACTCTATTTTTTCGACACACGGCTCATCAGCGCATGGTCGGTTTACGCGAACGGGACGCCATGGGACCTGTTGAACGGTGGAGCCGTCAATTTCGATGCCGCCCGCGTCTATCTGACGAACCGGGCATTTTTAACCGAGGACGGCCCGATCGCGGGAGACACTCTGGCGTTTGAACTGGCGCGTGTGCTCGATCAGGGCCTGCATGAGGACCTCGACATCACTAATTATGGTCAAAAGCCGATCCGCTTTAATCTGGAGATCGCCATCCGGTCCGATTTCGCCGATGTCTTCGACGTCAAAGCGAAACGCGACATTCGCCGTGGCCGAATTACCTCGGACTGGTCGGAGGAGAGGCAGACGCTATGCACGACATACCGCAATCGGGATTTTTCCCGGTCGGTGTCCGTTTCGGTTGGCCTGAGCGACTCGCCGGCGGTGTTTGCCAATGGGCGGTTAAGCTTCGAGGTGAAGCTGCCGCCGCATGGCCGATGGCATTGCTGTCTGCTGTATGATCTCGTCGACGGCGAGAAGCATTTTCATGCACCGAACGAATGCGCGGCCGAGGCCGGCTCCTCGGCGCAGGCCCAGGCGCATCGGGACTGGCGCGAGACGGTGCTGAAACTTCGCACCAGCAACGAGGAATTCTATCGATTCTTTCATCAGGCGATCGATGACATGGCGGCATTGCGCCTGCCGATCGAGGGCACCGATCACATGGTGTTTCTGCCGGCCGCCGGATTGCCCTGGTTCATGGCGCCGTTCGGCCGCGACAGCCTGATCGTTTCGTTACAAAACATCCTGGTGTATCCGGAGTTCGCGCGCGGCTCGCTGGAAGTGTTAGGCCGTTGGCAATGCACCGAGCGGGACGATTTCCGCGATGCCGAACCGGGCAAGATCATGCACGAGCTTCGGTATGGCGAGCTCGCGCATTTCAAGCTGATACCGCATACGCCGTATTACGGCACCGCCGACGCCACCCCGCTCTACCTTATCACGTTACATGCCGCCTGGCGGGCGACTGGCGATCATGCATTGCTGGAGACGTATTTGCCTAACGCCGAGGCGGCCCTCGACTGGATCGACAACTATGGTGACCGGGACGGGGACATGCTGCAAGAATACCAGACCCGGTCACCGGTCGGGTATGAGAATATGGCCTGGAAGGATGCCGGCGATTCCATGACCTATGCAGATGGGTCACCGGTGCGTGGGCCGAAAGCGTTGTGCGAGTTGCAAGGCTATGTCTACGACGCCTGGGTGCGTATGGCCGAGGTGTTCGATGCCCTCGGCAAGCATGACCGGGCCGGGACGATGCGTCGCAAGGCGGCGGCACTGTTTCAAAAATTTAATGAAATGTTTTGGGACGAAGAGAGCGGCTTCTATGCGTACATGCTGGACGGCGATAAGCGCAAGGTGCTGACCGTCGCGTCGAATCCCGGGCACCTGTTGTGGTCCGGCATCGTGCCCTTGGATAGGGCGGCTCGGGTCGTTGCGCGTCTGACCGCGCCCGACATGAATTCGGGCTGGGGCATCCGCACTCTGTCCAGTCAACATCCAGCGTTCAATCCGTATTCCTATCAGAATGGATCGGTCTGGCCGCACGATAACAGCATCATCGCACTCGGTTTCAAACGATATGGTTTTAGCGCGGAGGCCGGCCACATTGCGCGCGACATCAGCGAGGCGGCAAGCCATTTCCTGCTGAATCAGTTGCCCGAACTCTATGCAGGCGTACAGCGCAACGGCGCGAATTTTCCGGTGCAATACCTCGGTGCGAACGTGCCGCAGGCCTGGGCGGCCGGGTCGTGCTTCGCGCTGTTGCAGGCGATGCTGGGTATTCAGCCGGATGCGCCGAATGACAAGCTGTATGTCGATCCGGATCTGCCGCCCTGGCTTTCGGACGTTACGCTGATGGATTTGCGGCTGGGGCGGCGCAATCTGGATATTCGTTTCTGGCAGGACGGTGAAAAAACCCAATGGGAGGTGCTGCGCGGCGATGCAACAGTGGTGAGCTATCGCAGCGCAGTGGCAGTGCAAGAGGGATCACAGGCTGACGCGACTGATAATCTGGCCTAGGGTATCGGGAAGCGGAGGAAACGCCATGAAAATTACCAGCTTTGAAGCGACAACGCTGCGGATTCCGGAAGATGATCCGCTGGCCAATATGCCGGAAGAGGCCGGCCGCAACCGTCCCGTCGTCATCTTGCGCCTGCGCACTGACAGCGGAATCGAGGGCATCGGCCTGACCTTCTACGGCGGCAAAATGACCGGCAGCCTCCGCGTCGCCGTTGCGGAACTCGCCGCCCTGACGATCGGCGAAGACCCGCTCCGCATTGAACAAATCATTGCAAAACTGCGTGCCGGCACCGGCGATTCCTGCGGGCCGGGCGGCATCTTTACCCTAGCCCTGTCGGCGATCGATATCGCGTTGTGGGACATCAAAGGCAAATCCCTCGACCAGCCGCTGTGGAAACTGCTCGGCGGCCACCGGGACCGGGTCGCCACCTACGCCTCCGGGTCGCTGCGGCGCGGACTGACCCACGACCAGGCGCAGCGCGCCGCGCAAATCCTCGTGCAGAAGGGCTTCCGGGAAATGAAGACCCAGATGGCGCTGCCCGGCAATCCGCCGCCGGCCGAAGAGGTGCGCCGCGTCCGGGTGGTGCGCGAAGCGATCGGCCCCGACATCAAGCTGATGTGCGACATCAATCAGCGGTGGCGGCCGGAACAGGCGATCGACATCGGCGGCCGGGTTGAGGATGTCGGGCTGTTCTGGCTTGAGGATGTGACAGCCGCGGACGACTTTGCCGGCCTTGCGCGCGTTACAGCCGCGCTGAAGACGCCGGTCGCGGGCGGCGAATATGTCTGGGGCATCGTTCCGTTCCGTCACATGATCGAGGCCCGGTCGGTTGATATCATTATGATCGACATTTGCCGTGTCGGCGGGGTCACCCAATGGATGAAGGTGGCCGGCATGGCCGAAGCCTTCAATCTGCCCGTGGTCAGCCACGTCATGCCGGAAATCCTGCTGCACATGGTCGCCGCCTGCCCGAATGGACTGACGGTTGAATACATGCCCTGGATGCTGTGCCTGTATGAGGAGACGCCGGCCATTGAGAACGGCATGCTGGTGCTTCCCGATAAGCCCGGCCTGGGTCTGAAATTCGACGAAAAGGCCGTGGCTGCGTTCCAGGTGGATTGAAGCGGCGTTAGTTCAGGGTCAGGAGACTCCGCATGCGGCGCTCCTGATCGATCGCACTGAACAAATAGGTTGGCGTCGATGCGTAGCAGCCGCGGGGCACGTACCCGTATCCCAGCAAGAGTTCCGCCACGGCTTTGAATGCGTTCCGTTCACCGGCTTCAACCACGACGTCGGGCAACCATTCTCCGATCAGCGTCGCGGCCCCACGCAGGACCGCGACCTCAGCACCCTCCACATCGACTCTCAACAATCCGATCGGACCGCTGATCGAGAGGCTGTCAAGGCTTTTGACGTTTACCTGCCCGGTTCCGAAGGATGCCCGCGTCGTGCCCTGGCGGGCTGGCGGTCCCGAAGCGGCCAGTAAGGACGCCTCGGTATCGCCGATCGCACAGCAGGCAGAAACCACCCGGCCATCAAGGCCGTTGACCGCGATATTCCGTTCGAGCAGGTCACGGTTCGCCTCCCAGGGCTCAAACGCGTACACGGGCGCATTCAGAATCGCGCCGAAGAACACCGCGTGATTGCCGATATTGGCTCCCACATCGATGATGGCCGAACCGGGGAGATAGATTTCGCGGCACTTCATCAGCACGTCGATTTCATAGAACGAGCGATTGACCCGGATCGTCCGCCCCATGTGGTCCGGGTCGGGATGCGCCCAAAGCTCGATCCGCCGGCCCATGAACTCAAATATCTGCTTTTGCATGCGCCACAGAGTGCGCGCCGAAAGTTAATCGACGCTTAACGGCGCCAGCGTTTGGATCGCTGCCGGTCAGCTTGGGTCGGCGGTGAGCCCGGCGGCGGCCAAACCGGCGAGTGCTGCAGCCTCATCGTTGTCGGAGGTATCGCCGGTCACGCCGACCGCGCCGATGATACTCTTGTCGTCACCCCGGATCAGCACCCCACCCGCAACCGGGATCAGCGACCCGCCAATAGCATGCGTGACCGCGGCGATGAAATGCGGCCGCTCTTCCGCGCGCTTCCCGAGGGTTCGGGACCCGACGCCCATCGAGAGCGCACCATGCGCCTTGCCAATCGCGATATCGGCCCGCCGCAGTGCGGTGCCTTCTTCCGCTGCGAACGCCTTTAACACCCCCCGTGCATCCAATACCGCAACCGCCATGGGGGCGAACGACTTATCCCGCGCATGCGTCAGCGCGGACGAGATGATCGTCTGAGCCTTGGCCAGTGTCAGTTGGGTCATATGCCTTCCCTCAAAACGGAACAGTCAGAAAAATAAACCATCCGGATCGCCGTTGAACATCACCCGGCCGACGGCCTCGAAATGCGCTTCACGCGACTGGATCTGCTGCGACAGGGTGTGAATGTCACGGAACCGCCGCTCGAACGGCGTGCCCGCAAAGATCGCCGACGTGCCGGCGGCCTTGAATACATAATCGGCAACCTCGACGGCCGTGGCGATGGCGTGGGCGCAACCAAGGCGCACCCTGGCGCGGGCAGTCAGGCCGATCGGGGCGATGTCGTCGGCGTTGGCCCAGACGTCCTTCAGGATCTCAATAAGCCACGTGCGGGCGGCCCCGAACTGGGCCTCGCGCCGGGCAACGTCGGCCTGCACAACGGGACTGTCGGCCAGGCGCGGCAGGCCGCGCGGGACCTTTTCGCCGGCCAGGGCAATAAAGGCGTCCAACATGGCCCGCGCGATGCCGAACGCGACGGCAGCGACGCCGACCGCATACAGCCCTTGCATGGTGAAAGCATACAGCGGACCGGGATCGCGGCGCAGAGCCGGATCCTCGCGCGTGCCGCTGTAGGCTTCAGGAACGAACAGATCGGTCACGCGATAGCCTTCAGACGCGGTGCCGCGCATACCGATCGGATTCCAGTCATGGATCGGTTCGGCATGGTGCTTGCGAAACAGCAGCGTTCGGATGGTCGGCCGCCCGAAACGGTTCAGACGCAAACTCTGGTCCGGCTCGACGACCTGGCAGTGCGCCCCCATCCATGTGGCTTGGCGGCTGCCGCTGGCAAAGTGCCATGTGCCGCTGAGACGATAGCCTCCCGTCACGGCCTGTGCCTTGTGCTGGTTGGGTGGCCCCCAGGCAACCCAGGCGCGCGGATCGGCAAATATCTCCCGCGCGGCTTCCAGCGGAATGAACGGAGCAATCAGGGCTGCGCTGTTTGCGACGAACAGATTCCAGCCGACCGACCCGTCGTGGCGGCTGATCTCTTCAATAACGTGCAGGTAGGTCCATGGATCAAGCTGATCGCCCCCAACCGACCGCGGCAGCAGCATTCGGGGCAGCCTCGCGGCATGAATATGGGTGAGCAACGGTTCCGGAATAAACTGACTGTGCTCGATCTCATCCGCGACGTTGAGGATCTCCGCCCCCAGACCGCGTGCAGGGGCGATCGGTTCGAGGCCGCCGGGATCCATGTGGCGCGGGGCGAGACTGACATGGTTCATCGGACGATCCCTGCGGCTTGAATGGACAATTAGCGGGTCGCCAGGGCGGAAATGTCAACGTTCGGCTGGCCGACGGAATCCCGGGAAGTTCCCGGTTTGCCCATTTTGCAGGCTGAGCCATCAAGCCTGGGGAGCGCCAGCAGATCGTGCACGGGATGGTTCATTGAACGGAACGGCAGCTTCCGCTACCAATCCTCAGTATGCGCCCATTGCCGCTCCTATGTGCATTGTTGCTGACCGCGGCAACCCCTGCATTCGCTCAGGTCACGGTTGATCTGCATGCATTGCAGGCGCTGCCCGACCGCCCAGCGGCGAGCCATGCGTCACGCCCGACCCCCGCCGTTGGCATGCCGAACCGAACCACCATCGTGACACGCGAGGCCCCTGCATCCAGCCCCGCTGCGCCTTCACCGCAACCGGCGCCGCAACCAACCTTGCCAGAGAGCATTCCGAATACGGCAACCCTCGCGCCGATCGTGCCACCGGCTCCGTCGTCAGGCGGCCCACCTCCGCCTCCGCCGGTTTCTGAGAAAGCGGCGACTGCAGCTGAACCGATTACGACGGGTCTGCGCCTGGCGTTTGCGCCCGGCGAGTCGGACCTGAGCCCCGAAAGCAGCACGTCGATCAAACAACTCGCCGCTTCGACGCCGTTAGGCGATTCGACGACGTTCAACGTGCTTGCCTATGCGCCGGGCAAAGCAGACGACCCCTCCACTGCGCGACGGGTCTCGCTGTCAAGGGCGATGGCGGTACGAAGCGCTTTGGTCGCCGATGGCGTACCATCCGCCCGTATTTTCGTCCGCGCACTGGGCGAGCAGTATGGCGACGGGCCCCCCGATCGGGTGGACCTCAGCGTGACTGGCCCCGGCGCGCCATCCGCAACAGGGACCACGCGATGACCCGCCCGTCGGGTTACTTGATTCGAATGCTGATATTCCTGGCGGCTGTCGCGGTTGTCGCCACTTTTCTGTCCCCCGTGCTTATCACCGCATTCAACAATAATCCCGTGCTGAACAGCCTGATCCTGTTGATCCTGTTGCTGGGGATCGGCTGGAATCTCAACCAGGTGTTGCGGCTGCGGCCGGAAGTCACGTGGCTGGAAACCTACCAGACCTCGCGCAGCCAACTCGCCACATTACCCTCACCCAGGCTCCTGGCGCCAATGGCCAGCATGCTGGCGATGCGGGAGGGCCGTCATAACGAGACCCGACAGTTCACCTTGTCGGCAACCGGCATGCGCAGCTTGCTGGACGGCATCGCCTCGCGGCTCGACGAAAGCCGCGAATTGTCGCGCTACATGACCGGTCTGCTGATTTTCCTGGGTCTGCTGGGAACATTCTGGGGCCTGCTGAAGACGGTTACATCGGTATCCGACGTGATCGGCAGCATGACGCTGGGCAACGGCGACATGAATCTGATGTTCGACCAGTTGAAATCCGGTCTTTCTCGGCCACTCGCCGGCATGGGCACCGCGTTCTCCGCCAGCATGTACGGCCTTGCCGGCGCTCTCGTGCTGGGTTTCCTCGACTTGACGGCAGGCCAGGCGCAGAACCGCTTCTTCAACGAACTGGAGGAATGGCTTGCCGGCCTGACCCGGCTTTCGTCGGGTGTGCTCTCAGAGGGGGAGGGTTCAGTTCCGGTTTATGTCCAGGCGCTGCTGGAGCAGACCGCCGAGAACATGGAAAGCCTGCAACGTGTGCTGACGCGGGATGAGGAAAACCGCTCGCAGGTCAACTCGGCGGTGATGACCTTGAACGAGCGTCTGGGCGTGCTCGCCGACACGATGCGGGCGAACCAGCACCTGATGCTGCGGATCGCCGAGACGCAGACCTCTCTCGGGCCTGCTCTGCAGCGCCTCGCCGAACTGCAAGGCGGGGACGAGGTCAGCCGAAACCATCTCCGAGCGATCGAACTTTATATGCAACGGCTGCTGTCCGAGACGGAACAGGGCCGCTCCCGCGCCACGGCCGACCTGCGCAACGATCTGCGGCTGCTGACCCGCACGGTCGCCGCCCTCGCCGAACCGCAGCGGTAGCGGACCATGGCAGCCCGCATCCGCAGGCACGGCGGCAACGGCCTCGATGCATGGCCCGGCTACGTGGACGCGCTGTCCACGCTGTTGATGGTCATCATTTTCGTGCTGCTGGTGTTCGTGCTGGCGCAGGCGTTCCTGACCGTGACGTTGTCCGGCCGCAGCCATGAGTTGGACAAGGCGAATCAACAATTGGCGGCGCTGGCCGACGCATTGTCGCTGGAGCGCGGGAAGTCGGCTGAACTACAAATTTCGGTGTCGCAGCTCAGCAGGGAATTGACGACGCGCGCCAGCGAACGCGAGCGGCTGACAGCCCAGCTTTCGGACACGAAGCTGGCGAT
>Ga0182012_10001706_pt1 | contig 23963 bp, 24 predicted proteins | sample 612S2SmetaG_FD_120486 | JGI IMG/M metagenome (GOLD analysis project Ga0182012, IMG submission 120486) | Permafrost microbial communities from Stordalen Mire, Sweden - 612S2S metaG | ecosystem: Environmental > Terrestrial > Soil > Wetlands > Permafrost | place: Sweden: Stordalen | collected... | reverse complement strand
TCTTCGCGGTTGTAATACACCTGGGGCACTGTCATGTGGAATGTGGCGTATTGGTCGGCCTGGATGGAAAAGAGGTCCTCTGGATACCGCAGATGTGCTTTCAGGTCCGGCGAAAGCTGATTCAGATCCTGAAAAATGCCAGGGAATGCCCGCCGGTAGACCGCCAGGACGGGGTCTTTCGGGTCCATGGCGTAGAAACGGACGGTTCCGTCGTACATGTCCACAACAACCTTGACGGAGTTTCGAATGTAGTTCAGGCCAGGATTGGAGGCGTCCGCGTGAGGAGTGGAGTAGGGAAAGTGATCGGAAACCGTGTAGGCGTCCTGAATCCAATATTGTTTGCCCTCGCTGACCACGGCGTAGGGGTCCTGGTCGAGGCGAAGGAACGGTGCGATTTGCTGTACGCGTTCCTGAACGTTCCTCCAGATCTGAATCTTGCTCTCGGGCCGAAGATAGGAGGTGAAGAGTATGTTTACATCGGTCTGAGTCCAGGCGAACAGCAGTCGTCTCCACACGCTGTCCAGGGGGATACCTCCCGCTCCGCTATAGCTCGTGTATACATTCTGGTTCCCCTTGGGATAGTCGAACTCTTTCACGCCAGTAGCGACGATGCGATATCCGGGCATCGATTCGCCGTAGTAGATCGAAGGCTGGTTTACAGTCAATCCGTAAGCTGATTCCGGCGGGATATTCTGAAGAACATACTGCGGAAAGCCTCCCCCGATGGTCTTCGAAACAAAACTCATCACCAGGCCGTAACCATGAGTGAACTGGAGTTTCTGGTTAACCCAAGTCTGGGCTTCAGCTGGAAGCTCGGCGGAAAGTTCCCGAGCCGAAAGCATCACCTGATGATATCCGTCGGGCAGGTGGTAGCGATCTACATCTGCCTGGTAGAACTGATAGTAAAGCCGTATCTCCTGAGCTTGCTGGTACATTTGCAGCAAGGGGCGCCAATCCCAGAGACGGACGTTTTGGATGGTGTCCTGATGTCTGGCGATGACGTCAGCCGTCAGGTCCGCTAACGCCGGATAGGCTGTTTCCTGGATCCCGTCCAGGCTGTAAGCTTTGCGGGTGAACTCTATGTTGTTCTTGAGATACGGCGTCTCGAGGGTCAGCTCGTTCGGCTGCACCGCGAACCGTTGAAAGAGTGCCGGAAGGAGCATGATGGCGACGATGTACAACGTTACGTAGGCTCCCGCTCCAATCAATACCGCCTTGAAGCGCGGCCAGAAAACATTGAGGATGAGCAACGCACACAGCGCCACCGCAGCGCCGACCATAATCCAATAGGCGACCCGCGTCACATGGTCGGCCGTATAGCCGGCTCCGTAAACAACTCCCTGGGTAGAGAAGAGGAGTTCGAAATGGTCGAGGTAGAATCCCCATCCCCAACCGGCGACCAAGACGCAGGACAGAATCGACAGGTGTGCAACCGCCTTCGCAGATCGGTGCCCGCTCTGCCTTTTTCGAGGGAGCGGCAGCAAACCGAAGTACGCGTAGAAACCGCCGACAGCCAGCAGTGTGATAAAGGCTAGAGCGGTGAGGTATCCCTGCAAGAGCTCATAAAACGGCAGGCGAAACAGATAAAACCCGGTATCGACGCCGAAGAGCGGATCGGATGATCCAAGCGATCCGCCATAGCGAAAGCGGAGATAGGTGTCCCATTGGGCATAAAAGGCTGCCGCGAAGGCTAAGGCCCCAATCGCGGCAATCCCCGCTGTCGCGAGTTTCAACGCCCTTGGAGAAATCTGGATGCCGAGCTCAGCCGCAACCGCGGTCGGGCTTTTTAACGTGCCTCCGTTGAAAGCGGCGCCGTTTCTTTGAGCGAGGCGAAGATTGATCCCGAGGTACAGGAGGGCGACAACGAAGGCAGCGGCGAAGAGTTCCCACCGCACGGACCAGATCGTCCAAAAGACGCCAGTGTACCCGAGTTGCCGCATCCAGAGCCATTTCTGGATCCAGCCGGGGATGAATGCTACTAGAGCTATCAGCACGAAGACTGCGGTGATGATGAATTTCAACGGCCGCCATCGCGGGAAGTGGTAATGCACGACAACACTAAGCGGTTCGATTGCTGGCGGCTTTGGCGGCTCGATGGGTAACGGTTTCTCGATCATCCCTCTTCACCTTTCCATCAATGTGAAATGCCCGGACACTGGCTACGGCCGGGACTCGCGTTCCTGCCTCAGCCGTCCCACCGTGCGGTGAAAATCGGCTGAGCCCGTACGCAAGGGCGCCGTTGCGACATTTGGAAGCGGCCTGTCCGAACTGGATGCGTTTGGAAGCGCAACGGCGGTTCTCCGGGTCCTCTAATAGCAGTTGATGCGCCACCGGAGAGTGCGCGATTACGATTCTCCGGAACTCTAACACCTGAAAAAACAATGTGAGACGATGGCAGCGGTGGAACGCCCGCGAAAATAGGCTTGGCAGCCGCGTCTGCAGATTTGCGGATCGGCAGAATCCGCACTTTCGAGTGCAGCGTCTGCATCTGGGCTCCCTGAAGGGTTCGAAACAACCTGGACGTCGAGATCGCGAGTGGATGGTGGTCAACCGCGCCGGGGTGAACACAAATTTCGCCCCTACCGACGAGCGGCACATCCACCTGCTCCAGTACGTGCTCAAAGGGAAAATCAACGCATCAGGGCTCTCGGCTTTGCATGGCCGTCAGACCTTCCCCCTTTCGACCACTGGCGCTCGCTCCAGGACAAGATGATCGCGTGTAAGGTGCGTTGAGCCGGTAACCGAGCAGGCGTGGCGCGTACGACTCTTTCAAGCGCCTGTCTAAGCCCCGGCGTGATCCAAATTCACGCGTCGGTCGGCCCAGGATACCGACTTCACCCAGCGAGTGGGAACTAGAACCGAGCGGTTGTAAAGCCAACCTCCGGCCTTTACATCCAGGTAGCCCAGGTGCCAGGATGAGTCGTCCATGATGAAGTTGTCCACGCACCCGATCTCACCCCCCGTGGACCATACTTCATAGCCCGCCAGATCCCAGGCACCGCGGAGATGCGAGTCCTCTTTGGTGTGCAACGGGTATTTCCTGCCAGGTGGAAGTGACGACGCGGGGCCAAGCTCACTCTCCGCCCAATAGCTCGGCCAACCAAAATACTCCTGCATCGCGATTTCTTGTTGGCGTGAAACCGGCTTCTCCGTGTCAACATCGGGACTATGGCGCACTTGCTCTTTGGTCAAGTGGACGTGGAAGGTCTTCTTTACCCAATCGGGTTGTTCCACTGCCGCGATCGCAAGAACCACAGCTCGCCGCATAAGCCAACCTCCCACGTCGACTACCAAATAGCGAATCGTCCATGACTGGTCGTCGAAGAGAAAGTTGCGGATACTTCCCATCTCGCCGTCCGTTGCAATAACCAAAGATCCAGTCAGGGCGTTCAGGTCGTGAAGCATGTGCCTCCTCTGCGACGGTTACAGCTCATCGCTTTCGGTCGTTTGAAACTTCAGTCCAGGGTTTTCTCGCTCTTGAAAATCAGGTGGCAGATCGGATCCTCCGGGATTGAATGCCGCTGCAACACCTGGACTAACTCCCAACCCTTCGTTCCATACTCCTGAAGGACCTCTTCGATCTGATTGTCGAGCTCCGCATCGAGCGGAAGCTTCATGCGATGAATTCGATAGTGCCATTCTGCCATACTGAACCTCGCTCATTTCCCTTGCCTGAGGGCAAGCCGCCATTATTCAACCGCGCGGTATGCTCAAGACGCGCCTTACTTCCTGGAGTAACACGGCAGCGGAATAGGGTTTTGGGAATATCTCAAAACCTTGCAGCTCCGCACGATACTGAAGCCGCTGGTCATCGAGAATTCCTCCGAGCATCAGAACCCTCATTCCCCGGCACTTGGTGCGCAAGTACATAGCTGCCTCGTGCCCCGGCATACTCTCCACGTAGGTGCGCGTTATCAATAGATCGGGAATGCACTCGTTCAATCGGTCTACCGCCTGCCCCAGATCGCCGGTGGGCAGCACGGTATATCCCTCGCGCTGCAATGTCTCCTTGAGAATTGAGCGTACGACCGCATCGGAGACTAAAAGCAAAATCGTCGTGGTCAATAAGGAGTGGTCTACCACATCATTCCTTTCGCCAATTGTGGATTAAACGCCAGTCAGCGAATACGATGGTCTGTGTTCGGCATCGTGCAGCCAATAGGGCGGCCGGCCGTAGTGAAAGTAGAGCTGGTTTTCATATTCTCGCGTGATCGGCCCGAACTCGTCGTACTCCGGAGCTCCCTTGATGGCTTCACGGGAGAGGCCGACGCGGACTGTTGAATCCAACCAACTCACTCCTTCGATCCACCCGGGCGAAACCAGGACTTTCTTGCCCGGCAACCAATTCCGCGTTGCCACCTCCATGTACCGGATCGCCCAGGTCTCATCGTCCACCACAAACCCATCCACATGGCCGATTTCCCCGTCCGTCGCCTCAATGTGATAGCCAGTCAAGGCTCCGGTGCTGCGTAGATGCGAGTCCGTCGATTCCCTCGCCACCCGTTCGGCCAAGGCTTTCGCGGACGGAGCGTCTGAGAAAGCCACCTCGGTGGGATCATACGCCGGCCCCCCTAGAAATGGGCCGCCCCAGTAATAGGGAAGCCTGTAATACCCGAGGTATGCGGCCTCATGCTGCCGTGAAATGGGCCGATGGGTATCGATATTGGGGCTATCCTCAACCTGTTTTTTGGTCAACGCGACATCCAGGCGCCGGGCGTCCCAGTCGATATGGGTGATGGAGAGCGGCGAGATCAGCACTTTTCGGCCGCCCAGCCATCCGCCGGTGTCTATAGTGAGGTAGCGGATGGCCCAGGTCTCATCGTCGAAGTAAAGTTCATGTACATATCCGAGTTCGCCGTCCGTTGCGTGAATCACAAAGTTCTGCAAGCGTTTATTAGTCAACATTGCCCTGCCCTCCATGGCAGTGATTGAAAATCCCTTTTGTCCAGGATCCAGCGCTGAGGAAGCCAAGGTGCAGAAGTTGCCGCTGCGAGTGCAAACCCCGCATCAGAGTTCCGCCTGCCGGCTTCGTTGATGCATTTTCGAGCCAGCTACCAAACAAACATGCGGGCGCCGCCGCCCGGTTGGGCGATCCGCCCGGTCTGGGGTGAGCCATCGAGCATCGGAGTCATGTTTTCGCTGGGGACACTGAGAGTTTCCGGTCGACTGCCGTTGAGCTCTGCGAGTTCCATTGCATCGTGTCGATTCATGATCGTCGCCGCATTGTCCACCTGTTCATTCGATCCTGTCGCCAATACCAAGACGCCACCACGGCGCACTCCTTGGACGTAAGCATCCGCTTCGCGAGAGCTTGCTCCGATTGCCGTGAGTTCCCGGTTCAAACCGACTTCGAAGTCGATTCGGGGGGTGCTCGTCACTCCGTCGCCCTCCATTTCCCGCGGCTCACCGATAGTACGGATCTTGTCCCGAGGGAACGCACTGGCATCGAGATCGCGGACGACCAGGTCCACCACACCCGGATGCTCAAACAATCCAACTGCTGTTTTCGACATATCGCACCTCCGGCTATTCTTCGCTGTACAAGCGAGAGTCTACTTGTGTCCACTTCACAGGCACGGGGAGGGCCGAAGATCATTCCGCGATGGCCCGTGTCGTGCACGGGACGATGCCTAGCCATGCTGAGCATTCAGAGAATTCTGGTTCCCGTTGTTTTGACCGAGACGTCCCTGCAGGTCATGCGCCAAGCTGCCTGGTGGGCGCGCCGCTTTGGCGCTGAGATCATTCTGCTGCACGTGGTGCCGCCTCTCAGTTATCTCTCCGGCGCTTTCGAGAGGGGCGATGAGATCACGGCGCGGGACTTGCACGCGCAGGCCGTCCAGCGCGCTCAGCAGGATCTGGATCAGCCAGTGCCGCCAGAACTCGATGGCATTGTTGTCACACGTGAACTGCTCCGAGGCGACCCGGCCCACGAGATCGTGAAGACGGCTTGCGACCGAAACGCCAGCCTGATTATGATGTCGACCCATGGCCACGGGGTTTTGTACCGCTTGTTGCTGGAATCGGACACAGCGACGGTTCTACGCGAGAGCCATTGTCCGGTCTGGACCGGCGCTCACCTGGAAGACGTGCCGGCGCGAGACGTCGCGATCCGCACCATACTCTGCGCAGTAGATTTGACCGCTCACAGCAACCACACCGCGTCTTTCGCCGCGTCGTTAGGCGCGGCTGGGAATGCGGCGGTTACGCTTGTTCACATCACCACCGGCGTGGAGATCTGGGGCCCCGGCGGACTCCATGTCGATATCGAGTGGAAAGACATCATCGTGAATAACGCCGTCAAGGGGATGGCGGACCTTCAACGGCAGGTAGGCACCCATGCCGAAGTCATCATCGAAAGCGGCAATGTTACAAAGTTGCTGAACCAGGCGGCCGAGCGGATCAAGGCCGACGTCCTGGTTATCGGACGGAGTCCGGGGCGACACCATCTAGGGGACAATGGCGAGGGTTATGGGATCATTCGGGACTCGTGCATCCCGGTGCTGAGCGTTTAAGAATTGTGTCATGCGCCTACCAAATGGGATTGGAGAAAATGCGCACCAGAGTACCAAATAACGCTCTGTCGAGAGTAGTAGCGGCAACTTCTTTTCTGGTTTTGTTTCCCGCCCGTCCGGCCGCATGCCAGAATGGCCAAGGAGCGTCGGCCCGTGATGAATCCACTCGCTTTGACTACTCAAAACCCCACGGTTTTCCCCGTGGTTTTTATCCCTACACCTTTCCCTCCCTGGCTGGCCCGCGACTGGACAACTCGCAACGGCTGCAAGACCTGATTGTCGACGGAAAACTGACGCTGACACTGGATGACGCCATCGCGCTGGCGCTGGAAAACAATCTGGAGATCGCCGTGACGCGGTACGACCTACCCATTGCCCAAACGGACCTGCTCCGAGCGAGGGGGGGCGGCGCCACGCGCGGCGTGGCGGGCTCCTACCAATCCACCACCCTTTTTTCCGGCAGTCTTGGAGGTGGTGTGGGCAGTGCCGGAGGCGTTGGCGCGGGTGGCGCGGGAGGCGTCCTGGGAGGCGGTATCGACCGCGTTGGTTCGTCACCCTGCTGTGATCCGAGCCTCCGTGTTAGCTATGGCTGGAGCAATGCCATCACGCCTCTGAACTACACGGTGGTCAGCGGGGTGCCGATTGACACGACTCACCAGGAGTCGGCTTCCGCGGGGTACAGCCAGGGCTTTCTGACCGGCACAAGCCTCTTCGTGTCCGAGAGTAGCTCGCGTCTAACCTCAAACACGACAAAGAGCATCTTCAATCCGGAGCTGGTCTCAGACGTTTCCGTAGGTGTAAGTCAGCACTTATTACGCGGCTTTGGAACGCGCGCCAACGCCAGATTCATCCTCATCGCCCGTAATGATGTGAAATACTCCGCGAGTGTCTTCCGGCAGAACGTGATCGCCGCGCTAGCGGTCGTGATGACCAGTTACTACGACCTGCTGGCCGACCAGGAAAGCATTCGCATGGCACAAGGAGGTCTGGAGTATTCGCAGAAACTCTTGGCCGACAACCAAGGGGAAGCGAAGAGCGGGCCCGCGGCCCAGTATGATGTGCTACGGAGCCAGGAGGAGGTCGCGTTACGGGAGCAGGTCTTGCTGGCGGCGCAAAACACTTTCTCTCAAGACGGCCAATCGCTGAAGGCCAAACTCTCCAAGAGTTTCAACGAGGAGTTGGCGCAGGTGGAAATTATCCCCTCTGACCGGCTGCCTGAGCCGAGTCCCGAGGATGTGCCCGCTCTGGACGAGGCTTTGCGCGAAGCCGCCAGCCATCGGCCGGAGATCGAGCAGGTTGAGTTGACGCTGCGTAATCAGCAAGTGGTCCTTCAGTCGATACACAACGCGCTGATGCCCTCACTCGATGTCTATGCCTCCTATTACCTCGCGGGTCTGGATGGCGCGTTGAGTCCAACCTTTACGAATATCCTCCGCGGCGACTTCCCCAACTTTTCCTTCGGCGTAACGCTCGACATGCCCCTCCGCAACCGTACCGCCCAGGCCGACGCGGAGCGGGCGCTGCTGGAACAACGACGGTTGCAGGTGAAACTACAGGATGCGAAGAACATGGCCGTTTGGGCTGTCAACAAAGCTTGGACCGGGGTGCGGCAGTCCCGGAATCAACTCGACGCCGTCCAGAAACTGGTGGCACTCGCGCGCCAGGTGCTCGAAATGCAGCAGGAAAAGTTCACCCGGGCTTTGTGCGCGGTGGAAGAGGTCATCACGGCACAACAGAATCTGGCCATAGCCCAAGGCCATGTAGTGAGAGCCCACGTCGCCTACGCCAAGGCACTGATTCAATATGAAGAAGTGACGGGAACCCTCCTGGAAAGGCACAACATCGAGATGTCAGAGGCCGTGAATGGGGAAGTTCGCAGCGTTCCAAATGCTCCTGGCACGCGCGAGCCGGTGAAATGGTGAATGCGAGGTCAGCAAGAGCTATCGAAATCATCAAGATCGTCAGTTCCGGCAGGTCTGGAGAGGCCCTCGTTCCGCCAACCGGCCTCCGCTGGGTTAAGGCGCGCGTTCGAAATCAAGCAAGAATTGAGGCGGTCATGACTTCTTCGTCCCCAAGCTCCCAGACCAAAATGGAGAATACTCGACCATCTTCGGAAACGGACTGCCAACGGCCCCGCATTCTGGTTGTCGACAATGAAAACTGGGCTCTGAATACTGTCGGCGCCACGCTGCAATCCGCTGGATATAACCTCATTACAGCTGCGACCGGCAGTGATGCGCTCCAGAGATTTCACCGCACGCGGCCCGATCTGGTCCTCCTCGAGTTGTGCTTGCCGGATATGGACGGTAAAGCAGTGTTGCTCCGTCTGCGGGAATGGACGATTACTCCGGTAATAGTAGTATCGGTACGGAAAGGAGAAGAGGAAAAAGTCGCTTGCTTCGATAGCGGCGCCGACGACTACATTACCAAGCCTTTCACCACAGGGGAACTGCTGGCGCGGCTTAGGGCAGCTCTCCGGAGAGCCTTTGGCGTGCCGCGCGGGAAGGTCTTCATCACGGGGGCTCTCCAAATAGATTTCGCCAGACGCGAGGTCATGGTCGAAAGCCAACCGGTCCAGCTCACCGCCACAGAATATGATCTTCTAAAGGTTCTCGCCATCCATGCCGGATCGGTCAGGACGCACTGCCAGTTGATTCATGAGGTCTGGGGCAGCACGCAATACCAGGACGCCGCGCATCTACTGCGGGCCACAGTGAGTAACCTGCGGCGGAAGTTACTGTCCGATTCGGGACGCCTCTGCCCAATCGTAACTGACGCCGGCGTCGGATACCGGCTTCAGGCCGGCGAGATGGCGCCTTACCTAGGTCTGCGGCCCTTTGGAGTTGCACCGGCAGGGTTATCTCCCACCAATCGTCTTGCTGATAACGATACGAAGCGGCAGAAAGAAGATGAGCGAGGCGGAGGTCGCCATGGTCACCGCGGCGCCTTGCTCGACTTACAGGGTCTCTAGGCTCTATCTTGAGGCGATCATGGCTCCCAGCTAGGCCGGACGACAAAGAACTGGTAATAATGGACTCCGAGAGCAACGCGCCATGAACACCGAAAAGCAGACCCAGAGCTGCTACGAATCTGGGGACTACAACCATCATCGTCCCGGCTTCCAGCGCAACCTCCTTTGAACCGTGAACCTTCGAGGCGGAGAGCGTCAGCCCCGTGGCGAATATACCAACTCCTGAGGATGTCGACCCGATCAGCCGAAAGCCGGCCGCCAGAACCTCTTCACAGGAAACGCGGAACACAACGAAAAGCAGTCCGATCACGGGGGACAACATAATCGGGTCAAACGCGAGTCTCTTAATTGAACCAAGTAACTTGTCCAGGCGAGGTTCTTCGCCGGTGGCTTGTCTCCTTGATCGCCGATCAGTGCGAAGGCAATTGAGGTCTGAACTATATCCAGCACCAGCGACGCAGACCAGCGGCGCAATCGATTCCGCAATTTAAGCCGCCAGCACCGAACAGTTCCGGAAGAACCGCGGGCCCAAACAGGGGACCCCGCGGGAGAAGCCGCGCAGATGCAGCCGACAGAGGCCCTCCGGCAGAGTGCCTTCGAACACAAAATAACCGATCATGCTGGCATAGGACAGCGAAATCACGGCCAGCGATGGCAGTTCGCTGGTCAGTGTGCCGAACGAAACACTCGCGGTCGAAACGAAGAGCGTGTCCGGCAGAGCGAAGGTCTTGGCAAGCTGCATCGTCTCCCGCGCCGGCTAGCATCGGGAAACCGGCCCCCCCAATTCAGTGTTCGGACCGAGGGTTTCTCAAGAGCTTCGCGGTCGAATGGTCTGCTTACCCCAGGCGCCGTTCGGCAACATTGTCGATGAGCCGCCATTTGCCTGCAAGCACGCTTTTTCCCGTCTTGGTTTCTGGCATCGTCCCCTATGACCGAAGTCCGATAGTCGGTCATGCCAATCTTCCCGAAGACGTGCGCCGGTCTAAGCCACTCGCGTGACTGTCCGGTACCCAGTTGGTTCCGTTTCCTGGTCCTCCGCCGAAGAAAGATCCAAAACGCGCACTCTCTGTCCTTCGGCAAATCTCTGCAGTAGGATCTGAATGCCGCTTGGAAACCGGATTGCATCCCGAAACGTGTTTACGGCGGCAGTAACCTGAGTAAATACCGCCTCCTCAACATCCTGGTGAATGCCGCACTCGCGCTGCAGCCTTGCTGGAATGTCCTGTACCAGCAAGCGGGTACCGGGTGGAATGCAAACCGCCGGGATCGCTGGACCAACCGCGGGGTCGATAAACTCCTTGAGTCGTGACCACAATCCGCGGCTTGGCGGCTTGCGACACTCGTGTCTGCGGCGAAGATCAGAGGCGGACGCCAACCCAAGTGTTCCTGCCTTAAATCTGTGAAAGACGAGTTTTTCTCCGGATACGGCTAAGCGGTTTGGAATCGTCATTAGTGAATAGTCGCACATTGTTCACTTCCTCCTCACAAAATATGAACCATCGAACTCACGCATCGCGGCTCCCGGGTCAAGGAAGCGACTGGCTTCCCCGAGACCGATAACCTGAAGCACGGCCAGGTGGCTGTCAAACCTCGAAAATGGGGGGCCTACGCCGACACTCACATTGCCCCCGGCACCCGCTATCCCTCTCTGGAGACGAATCTATCGTAAAAAATGTCAAAACGGCCTCAAAAATGGCCGGACTGAAAGGTGGTGAGGCCGCTAGACACCCCGACGGGACTGACGGAGCTTTGATATTCTCAGCGCCACAGGAGACCTGTCGTTGCGTGGGGTGTGAGCATTAGGCCGATCGCAATGGATTGGCCCGGCATAAAGCAGCTCCCCGAAACTGCGTCGCCTCGCTCGTGTGAGCTGTTTAAGTCTCCGCCGGAACTCGGAATTCGTACTGAACATCCGGCGCTCGCCACTTCAGCTCGATCAGGCATGCTGCCCCACTTTGCATCGATCGAGAAAAAACTCGATACCCCAACTGACGGCGACAAAGGCGACGATCAGCGCAAGCGACCAGGGCTCAACGAGCATAGTGGACCAGAGGAAACACGCCAGGACTGCGGCTATGAAAACCGCTCCGGCGCCAACCAGCAATCGCGAGCCATTGGTTTCACCGATCAGGTGCCAATGCGCCAGTTGTACGGCCAGGTAGGAAAACAAGAATGTGGCGCTAGCTATACGGGCGAGGGCGGTGAGGTCGAAGAAGTTGATCGCCAGCAGGATTGCTGCGACGCCGAGCAACAAGCCAAGACTTCCTTTGCGCCACACAAAGTGCGCGAACATGCGCGGCAGATTGCCCACCGGGACCATTGAGCGGGCAATCTCCATTGCGGTGAAAACCCACGCATTGATGCCCGAAGCCGTGGCAAGCAGCGCCGCTATCGATACAATGATGTAACCGGTGTTTCCGAGTACCGGTTTGGCTGCCAAAGCTACCGCCGTGTCGGCGTGCTTCGTGAGATCGGCTGTCGAAACGCTTCCCACTACGATCACCGCCAGCCCGGTGTACAGCAAGATGACGACGCCTATCGCGAGGTAGATCGCACGCGGAATCGTTTTCTTGGGATCGGAAACTCTGCCGGCTGCGTTGGTCATCATCCCGAAACCGGCATAGGCAAGGAACGTCAGACCGACGCTGCCGACAAGAGACAGAAAATGAGGGGTAACATGGCTGACCGGCGCATGGCCCATCATGCCGTATCCGCCCGCCAGCATGAGCACTGTCAGGATGATCAGCTTGATTCCGACGAGGACTACCTCGGCCTTGCCAACCTGCCCCGAGCCTGCGATATTCAGGAGGACCAGAATGATGGTGATGGCCGATGCGAAGACATTGATCCAAAGCTGACTCGTGTTCCCCAGCGCCACCGCCGTGGCATACGCGCCAAATGCCTTCGCGACCAGCGCAATGGTCACCGCAATGGTAATCAGGTAGGTCAACGACAACGTGCCCGAGAGTTTTCCGGTACCGAAGGCTTGATGAAAATAAGCGGTCAGACCACCGGCATCCGGGTAGCGCGCATCCAGTTTCGCGTAGGTATAGCCGGACAGGCAGGCCACCACGCCGCCGAGCAGAAATGAGATATAGGTTTCATTGCCCGCGACCAGGGAGACTACGCCGAGGAGCGCGAAGATGCCCGCACCGACCATCGCGCCCACCCCCATGGCCGCCACAGACCACACGTTCATCGAGCGGTCGGCAACTTCTTGCCCGGATGCGCTGGGCGGCCCCGTCTTGCTTTCCTTAGGCGTCCCGTTCATTGCTTTCTCCTCCGGTCAGAAGGACCAGCTAAGCGCGATCTGGGGCGCGAAGTAGGACGATGTATTGCGACCGGCCACTGAGTATTCAATACCAGCGATGATGCCAAGATGGTCCGAAAAATTGTACTCAAGCGCCGGCGCCAGTGCCGTTCCGGCGCTGCCAGCCTCTCTTGTATTCACGGAGTTGCCCAGTGCGTCGATTCCCTGTATCCGGGTGCTATAGGCAAAGTGCTGCACCAGATCGAACGCGAGTACCCATCTTTGGTTCAGGCCATATCCGGCGCCCAAACCAACATTCGCGGCGAACCCGGGCGCGGCATGCCCGGCGAATCCCTGCTCGGTTCCGTAAACGCTCAGGTCATTCACCCCCACGTTTGCAACACGTTCGAAGGCGGCGCCGTACAAGCGCAATCGCAGAGGATGATTGCCCGGGGTGTCAAAGAGCGACTGGAAAAGGAGCCCCTGCTTAAGCGTATAGGCGCCAGTGCCGAGACCGTTGAGTGGGGTTTGCAGACGGTCGTAATCGCCGATGGGGAAGGACATTCCCACTGAGGCGGTCACAGAAGGAAAGCCGGTTTCGTTGTTCTCGTCGTTAAATCGATATTCGAGTTCCACCGGCAGATCTCCGACTCCAGTGGCTTTGGCCTGATCGTTCCAGGCGTGTGCAAACGAAGGCAGCGCTTCGATGCTCAGCCGGTCGGTGATCCCGTACTTGAACACGGTCACCGACTCCATCTGACGGACATTGTTCTCGGTCGAGTGATGTCCGCCATCATTGCCATATGTGCCAGTGTTGCCCTGATAGACGACATATGGCTCGATTGCCATAAGACCTGCTTTTGGTAATGCCGGCGATGGGGCTTCCAGGGACCCAGTGAACCATTGAGCCTGTACCGCCGCATTTCCGGCTACCTGAGCAGAGGCAGTTCCCACGGCGCCAGCGATCGCCAGGAAGATGAGCAACCGTGAATATCGCATGTCAGTTCATCCTACGTGGCATTGGGCTGTCCCTCGAACGGCTCGAAATCTGAATCGGGGGCCTTCCACGCAGGCTTACGGAAGGCAAAGAGGATGAAGGGTATCGCTATGAAGATGATTGCGCCCCCCAACAGGCTCCCGACATAGACCGTCGGACTACCCGTGCTGATCTGCTTTGGCGGTATGGAACTTAAGGACATGGCGATCAAGGCGCCGGCCAATCCGACGACACCCACCACGCATATGCCAAAGTTGCCGCCCGGTATCTTGAAGGGACGCACTTTTGCCGGCTGTGTGTAACGCAGGCGGATGGCGGCGACAAACATGATCAGGTACATCACCAGGTAGATGATGGTCGCCATCTGACCGAGAATCTGATAAGCCGACTGCACCGAAGGCAACACCGCGAAGGCTATGCAGAGCAACGAGACGAGCCCTCCCTGCACCAGCAGAATGTTGACCGGGACGGCGTGTGCGTTGGTCTTCTGCAGAATTCTCGGTAAGTAACCGGCCCGGCCCACCGCGAAGAGCCCGGTAGACGGCCCACCCACCAGAGCGCTAGCTTGGCCCAGCACACCAAATACGAGCATGACCGCCATCACGTTGCCCAGCCACGGCACATGCAGGGCACCCCAAAGATCGCGATAGGCGAGGAGCAGGCTCTGGTTGAGGTTTATGCTCTTCTGCGGGATGACGACACCGACCGCTAGCGTGCCGAGCACAAAAGTCGCGATCACCATAATGGAGGCTAAGAAGACCGACAGGGGATAGTTCCGGGACGGATTCGGGAGGTTCTTGATATGCACCGCCTGAATCTCCATACCGGCGTAGTATAGGAAGACGCCAGCGGCCAGGACCATGTTTTGAAACTTGCTGAAATCGGGAATGAACCCCGTATGCAACGGGAGGTGCATGGGCTTTCCCATGGCCACGTAGACAACGCCGAGAGTAATCAGAATCGCGCCGGGAATGATCGTTCCGAACAGTCCTCCGAGGGAACTAAGTCTCGAGGACGCGCCGATACCACGGAGGGTAAACAGGGTCACGAACCAATACACCGCCAGCACCACCGCGATTGTGTAGAACCGGTTGGCTGCCAAAGCGGTATCGAAGCTCTGGGGCCAGAATATATAGGCCAGCGCCACCGATCCGTAGATCAGCACCGTGGGAAACCAGATGACAATCGCCTGCCACTGATAGTACAAGGCGGCAAAGCCCCATCTGGGTCCAAAGGCCTCGGACACCCAGCGAAACACCCCGCCCTGTTTGGGAAACGTCGAAGTCAGCTCCGCCGCAACCAGAGCCGTCGGGATAAGAAACACAACGGCCGCGAAGACAAAATAGAATATCGACGTCAGGCCGTACTCGGCCATGGTGGGCAGGCCCCGCAGACTCACGAGAGTCGTGAAGTTCATGATCGTGAAGGCCACCAGTCCGATGACGGCAGTCTTCTTGACGGCGCCCTTCTGGGGGGACGTCGTAGTAGACGGCGCGGGTTGGCCCGCTCTCGGCGTGGCCGGCTGAACGCTAGAATCTGGCATAGGGATCTCTTTCCTGGGTTGGCGGGAGGCGGTCCGGTAGGGAGCCAGACCGCCTCGGTTTTCGATTCGGTGCTTATTGGAGCTTCAGCACCTCATCGCGTGCGGCGGCGACGCAATGCAGCGCCCACTTCATGATCTCCGGCGTCACGAAGACATTCATTGGAAACGCCTTGATCGCAAATATCACGGCGTCCGTGTCCGTACCCTCGCGGTTGTATTCGGTGTTCCGGAAGCCCGTACTGAAACTCATATAGGGCGTGTACTTGCCATCGATCTTCTTTCCCGCCCGGAACCACTCATAGAGCTTGTCCCCTACGTCCTTCGTCAGCTTGTTGTGCTTCTGAAGATCGGCCCGGGATGTTTTATCGGCCAGCTCCTTTTTATACTGATCGGCCGCGTCCGTGCCCGTTGGATAGACACGGAACAGCGTAATCAGCCCAGTGTCGTCGGGGTTGACGCAGATCATGTCGGAATGCGTCTTTAGGAGATCGTAGAGGTAGTATTTGGTCTCGAGAATTCCGCCGAGGATGGACTGCATACCCTCTTTCCCGAAGTATTTCAGCGTCGCCCACCCCGCGAGCGAGCCGGACGCCGTTCGCGACACTTCAAGCGTGTAATACATCGGGTTGTAGGGAGTACGAACCTGCAGGTAGGCATCGCCAGCCCACTGATGAAGGGTCTCGAATTCCTTGGCATTTTTGTAGAGGAAGCAACTACTCACGTAAGGAGCCCAGCCGACCTTGTGGAAGTCGATGCCGACCGCGTCGGCATAGCGCAATTCCGCCAGGGCTTGCCCGTTCTGCTTCAGAACGGGCAGGATGCGATCCGAAAACTGCAGCGGGTTCTTCTCGAAGTCATAGTCTTTAAAGTAGACCCAAGACCAACCGACGACCGCATCCGCATACAGGATCGTCTTGCCGAAACCCTCCGGATTCGGGTACCGGTCCAATAGCTTGCGGACCTTGCCGAGCGGATCGAACGCACTCGCATCCGTCGTTCCCATGGTGCAGACCACCGTGGCGACCGGAATCTTCTTGGATGCCAGGTCCTTCAGGATTTCTTCCAAGTGGGCAACGTCCATTTGGTTGGTCTCGACATCCGTCCGGACGTGGACGATGTTGTCCATACCAAGGCCCATCCATGCGGAGGCGTTTCTTTGAACGAAGTGCGCTTGTTGCGAGCAGATGACTTTGGCGTCCGTGCGCACGCCCTTCTTCATGGAATCCGGCAACACGCGGGTAAGTCCGTACTTCAGACCGTAGGTCCAACAGCCGCCGCCACCCCAGGTGTAGATCGCGCCCGTCTCCACTGGATTCCAGCCGACGAGATTGCCCAACATGCCCGCCGTTTCGAGTTCCGCGATGTGCACGTTCTGCGCATATTCGCCCTCCAGGATATTGGCAGGAAACACTTGTGACAGCATCGACGCGATGATTGCCGCCGTGTTGGGCTGCGGGATAACATTGCACATCGTGAGCGGATTACCCCAGTTCGCCGCACCTTCGAACAGGTTCACGACGTCGTCGAGAACCGTGTCGAGATCGCCCCGGTTCTGTGGAATCTCAACATTCTTGACTTCGGGAAATTTGTACTTGAGCGCGCCGCTTTTGCCGAGATAAGCCGGCCCACCCTCTGCCGGTCGTAGCTTGTCGAGCCGGGCGACGAACTTACCGATCTGTTCGGAAAGAGGGTCCGTGCCGCCGCGGAACGGCGACGGGAACTCGCCGGTCATTTCCGAGCGATATTTCGCCCATTTCGGTGCGTGGCTGTGTGCCTTCCCATCGGCATCGAAGTGCCCTTCATAGTCTTTGGGAGAAGCGTGCTTTGGCGGAGGTGCATCTATAGTTGCGTTTTTCATGAAAAGTCTCCTTAGAGTCGGAATGTCTTTTTGGGTCTAGAAACGATTTGCGACCTTATGCGGCTATGTTCCGGCACAAGATACCGGTTAACGCAAGAACGAACACGCCCGGCCGTGTCTCGGCAATGCCTCACCGCTTGCGCAAAACCTCTTGCCGAGCCGCGACCAACTGGAGCAGCGGTTGGCATCGAAGAATATAAGTGCCGGAAAGTAGTTAGCGTCATCGCCGTGTTTCGGTGACTGCGCGGCCGGAGTCTGGTCGCACCAAGGCCTCGTCTCTCTCGATTGCTAAAAGATGTCCGACAACTCAACTCTAGGAGAACCGTTGTCAAAAAAGTGTCAAAACGCGCTCGGAATGGAGAACCTGCGTGCCGCCTTGTACTGTTTGCTACTTCTTGGCGCACCACTCTGTCGGCAACTTTCGCATTGCGGATGCGGCCTTGGCATTTGGGTTCCCGGCGGTTTTCCGCTAACTCGGCGTTGGCTCGTGACTCGAACCTTCAAATAGCAGGACTTCTCAGATGGGCCATCCCGTGCACAGGCCAATGCTCAGCCCGAACGGGCGAAGGGGATGCACATGAACACAGTACAGACAGAGATAGGCGGGTTCCAAGGGATCCTGGAACGAAGAGCGGCCGAACTGATTCAGGTTTTGCAAAATCGAGATGGCATTGCAATTGAGAAGAGCCCGGAACAGATGGACGAGGCTCAGTACGCGACTGAACGGGAGCTGGCCTTCCGCAACGTGGATCCTGAGTAAAGCCTGCTGCGCGACGTGAAAGACGCACTGGGGCGAATTCACGACGGCAGCTTCGGAAGCTGCACTGAGTGCGAACTGGCGATCAGTCAAGGCGCCTGATCGCCGTGCCGTGGGCGTCGCGTCGTATGCAGTGCCAAGAGGCCGCCTACCAGGACGGGCAAGAGGGTACAGAACGTCTCAACGATACTCCAGTGGGGCGTAAGTGGACGGTTCTGACTTTGGCGCGCCGCCCGTCCCCGCCGGTGCAACCCGCAATTTCTACAGAAACGCACCGGAGAAGGTGGGATCAGTTTGGGGTTCCTCTCTGCAATGCAAGGTGTCAGAAAACAGTGGGCGGTGGAAGAAGTGATCACGGCACAACAGAACCTGGCCATAGCCCAAGGCCATCTAGTGAGAGCCCACGCCGCCTATGCCAAGGCATTGATTCAATATCAAGAGGTGACGGGAACCCTCCTGGAAAGGCACAACAACGAGATGTCAGAGGCCGTGAATGGGGAAGTTCGCAGCGTTCCAAATGCTCCTGGCACGCGCGAGCCGGCGAAATAGTGAATTCGAGGCCAGCGGCGACGACGGGACAAATGATTTGCTCGTCAGCGACGTCCTGCGCCGGAACGAACTCCAAGTCTGGTTTGTTCTCCGAGCAGCTCGCAAGTGCAGGGATAGCCGATAAGGACGAAGAGCCTGCGCGTTCGGTGGTCGAAACTCACGCTTAAATCATGGTGTTGCCTCACGCTGCCGCTGCCGTCACGAGCATGATGACGGTCGCGATCAGCATGACGCCAGCGCACGTCCACCCAAGCCAGCGAAGCAGCGCCCCATTTCGGTGCAGACCCATGACGTCGGCCCAGGCTGTTGCCGAGCAGGTCGAAACGGTCGCTGTTAAAAAGCTTGTAGGAGTAAAGGGCGTAATAGGGCTTGGATGGCACGACAAGACCCTCGTGCTCATGGGGGTTCTTCGCGTTACCACGAACCTCCAGGCGGTTCATCAGCCCGCGCAGTTCACCGGCGGACTCGTGCTCGCCGAACAACACAAGATACGCGTACACCAGAGTGTTTACATAGAGCCCATAGCCCATCACCCACTGCTCGTCACGCCAGTCGCTGGTGGGTAACTGGGAGACCATGACCATATCGTCAGGGCTCTGGTATTGCATCCACTTCAGGGCTTTCTGCGCCGCCTCGTCAAGGAAACCCGGCTGATTGGGCTGATTGGCCGATTTCCTGTACAGCGCTAGGCCGAAGAGGAAGAGCGGAGTGGTATCGCTGGAGCCAAGGTCGGCAGGATCGTGGGCGAGGCCGGGAATGAGACCGCGCGCCGTCTGATTGGTTGCCAGCGCCACCAAAGTGCGCCGCAGTGCGTCGGCAAGTTGCTCGCAGCCGCTGGCCACAAACCCGAGCGCGGAAATCATGAGGTCTCGCGTGTAAGGTTCCGGGTATCCCCACCCAGCGGCGCGGGGCAGTCCTTGAAATGGCCCCTGGGCGTTGTGGACCAGGATGCGGAGGGCCGCGTCTTTGGCCTGATCGATCGAGACAAGCGATTTCTCGTCCATAAACATGTGAACTACGAGTCAAGAGCATGGATTCGCGCCACAACCTAATGGCCTCGAAATACTTGGTTCTCAAGAGCCATCCGAAGCTCTCGCACTGCATCCGTCTGCGCGACCAGAACGTCGCCGTCGTGGAGCAGGAAATGCTGGGACCGATATTCAGACGTTCCGAGGGTTTTGTTTCCTTCGTTGAACATCTGCGTGGGTGACGTGCAATCTGAGTGCATCAGCGGCACGTTAGATCGCCGAACCCGTTCCAATACCCACGTCAACAACTCGACCGGTTTGGCGAGGGCGACCTCTTTCCATGCCACCCATAGCGAGATGGGTCGATTACCGCCGCCCGCCGCCGCCACGGGCTCTGCCTCCGCCAGCCGACTGTCTCTGCTGCATTTGCTGCATCTGCTGCGTGTGCCCTTGATGCATTTGCTGCGTCTGCTGCTGGTGTTGTTGTTCAACCTGCTGCATTCTCGCCGGAGCAGCCTTCTGTTTCGTCAGCTGCTGATGTTCCGTCTCCTGCTTTTGCTGCAGTTTCTGCCGATCCTGGTTCTGCTTCGCGACCACATTGTCTTGCTCCTTCTGGTATTTTTGGTCCAGCTTCGCGTTCCCCGTCTTGGGAGCAGCGGGTCGTTGGACGGGCGGTAGGTCCTTAGGATGGACTGCAGTGTTGGGGCGACCAGTGGCAGGAATTGGCGGCGCGCCGTGGTTCGCAGAAAGCCGCTGTTGGGGGTTATTGTGGGCAGACCACGCATGTTGAGTCTGCTCGGATACAGGCCCAATGCGTTTGCCACGGGCAGCAGCCTCTTCTTCAGAAGTGGCGCGTGCGTTGATCCCGCCGTTGCCACCGTTGTAGCTGACACGGTTGGCCCTCTCGTTCACCCTCGTGTTGTAAACGTTGTGGATAGCGTTGGCGTCCACCCGGTTCACCGCGGTGTTGTAGAAGAAATGCCCGTTCTCCCAGCGGCCGCCTTCATAGCCATTACCGAAGTATCCGAAGCCATAGTCGATCCCACCATAGAAACCTACCGACATGCCCCAGTAGCCTTCATTGAACATAAATCCGTCGCCGCCCCAACCCCAGTAGCCTGGAGTCCAGAGGTACCCGGCTTCGGGAGCCATGACCCATGTGCCCGGTATCCAGTAATACTCACCGTCCCAAGCCCAATATCCTGGTGTCCAGATATAACCGTCGCCGGGGCAGATGGGCTGCTCGTAGACGGGTAGCTCAGGGGGTGCGACTGTAGGCGCCCCCACTTGCGCGAAACACGGGGTCGACAGGAATGCCATTCCTGCGAACAACAACAGCGAACAAATGACGCGGATGCGCATTAGGTCTCCTCTTGTCCGATTTTCCATCGGCTATGGGCGAATCGCCAATTTCAACCCACCACGATAAGCACGAGAAGGGCCAACCTCTCCGTGCAGGACCGAATAATTGGATTTCCGCACCATCGCAACTCGGCCATTGGCTTCGGAACGGAATGGCCCGACTCGAACTGGGAAATAACGAATATCGGTCTGTTTGCGGAGAAGACTGTTTTGGGCGGTGGGCTCGCAAAGCCTTTCTGCCCGTGATTCAGATGATGAGAACTGAAGATGCGGAATCTGCCGTTGCGAGTGCAAAATCTGCTGGGTTTGCTCATCGTCAGAGCCGGCCGGCGAGGGGGCCACTCTTGGCGGACCACCTTTCGCCAGCCTTTCGTCACGCCTTTCCAGGCACTCGGATTCGCCGAGCGCCTGTCGGCAAATGTCGCGTTTCAGGTGTGGCCCTTGCATCTCGGCGACGGTAAGTTTCCGCTGACCCGCTCTCGCTGGCTCAGCGGCTTCAGCCTTCAAATCGTGCGGGGCTTGCTGGCCCATCTCGTGCTAGGGACGGTAGGCGGCCCGTGTGGGCGGAGGGAATAGTATGAAGGTTGCACCTAGCGAGTTGGCCGGCGTCCGGGAGATCCTCGAAAAACAACAGGCCGAACTGATTCACGTGTTGCGTAAGCGGGATGGCATCACAATCGAGAAGAGCGCGGACCAAATGGATGAGATTCAGTATGCGTCGGAACGAGATTTGGCGATGCGAAACGTAGACCGCGAATCCACTCTCCTGCGTCAGGTGAAGTCCGCCTTACAACGAATTCACGACGGCAGTTTTGGAAGCTGCTTTGAGTGTGAATCGGCGATCAGCCCAAAACGCCTCGCCGCTGTACCATGGGCGACGTGTTGTATCCAGTGCCAGGAAGCCGCCGACCGCAAAGGACAGGAGCCAGAAGATGTTAGCGAGACCCTCGTCAATGCTGCGTAATCGGGTCGTAGAAATGCAGTCCGGCATTCAGAACATTGCGTTTCTCAGCGACTACTTGCCGCGCAAATGCGGCATTGCCACGTTTACATCAGACTTGCTTGGGGCGGTGGCTGCGCGGCATCCCCAAAGCCAATGTTTCGCGGTGCCGGTCAATGACGTCAATGGTTACTATCAATATCCGAACGTCGTTCGTTTCGAGATTGAGGAGCAGGACCTCGGTTCTTACCGGCGCGCCGCCGTCTTTCTGAATTCCAGCAAGGTTGACGTTGTCTCGGTCCAGCACGAGTTCGGAATCTTCGGAGGACCGGCCGGCAGCCACTTGTTGACTTTGCTGCGCGAACTGAAAGCGCCGATCGTCACCACCTTTCACACCGTTCTCCTCAAACCTGACGCCGATCAGCATCGCGTGATGCAGGGATTGATCGCGTGCTCAACTCGGCTGGTGGTCATGACGGAGCGCGGACGACACCTCTTGCGGGAGGTCTACCGGGCACCTCGGGCCAAGATCGATCTCATCCCGCATGGTATTCCCGACGTGCCATTTGCCGCCCCGCATGATTACAAGTGCCGGTTCGGCGTGTGCGGAAAGAAGGTGCTACTGACATTCGGGCTGCTTTCGCCGAACAAGGGGATTGAACATGTGCTCAATGCTCTCCCCGATGTAGTGGCGGAGTTTCCCGATCTCGTCTATATCGTGCTCGGCGCCACTCACCCCCACGAGTTGCGCACTCGAGGCGAAGGGTATCGCCTCGGCCTCGAGGCCATTGCCAGGAACAACAAGATCGAGAAGAACGTCATCTTTCACAACCGCTTTGTGGAGCTGAAAGAACTCACCGAATTCATTGGGGCGGCGGATCTGTACATTACTCCCTATTTGGACGAAGCCCAGATTACATCAGGAACGCTGGCCTATGCGTTTGGCGCCGGCAAAGCGGTGATCTCGACGCCGTATTGGCATGCCGCCGAATTGTTGAGGGACCAGCGTGGTGTCCTAGTGCCATTCGCCGACTCGAGTGCCATCGCGCGTGAGGTGAGCGGATTATTGCGCGATGGAACGCGCCGGAAAGCCATGAGCGATCGTGCCTACAAGCTGGGTCGCGCCATGGTCTGGAGCAACACGGCGGGGCTCTACATGGACTCCTTCCAGGCGGCGCAGCAGCAGGGAGCACACGCGCCCCGCGAATCCGTTGCGGCGAACGGATTCGGCTATCGCCCGCAGGAATCACCGGATCTGAATCTGGTGTTGCTCGGCCAGAGGAGGAAGTTCCACAGCGAGCCCGGGCGTTTGCCACAGCCTATGCCGCGCTCTTGAACTATGCTTTCGATCCCACGAACGACATGTCTCCACAGTTTCCTGAGTGCTGGGCGACGTTGGCCTGATGAAGGCGATGTTTTGAGCTTTTGAGCATCTATACTGCTTGGCCATGGAAACCCGCAAGAAACGCGCAGGGACAGGAAGTGCTGTGGGTCGGAAGCAAGCTCTCCGGCGGAGGCCCACGCAAGCTGAAGCGGCGCGACGAGGCAGCCAAGGTGGAACCGCGCAGCAAGGCTCTGGGAAGACGACCCCGCAGTAAGACAATAGATGGCAGCATGCCTTTGCCAGACACAGGATCGGCGCCGTCCGCGCCGGCGAAACCAACCGAGTCACGCCGCTGGCTGAAACCGCGAGTCCCCAGCGAACAACTCTATCGCCTGGCTCCCGCGCGGCGCCCGCGGACCCGTCTGGGGATGCTTACTCCCGGGGATCGTGTGCGCAACGTGATCCGCGCGTGGTGGGTCTGGCTGGCCGGCGCGCTGGTTCTGGAAGGGTTCGGGCGGCACATCTCCTCGTTGATTGCGGGCGCGCTTTCCTTTCTGCTCTATCACACTTCCGCAGGGTCGCATCCCGCCGTGTACGCGCTTGAACCCTCTTTTGACACGGAATCGCCGGAGTTCACAACCACCATGGCTGGAGCCACCGGAATGCCGGTCGTGGAGGGGAATCGGGTGGCGCTTTACGACAACGGCGACCAGTTCTATCCAGCCATGCTGCAGGAGATCGAATCGGCCCGCATGTCCATCACCATGGAGCAATACATTTTCTGGCACGGGCGGGTGGGGCGGCGATTCGCGGAAGCATTCGCGCAGAAGGCGCGCAGCGGAATTCCCGTGAAACTCCTGCTGGACGCTATCGGGTCATCAACCCTCGGCTCGGACATTTTCAAAATCCTGGAGGCCGGCGGCTGCCAACTG
>Ga0182012_10001705_pt1 | contig 23964 bp, 18 predicted proteins | sample 612S2SmetaG_FD_120486 | JGI IMG/M metagenome (GOLD analysis project Ga0182012, IMG submission 120486) | Permafrost microbial communities from Stordalen Mire, Sweden - 612S2S metaG | ecosystem: Environmental > Terrestrial > Soil > Wetlands > Permafrost | place: Sweden: Stordalen | collected... | reverse complement strand
CGCGTGGCAGCTTAACCTGAGCATTTACTTTCTTGATAGCTTCTTCCACGGCACCACCCAGATCGCGGCCGCGAACGCTGTATTTAATCGCAATATATCGCGAATTTCCTTCGCGATATATTTCCGAGGCCCCGTCGGCGACGCTGATATTACAAAGCTGCGCGAGCGAAACTCGTTCACCCGTTGTGGAAAGCAAGCGTATATCCTCGATCGCTTCTTTCGTATTCCGGTAGTCAGGCAGATAGCGCATCACCAAATCGTAGCGGGCTTCGCCCTTCAGAACCTGCGTAAGCGCGTTGCCTCCAACCGCCGTTTGAATCGCGTCTTGAACGTCCGCTACGTTCACTTGATAGCGCGCGGCGGCTTTGCGGTCCACCACAACGTTGAGGTTTGGCTGGCCTAAAACGCGAAACACTCCAAGGTCGGCGATGCCGGGAATCTTCCGCATCACACCGACAATTTCATCGCTTTTTTGCTCCAGGACCTTCAGATCATCACCAAATATCTTTGTGGCAAGTTCGCCCTTAACTCCACTCACCGCCTCTTCCATGTTGTCGGAAATAGGCTGGGAAAAATTCCATAGCGCGCCCGGCACCTTCTCCACTTCCTTATCCATGGCCGCAATCAGAGCATCTTTGTCTTCATGGAAGGCTGGACGCCACTGTTCCTTCTGTTTCAGGTCTACAAAATATTCAGTGTTGAAGAAACCGGTGGTATCGGTACCATCGTCCGGCCTGCCTACCTGGCTCGTTGTCTGGATCACCTCGGGGAACTGCGCCAGAAGAATTCTCACTTGATTGGCTACGCGAATGCCTTCACTTGGCCCGGTGCTAGGCGCCAGCGTGCCGCGAACCCAAAGGGCTCCTTCATCTAAGTGAGGTAGGAACTCCGACCCTATCGAACCAGCCAGCCAAAATGCTCCAATCATCATGCATGCCACGATACCCACCGTGACGTATCGCGTTTCAATGGCCCAGCGCACCGCAGTCCGATAGCGATTCGTCAAAAACTGCATCACTGGGTTGTGCCATTCGCGGGTACCCTTCGGAAAGAACAAGCTGGCCAACACCGGCGCGATGATCATGGAAAAGAGTAAAGCGCCAAGGAGCGCAAACGCCACCGTCCAAGCCATCGGCTTAAAAAGGCGACCTTCGACACGCTGCAGAGTGAAGATCGGGATATACGCCGTAATAATGATGCCGATGGCGTAAAACACCGGACGCTGCACTTCGTGAGCGGCGTCGGCGATCTTTTCTTTCGGTGTTCGGTTATGCGGATCAGGATAGCTGAGATGGCGAATAATATTTTCGACCATAACCACCGCGCCGTCGACCACCATGCCGAAATCCAAAGCGCCCAGCGACAACAGGTTGGCGGGAATCCCCTTGAGCGAAAGGCACGTTGACGCGAAGAGCAAAGCAAAGGGAATGGTGAGAGCCACGATGAAGGCTCCGCGAACATTACCCAGAAAAAGAAACAAAATAACCACCACCAGGATGATGCCCTCAGTCAGGTTATGGAGCACCGTGTGGGTTGTGAATTGTACGAGGTCGCTACGATCAATGAATGGAACGATTTTCACGCCAGGTGGAAGAATCAAGTCATTCAGTTCTTTCACCTTCTCGTGAATACCTCTGAGCGCGGTGTCAGCGTCGGCGCCTTTTCGCAAAAGGACGATGCCGGAAACAACATCGTCGTTATCGATAATCTTGCCATCCTTCTTCACGATGGCGCGCGCAAACTGACCGAGACGGATTTTCGGACCCTGCGCCACAACAGCAATGTCCTTTACGCGCAGAGGTGTGCCGCCCTTGGTCATCAGAACTGTTTGCTCGATATCGTGGACTCGATCAACCAAGCCAACCTCACTCACGTTGATTTGTTGCAGCCCAGCTTCAATGAAACTGCCGCCGCCGTTGGTGTTGTTGTTCGTAAGTTGCTGCTCCACCTGGCCGATGCTAAGGCCGTACGCCACGAGCTTATTAGGATCAATGCGCACCTGATATTCGCGGGTAGGACCACCGAAGCTGGCGACATCCACGACATTCGGGACCGATTTAAAATTCTTCTCGACTACCCAATCTTCTAGTGACTTCAATTCCATTGCGTCGAATTGCGGATTGGTGCTATGCAACGTGAAGAAGTAAATTTGGCCGACTGGACTCCAGTCAGTGCCCATCTGCGGTTGCACTCCCGTAGGCAGGGTCACCTGAGACAGTCGTTCTAAAGTCCGCTCGCGGTTCCAGTCGTTATTAGAGTCGTCGTCAAAGATCAGTTTGAGATCAGACAGCCCAAAAAGCGAGAACGATCGCAAATGGACCAAGTGCGGAATGCCGTTCATGCCGTTCTCGAGTGGAATAGTTACCTGGCGTTCGATCTGTTCGGCGGATATACCAGGCCACTGAGTAATGACTTCTACATAATTGTCGGCCACATCAGGGTAGGCTTCCACAGGAAGATTGTGAAATGAGACGCCGCCCCAGATAAACAACAACAAAGAGATCCCGACAATCAGAAGGCGGTTCTTGAGAGCAAAATCGACAACACCGCGCAGCATTATTGTTCCACCGTATTCTGCAACACAAGTGCGTTCGCTACAACCTTTGTTCCCGGAGCAATTCCGGCAATAATCTCTTGCTGATCTCCAGGAAGCATGTTGCCGCCGGTAACCTCAATCCGCTTAAAGACTCCAGAGCCGTTGGGCGTGTACACCCAATCACGATCATGCAAGTGCAAAACCGCCGAAGCAGGCACCGATGCATGAGTGTATTTGGTCGGGCTGTGGAAAGTGGCCGTTACAAACATACCCAGACGCATCAAGTCGCCAGGATTCATTAACTCGAGCCGCACTTTCGCCGTGTGGATATTCGGATCCATGATCTGAGCAATATTGGCAATGCGGCCTTTCATCAACTTATCCGGATAAGCCGTCAAATGGATATCCGCGAATTCACCCAAATGCACTTGCGAAAGGTCGTTCTCGTATACGTCGCAGATGACCCAAACATGGCTCATATCCGAAATTGTGAATGGATTGGGGGCCGAAAGAGCTTGGACACCCGCTGCAGCCGTAATCTGCTGATCGGTAATCACTCCCGAGACCGGGGCATAAATTGGCACAATTCCGGTCGGATGATTGACGTCTGAACCCAATATATGGAGATGTTCGGTAGCTGTCGTTAAATCCACCTTAGCGTTGTCTTCGGCGTTCTGGGCAATTTCAACTTGGCTCTTTGGCACTGCGCCTTTTTCGAAAAGGACAGTAGCTCTATCAAGCTGCACTTTCGTGAGTTCTTCGTTCTTGACGGCCTTCTGATAATCCGAAAATGCTTGCGCAATGTCGGTGCTCCTCACTTTGAAGAGGAGCTGACCTTTCTTGACTACATCCCCTAATCGCGTATCAATCTCAACCACACGCCCAGACGCCAATGAAATCACCGGCACTTGACGACTAACATCGGGGCTCACCACACCTGTCACATTCAACTCCGCGGTCGCAACGTAAGAGCCAGCAGTGGCGATCGGGAATTGATCGGGATGATCAACTTTGAAATTACTCGCATCCATGTCCGGCTCAACTGTCACCGGATGCGGACCGGTATCTGCATCCGCATGAGCATCCACCTTGCCGCCACAACTAGCAAAAATTGAAGCCATTGCCAGACCGATCAGAGCCAGAGGCGCGATACGACGAATTTGACTACTGTGTTGCCCGCGCTGAGCGGCTTGAAATTGGGTTGTGCTGATCATTGAATCACCTCGCGTCCAACAGCTAAATTGAGCTGGCTTGCAGCGGCCAAGTATGAGCCCACTAAGTTTACATAGCTCAACTGAATGTCGCGGTACTGTTTTTGTGCATCTAGAAAATCAATCAACGAAGCTCCGCCTCTTTGGTAAGCGAACGTCACAATCTCCCTAACCTCGCTCGCTTGCGGAATGTAATCCTGCTTGTACGGCTTTAGCAGATCAATGGTGCTGGCAACTGTCGCGTGCGCCGTATCCACATCGCTCAGCACTTGGGCTTCGGAAGCCTTGCGAGATTTGTCTGCCCTGTCGATGTCGAGTTTAGTTCGCAACTTTTCACCTTGGTTCTTATCGAAAATGCGCAGTGGCAGGCTCACATTGAACCCGATGTAACTAGGCAAAGGTGGGTTGCGCCCTATGTCGAAGCCAAAGGTCGGGTCCGATGTTCCATTGGCAATCGCTAGTTTGTTGTCGGTCCTCGCTTTGTCTACCGCTTCCACAGCAGCTTTCAGGTCCGGCCTTGTGTCCATGGCAATTTGCCTGAATTCTTCAAGCGACGCCAAATGCTCCTGGAAGTCATAAGGTCCGGTAACGTCGAACCTTTCGACCGGAGTCCGGTCGTTCAGTAGCGTAAGCAAAGCGATTTTCGCAGTACGCAGATTGACTTGCGAATTTACGTAGTCCGCTTGAAATTGCGCACGTTGCAGAGTAATCCGCGTCAGGTCGACTTTGGCAAGATCACCCGCTTTGTAACGATCAGTGTTGATTTGGATTTCCTTATCCCAATACGCTAAATTCTCCTTGGCGATCTCGAAAAATGCTTTTGCTTGTAAAGCTTGGACAAACGCATTTCGCAAAGTGAAAAGCAGAGTCCGTTCAAGATCGGCATGGGTCGACGTCACAATATTGGTGTTCTTCTTCGCGCTCTCGAGCCGCAATTCCCGTTTGTGTTGGCGCTCATGCAGGTAGCTAAAGCTTCCAGCTTCCAAGACGCCCGACAGCGGACGATACGGAGTGTTCGGAGTAGCGAAAACTGTGAATTGATCCAGGCTGAACGACAAATCCGGATTCGGTCGCAGAAACGCTGTTATCTCCTCGGCGCGCGATTCATCTATGTTCACCTGGTCGGCAAGCAAGGTCGGATTGGTTTGCTTGAACTTTTCGCGAATCTGGTCCCAACTAAAAGGTTGCTGAGCACCCGCCTGATGGGCAAAAGCGCAGACTACTAGCAGCCCGATACACTTTCGGTGCAGCGGCAAATACAAAAGGTTCCTCCAGGAGATTCTTGCAAGTTTCATTACTGTGGTCACGTCGCCCATACCGCAGAAGGCACGCCTCGTTCGTCTCAGCATTCCGGGAATTGGCTCATTAGACTTCCGGGTCTAAGAGAGGCTTTTAACCACGGCAACGGAGTGGCTTCGCCTTAGTTTAAGCACGTTGGGGGCTACTTTCAACGAATCGAACTTCGCAGCTCTTCACTCTTTCGGCTATATCTTTTAGTTCCCAACCTTAAGGACGCGATTGTAAGGCGAAGACAGGAAAACTACTAGCAACCTAAATCGGTCCAAATAACGACTATAAAGGAGGCTTCGTAAGGATCGCATAAATGTTCAGTTAAAAGGAGCTCGTTTCCGGCGATCATAAGGCGAAAACAGACCTCAGCCCATCCGCCGTGGCCTCTAAGAGTCTGTTTTGCGGTTCGAACCCAATCGTTACTGCGGTAGGCTGAAAGCTAGTCCTAATCCCGGCGGCCAGCACAATGACGCAAGTTAGAATCGACAAATGGCTTTGGGCAGCACGGTTCTTTAAGACACGCTCTCTCGCCTCGCACGCTTGCGATCTGGGAAGAATCGAATCGAATGGCCAACCGGCAAAACCTGCGCGCGAGGTTCGTGTCGGCGACATGCTCCGCATCAAGAACCCCGGCGGCGAGTTTCAAGTTGAGGTCTTGGGATTGAGTGAGATGCGCGGTCCAGCCGCCGTTGCGCAGACTCTTTATAAAGAAACTGAGACGAGCCGCGAGTTGCGATTCAAGCTAGCGGAAGAGCGGAAAGCTATGCCCCATTTCGAAGCAATGCGCGAAGGGAAACCTTCTAAGCGCGACCGTCGTGAGATTGACCGTTTGCGCGGTAGAGCCTGATGTTAGGTCCAGCACAGAAAAAAGGCGAGAAATTTCGAAACCCGGTTGAGACGAAGGTCGGTGGCCTCGGCATGGTTCCCAAGATCCTTAGGCTCTATCTCACCAATCGGGAAGAGCGGACGCCGAGAATGTCGCTTGGTCCTTTTTCTACCGACGCCAGCATTTACCAGCAACCTCCCACGAGCGGGCTACGCATCACATGGATGGGTCATTCGTCCATGCTGGTTGAGATTGACGGGTACAACGTACTGATCGATCCGGTGTGGGATGAATACGCTTCACCGGTGACTTGGGCTGGTCCCAAGCGCTTTTTTCCAGCGCCCCTGCCCCTCTATCAATTACCTCTCATCGATGTTGTGCTCATCTCGCACGATCATTACGATCATCTCGGTAAACAAACCATTCAAGAGCTGGCCACACTGCCCGCAGCCAACAACGCCATCTGGGTCACATCGCTGGGTGTTGCCCAAAGGCTGCGCAGCTTCGGAGTCGAGCACGAAATCAGAGAATTGAATTGGACCGAAACAACGCAACTAAACGCCAATAGCAATTCCGCTCTACAAATCACTGCCCTGCCCGCGCGGCACTTCTCAGGGCGCGGCGTGCGCGATCGCTTCAGCACGCTGTGGTCATCGTTCGCTTTGCGGGGCTCTCAGCACAATGTCTACTTCGGCGCAGACACTGGCTTGTGGAACGGGCTCGCCCAAATCGGCGCTGAGTATGGGCCGTTCGATTTGACCATGCTGGAGATTGGCGCGTATAACGAACTTTGGAAATCGATCCACCTTGGGCCCGATGGCGCGGCGGAGGCTTTCATCGCCATGGGTGGCGCAGGCTTGCTCATGCCCATTCATTGGGGATTGTTTGAGCTGGCGCTCCATGGCTGGAGGCAGCCTATTGACCGCTTGACTTATTTAGCGGATATTCGTCGGTTTCCGCTTTGGGCGCCTGCTCCGGGCGTTCCAACAGAAGTCATGCTCGGACAAGAGCACCGTTCGGATTGGTGGATCACGCAGCCTAGGGTTCCAGCCTCGCGCGAGGATCAAGAAGTCGTCAGAGAGATGAAATGGCACGAATCAGAGCTGACGAACCATCGCATTGGCTGGATGATTACGTTTCACAGCGTTTTGATGGCAGCCGCAGCATTCGCCTGGGACAAGAATCTAAGTTTGCTGATCGGTCTTTCAATCTTTGGGTTAGTGATTTCATTGTCTTCCGGCGTCGGCCTCTGGCTTGGAGGACAGGGCTCGAAGAATTTAACCGAATGGTGGAAAAACTATGGTCCATCCGATGATTCGGCGCCGCCTCTCGACGGCATCGATGCACAGGCCGGATCGGTTAATCCGCTGCAGTCGTTTCTTCTACTGGTATTCGGCTGGGCTTTCCCGTGGAAGTTCTGGCCAGTTCTTTCGGTTGCCGGCTGGCTCGTTTTCCTGGGTTTCGTGTCGTACCATGCCAGAGAAAACCAAGCTCCATCTCAGACCCAAGTCCCATCTGCAACCCGGCCCCTGTTCGATCGTCAGCTTGCGCTCTACACCGAAGTAGTGCAACTCACTTCGACTCTCGCAACCTCAGAAGATCCGAAAGAATTGGCACTTGCCGAAAAACGATTCTGGAAACTGTACTGGGGCGAACTCGTCTTGGTCGAAAATCAGCAAGTGAAATCGGCTGTGGATGACTTTGCGCGTTCGTTAAAGCAGCAGGCTGTAAAGAAGAAGCCACAATCCCGCGATCCATTAAAGGCGCTTTCATTTCAAGTGGCTGTCGCATGCCGAAAGTCGCTGGCCGAGTCGTCGGCGCAAAAGCGGCTGCAAGATCCACTCACCGGAACTCCTGCAATACAGTAAACTCTACATGAAAGGATCTTTATGTCCGCTGATGATCAATTAGACCGCCGGAACTTCTTGAAACAGGCTGGTGGAATCGGAGCCGGTGCCGCCCTCGCCTCCAAAGCGCTTGCTAAGCCTGCCGCAAAACTCAACCCCTCGCGTGTGATCGGAGCGAATGACCGAATCAACATTGCGCTTATTGGTTGTGGCGGACGAGGATCATCCGACGCTCGTTCTTTCACAAAGTTTGCTGAAACCAACAATAACGCCTGCCAGGTTATTGCTGTTTGCGACCCTTACGAAAAGCGCAAACGAACCGAAGCCGAACTGTACAAGGCCAAAGGCTTTACCGATTACCGCGAAGTCTTGGCGATGTCCGAAGTGGACGCCGTGATCGTCGCTACACCAGATCATTGGCACGCCAAGATCGCGCTCGATGCCATGGGTCAAGGTAAAGACGTGTACATGGAAAAGCCCATGTGCCACACGCTTAAAGAAGTGGAAGAGTTGATCTCTACCGTTCGCGAAAGCAAACGAGTCGTGCAGGTCGGTTCGCAAACCACCTCGGCCGATCAATGGTGGAAAGCCAAGAAAGCGATTGCCGACGGCATGATCGGCAAGATGATCATGAGCCAGGGCTCATACCATCGCAACTCAATTGAAGGCGAGTGGAATTACGACATCGATGCAGCGGCTGGGCCCAATGCAACCGGCGACGACCATATCGATTGGAACATGTGGCTCGGACCCGCACCGAAGCGTCCGTATGATGCCGATCGTTTCTTCCGCTTCCGCAAGTACTGGGATTATTCAGGTGGAATTGCTACCGACCTTTTTTTCCACGTTGTGGCCCCACTCAACATTTGTTGGGACAAACCGCAATATCCAACCAAGGTCATGGCTTCCGGCGGAAATTATGCGTTCAATGATGGCCGCGAAGTGCCCGATACGTTCCACCTAATTGCAGAGTACGCTGAAGGCCATTCGCTGGTTCTGAGTTCCTCCATGGGTAACTCACAACACATTCCGGGCCTGATTCGCGGACATGAGGGAACCATCATTATGGTGGAACATGGACAGTTTGAAGGCTCGACCCCAGACATCACGGTACGTCCACAAATCGTCCGCTTGCCCAAAGGCGCAGACGGCATGGCGCATCGCGGCGAGTTTCCTGATTACAAGTTCGGCAAGGACGAAATCAAGATCCCTGTAGAGCAGTACGACATGATGCAAGCCCACGTTGGCAACTTCCTGCAATGCATGCGAACACGCGAAAAACCGCATTTGGACGTTGAAACTGCCGCCCATGCCCAAGTGCTGATCACGCTGGCCGTTGAGTCCTATCGCGAAGGGCAGGCGAAGTATTGGGACGAGAAGAATTGGAAGACGAGCAACAGGCCAATCAAAGCCTAGTTTTGTGCAAACGGGAGCGGACCGCTGGTCGGCTCCCGTTTTTCCTAATGACTGGCTACTTCCACTGGCAACTCTTGATCGATATACCGCAATAAGCCCGCCACCTGTTCTTCATTCTTCCCACCGTCCGCGACCTTGCGAGCCTGCTCGGCATACATCCGGGCCTTATTTCCCTGGTGCAATTCGACTAAGCAGTAAGCCAGCGTGTAAGAAACCACATAAGTATGTTCAGCCTTGGGCTTACTGATCTTTTCCAAAGCCTGAACGGCAACGTCGAATTTCCCCATGCGGGCTGCGGCAAAACCAAGCTCTAAGCGTGCGTTGTAATGGTTGCTATCTGCCGCCAAAACCCGCTGCAATAGATCGACGACTTCCTCGGTCGGGCCTTCTCCCGCGATTTTTAAATGCGCCAAGCGAAACAAAACTTCCGGATCTTGCGTATTGGTTTGCACCGCATGTGCAAAGTGTTGCTCTGCATCCCTTTGATTTCCTCCGCTCATCGCCAGGAATCCCAATAGCTCTTCAGAACTAGAGTCGCCCGGATATCGCGCCGTCAACGTTTCCAAACGTCGCTTCGCTTCGCTGAGAGTTTGAGGATTGGCGGCAAGCACGTCCGCCAAAGCAAATTCAGCCGCACGCTGCGCTTCTGTTATCGGCTGGGTTCGCAAATCGCTAGGTCTGACATCTAGATTCACTAAACGGGCTTCATCATGTCTGGAACGCACATACTCTTCCGCTTCCCGCCCCACCTGTTGCAAGTCTTTGTGGTACACAGCTTGCAACGCAGCATCTGTTGTCGCACCCGCTGAAACAGCCTCTAGAAATTTCGGAAATCCATCGATATAGTCTGCGTGCATCGCCAACATATGAACCAACGCCCAACTCTGAGCATAGAAAAGCAGCATCTTATCGCTTTGCCGATAATAGGGCGAATCGCGATCTACGGCGGTAAGGGTGACCCAGGGGATCCACCTGGAATGGTTTAGTGTGGCTTCACGACCCTCCGGGGCCTCTCCTAAAAGCACTTGCGACCTCCGGCTCTGCACGGTTGAATAGAAATCCGCCAGACCTTCGTTAAGCCACAATGGAAGTTTTAATCCTGAATGCTCCGCCACGAAATGGGTGTATTCGTGAACCACAATCGGGAAGTGTTCGGGATTGATGTCGCGGATGACGACATAATCACCCTGACGCGTGCGCTGATAAAACGCGTAGACGCTCGCGTTAAGTCCATAAGAACTATACTCTTGCCCCGAACCAAACGCCAATATATCAACGCGCTGCGAGATATTTTGCGACGCCCAGGCAGTATGCGAAAGAAATAGTCTTGCCGTCTCCAACCGCTCGACAATATCTCGTGCTCCGTCATTCTGGTCTGTCGTATAGATAGCAAAATGAGGCGTCGAGTTCCCAACCCAGTTGGTCGCCGTCCGCGCTCCCATTAGTCCATATCCGCTACTTCCAAGAACCAAACAACAAAACGCCGTAGCAAAGAATTTCGTTTCCACACGGTACTAATCGAAATTTCCCTGAAACTATTCGGATAAATCCGGTGAGCGAAATCGAAAACAGTACCGCTTAAATTGGTGTATAATCAGTACTTGAATTCCGATTAGGGCGGGATAAGAGAATAACCTTGAGGTATTTTCCTAAGTCTTTTTTTTCGGTAGGTTTCGTTCTTGCCTACTTGATTTTCGGCTCTGGTTCCACTGCTGTTTTGTCGGTGAAAGCAGACGCTCGGGAAACGGCGGCCGCCTTTGCCGCCACTCTACCCCGTAAGATCTATCAGTATTCCGTAGTGCCAGGTGGTATCTACACTCCCGAGGAACTAGCAGACGCCCGCCGTACAGACCCCGTTGTGGCCAAGCACTTTGAAGATTTTGGCCCCGATACAAAGGTCACTCGTCTGAAAGAGGACATGTGGGCCTACGTTTCATACCGCAAGGGCAATAAAGTTTATTACACAAAAAAGAAACACAAGGTATGTAAGGGTGAACTGGTCATCACCGACGGCAAGAATTATGCGCGAACGCGTTGCGCCAACCGTCTTTCAAAGATATTTAAACCGCCGGCACTGACCTACGACGAACCAAAACCCCGCGATCTGGATGTGCTTGATACTCCGGATTACACTATCCCAACTCCGGACCCGACATTAACCACTTCATACTATCCGTTCCCCGAAACGCCCGCGTATCGGGACGTGCTGCCGAGCACTCCTACTGGAGCGAATCCCGGAGCAAAACCCTATCCGCCACCGCAATTCGAACTTCCTGGGCAGTTCATAGTGCCCCAATATACTCCACTGGGCGGAGTTGTCCCTGGCGTCTTGATTGCGCCTGCGCCCAACAGTCCGCCAGTCACACCTCCGGTGGTTGTTCTAACGCCAGAGCCCTCGACCCTGTCTCTTATCTTGGTATCAGCGGCGGGACTGGCACTGGTGATTCGTCGCAAAACTTACGCTGTTTAGGCTTGAGCTTTTGATCTTCTGGCCGGTAGCGATACACTACTCGCCAGGACAAAACTCATGTTCACCAGCACAGCCAACTTAATCCTTCCCAGCACAGTTACAGGTTCTTTTCCTCGACCGAGATGGTTTGACGTAAGTATGTGGGGGAAGCCGCTAGATACCTGCTTCCTCGACATTCGTTTCCGCGAGAAATTTCAGGACGCATTGGCGGTTGTTATCAGCGACCAGGAAAGGGCCGGACTCGACATAATCACTCACGGAGATTTTCATCTCGATGAAGATCTGGCTGGCCGTGCGTGGCATCACTACCCGCTGCAACGCTGGGCAGGATTCGAAGGCGACTACTTACAACCGGAAGAGACCACCGCCCCTTGGCTCCACTATCCTCCCGGAACTCTGTTGAACGAGATATACACCGGATGGCGTTGGCCTCACGTAGTGGACCATATTGAGCATCGGCCGCTCGATTACCCCAAACTTTGGCGTCTGGCGCAATCGAAAACGCGTAAGCCTGTAAAGTTCGGTACCTGCTGTTCACAGGTGATGGCGTTATTCCTGGATATACACACGCCTAAATACACCGACAAACGCCAGGTGATTTGGGATATGGCGGAAGCCATGAACAAAGAGCTGCTTGCTTTGCGTGACGCCGGCTGCCGCTGCATTCAGATTGAAGAGCCCACCTTCCACTTCATGGCTAATACGTACGGCAAGGACCACGAAGAAGTGAAGTTCATGATCGACGCCTTCAATCGCGAGGTTCAAGGTTTGGACGACGTCGAACTTTGGATTCACACCTGTTGGGGGAATCCGAACATGCAGCGCGTGATGGAAAACACGAGCTATGCGAACTCATTAGAGATTTATTTGGAGCGCTGCCGCGGCGACGTTTGGACTCTGGAAATGAAAGACCGCAATCAAAAGGACCTAGAGTTGTTCGCGCCTTTCAAGAACAGCCTCAAGAAGAAAATCTGCATCGGCGCAGTGAGCCATCGCACGTTGCAAGCCGACACGCCGCAAGAAGTAGCCGCCGAAATCCGCAAGGCCCTCAAATTCATCCCCGCCGAAAAACTCATCGTTTCAAGCGACTGTGGTTTCGGACGTCAAGGCTGTAATCGCGATATTGCCTTCTACAAAGCGAGTTCCATTGCCCAGGGATGCAACATCGTTCGCCGCGAATTAGGATTCCCTGAGCACTACGTCCCAGCGGCAGACCCGCAAAATCAAATCGACGTGATTCCTGGCCGCCACTAGCGATGGTTGAATAGCGAAACCCGGGACAACCTTCGCAATTCCGAGCCCACGCCGTTTTCAGGCAATTCCGCCACTCACTCGCGAGCGAATTGTGTTGGCTGTCCCAGCGGTTTCACAGGTCACAGCGTCACTAACCTTGGTTGAATATCTGCTCGGTGTATATCCTGCTCAGGCGTAGATCTTCTTCCAACGATCTAGTCACCACTGTTTCTGGCCGGTAAGCTAGTTCGACAATCACAAGAGGACGGAGCTGTCGCTCTCGAAGGTACTTTGCCACCGCTCGATAGTCGATATCACTGTCCTCTACTTCTTCCAACCAGATCTTGTTTCTAGCGCTCCTCACATGAATCTCTTGAAGCCGGTCCCCCACTTCGCGCAAGAAAGGTATGGGCTCGAACCCACCCTCATAAGCCCAATCAACATCGACACAAATCTTGACAAACTTCGTATCGGTTCGCACCAAGATAGCGCGCCACTCCCGCGCCTTGTTCTCAAGTTGCGGAGTATGATGATGGACACGCAAGTCAAAGCCTTCGTTCGCCAGAGTTCGACCCAAAAGATTTAAGCCTTCCACTTCGACCGTCAATTCTTCATCGGTCTTCGGCTGTCCACCCGCCTTGGGGTCGGGATTGTTAACCACTCCTTTACAGCCGAATGGGGCCGCCAGGTTAGCATATTCCATAGCTGCGGCGATCGTTTGGCGAACGCCCTCCTCCGAATGCATAACTCCGCCGACGTAGATTGAAGGCATTCGCAGTTTGAGGGAATCGAGAAGCGATAGCGTGCGGTCGCGAATGTCCGGGGTAAAGAATGCCTGGTTTAACTCAATATTCTTAAAACCAGCCGCACTGGCCATGCGTAAGACTTCCGGAATCACTTCAGCCAACGATTTCTTATTTCTCTGCGCATATTGTTGGAAAATGTAACCCTCTACCGAAAGTTCAAATGGCAAACCGCCTTCGGCCAATTCGAAAAACGGGACTATCGCCCCAAGTAGAACATTGCGCCTCGTAAGCATGCAGCAAATATATCGAAAGTTGAGCGCGAGAATTATAAAGATACAAAGTGTGAAATAGCCCACGCCCACTGAATCAAAACGAGTATGAAGATCGTTAAGTAGGTCACACAGCAGCAAATTACCTACTTTTTTTTGATTTACCCGCAATAAGTCTACAGCGAGCGCCATTACTCTATGAGGGCGCGATGGTGATGATGAAATTCAAAAGATCGGTTTGTCATCGCGAATCACAACCTCAAATCAGCAATAAGACTCGGAGAATTACTGTATGCAATACGAAAGGTATGCTACTGGCGATACGCCAGCGCTAATCGTTTATTTGATAGACATCAGTTCCTCTATGGAAGAAGAGCTGAGTCAAGGCGTAAAGAAAATTGACGCCGTCCACCAAGCCATCGACCGGGTAGTCAAACGAATGGTACGCCGTTCAATGAAGGGTGAAGAAATTTCCCGGCGCTATCGGCTCGCCATGCTGGCGTACGAAGATAACAAGATTGATGTCTTCAATGGAGTTCAGTTCATTGGGGATGTTGTCAAAAACAAAGCGCCCCGGTTTCAACCCGCCGGACGGACCAACACAGCCGCGGCCTTCACATGGGCTCGCGATCTTATTGAGCGGGAACTGCCCCAGATGAAACACTGCCCGCCGCCGATCATTTGTCATTTGACCGATGGCCAGTTTAACGAGGGTTCTGACCCAGAGCCAATAGCCCGCGAAATCATGAACATGGGGAACGACGACGGCAAGGTATTGATTGAAAATATCTACTTTGGGCCATCAGCCGCCGCAGGCTACTCAGCCAGCGACCCCAAGAATTGGACAGGCATCAAAGATGCCGCCTCTCTGAGCGACCCCTATGCCCAAGCGCTAGTCCGCATGTCCTCGCCGTTCCCAGACCGTTATATGGAAGTCATTTCGGAGGACAAATACAAAGTGGCCGCGGGAAGCGCGATGTTTATCCCAGCCTCAAACGAAGGCTTGTTGGAGTTGGCCTTTGTGATGTCAAACACCACACCTATCCAACCGTCTGCTTCATTGATCGCTTAGTGGATTTATCATGGCAGAATTTGATCCAGCGCCAAACGAGGCGATCACTCTAGAAATCGGCGCGAAGCAAATGAACTTCTTCGCTGTTCCGAACCCAAAGGCGAACTTCTTGGCGCTTGCCATTGAGGGGCGTAAAGCGGTTGTCTTCCAACTTCACTTACAAAGCGGAAATGGCTATTTTGCCCTTAAAGTGATGCGCGCGGCACATCGACTCCAGGATCTGGAGTCGATCTGTCGAGGGCTGACAGAGCTAAAGCAATTACCAGGAATGCGAGTTTGCGAACGCTACTGTTTAACTCCGCACAACGCGCCAGTTACTCTGGCGCGTTGTCCAGATCTTGAATACGCGATCCTAATGCCCTGGGTAAAAGGCAATACTTGGAGCGGGATTCTAGCTGCCGGACGTAATGGGGGACTGGCCCCGTTTAATCGATATAGCGCCACTCGACTCGCAACGAATTTTGCAGTCACGATTGCCCGTCTTGAAGAGATGGGAATCGCACACTGTGACTTGGCGGGCCAAAACATTATTATCGAACCGCATTCCGAGTTTATTCAACTGATCGATGTGGAGGACATGTTCCGACCGAAAGCACCGCCCCCGGCTCATATTCCAGCGGGCACGGCAGGTTATCAGCATCGGACCAGCGGTAGGGGACAGTGGTCACCAGAAGCAGACCGGTTCGCGGCTGCAATCCTAATCTGTGAAATGCTCACGTGGCATGACCCCGCCGTTCGGGCTATATCTTTTGAAGAAAGCTACTTTGAGCCGCGTGAATTACAGTCGGGTCATAGCAGTCGGCTGGATGCTATGCTGAGAGCTCTTGCCCAGCTAGACCCGCGCTTATCCGCTTTGCTCAATAGCGCCTGGAATTCCCAATCCTTATCCGAATGTCCCCGCGTGGCCGATTGGAAGGAAGTTCTCACTGGTCTTGATAACGGCATCAAAGGCGGGAATTGGGATCTCAAGAACGAGGCGAGCGTGACATTTGTCCCGTGGTCGACGGATATGACCAAACCGGTTATTTCGTGGAGCGATTGGGGCGAAGCTCTGGCAGAAAAGGAGCATCACTAGATGGATCGGGATGTGATATCGCTAACGGAATCGGACATCGTCTGTATACAAGTTGATCGCCATGGAAACTGCGAGTCGTTAGCGGCAAATCAGTTATCGGCCGGGGTGCAATTTGGATCATTGTCCGTTCCGATACCAGGCAGGGACCAGCGCGCAAATGTTTCCGTAGGCTATCGTCGCTGCTTTGATTTTGATGAAAATAATCAACCAGGCCAGGACATGGTGGTGGTGCGAGGCGATGACGGATACATCGCCGGAATCGTTACCGATGGCGTCGGTCAATCTTTTTACGGCAATATCGCAGCGAAAGTTCTATCTGAAGAAATCTTAAATTGGCTTTGGGACCGGCGGCGTAACCCAAACAAGAAAGAATTCGAAAAAGAATTCGAAGATTTTTTGGTCGAAGCACAGCAAGCGCTTGGACGGAAAGCGGCGGAGTTCCGCGTACCAGAATATCTTCCGGAATTCCAGCGGGAACTCTTGGAAGAAATGCGCGACCAAGAAGGATCACAAGCCGTTATGACCGCAGCATTATGGGATCTAACAAGCCGCGAGCTTCACTTATTTCAAGTAGGAGATGTTGCTGCTATCGTGCATTATCCGAATGGAGAGTCAAAGCTCTTTGCTGCCGACGGCAGAGGCCGACTCTCTAGCGCCTCAAACACATCCCCGTTGTTGAAGCCCCATGGGCCAATCAGCGATTGCATTGGATTGGTCTTGAAATCCGACGGAGCGGGGCCGGACTGGGGATCTAACTTGGAATCCATAAACGTTCAGTCGTTCGAAGTTCTCGCATCAAGCTGCGCATCTAGCGATGATGTTTCCTTCCTTTCTGTTAGTCTTCATCCTCAATTAGCCCCGCAACCATCTGCTCCTGAGAATGGCGATGCGCCAATCAATCTTTCCACTTACCACTTTGCAGCCTTATGTTTGGGAGTGCTGCTTGGTGCGGCCCTGGCAAGCATAGTGGTTTGGCAGTGGACAAACAGAACGACCGCACAAACCATTTCTCCCAAACCATACGTCGCAAAAACCCAACCTGCTGACGCTAAGGTTATTGCGCCGTCGATACAATCGGTCGCCAACGAGTTGAAGCCACTGACCCGTCAGCAATTCCGGGTCGGGCACCCCGAGTTTAGTGCAATTTACAAGCCGCTATGGAAAGACTCGAGCGTTGTGTGTGTCTTTATTAAGAATGAAGCGGACCACCCATTACGGGTCTTAGCTCCAGGAGGGTTTTCAATAGTGGGATTGATCCCCGGTACTAAGGCGCATGGGGTTCTAATTGTGCTGTCGAAGAAAGCTCTCATAGGGTCTATCTCGTCAGTAACGTTGGCAGTCGATCACGTTAACGCCGCCGCGCTAACTTCTTTTAAAATCCCAGAGTTTCCGTCTGGCACGAATCCTTTTCGTAATTTCGAAATAGATGTAAAGGAAGGTCGATGATGGCTTCTTCAGCAACAAGAGTTCAGACTAAGTTCGACCCGAACCCCGGCGACTTCATTACTCTTTTCGGCGATGTCTACGAGTTCATGCCTAACCCCAAGGTGCCTCGTTTTGCATTTGCAGTGGAGGGCAGGAAAGCATCGGTGTTCCGTCTCAAGGCCCAACGGGGTGGCGATTACGCCCTTAAGGTCTTCACTCCAGCTCACCGATCCACAGATTCATCTCGTGCAATTGAAGCGTTGAAGAATTTGGCATCCCTAAAAGGGCTGACTGCCGCTGGACGCAAATTTGTTGATCCGGGTAGCGCAGAAGCCGCACAATGGACAGACTTATCGTGCGCAGTGCTGATGCCTTGGATTGGTAGCAAGACCTGGGCCAATATCTTAGGTGACTCGGGCCGGGGCGGGAAACTACAACTTCATAAATGCCGGCGACTCGCAGTTTCCTTTCTGGAGGTGATGGCCGCACTGGAAGCTGCGAGAATTGCTCATACGGACATCTCCCCTGGAAATGTCGCCATCGACATCGCGAGTGCGAGGGTAGAACTACTTGACCTAGAGGACATATATTCTTCGCAATTGGCGCCACCTACTCGCCCAGCGTTTGGGACAGATGGCTACCGTCATAAAACAGCTGAACCTAACGCCGGCACACAACCTCGCACAACCTGGTGTGCGGAAGGAGATCGCTACTCATCGGCAATTCTCGCTGCCGAGTTGCTCTGCCTTAGCAACCCGCAATTGGCTCAGGTCGCGAATGATGACGGCTTGTTTCGCGGTAACACAAATCAGCCCGAGTCTCAAAAGCGGTTCTCGCTCGCAATCACTTACCTCGAGAGCGTAGCTCCTGCTTTCGCCACCAGTTTCCGCCAAGCATGGAACGCGGAAACTCTACTCGACTGTCCGCGGATCAGCGAATTGCTAGAAGCTGTTCAAAAACTGATGCCAACCCCGGCAGCGGCGGCTATTGTTACGGCGTCCACGCCGACTCAAACTCCTAAGAATCATTTGAAACCTAGGCTAGCTTGGGCTACCATACTCGCACTCTTCGGGTTTTCAGTATTTAGCCACGATCAGACCGAAAAGCTAGCGAGCGCTCTGTCGTCTTTAGCGGCGGAAAAAAGTGAGCTGGTGTCAAAGCTGTCGGACGCGAACCAACTTCAGACAGCCCGCTTGGCAGCCGCTCAATCTACGCCTGTCGCGATTGGAAGGATCGAGTTAACAGGCGATTTTTCCGGCGAACCCAAAAATCGATTCACCGCTGGCTCAGTCAAATATATTTGCGTCAAAGCTATGGGTCCAAACCAGTTCTATGGGCTGCAAGACTACGCCACTACAATAGGTGTCAAGTTCGTTAAAGTGGACGGTACTAACGACATCCCTGAAAGCAACTCGACGACGAGCCCCCCTGGCTTGACATTAAACCTAAAAGTTACGATGTCATCCAACGAACCCACATGGAAGAGTGAGTGGAGGGGCTGGGGAGATGACAAGGGAATCATTTACTCATCCCCCGGACGTTATCGAATTGAGTTTTATCACCAAGGTCGAGAAATTGCTGAGACGCGATTTGAAGTAGAAGAGCCTAGCATTTTTACCCTATTTCGACAGTTAAAATGATCAAAAATAATTTTGGCCAAGTGTCACAATTTAGGTGACCACGTCACTTATTGACAAGGGAGATAGCATTGACGCCAAACTCACCGGACTCAATTAAGCTTTGGTTACTGAGCAAAGTCAAGATGGAGGCTGGCCAGTTTGACTTGGCGAAGACTCACATGCGAGAGGCCGTTAACCTGAAGGCAACAGCCCTTGGCTATCCGCCACCCATGGAAAGTGATGAAGAAATCGATCTCTACCATGATCACCGCGGCTTTCCCTCGTTCAGTCTACGGTTGGGCGGGCCCAGCACGAGAGTACAAATCGCCAGCGTAGCCATCCAGGCAATCGTCGCGGAAATCAGTATGACTGAACAACGCCAGCGAACCAGAGATCTCGGACGCAAATTTATCTCAATTCATCAGTTCAAAACGTTCGACTGAGCGTCGGTCCTAGAGTCCAAAGCAGAGAATATTCGGCCCCGCCGCAACTGCTACATACTGTTTCCCATTCAACATGAACGTCATGGGAGATGCCTTCATACGGACGTTAGTCGGGAACTCCCAGAGCTTCTTGCCATCTCGCTGATCGACAGCTGAAAAACCTCCATTTGGACTACCGTAGAAAACCAGACCTCCCGCCGTTGCGAGCACGCCTGTCCATGTCTTGGCGTGAGCCGCCCCTGGCTGCGGCACCTCCCAAACAATGTCACCCGTCTCAATGTTCAGAGCTCGGAGGAACCGTTGACCTGATTGCTCGGGGTAGCCGCCTGGTTTGTCTCCCACACATTCCTCTAGCGCCATGAAGTAATAGAGATGCGTATCAGGGGAAAACGCAGTGGAGTCCCAATTGGCGGCATCGCTCGGGCAGCCGTGCGGATCTTTTACTATCGGCCGTCCGTCCGCTCCAATGCTGGAAGCCCAGTCAACTCGTCGCAGAAATGGTTTCGCCAAAAGCACTTTGCCACTTGTGCGATCCAACACATAGAAGAAGCCATTGCGATCGGCGTGAAGAATGAGCTTCGAAGCGTGGCCTCGGTAAACAGTATCCACCAGCACGTTGGGCTCGGTCGCATCACGGTCCTCCAAATCGTGCGGAGTGAACTGGTAAAACCATTTGAGATCTCCCGTCTTCGGGTTCAGCGCGAGCACAGAATCGGTATAGAGATTGTCTCCAGGACGATCAACATCTTCCGAGTCAGGCCATGGGTTGCCGGTAGCCCAAAACAGAGTGTCAGAGGAAGCATCATAGGAACCTGTGAGCCACGTGGAACCACCACCACTGATGGGCTCTTTGGCTTTCCACGTTTCAATTCCGGGTTCCCCGGTGCGAGGCACAGTCCAGCGTCTCCAAATCACCGACCCGTTATCCGGATTGAAGGCAGCAACAAAACCTCGGATGCCCTCGTCAGCCCCGGATACTCCAGCAATGAGCATGTTGTTCACTACCAGCGGCGCCATAGTGCCGCCATAGTGTTGGCCCTTTGGATCGGCCGCCAAGGGAGTCTCCCAGAGTAATGCACCAGTAGCGCGATCCAGTGCCAGCAGATGCGCATTGTCAGTGATGAAAAAAACCTTGTCTTTCAAAATTGCAACGCCGCGATTGGTGCCGAGTCTCGCATCTCCAACCATGCCAGTGCTGGCAGGGCGGGAATAATGCCAAATAGGATTGCCTGTTAGAGCGTCGAGGGCAAAAACTTGATTAGGCCCGGTAACATAAAGGATTCCGTCCGCGGCAAGAGGAGTTACTTCCAGGCCAAAGTATTGAATCGGGAACACCCACTTCAACTTGAGAGACGCCACATTCTGAATGTTGATTTCCTTCAACTGGCTGTAGCGATTCGCAGAATCATTGCCGTTGTAAGTGAGCCAGTCCCCAGGCTTCTCTTCGCCCCAAGTTACTTTGTGCGCTGGCACTGGCGCATTGGGCGGCTCAGCAGCACCTTTCGCATACAGATTACGCAGATATCCAACCAGCGCTAGGGACTCATCGGCAGATAAATCAGCGAATGCCGGCATACCGTTTCCAACGTTGCCGTGCTTCAAGTATTCGCGTAGTTGCTCGGTGGATTGCGCCGCCACGTGCCCATTCATTGCAAGCCCAGGAGCTTTGGCTGTTCCGCGTGCATCTGCGCCATGACATCCCGCGCAATTCTTTCTGAATAATTCCTGCGGCGATGCCGCGCACGAATATTGAGCAAGCAACAAAGACAGAGTCAGGATTGAGGCAGCTTTAGGTATTGGCATTATGATCCTCTCAACGAAGGTCTTCTGGCTTGATGCCTCTCACATATGCTCCAAAGCCAAATGGGTGTGGATGATATCGACCAACGAGTTCAACATCGCTCTTCGCGCTGATCTGCCCTTCAAGCCCGAGCGCCCAGTAACAGGCATTCACCAGCAGCCTGCGATCCGCTTCAACCAGCAGGTCTTGCGAAGTCCCAAGAGTCGTCGTGAATATGCGCGCACCGGACACATTCCTCAACCATGCAATAGGCATCATAGGATGATTCACCTCTCCTGCAGCCGGAGGATCGTTGTGATTCATGCCAGATAGAACCTCACCGAAAACTAGCGTTCGACTATCGGCGGGTAAGGGTAAGTGAATTTCGTAGACGTCAGTTGTGCTCCACAGTTCGCCGTCCTGAATCCCGGTCAGCACCGGGTTTTGCCTCTCTTGCGGATTGATAACTCCCAGCGTGCTTTGTTTCCCATGGTCGCCGTGATGCTTCACCCATGTTTCACCTAGCACGCGGCGCCCGAACCCGCCGTCGAGAGCGTCCCAACTATATTTGGCATAAGTCAGGCTCGACTTGAGTTTGAAAGCATGTGTTGCGGTGCGAATTCCCACAATCGGCTTTCCCGATTCGACATACTGGACGATGTGCTTCATTTGATCGTCCGGCAGATCGCGAAAGCGCGTCAGGATCACCATGAGGTCGGCCGAATCAAGAGCTTCCAAACCAGGTATGTTGTCCAGTTGCTCCGGGTTGATGGTTCCATCCTTGCGGTCGATGGCAAACAGCACTGTGCACCGGAAGCCATGGCGTGTCGCGAGAATTTTGGCCAGCTCAGGTAACGATTCCTCAGAACGATACTCTTCGTCGCCACTCACTAGAACGATATTTTTTCCTTTCGCCGCACCTTGCGGTTCAAAAACCAGATACGGGTTCGCAGATTGGAAAGATGAAAGCTGGACGGGGAGAACGGCTAGCAACGCGCAGGACCAAAGGCAACGGTGGGTTAGAAGGCTCACCTGTCTAATTTAGTCCCAAGGCGAGCACCAGCGCTAGTTCACGGTGGCTTCGTTCCGCAAAAAACGCCATTTCTTCGCCTTTTGGGTCGCCTTAGCCCCGCGATTTGACACTCCCCTCCCCCCCTTTGCTACACTAAAGTGTTCGAGTCCTTCGAAGAGAGAGAAGAAGTTTGTCCATGCGCACCGAAATTCCGTCCAAGCACGCCATTGTGCGGTCTTGGCACGTGATCGACGCCAATGATGCGGTCCTGGGTAGGATCGCCAGCAAGGCCGCTATGCTCCTGATGGGCAAGCACAAACCTACGTATGCGCCGATGTTGGATACCGGCGATCATGTCGTCATTATTAATGCTTCCAAGGTCAAGATGACCGGGGGTAAAGAGGATCAGAAACTCTATCGTCGCCATACGGGATACCCAGGCGGGCTGATAGAAACCGGCGCTCGCCGCATGCGCGCGACCCGTCCGGAAAGAATGTTAGAGCTTGCGATTTCGGGTATGCTGCCTAAAACCAAGCTTGGAAAACAAATGTATCGGAAGCTGAAAGTCTACGCGGGTGAACATCATCCCCATCAGGCCCAGCAACCGGTCGCGCTTGCCGTTGAGGCATAGGCGCCAACAAAGGGAAAGGATATTAGTGCCAGCGAAGTTAGTTCAGCAGTTAGCTACCGGTCGCCGTAAGACCGCTACCGCCCGCGTTTTCCTACGTCCGGGCAAGGGCCAAATCACCGTAAACAATCGGCCTTTTGAACATTATTTTGTGAATGAATCGGCTCGCGCCTACGTCAAGCAACCGTTGCTTGCGGTTGAACTGGCAGACCGATTCGACATTCTGATTCTCGCCGATGGCGGTGGAGTCAGTGGTCAAGCCGGAGCGGCCCGCATGGGTATCGCCCGGGCTTTGCTTGAATTTAATGCCGAACTGCGTGGTAAGCTCAAACAGCTCGGCTTTCTCACGCGCGACGCACGCGCACATGAGCGAAAGAAGTACGGTCAAAAGGGCGCGCGCAAACGCTTCCAGTTCTCCAAACGCTAATCTTCTTCTCGTTTTAACCCTATTAACCCAGCGAATCGGCGGCGGCTTACCACCACGTCGGTTCGCATAACCACGCCGGGTCTGCTCCAGCGCAAATACCGCTTTGGGCCGCGCAAACAGACCGGGTGTGCAAATTTAAACAGGAGGCATATTGCCATCGATTTCGATGAAAGAATTGCTCGAAGCCGGCGTTCACTTCGGGCACCAGACCAAGCGCTGGAATCCAAAGATGAAAGAATACATCTTCGGCGAACGTAATGGGATCTACATCGTCGATCTCCAGAAGACTCTCAAACTGTTCAAAGATGCCATGCGTTACGTTGGCGAAATGGCGGCACAGGGCAAGACCGTTCTCTTTGTCGGCACCAAGCGCCAGGCGCAGGAAGCCATTGCTGAAGAGGCCACACGCTGCAATCAGTTTTACGTAAACCAACGCTGGCTCGGTGGTTTGCTTACCAACATTACAACAGTGCAGCGTTCCATCAAGCGTTTGAAGGAACTCGACGCGATGGCAACCGAAAACGCCTATGAAGGGCGCGCGAAGAAGGAAGTCGGCAGGCTAGAGCGCGAGCGCAAGCACCTGCAACAGAACTTGGCGGGCATCAAAGATATGAGCGGGTTGCCTGATCTGCTCTTTGT
>Ga0182012_10001703_pt1 | contig 23966 bp, 16 predicted proteins | sample 612S2SmetaG_FD_120486 | JGI IMG/M metagenome (GOLD analysis project Ga0182012, IMG submission 120486) | Permafrost microbial communities from Stordalen Mire, Sweden - 612S2S metaG | ecosystem: Environmental > Terrestrial > Soil > Wetlands > Permafrost | place: Sweden: Stordalen | collected... | reverse complement strand
GAGGCGTTCCGCCACAAGAGCACGCGGCCTGTGTTAGCCACTCGGTCAACTCGCCCGGCGATCCCGGAAGCAAGTTTGTCCGCAAACCTCGGACGACGACCGCTCGACGATGCGTCTGGTTCGGTCAGAACGCACGCGAGGCCTCGCCGCGCTCGACCCGATCAAGCCAGCCTGCGCTAAAGCGCGGACCGCCTGTCGCCGTGCAAAATCGCACCTCCAAAATCCACGCTTGCATTCGCCTGATCATGCCGTAGCCTCCCCTTCCAAGGTCCACCATGTCGACACGCTCAACGGACTGCACATGCCGCAGGAGGAATGCCTAATGGTTTCGAGCGCCAAGACTGAAGCCACACGCGACATCAGCGGCGCGCCGATCGAGGGGACTCCGACCGGCGCGGCACTGGGCGCCGAACTGCGCGGGGTGGATCTGCGCGACATCAACGCATCGCAGTTCGCCGCGATCGAGCGCGCCTGGCACGACCATCAGGTTGTCCTGCTGCGTGGCCAATCGCTGAGCGATCAGGACCTCATCGCGTTCAGCCGCCGTTTCGGCGACCTCGACTGGGCGCCGGTGCAGGAGACGGGCCGGCGCTTCGTCGAGGGCCTGCCTGAAATATATATCGTTTCCAACGTGCTCGTGAACGGCGAACCGATCGGCAGCCTGGGGGCCGGCGAGGCCGTCTGGCACACCGATATGTCCTATCTCGACGTGCCGCCGATGGCGAGCATGCTTTACGCGATCGAGGTGCCGCCGTCAGGCGGCAACACCTCGTTTTGCAGCATGTACGCGGTCTACGACGCCCTGCCCGGCGCGTTGAAGCGCCGCATTGCCGGTCTGAAGATCAAGCACGACGGCACCTACAACAGCGGCGGTTACCTGCGTCAGGGCGTCACCGCCACCGACGATCCCAGAAACTCGCCCGGCGCCTTGCATCCTCTGGTCTGCACTCACCCCGACACCGGGCGGCGCATGCTGTATCTCGGCCGCCGTCGCAATGCCTATCTCGCGGGGCTCGAACTCAGCGAATCCGAGGCGCTGCTCGATGAACTCTGGGAGTTCGTCGCGCGCCCGGAATTCGCCTGGGAGCACGTCTGGCGGGTCGGCGATCTCGTGCTGTGGGATAACCGCTGCACCATGCATCGCCGCGATCCCTTCAACGCTTCGGCGCGGCGCATCATGCACCGAACCCAGATCAAGGGCCGCGCAGCGCCGGTATGATGCCGAGGCTCAGCGTCTCCCGCACCGTACTGCTGATCATCTGCCTGATGTACCTGATCCTCTATGTCGATCGGGTCAACATCTCGACCGCGGCGCCACTGATCAAGGCCGAGCTCGGCTTGAGCAATACCCAGCTTGGCCTGGCCTTCTCGGCCTTTGCCTATCCCTATGCGCTGTTCCAGCTGATCGGCGGGTATTTCGGCGACAGATTCGGCGCACGTCTGACGCTGTTCGTGAGCGGCCTCATCGTATGCGTGGCGACCGCCGCGACCGGTGCCGTCGGCGGCCTGGCGAGCCTGTTCGCAGCCCGGCTGTTGCTTGGGATCGGCGAAGGCGCGACCTTTCCGACCGCGACGCGCGCGATGGCCGCATGGGTGCCGGAACGCAGCTGGGGTTTCGCCCAGGGCATCACGCATTCCTCGGCACGGATCGGAAACGCGCTGACGCCACCCCTCATTGCCGTGCTGATCGGGGTGGCGTCGTGGCGCGGCGCATTCGTGACGCTCGGTTTTTTGACCCTGATATGGGTCGTGGTCTGGTTATGGTATTTTCGTGACGTGCCGGCGGCGCCAGCCGTGACCGCGGAGGAATTGGCTGTGCTTCCAATACGCAGCCGCGGCAATGCCACCGCAGCGGTTCCGTGGTTCAAGCTGTTTCGCCGCATGCTGCCGGTGACGGCGGTCGACTTTTGCTATGGCTGGACGCTATGGCTGTTCCTGAGCTGGATACCGTCATTTTTTTACCAGAACTACCACCAGAACCTAATGCAATCGGCATTCTATTCCGCCGGCGTCTTCCTGGCCGGAGTGGTCGGCGACACGCTGGGTGGCGTGCTGAGCGACCTCGTCCTGCGCCGTACCGGAGACCGCAACGCGGCGCGGCGCAATGTCATCGTCACCGGCATGCTCGGCGGCTTTCTGTTCTTGCTTCCGGTCATACTGGTTGAGGACGTCAACGTTGCGGCGCTCTCGCTCGCCGCGGCGTTCTTTTCCGTCGAACTGGTGGTGGCGCCGATCTGGGCGATTCCGATGGATATTGCGCCGAACTATTCCGGATCGGCGAGCGGCATGATGAATTTCGGCTTTGGCGTCGCCGGCATCGTTTCGCCCATCCTGTTTGGCTACTTGATCGATCGTACCGGAAGTTGGACGCTGCCGTTCGCCGGCTCCATTGGGCTTTTAGCGCTCGGCGCCGGACTCGCCTTTCGAATGCATCCAGATCGGCCTTTCGAGACCGCAGCAGAACGCGAGCCTCATGACCGACACCATCCCTAACGGGTAGCGATACCTGCAGGAAGCTTTTAAGGGCAATGCAACTCGCTGCCAGGGCATTGGTTCCCGGGCGGGGCATGATTTTTCGGATCAGCAAGCGGAGGACGTTTAGGCCTGCTTAAAAATCGCGCCGGGCTTGACCGGATGGCCAATTCCGCGGGGATCGATGTGTACGGCCGGGCGTTATGCGGGGAGCCTGAGCACATACTCTTGAGCAGGCAGGTCGCACGGATTGGTTGACAAGGTTCGGCGTCCCGCCGGATGGTGCGGGAAATCCGAGAGTGGGCCAGCGCGAACTTGAACAGGGCATCATGAATCCCGTCAAAGCACTCGAAAATCACGGACAAGCCGTCTGGCTGGATTTCCTGGCCCGCGGCTTTGTCGCCAACGGCGACCTGCAAAAGCTGATCGACCGCGACGGGGTCAAAGGCGTGACGTCCAATCCGTCGATCTTCGAGAAGGCGATCGACAGTTCGGACGAATATGACGGCGCAATCGGCAAGGCGCTGAAAGAGGCCGATCGTCCGGTCGCCGAATTGTTCGAGCAACTCGCGGTCGAGGACATTCAGCATGCCGCCGATGTGCTGCGACCGGTCTACGATCGCCTCCGGGGGGAGGACGGCTTTGTCAGCCTGGAGGTATCGCCCTATCTGGCGCTCGATACCAAAGCCACGATTATCGAGGCCGAGCGGCTTTGGAAGAGCGTCAAACGCCGGAATCTGATGGTCAAGGTGCCGGCGACGGCGGAAGGCCTGCCCGCGATCGAGCATCTGATCGGCGAAGGGATCAGCATCAACATTACGCTGCTGTTCTCGCAGAAGGTCTATGGACGGGTCGCGGAAGCCTATCTCCGCGGCCTTGAAAAATATGTCGCAGCCGGCGGCGATCCCAGCCACGTCGCCAGCGTCGCCAGTTTCTTCGTCAGCCGGATCGACAGCGCGGTCGACAAGCAGCTCGATGAGAAGATCGCCAGGGCCAACGATCCCAGCGAAAAGGAACGGCTGTCGGCGCTGAAGGGCAAGGTTGCGATCGCCAATGCCAAGCTTGCCTATCAGCAATACAAGCGGCTGTTTTCCGGCGCGCGCTGGGAAAGGCTCAAGGCAAAGGGCGCGAGGCCGCAGCGGTTGCTGTGGGCCTCGACCGGCACCAAGAACAAGGACTATAGCGACGTGCTGTACGTCGAAGAGCTGATCGGCCCCAACACCGTCAATACCGTGCCTCCGGCGACACTCGACGCCTTTCGCGATCACGGCAGACCGCGCGACAGCCTTGAGGAAAATATCGAGGATGCCAGCCGGGTCCTCGCTGAGCTGGAGAAGTCCGGCATCTCGCTCGATGCCATCACCGCCGATCTGGTCAAGGATGGCGTCAAGCAATTCGCCGACGCCGCCGACAAGCTCTATGGAGCGGTCGCGCACAAACGCGCGAGCGTGCTCGGCACCGCCATCGACCGGCAGAGCCTGGCGCTCGGCGGCCACATCAGCGCCGCGATGGCGCGCGCGACCGAGGAGTGGCGCGCTTCGGCCGGCATCCGCCGGCTCTGGCAGCACGATAAATCGGTATGGACCGGGACCGACGAAGATAAATGGCTGGGCTGGCTGCGCAGCGCTGCCAAAGCGGACATCGCCGACTACGAGGACTTCGCGCGGAAAGTGCAGGGACAGCGCTTCACCGACGCCGTCGTGCTCGGGATGGGCGGATCGAGCCTCGGGCCGGAAGTGCTGGCGCAGACGTTTGCCGGGAAGCCCGGCTTCCCGAAGCTGCATGTGCTGGATTCCACCGATCCGGCGCAGGTGCGCAGCATGGAGGCGGCGGTCGACCTCGCCAGGACGGTATTCATCGTCTCCAGCAAGTCCGGCGGCACCACCGAGCCCAACGTGATGAAGGACTATTTCTTCGCCCGTGTCAGCGAGACCATCGGCGCCGAGAAAGCCGGCCATCGCTTCATCGCGGTGACGGACCCCGGCTCGTCGCTGGAGAAGGTCGCGACCAAGCAGGGATTTGCCCGCATCTTCCATGGCGAACCCACCATCGGCGGACGCTACTCGGTGCTGTCGCCGTTCGGGCTGGTGCCGGCTGCGACCGCCGGCATCGAGGTGCGCACGCTGATCAAACACACCCTGGCCATGATGCGCTCCTGCGGACCGGACGTGCCGCCGCGTGAAAATCCCGGCGTGCAATTGGGCCTCGCCATGGGATTGGCGGGCCTCGAAGGCCGCGACAAGGTGACGATCCTGTCCTCGCCAAAGATTGCCGATTTCGGCGCCTGGGCGGAACAGCTGATCGCCGAATCCACCGGCAAGGACGGCAAGGGTCTGATCCCGATCGAAGGCGAACCGCTTGCCGATGCGGCGCTCTACGGCAACGACCGATTCTTCATCGACATCAGGACCGAAGACGAGGACGACGCCGCCCATGACCAAAAGCTGACCGCGCTGGAACAGGCCGGCCATCCCCTGGTCCGCATTGTCATGAAATCGATCGACCATGTCGGCCAGGAGTTTTTCCGGTTTGAGCTGGCGACCGCGGTGGCCGGCGCCGTGCTCGGCATCAATCCATTCAACCAGCCCGATGTCGAGGCCGCCAAGATCAAGACCCGGGAGCTGACCGCGGCGTTCGAAACATCCGGCGCGCTGCCGGCCGAGAAGCCGGTGATCTCCTTGGCGCAGGCGGATCTCTTCACCGACGAGGCCAACGCCTCGGCCTTGCGCCAGGCCGGCGCCGACGGCGATCTCGGCTCCTGGCTGAAGGCCCATCTGGCCCGCGCCGGCAGCAGCGATTATGTGGCGCTGCTGGCCTATATCGAACGCGACGCGGCACATATCGACGCCTTGCAGCACATGCGGCTGGGGGTCCGTGCCAAGCGCCATGTCGCGACCTGCGCCGAATTCGGCCCGCGCTTCCTGCATTCCACCGGACAGGCTTACAAGGGCGGTCCGAACAGCGGCGTGTTCCTGCAGATCACCGCCGACGACGCCAGGGATCTTGCCGTACCCGGTCAAAAGGCCAGCTTCGGCGTCATCAAGGCAGCCCAGGCCCGCGGCGATTTTGACGTGCTGACCGAGCGCGGCCGCCGCGCGCTGCGCGTCCATCTCAAGGGCGATCTCAAGGCAGGTCTGAAGATGCTGGATGCGGCGATCACCGCGGCGTTGAACTAGGAGTATCCACCATGCAGCTTGGCATGATCGGCCTCGGGCGGATGGGCGGCAACATCGTGCGCCGGCTGATGAAGCACGGTCACAGCACGGTCGTCTATGACAAGGATCAGAAAGCCGTCGCCGCCATCGCCGCGGACGGCGCATCCGGAGCAGGCACGCTGGAAGATTTCGTCAGAAAACTCGAAAAGCCGGCAACGGCATGGGTGATGCTGCCGGCGGGCAAGATCACCGAAGCCACGATCGATTCGCTATCACAGCTGATGCGGCCCGGCGACGTCATCATCGATGGCGGCAACACCTTCTGGCAGGATGACGTGCGCCGCGGCAAGGCTCTGAAGGAGCGCGGCATACATTATGTCGACGTCGGCACTTCCGGCGGCGTCTGGGGCATCGACCGGGGCTACTGCATGATGATCGGCGGCGACAAGGAAGTGGTGGATCGCCTCGATCCGATCTTCGCTGCGCTGGCGCCGGGTCTCGGCGATATCCCGCGCACCGCCGGACGCGATAGACGCGATGCAAGGATCGAGCAGGGCTATATCCACGCCGGTCCGGTCGGCGCCGGACACTTCGTCAAGATGGTTCACAACGGGATCGAATATGGCCTGATGCAGGCCTATGCCGAAGGCTTTGACATCCTGAGGAACGCCGGCATCGATGCGCTACCCGCCGAGCACCGCTTCGATCTCGACATCGCCGATATTGCCGAGGTCTGGCGACGCGGCAGCGTGATCCCCTCCTGGCTCTTGGATCTCACCGCTTCGGCGCTTGTCAGAAACCCGAGCCTTGAAAGCTATTCGGGATTTGTCGAGGATTCCGGCGAGGGCCGCTGGACCGTCAATGCCGCGATCGACGAGGCGGTGCCGGCCGAGGTGCTCACCGCGGCGCTCTACGCGCGTTTTCGCTCGCGCCAGCAACATACCTTCGCGGAAAAAATCCTGTCCGCGATGCGCGAGGGATTCGGCGGCCACAAGGAGCCGCAGCAGCATCCGGCACCCGCGCGGCAGAATCCTCCCGATCTTATCAAGCCGAAGGCTGACCGTTCGTGACCGACGACCTCCCGCCCCCGCAAAAGAAGCCCGATGGCTGCTCGTTCGTGATCTTCGGCGTCACCGGCGACCTGGCTCACCGGCTGGTGATACCGTCGCTCTACAATCTAGCGGCCACCGACCTGTTGCCCGATAAATTCTGCGTGGTCGGCGTCGCCCGCAATGGGACATCGAACGAGGCATTGCGCGACAGTCTTCTGAAGGGTTTGCACCAATACGCCACCCGCCCCGTGGACGAGGCGATCGCCAAGCATCTGCTCGAATGCGTCACCAGCATCGAAGCCGATCCGAACGACCCGTCCTCGTTCGATGCCATGCGGGAACGCCTGGAGAGGCTGGAGGCGAACCGCTCGACCGGCGGCAACCGTTTGTTTTATCTGGCAACGCCGCCAGCCGGCTTTGCGCCGATCAGCCGGCAACTTGGCCGCACCGGCCTGTTGAAGCAGGAGCCAGGCGGCCCGTGGCGTCGGCTGGTGGTCGAAAAGCCGTTCGGCACCGATCTTGCCTCGGCCAAGGCACTCAATGGCGAGTTGCTCAGGATCCTCGATGAAAACCAGATCTACCGGATCGATCATTATCTCGGCAAGGAAACCGTACAGAACATCCTGGTGCTGCGCTTCGCCAACGGCATGTTCGAGCCAATCTGGAACCGCAATCACATCGATCACATCCAGATAACGGTCGAGGAGACGCTCGGCGTCGGTCACCGCGGCAGCTTCTATGACGCGACCGGCGCCTTGCGCGACATGGTGCCGAACCATCTGTTTCAGCTGCTGTCGCTGGTCACCATGGAACCGCCGGCGCGGTTCGACGCCCATGCGGTGCGATCGGAAAAAGCCGAAGTGCTGGCGGCGATCCAGATCCAGAGCGAGGCCGAGGCGCTGAAGAATTCCGTGCGCGGCCAGTATCAGGCCGGCAAGATCGGTGACGCCGAGATCTCGGATTACCTGGCGACCAAGGACGTCAGGCCTGGCAGCACCACCGAGACCTATGCGGCGCTGAAGCTGACCATCGATAACTGGCGCTGGGCCGGCGTGCCGTTTTATCTGCGCACCGGCAAGGCGCTTGACCTCAAGCGCACCGAGGTGGCGATCAAGTTCAAGCAGGCGCCGTTTTCGATGTTCCGCTCCACCACGGTGGATCGGCTGTCGCAGAATTATCTGGTGATCTCGATCGAGCCGACCGAGGGCATCACGCTGCAGTTCAACACCAAGGTGCCGGGACCGGCGATCGCGATCGACGGCGTGGAAATGAAATTCCGCTACAAGGATTACTTCAAGGCGGAGCCGGCCACCGGCTACGAGACCCTGCTCTATGACTGCATGATCGGCGACAACATCCTGTTTCAGCGTGCCGACAGCGTGGAAGCCGGCTGGCAGGCCGTGCAGCCGTTCCTCGATGCCTGGAAGAAGGCGGGCACCGAGGGGCTCGAGAAATACCAGGCCGGCAGTGAAGGCCCCGAAGGCGCGGAGCGACTGCTCAAGCGCGACGGCCGCAGTTGGCGCAAGCTGGGTTAGGTCAGATGGCCGGACCTCACCAGCTCAAGGCCAAGGTGATCGCGGTCAGCGATACCGACGCGCTGGCGAAATCGGCCGCAGAACGTTTCGTGGCGAGGATTGCGGCCAACCACGATCGCGTGGCCATCTGCCTGTCCGGCGGATCTAGTCCGAAGCAGCTCTATACCCTGCTGGCAACCGATAGCTGGCGAAACCAGATCCCGTGGGATCGCGTGCACTGGTTCATCGGCGACGAGCGCTTTGTTCCCGCCGGAGATCCCCGCCACAACATGGCCATGGCGCGGCGGACCTTTCTGGACACCTGCGCGCCGCTGGCCAATATCCACCCGATCGCGACCGATAGCGCGGATGCCGACCATGCCGCTCGGCGCTATGAGCGCGAGCTGCAGTCATTTTATGGGTCCGACCGGCTCGATCCCGCGCGGCCGCTGTTCGATGTGGTGCTGTTGGGAATCGGGCCTGACGGCCATACTGCCTCGTTGTTTCCCGGCTCGGCCGCCCTGGAGGAGAGCGAGCGATGGGTCGTCGGCGTTGCCACCGCCCCTGTCGAGCCCTTTGTGCCGCGGGTCACGCTGACCTTGCCGGCGCTCGCTTCCTGCCGGGAAATGCTGTTCGAGGTTGCCGGCTCAGGCAAGCGCGCGATCCTGGCGCGTGCCCTTGGTGGCGAGACCCTCCCGGCCACGCGCGCGCGTTCGCTCGGTGAGACCATCTGGCTGATCGATCAAGCCGCGCTTCCGGAGGACGACAGTGGCCGATGATGCTGCCAGCATGCCCCGCGCGCTGATCGTGATGGGCGTGTCGGGCTCCGGCAAGAGCACCATCGGCAGCAAGCTGGCCGACCGCTTGAACTGGCGCTACGAGGACGGCGACAAATTCCACCCCAAAGCCAATGTCGCCAAGATGAGCGCCGGCCATCCCTTGAGCGACGACGATCGCTGGCCCTGGCTGCGGGCCATTGCCGAGGAGATCGACCGGGTCTGCAACGCTGGCCAGCACGCCGTGATCGCCTGCTCCGCGTTGAAACGCGCCTATCGTGACATCCTCGTGCATGGGCGAACCGACGTACGCATCATCTTCCTCAACGGCAGCCAGACCCTGATCGCGGGTCGGCTGGCGCAGCGCAAGCATCATTTCATGCCCAGCGAATTGCTGACCAGCCAATTCAAGACGCTCGAGCCGCCCGACGCCAGTGAAAATCCCGTCACCGTAGCGCTCGACGCTTCGGTCGAGGACATCGTCGAGGACATCGTCAACCAATTGAAGCTTGGTGCCGCGGACGATGGCACCAATCGCAGGACCCGCCCATGACCCGTATCTCCCTGGTCGTTTCCGACGTCGACGGCACGCTCGTGACAAAGGACAAGACCCTGACTGACGCGGCCAAGGCAGCCGTCCGGCGGCTGTACCAGGCCGATATCGGCTTCACCATCACATCGAGCCGCCCGACCATCGGCATGCGCTTCCTGATCGAGCTGCTTTCGATCAAGCTACCGGTCGGAGCCTTCAACGGCAGTTCGATCGTCGATTCGCAACTCAACCCGATCGAGCAGCACCTGATCCCGGCGTCCGCGGTCGAGCGCGGTATCCGCCTGCTGACCGAATTCGGCATCGATATCTGGCTGTTCACCAACGACAAGTGGCTGACCCGCAACGCCAAGGGCGAATACGTGCCCAACGAGATCCGCGCGATCCGTGCCGATCCGACCATCGTGACGGATTTTTCGCCTTACCTATCGGCCTCCTGCAAGATCGTCGGCTCCAGTTCCGATGCCGCGCGGCTGCAGGCTTGCGAAATCGAGATGCGCAACGTGCTGGGCGCCCAGGCGACCGCGGTACGGTCGCAGAGCTACTATCTCGACATCACCCCGCCCGGTTGCGACAAGGGCACCTTCGTGCAGGCGATGGCGAAACGGCTCGGCATTTCGACCGATGCGGTCGCCACCATCGGCGACATGCAGAACGATCTGGCGATGTTCAAGCAAAGCGGCCTGTCGATCGCGATGGGCAACGCCACCGACGACGTCAAGCAACAGGCGACGCATGTCACGGCCTCGAACGAGGACGAGGGCTTTGCCGGCGCGATCGAGATGATTTTCCGGCATAATGCGTCAGGTTGAACGCATCGCTCTCGTCGGCGGCGGCGTCATGATCCGGGATGGCGGTGTACCGGGCAGCCGAATCACCTTGGATGTGCTGGGCGGAAGCCTTGTTGGCGGCGGAGACCACGAGGCTGGGTACCGGCTGCTCACCACGGACAATTATGAATGCACCACGCGCTGTTAAAGCACGTGGGATTGGATTGGTTGACGACGAAAAGGCGTCTTGATGGTTGGTCTTGCGCCCTCACCTCAGCTTAGTTGCACAGCCTCACCCGGCGTCGCCACCCCAATCCCGAACGGCAGAAAGTGCTTCGTATTGTGAGTGACGATCACAAGGCCCTGCGCCTTTGCGATACCGGCGATCGAGGCGTCCGCCATGCCCGGATCATGTCCCGCCGCGATCGCCTGTGCCTCCAGCTGACCGGCGAGCGCGGCGGCGGATACGTCGACAGGAATTATCTTGTCGTCGTAGCTGGCGACAAGGCCGGCGAGCCAGACCCTGAGGGCCGCGGCTTTCGCCGTCGCCCCCTTGTGCTCCAGCAGCGCGATCCCTTTTTCGATCTCGTGGATCGCGACGACCGACAGGAAAACCCTGCCTTGGCTGTCCACGCGCTCAAGCCATTCGATAAAGGGCGCCGAAGCCTCCGCTCGCGAGGGCGAGAGCATCGAGATGACATTGGTGTCGAGCAGAAACCCGCTCAAATCTCGACGTCCCGCGAAGGCGCCCGGTTGCGCTCGAACTCACCGCCGGGAAACGTTCGCAGATAAGCGACCAAGCCGGAGCGCTTCCTCTCGATCGCCTTGCGAGCGATCTCGGCCGCCTCGACGGAGACCAGCGCAGCGACAGGTTTGCCATGGCGGGTGATCGTCACAAACTCGCCCCTGATGACTCCATCAACGAGGCTGGAAAAGCCGGCCTTGGCGTCCTTCAGATTAATGGTCAACATCACGCGCTCCGCGCACGACCAAAGTGGTCACTTGTGACTACAATAGGCTGTCTCGGGGTTGAATTCAACCTCGACCCACCAAGCCAAACCAGGCCGGCACGCTTGGATTGAAAGATAGACCGCGCAGATTGGCCTGAGCACGGCTCCAGCGTCGCCGCGTCAGCCCGCCGCTCACGCCCGCGGCGCCGTCGCGGCCTTGAGGGCCACCACGTCGATCGCGGCGGCGATGTCCTCGAGTACCACCGGCAGCCGCTGCCGCCAGTTCGGATGTTCGTTGATGGTGCCGGGAATATTGGGCTGCTCGGTCACGCCAAGCAGATCCTCCAGCGAGATCGCGAGCAGGCGGGACCTGGTCTTCGACATGAAGGCCGCGACCGCATAGAGATCCTCCCGATCGATGGCGTGATGCCGCAGCATTTCGCTCAGCATGTTCAGCGCATGCCAGCGCGCATCGTCGCTTTCGCCGGGATCGATCCCCAGCGAGCGTTTCAGCTTGAGGTCGCTGAAACTGCGCCAGCCGGCATAGGTCGAGAGGTCGTGGGTATTGAAGGTGACGAGCGCATTGGCCGTATAATGGTCGACATCGCGAAAGCGGCCGTCGTCGTCGCGCTCGAACATCATCACCTGATAGGACCAGATACCCCAATCGGCGATCTCGGCGCGAAAGCCTTCCGGCACCGTGCCGAGATCCTCGCCGATCACCACGCAGCGATGCGCCACGCTTTCCAGCGCGGTCGCCGCCAGCAGCGCCTCGAAAGGCATTTTCACATAGACGCCGTTGTCGGGGGCAAAACCGTGCGGCACCAGATAGAGCCTCTTCAAGCCCAGCACATGATCGAGCCGGATCGCGCCGGCGTAGCGCATCGAGGCCGCAAGCATTTCCCGATAGGGTTGGAACGAGCGGATCTCCAGACCGGCGGCGTTGAAGCCGGCGAGGCCCCAGCTCTGGCCCGCAGTATTCAACGGGTCCGGCGGCGCGCCGACACCGAGATGCCGGGAAATCGCCACCTGCTCGTTCCAGGCATCGAAGCCATCGGACTGCACGCCGACCGCGACATCAAGGTAGAGGCCGACCTTCATGCCGAGCCGGCCGGCGTGATCCCGGCACGCCCGCAGCTGCCGGTCGGCGATCCATTGCACGAATTCGACAAACTCGATGTCGGCGCGATCTTCCCCCTGGCGCAGCTCGGCGCATCTTGACTCATCGGGATGCCGCCAGGGCTCCGGCCATTCCCACCAGGGCTTGTTGAATTTGTGCCGCAGCACCTCGAAACAGGCAAATCGCGGCAACAGGGGCGCGCGTTCGCTGCGAAATGCTTCGAAGTCCTGCCAGCGGTCGATCGCCGGATTGGCCATGAACTTGTCGAACGCCATGCGCAGCGCGCGCCATTTCAGTCCGGCAGCGGTGACATAATCGACGACTCCGCTGGATCGCAGCTGGGCAAGGCTGCCCCGGGCAACAGCACCGGCCTGAAATTCAGGAAGCTGTTCGACATCGATATAGAGCGCGTTGAGGAACAGGCGGCTGTTCGGGGAATAGGGGCTGCAATCGGCCGGCCGGTCGTCGAACAACACGTGCAGTGGATTGAGCCCGACGCCGTCCGCCCCAAAGCGGTGCGCGAGTTCGATCAATCCTTCGAGATCGGTAAAATCGCCGATCCCCCAATTGCGCGCCGAACGGACGCTGTAGAGCTGCACCGCCAGCAGCCAGCCACGGTCGAAATCGCCGGCAAAAGCCTTCGCCGGCGCGACAATCAGCGGCACTTCTTCGCTGTAGCCCGAAGCGTCCGTCAGATGCAGCCGGTACGTCCCGACTGGCAAATCCGTCGGCCATGCGATGGTCCGATCTTCGGCCACGGCCTGCCCAAGAACCCCATCGCGCGCAACAATCTCCCAGCGTACCGGCAACTTGACGGCGGTGCTCAGTTCGCTTCGCGCCGGCCGCCGGGACCGGACTACCACCGCCTCGCCGACAAACCGGTGCGGAATTCGAGCCGGCAAGGCATCGAGGATGATTTTCAGCGCGGCAGCGTCCGTGACGCGCCGTCGGCCCTGACCGTCGATGAAATCGATCTGAATTTCCAGCTCTTTGGCTTTTTTGATGAGGTCCATTCGGCACGCGGTTTGCAGGTCACGGTGGGGTAGTGACGGTGGGTAGCGACGGTGGTGGTAGCGTCGCTAAATTTTGTTGATCCAGGAGGAGTATAGCCGGGCTTACCGGAAGTGCATCTCCGGCGCCCACCGGGAACCAATGCACAACGAACGGCTTTCTATATATACTGGGAACGTCTCCTTTTCCTCCATCGAAGCGGGACGATGTTCCCGTGTCAATGGCATCACCGTGAACAAAACAACGCAATCCGTCGACAACGCCGCCCCCGGCGCGGCCTTCCATATTGAAGATATTTATCCGCTGGTGGACGGCGGCCGATTCGCAGTGAAGCGCATCGCCGGCGAGCGGATCGAGGTCTGGGCGGACATCTATCGCGATGGCCATGGGAACACCGCCGCAGCGCTAAATTGGCGTCGCGAGCGCGACCGGGAATGGCACCGCACGCCGATGACCCACCATAGCAACGATCGGTGGAGCGGATCGTTCCTTGCGGAGCAACCCGGCCGCTATGTCTATGCGATCGAGGCCTGGACCGACGCATTTGCCACCTGGCGGCAGGAATTCGAACGCAAGCAGAAAAACAACACGGCCCTGCCGGTGGACGCGATCGAGGGCGCGGGCATGCTCACCAAGTCGCAGGCCGACGAGGAATGGGCAGCCACCGTGATCGTGCGGCAATGCGAGTACTTTCTCCAGACCGGCGAAGCCGCGCCGCTCTTGAGCGAGGAGTTGAAGGAGGCCATGGCCGTGAGCCAGTTGCGGCCCGATTTGACCCGATCGCCGCTGTTTCCGCTGGCCGTGGACCGGCCGCGGGCGCGCAACGGGGCATGGTACGAAATGGTGCCGCGCAGCCAGGGGCAAACGCCGAACCAGCACGGCACCTTCCAGGATTGCGTCGCGCGCTTGCCCGACATCGCCGCAATGGGCTTCGACGTGATCTCTCTCACGCCCATCCACCCGATTGGACGCAGCAACACCCCTGCAAGGGATCCTGCCAAGGACCCTGCCAAGGACCCTGCCAAGGACGCTGCAAAGCACGTCCCCGGAAACCCCTACGCCATCGGCTCAGGTCTGGGTGGCCACGATGCGGTGCATCCTGAATTGGGCACGCTGGAGGATTTCCGCAGTTTCGCTGCCGCCTGCCGTCAGTTCGACATCGAAGTCGCGCTCGACTTCGCCGTTCAATGTTCGCCCGATCATCCCTGGCTCAAGCAGCACCCGCAGTGGTTCAAGCACCGGCCCGACGGCTCGATGAACCAAGCGGAAAATCCGCCCGGCAGATCGGTGGCGGCCGTGACCCCGGATTTTTCTTGCGAGGATGCCGGCTCGCTGTGGAACGCGTTGCGCGACGTCGTGCTGTTCTGGATCGAGCAGGGCGTCAGCATTTTCAGGGTCGACAGCCCGCACAGCAAGCCGTTGCGATTCTGGGAGTGGCTGATCCATGACATCCAGCTTCGTCATCCCGATATCATCTTTGTCGCAGCAGCCTTTGCCCGACCGAAAGTGATGAAGGGCCTTGCCAAGCTCGGCTTCACGCAATGCTATACCTACTTTACCTGGCGGACCCAGAAATGGGAATTGGAGCAGTACCTGAACGAGCTCACGGCTTATCCGGAGCGCGAGTTCCATCGTCCCAATTTCTTCGTCAATACTTCCGAGATCCTGCCCTACCATCTGCAAAGCGGCGAGGCCTGGACTTTCAAATCACGTGTCGCGCTGGCGGCCACGCTGTCGAGCAGCTATGGTATGCACAATGGCTTCGAGCTCAGGGAATACGAGCCGGTCCCCGGCAGGGAGGAGTATCTTCATGCCGAAGCTGACGGGATCAAGGTGCGGAACTGGGACCATCCCGGCAACATCAAGGCCTACATCCATGATCTCAACCGCGCGCGCCGGGAAAACACTGCGCTGCAGCAGACCAATAATCTGCGCTTCATTTCCCTCGATGACGGCAACGTCATCAGCTTCTTCAAGGAATCGGACAATCGGACCAACAGTGTGGTGGTCACGATCGCGCTGTCGCGCGATGTGCACGAATTCTGGCTCCCGCTGGTCGACGTCCAGGTCGGCATGCCAGGCGATCGCCGCGACGTCGCCTCGGTCGAAAACCTGCTGACGGGCGAACGGATCCCCGTGCAATGGGGCGGCATTCGCCTGCGGATCGATCCGGCCAATGATCCGGCTTTGCTCTTTCGCTGTCTAGCGTGAACGCCGCCATGAACCTGATGCCATCCATCGATGCCAAGGAATTGCCGGTCGCCTCGCTCGACGGCGACGATCTTTGGTACAAGGACGCCATCATCTATCAGCTTCACGTCAAGGCCTTCGCCGACAGCAACAATGACGGCATCGGCGACTTCGCGGGGCTGACCGAAAAGCTCGATTACCTGGCCGATCTCGGCGTCACCGCGCTGTGGCTGTTGCCATTCTATCCCTCGCCGGGGCGCGATGACGGCTATGACATCGCCGACTATGGCAGCATCAATCCCGATTTCGGGACCATGAAGGATTTCAAGCGCTTCATCGTCGAAGCCAAGCGGCGCGGGCTTCGGGTCATCACCGAGCTTGTGATCAATCACACCTCCGATCAGCACCACTGGTTCAAGCGCGCCCGCCGCAGCGATCCCAAATCCAGCGCACGCAACTGGTATGTCTGGAGCGACACCGACCAGAAATATCCGGGAACACGGATCATCTTCACCGATACCGAGAAGTCGAACTGGACCTGGGACTCTGAGGCCGGCCAATTCTACTGGCACCGCTTCTTTTCGCACCAGCCCGACCTCAATTTCGACAATCCGCGCGTGGTCAGGGCGCTGGTTCAGGTCATGAAGCGCTGGCTCGACACCGGGGTCGACGGTTTCCGGCTCGATGCGATACCCTACCTGTGCGAGCGCGACGGCACCAATAATGAGAACCTGCCGGAAACCCACGCCATCATCAGGAAGCTGCGCGCTGAACTCGACGCCTATGCCAAGGGCAAGGTGCTGCTGGCGGAAGCCAATCAATGGCCCGAAGACGTTCAGGAATATTTCGGCAAGGGCGATGAATGCCACATGGCCTATCATTTCCCGCTGATGCCGCGAATCTACATGGCGATCGCGCAGGAGGATCGCTTTCCGATTACCGATATCCTGCGCCAGACGCCGGATATTCCAGCCAACTGCCAATGGGCGCTGTTTCTGCGCAACCATGACGAACTGACACTGGAAATGGTCACCGACGTCGAGCGCGATTATCTGTGGTCGACCTACGCCAACGATCCACGGGCGCGCATCAATGTCGGCATCCGCCGCCGGCTGGCGCCGCTGATGGACAACGACCGGCGCAAGATCGAATTGATGAACTCGCTCTTGCTGTCGTTTCCGGGTACGCCGATCATCTATTACGGCGACGAGATCGGCATGGGCGACAATATCTATCTCGGCGACCGCAACGGCGTGCGCACGCCGATGCAATGGTCGCCGGACCGCAACGGCGGGTTCTCCCGTGCCGACCCGGCGCGGCTCTACGCGCCGACCATCATGGATCCGGTCTACGGCTATGAGGCGGTCAATGTCGAGGCGCAGTCGCGCAGCCTGTCGTCACTGCTGAGCGCCACCAAACGCCTGGTGTCGGTGCGCAAGTCGACGCTGGCGTTCGGCCGCGGCAGCATGACCTTCATCCGCCCGACCAACCGCGCGGTGCTGGCCTATGTCAGGCAGTACCGCGATGAGGTCATCCTTTGCATCGCCAACCTGTCGCGTTCGGCTCAGGCGACCGAGCTCGATCTGTCACCGTGGAAAGAGCGGGTGCCCCTGGAAATGCTCGGCCGTACCCGCTTTCCCGCGATCGGCGAACTGCCCTACATGATCACACTGGCGCCCTATGGCTTCTATTGGTTTCAGCTTCGGGAGCGCGACAAATCGGAGCGCGCCGCGCCGTCCGTGGTTCCCGAATTCGAGACCCTGGTGGTGCCGGTGGGCGCAACCTGGGTATCGCTCGCCCGTACCCGCGGCGTGTTCGAACGCGACGTCCTGCCGGAATATCTGGCACGAGCCCGCTGGTATCCGGAGCGTTCGGCAGAGGCGATTCATCCGAAGCTGATCTCAGCTGTTCCGTTCTGCGACATCGGCGATAACCGTCCCTGGCTCGCGTTCTTCAAGGCGACGCAGCGCGGTGTTACCAGGCGCTACGTGCTGCCGATGCAGATCGAATGGGTGCGCTTCGATCGTGAGCATTATAATCCCCGTGCCTTCGCCGCCGTGCGCCAGGGCGCGCGGGAAGGCACGCTGCTCGACGTTGCGACCGACCAGATCTTCATCGCCCTGATGCTGCGTAACCTCCGCCAGAGCCTGACGGTCGAAGAAAACGGCCTGCGCCTTGAATTCAGGCCGACCACGAGGTTCTCGGACCGGACGGTCGAGCAGCCCGAGCATGTCCAGGCCATCGAAACCGAACTCCCCAATAGCACGGCGCTGGTCGATCACGAGTACGTGGTCAAGGTGTATCGCCAACTCGAAGCCGGCATCAATCCCGAGATCGAGATCGGCCGGTTCCTGACCGAAGTCGCTGGCTTTGCCAACGCGCCCGCGCTGCTCGGCAGCGTCGAACTGATCGAAGGCGAGCATTGCAGCGCCATCGCAGCGGTTCACGCCCTGATCGAAAACCAGGGCGATGCATGGACCTTGACGTCGGCCTATCTTGATCGCTTTGTCGACGAGCAGCGGCTCTTGACCGGGAGCGAACATCCCGGCGAAAGCGAGGAGCAGGTGCCTTATCTGCGTTACCTGTCGCAAACCGGACGACGCATCGCGGAGTTGCACGCCGCGCTCGCCGGAAGCGACGAGGTGGCCGCCTTTGCCCCGGAACCAACCCAGCCCGAGGACGTGGCGCGCTGGATCGAGGATGTGGTTGTGCGTGCCGAGCGGGTCTTCGAAGCCTTGAAGCAACGGCGCGAAACCATCAGGGAGGCCGACCGTCTACTGGTCGATCAGGCGTTGGCGCAGCACGCCAACCTGCACGAGCGGCTCAACGAACTGCTCCCGCCGGATCTCGATAGCCTGAACATCCGCATCCATGGCGACCTCGATCTCGGCCGCATCCTGATCGTCAAGGACGACATATTCATCATCGGTTTCGGAGGGGAGCCGCGCCGGCCGCTGGACGAGCGCCGCCGCAAGGCCCCCGCGGCGCGCGACGTGGCCGGGCTGCTCCGCTCCATCGACTATTCGGCCGCGGCCGCGTTGGAACGCGCGCTGAGGGGCGCGCCCGACGAGCACGGAAAACTTGCCGCGGTTCTCAGGGAATGGCGTGATCGTTCGGTGGCGGCGTTTCTCGGCGCCTATCGCAGCATCATCAGCAATCGGCGGCTGTGGCCGGCCGATCCGCGGGCAGGCGAGCGGGCGCTGAATTTTTTCTTGCTTGAGAAGGCGTTCTGCGAGATCGAGTATGAACTGGCTTACCGGCCGGACTGGCTGCGGGTGCCGCTGTCGGGACTGCTGCGAATATTGTCTCAGCCAAGCAACGAGGCCTCATGAGCAAACTTTCCGAGGAGGCTCTTTCCGAGGAGGGCTGGGCCATCGTCGAAGGCCGCCATTCCGATCCCTTTCATTATCTCGGACTTCACAGCGAGCACGGCGAGACCGTGGTCCGCGCGTTCCTGCCGGAAGCATCCGATGTCGAGGCGATCGACGAACATGGCCATGCCGCCGCACTGGCGCGAATTCATGACGCCGGCCTGTTCACTGGCACGCTGCCAAACGGTTCGCGGCGCTACCAGCTGCGCGCACGCTACGGCGACCGGGTTGTCGATCTCGACGATCCCTACCGGTTTCCGCCGGTTCTGACCGACTTCGATCTGTATCTTCTGGGCGAAGGCACCCATCAGCGCATTTACGACAAGCTTGGCGCGCATCCCCTGACCATGGACGGCGTCGATGGCGTGGCCTTCGTGGTGCTCGCCCCCAACGCGCGGCGGGTCAGCGTGGTCGGCGATTTCAATTTCTGGGATGCGCGGCGGCATCCGATGCGGGTGCGCGGCGTCGGATACTGGGAGCTGTTCGTGCCGCACGCGGCCATCGGCGACCATTATAAATTCGACATCATCGGCCCACAGGGCCAACCCTTGCCGCTGAAGTCCGATCCGCTGGCCTTTGCCACGGAGATGCGCCCGAGCACCGCCTCCGTCGTGTTCGACGAGGCCCGGCTGCCGCATCCGCAAGCAGCCCCCGCTGATATCAACGCACGCAGCGCGCCGATCTCGATCTACGAGGTCCATCTCGGCTCCTGGCGGCGCCAGGGTCACAATGAATGGCTGACCTACCGCGATCTGGCGGAGCAGCTGCCGCGTTATGCGAGGGATCTCGGCTTTACCCATGTCGAATTTCTCCCCGTCAGCGAGCATCCGTTCGACGGCTCCTGGGGTTATCAGCCGACCGGGCTGTATGCGCCGACCCGGCGGTTCGGCCCCCCTGAGGATTTCAGCGCCCTGGTCGATGCCTGCCACCGCGAGGGACTGGGGGTGATGCTGGACTGGGTGCCCGGGCATTTTCCCGACGACCCGCATGGGCTTGGCCTTTTCGACGGCACCGCGCTGTACGAACATGCCAATCCGCTGCAAGGCCGTCACCTCGACTGGGGAACGCTGATCTACAACTACGGCCGCACCGAAGTGGTGAATTTTCTGGTCTCCAATGCGCTGTTCTGGATGGAGCGTTATGGGGTCGACGGGCTGCGCGTCGATGCGGTGGCCTCGATGCTCTACCTGGACTACAGCCGGCCCGCCGGCGGCTGGATTCCGAACCAATATGGCGGCCGCGAAAATCTCGAAGCCATCGCCTTTCTGCGCCGCTTCAACACCGAGGTATTCGCGCGTTTTCCGCAGGCCACCACCGCCGCGGAAGAGTCGACGGCATGGCCGCAGGTGTCACAGCCGGTCGAGTTCGGCGGACTGGGCTTTGGCTACAAATGGAACATGGGCTGGATGCATGACACGCTGAATTACATCAGCAAGGATCCGATCCATCGCCGGCATCACCACGGCGACATCCTGTTCGGCCTGCACTATGCGTTTTCGGAAAATTTCATCCTGCCGCTGTCGCACGACGAGGTCGTGCACGGCAAACGCTCGATCATCGGCCGGATGCCCGGCGACGGCTGGCAGCGCTTCGCCAATCTGCGCGCCTATTACGCCTTCATGTTCGGCCACCCCGGCAAGAAGCTGTTGTTTATGGGCTGCGAGTTCGGCCAGGAGCGCGAATGGAACCACGACCGCTCGCTGGACTGGCATCTGCTCGACCGGCCGCAGCACCTTGGCATCCAGAGCCTGATCCGCGATCTCAACCGGCTCTATCGCGCCGTGCCGGCGCTGCACCAGCTGGATTGCGATCCCGCGGGTTTCGAATGGGTGGTGACCGACGATGCCGGCGGCAACGTGTTCGCCTGGATCCGCAAGGGCAACGATGCCCGCGCGCGCTGCCTTGTCGTCGTGAACTTTTCCCCCAACGTCTATTACAACTATCGCGTCCGAGTGCCGTTCGGCGGCAAGTGGCACGAGGTGCTCAATTCGGACTCCGCGCATTACGGCGGCAGCAATGTCGGCAACGTCGGCGAAGTCGTGGCGCCGGACGGTGCCGCGCCCGCCCTCGATCTGACCATCCCGCCTCTGGCCGCTATCTTTCTGGTACCGGAAAACTAACGCATGCGTCTGTCCGCCGGAACGTTCACGCGCCTCGGTGCAAGCTGGGACGGCCGGGGCACCAATTTCGCCTTGTTCTCCGCCAACGCCCACAAGGTCGAGCTTTGCCTGTTCGATGGACAGGGGCGCCGTGAACTCGAACGCATCGAATTGCCCGAGCGAACCGAGGATGTCTGGCACGGCTATCTCAACGACGTATCGCCGGGCCAGCTCTATGGCTATCGCGTTCACGGGCCCTACGAACCGGAGCATGGTCACCGCTTCAACGCCAACAAGCTGTTGCTCGATCCCTATGCCAAGCGGCTGGCCGGGCGGCTGGTATGGAGCGACGCCCATTTTGCCTATCGCGCCGGCAGCGCCCGCGAGGACCTGTCGTTTGACCGCCGCGACAACGCCCGCGGCATGCCGAAGGCCGTCGTCGTCGACGAAACCTTCAATTGGGGCCGCCGCGAAATGCGCCCCAACATTCCCTGGGAAGACACCATCATCTATGAGGCCCACGTCAAGGGCCTGACCCAGAAGCGCGACGACGTGCCGCCCGGTCTGCGCGGCACCTATGGCGGGCTGTGTTCGCCGGCCATGATCGAACACTTCAAGCGGCTCGGCGTCACCACCATCGAACTGTTGCCGATTCATGGTTTCGTCGACGACCGAACGCTGGTCGAGAAGCGGCTAGTCAATTACTGGGGCTACAACACGCTGTCGTTCTTTGCGCCGGAGACGCGCTACGCGCAGGACAACCCGCTCGACAGCTTCCGCACCACGGTGGCGCGGCTGCACGACGCCGGCATCGAGGTGATGCTCGACGTCGTCTACAACCACACCGCCGAGGGCAACCATATGGGCCCGACGCTGTCGTTCCGCGGCATCGACAACGCCTCCTACTACTGGCTGAAGCCCGACAATCCGCGCTTCTATGACGATTTCACCGGCTGCGGCAGCTCCATCAACCTCACCCACCCGCGGGTTCTGCAGATGGTGATGGATTCGCTGCGCTATTGGGTCGAGGTCTGCCATGTCGACGGCTTCCGCTTCGATCTGGCCACCACGCTGGCGCGCGGGCCGAATGGCTTCGACCGCAACTCCGGTTTCCTCACCGCGGTCCGTCAGGATCCGGTGCTGTCGTCGGTGAAGCTGGTCGCCGAGCCCTGGGATCTCGGCATGGGCGGCTACCGGGTCGGCGGCTTTCCCTCGCAATGGTCGGAGTGGAACGACCGCTATCGCAGCGCGATGCGGCGCTACTGGAGCGGCGAGGGCAGCCTGATCGGCGAAGTTTCCCGCCGCATGACCGGATCCTCGGATCTCTTCAATCACGACGGCCGCAGGCCGCGCGCCAGCATCAATCACGTCACCGTGCATGACGGCTTCACCCTGATGGATCTGTTCAGCTACAACACCAAACACAACGAGGCCAATGGCGAAGACAACCGCGACGGCTCCAGCGACAACCACAGCAATAATTGCGGCCTTGAGGGCCCGACCGACGACCCGGCCATCACAGCCCTTCGCCATCGGCTGCGCAAGAACCAGCTGGCCTCGCTGCTTTTGGCGCAAGGCCTGCCGTTGATCCTGGCCGGCGATGAAGTCGCCAACTCGCAAGGCGGCAACAACAACGCCTATTGCCAGGATAACGAAACCGGCTGGATCGACTGGGGAGGTCTTGGCCGCGACGGCTATGACCTCGTCGACTTCATCGGTCATCTGACCGAGCTGCGGCGGCAATTTCCGCAGATTCGTTCGCAGAACTGGCTTGATGGACGGCGCGCGGACGGCTCCTACGGCGTCTTGTGGCTGACGCCTGCCGCCGAGGACATGACGGAAGCGGACTGGAAATTCCCGCAAGGCCGCTTTCTCGCCTACGTACTCGGCCCCTCGGAACCAGGCGGCTCGCCGATCTTTATCGTGCTGAACGCCGCACCCGAGGAGATCAAATTCACGATGCCAAAGCTTGTGGAATACAAGACCTGGCAACTTGTATTGAACACGGCGGACGCCAACTATCCGTTCGCGGACTTGCCGTCGGAAAGTCGGACCAGTGCGCCTCCCCGCTCGGTCCTTGCCTTTGCGGGCCTGGCATGAGCAAGCGGCAATTCGGGGCACGGCTGACGGCGGACGGCGTGTGCTTTCGGCTCTGGGCGCCGGCGGCGAAGCGCGTTGATCTGCTGCTGGAACAATCCTACCCGCTGCGGCGCGGTGAAGATGGCTGGTTTTCGGCCGACATCCCCGGCGCAAGGGCCGGCGCGCGCTATAAATTCCGGATCGATGACGAGATCGATGTGCCCGACCCGGCGTCGGCCTTTCAGCCCGAGGACGTCTCCGGCTCCAGCGAGGTCATCGATCACACCAGTTACCGCTGGCGTGCCTCGGACTGGCGTGGACGACCGTGGCAGGAAACCAGCCTGATCGAGAGTCACGTCGGCACCTTCACCGCCGAAGGCACCTACCGCGCCATGATCGGCAAGCTCGATCATCTGGTCAAAACCGGCATCACCGCGCTGGAACTGATGCCGATTGCTGATTTCGCCGGCTCGCGCAACTGGGGCTATGACGGGGTGTTGTGGTACGCGCCCGACAGCGTCTATGGGCGCCCCGACGACCTCAAGACCCTGATCGACGAGGCGCATCTGCGCGGGCTGATGGTATTCCTCGACGTCGTCTACAACCACTTCGGCCCCGAGGGAAATTACCTCGGCCGCTATGCGCCGAGCTTCTTTACCGAAGCGCACACCCCCTGGGGCAGCGCGATCGACTACCGGGTGCCGCAGGTACGCCGCTTCGCCATCGAGAATGCGCTCTATTGGCTGGCCGAGTATCGCTTCGACGGGCTCCGGCTTGACGCCGTCCATACCATCGCCGAGCTCGGCGAAAGTTCGATGCTGCGCGATCTCAGCCTTGCCGTGGGTGAGCTCGCCGGG